>Ga0306925_10002410_pt1 | contig 16076 bp, 21 predicted proteins | sample flu12Cox44000176_FD_203755 | JGI IMG/M metagenome (GOLD analysis project Ga0306925, IMG submission 203755) | Lab enrichment of tropical soil microbial communities from Luquillo Experimental Forest, Puerto Rico - flux8day.12C.oxic.44.000.176 (v2)... | ecosystem: Environmental > Terrestrial >... | reverse complement strand
TGCAAACCCTTCGCGATCCCCGCCATAAAGTTCAGCGCACCCATGCTGCGCGCATCGTAGTTGACGTGCTGGCGACAGCCCCCCGCATAAAACGAGATCGCGTCGACGATCGCACCCAACACCGCGAACGACTCCGACAGCGGACCTTTGACGGCGTCGCGGGCGAACGCGAACAGATCCGACTCCGCGCCCTGCCACTGGGTGAGGATGAAATCGAACACGATCCTGATGTCGTCGCCCACCTCCGACACCGGGCACGCCGTGTACATGTCGCCGGGGTGGGCGTAGTTGTGCCACCAGTCCGGTGTCGGCGGATTGGTGCCTTCACCCAGGTTGTTGCGTGGGCCGCCGATGCCCGCCCCACCCGGATTGGCGACGGCGCCCACCCCGCTGCGCGGCGCCCAATTGTCCTGCTGCCGGTAGGGGTTGCCGAAGGTGGTGCAGCCCTTGAAATCCGCCAGCCGCTCATGTTGCGGCCCGCCGGCCATCGCCTGCTCATACCACACGGTGGTGATGATCGCACCCAACGACCAGCAGGAGATCAGAAACGGGCCGGGATGCAAACCGATCTGGTTGCGCAGCTCGGGCAGCCCGCTGGAAAGCCCTCTGCTCAAAGGGAATTGGCTGCTGTTGTACCCGATCGGCTGCCATGTCGCCGCCGATATGCCGTGGTCGACGGGGTTGGTGGACAGGTAGCGGCCGACGTCGGCCTGCGGGCCGATGAACATGTCACCCATGACGCTAGAAGCCGTTTACCGTGAAAATTGTTGGTAAAGGGCTCATGTGCATCACCTCCTAGCCGGTTGTCGATGGGGGTAATTCGAAAGGTCCCTCTTGGGCAGCGTCACTGTCCACATCTCGTTGCTGTTCGAGTTTGGCGACGCGGCGCACCAGATCGGCGACGACGGTGCGCATCAGCTCGACGACCGGGTCGCGGGGACTCATACCTTATCGCGGCCCCGTATCTGTTCGTAGATGGGTTTGATGAACGTGTAGATGAGCATGCCGAGCATGGCCAGTCCCCCGGCGAGCAGCAGCGCGGCCGGGGGCGCCAGGACGATCACCGCGAGCCACAGCAGCCAGCGCATCAGCGGATCTTTTCGTAGGTGAACGGGTCCCACCACGTGGGCAGCAGCGCGGTGCTCGGTGAGATGGGCGGGTCTTTCGTACGCATCGCTGACGCGGCGGGCGGCGGCCCCGATTCCGACTGGGGTCTATTCGCGGGCCGCGCGGCCCGATCCAGCACCCACCCCGTGATCAGCCAGCCCGTAGCCAACGATGCGGCCACGGCGAACCAGAACAGCAGCGCGGCCACGGCTACACGTAGTTAAGCAATGTCTTGGCGACTTGCAGGGCCTTGTTGAGCAGGTTCAAGGGGCCGAGGATCGCCGACGCGCCGGGGATGAACGACCCGTATTTGTTGGCGTAGTCATCGACGGTGTTGATGGCGTCGATGAAATCGTCGATGTCGGTTTTCAGGGATCCGAGTTCGTTGGCGCCGGGGATGTGCAGATCACCGAGAATGCTGCCCAGTGCGCCGGATTCGGGTGCGGGTGCGGTCATTTCTTTGCTTCCTCCTTTGTTAGGAAATTGACTATCGTGCCGCCGACGACGAGGGCGGACGAGATGAGGGCGGCGGCCTGCGGGGACAGGTCCGCGCCGAATTGTTGCATCGCCCATGTCCCCGCCGCCAGGGCGCCGCTGATCAGGGTGACGACGGTGTGGAAGTTCAGCGGGACGGGGCGTTTGTTGACCAGCGGCGGTTTGGCCGGCGCCGGCGTTGGGGTGACGATTATGGCGGGGGTGACCGTGGGTGTGGGCGCGGGGGTGGGCGCCGGTGCCGGGGGAACCACTGGGGGGGTTAGTGGCGGGGGCGGCACCGGCGCTGGCACAGGGACAGGCGCAGGCACAGGGGCGGGGGCGGGCACGGGACGGGCGAGCTCAGCGAGAATGCTTTTGGCCAGCGCGATGTCGGCGAGCCGATCGGGATACACCTGCGGGCTCATCCTGGCCACATTCTGCAGCACATCCAGGCTGACCGCGTCGCCGTGCCCGGCGGCCCACTGCACAAACATCGGGTGCAGCATCCCGTCGTCGTTCCACGGGAAATCCTTCGTGGACCACAACGCCCCTTCACCGGGCGCGCGCAGCATCGACTTGGACGTGAGCGGGTTGAAGCAGGCACCGTGAATGTCGCCGACCCACGTGTACAGCTCGCTCTGCTGCTGATCGGTCAGGGCCATACCGAACCCTCCTGGTGATGGTGTCGGCGCCGGGACCGGGACCGGGGTTGGGGTGGGGGACGGGCCGATCCCTTTGGCGCCCCACTGGCCGTACTCCTGGGTGGTGGCGTAGTCGACGTCGCATAACACCCCGTCAACCGTCACCGAATTGCCGTTGTCTTGATACAGATTGATGCGGGCATCAACGTGGGGGACGTCGGTGTGGGTGCCCGTCCACGACCACGCCGCCGTCTGCCACGCCCACGTGGCCACCCCGGCGTCCAAAGCCCTGCTGACGGGCCAATACCCGCCGTAGATACCGACCCGGCCCGGCCCACCCAGCACGCTGCCGGCGCCCTGCAGGTAGGCGTTGATCGCGGCCTGCTCGTCGGGGGCGGCGTCCCAGTCGACGCTGAAATAGATCGGGGAACCGTCGGGGGCGCCGGCGTCCTTGGCGATCTGCGCCCCGGCCTGCGCGTCGGCGACCCCCTGCTGATATCCGCCGAGCGCGTTGCGCGCACCGTATTCGAAGTTGGAGACGATCGCAACGTTGTTGGCGTTCAGATCTTTAGCTTCGGCCGCGGTGAGTTTTTTGGACGGCATGGACGGGCCGCCGTCGGTGACGTAGCGGCACGCGAACACCGCCACCTTCGCCAACGACGCCCCCGACGGCGGGCCGCCCGCATAGTCAACACCGGCACCGGCGGTCGGCAGAATCGGCCCCGGCAAAAACCACCAGTCCGTCCAGTAGGAGCTTGTCGCCGGGGTCACTTCGGGCGGTTCGCAGCACCCACTGTCCCCGTTGGATTCCATGCCCTGGCCCATGAGGAAACAATTGGTGTGGTCCTCGGCGCCGCCCGCACCCGAATGATGAATGCAGATCAGCATCGGCGAATCAGCCGGCAGATCCGAGGGGTGCGCGATGCACACCGTGCCGTACGGGCCGACGGTGCCGGGTGCGGCGCCCATCGGCCAGCTTGTGGTCGACACCTCCCGCACCCACACCATCCGCGTCGGGCCCAGCGTCACCGCGTCCAGGATGGTGCCGACGCACGCGGAACAGTCACAGCCCACGGACGGGTCATTCGGGTCCCACACCCCGCCGTACACGTACGGCGCGATCCCAGCTCTGGCGTTGTAGATGCCTTGCGCGAACCCGATATTCGCCGCAAGGATCGCCACTATGCGCTCGGCGGCGCCGGTGCCGGTGCTGGGGGTTCTAAGTCCTGCAGATCTGAGAGGGCCTGATTGAGTCCCGCCTCGTCGGCCGCCGCCAAAGGGGTTGACTGGCTGGCCTGTAGCTGCGAAATGTACCCGGCGAGCGCGGTTTTGATCGACTCGAGCTGGGTGGCGAAGTTGTCCAGGTCGGCTTGGGCGATCTGGACCATGCCGGTGGGTGATGGTGCGGTCATTTTCATCCTTTCGGTTTCAGGGAGAAGTTCCCCAAGTGCGGTGATCGCCGCCGACAGGCGGCTGGTGTCGGCGGGCGTGATGCCCAGCATCGCGGCGAATATTTGTTCGAGCATCCTGTTGAAGTCGATCATGTGGCCTTGGCCTTCTGCGTTGGTTGGGTCGGGCCGGCGGTGAGCCCGGCGACGTATTTGAGGCCCTCATAGTCCGACGCGGTGACGGTGTGAACCCCGCCGGCGCCGCGGTGGTGCCACACGCAGCGGAACTCCAAGTTGGCGGCCGATTCGACCCACGCGCCGAGCTGCTCGGGGTCGGAGATGCCGGGATAGTCAACCTCCAGCCACGCCAAATCGACACCGTTCATCAACGAAAATTCGATCACGGAATGATGTAACTCCAGGCCGGTCGGCCAGTCCGCCGGGCCGGGCACACATTCGGAGTAGTCGTTGCGGTGCGCTCCGACAACACATTTCGCGGTTTTGATGTGGGTTTGCCGGTAGTGGTTGAAATCCTTGTAGTGCGGGTCACCGGCGCGGGGGTCGTGGCAGGGATAGTTGACGATGTAGGTGTGGGTGACCTGCTGGGAATGGGCCGGTAACAGCAGCCGCCCCGGCGGCACCAGCAGCGCCGGGGGCAGCAGCAGCCCGCGCGGGACGGGTGAGGTCATCGCATCTTGTTCATCTGCTTGACCGCAACATAGACCATCACGATGAACACCGCGGTCCCGATGAGCCCGACAACAAGCAACATCCGGTTTATTTCTTCCACGGGGTCGGCGTGGGCAGCGGCGGCCACGGATCCTCAACGTCTTTGCCGCCGAACAACATCATGCGGCGCTGATGCAGCCACACCAGGACCGCCACCAACAACGTGACCAGAAACGACAGCCACTTGTCGGCGTTGATCGACAAAATGTCCGACCCGATCAGCGTGTTCAGAAACACGAGGACCGCCCCGATCCAGCACACGATCCCCGCGTAGTGGTCCCATGCCCGCGGATACAGCGGTTTGTCGGGCATCGGCGACTCACCCGAGTCCTCGGTCATTCCGCCGTGATCGCCGCGACGTCGGCGCGCAGCCCCGCATCGTCGAACCCGTCGATGCTGTGCGCCTGGATCATCATCTCCTCGGAGAACGCGACGATGCCCTGGTTCATGTACTTGACGTAGAACGCCGGGGTGAACGGTTGGTGCTTGCCCCAGGTGATCCCGTCGCCCATCCCGGCGTGCTTGCCCATGTTGGGGACGCAGTGCCCGCCCAGAATGTTGGAGTCGCCGACGTCGTCCCACACTTGCCCGGCTTTGGTTTGGTCCATCGCCGACTGGGGCAACGCGAATCCCAGCACCGCCGCCTGAAACAGATACGATGCGAGCCACAGCTCGCGCAGGTCGCCGGGCGACATGTCGACGTAGGCCACGATTTGGTGCCGCGCGCCTTTGGCGTCGACGAGGCCCTCCTGGCGCCAGTACTTCGCGAGGTCATCAAGGTCCACCCCGGTGTCGGTGGACGGGTCGGACGGTGTGAACGGCGGCGACGTCACCGCGCTGTAGTTTTTCAGCACCGATGTCGTGTCGAATGCCTGCGCGGTGCCCGACTCGGCGCACCACAGCATGCTCACATGGGCCGCGCCGGCCGGGCCGCAGCAGCCGTATTCGTCGTTGCCGAACACACCCCACTGTTTGATCAGATCCTCATGCCCGAACGTCGCCGGGGGCTTGGGCAGCTTGCGGTGATTCAGATACGTCGCGAACCTCAATTTCACGGCGCCGGGCCGCGGATCCTTCAAACCTAGTTTCATGTGTCATCGTCCTTTCCCGCCTTGCGGCGGTCCCACCACCAGATGAACGTGCTCATCGCCAGCGCCCCCGCCACGCAGCCCATCGACCAGTCGAAAAGGCTCATATGTTTCTGTTCCTTAGCTGTGTTCGGGGTAGGGGTCGGGCAGGATCCGGGGAAACGGGTTGGGTTCGGGGTAGGGGTCGGGCTTAAACTGGCCCGGCTCTTGACCCTTGAGCGTTGCCGGGGTCATCAGCGTCCACGCACCCACAATCGAGTCGTTGGTTTCCCAGTGCCCGCCGTTGACCGGGTTGAACACCCCCCACGCCCATCCCGGCACAGCCGCCGTGACGGCGACCGCCCCGAACTGCGGGTCCGCCGGGTCGGTGCATTGACGCACCTGCGGCGGTGTTGTCACGGTTCGACCGGTTCGCGGGTAACCCGGAACACCTCAATCGCCAAATCTGTTGGGGGCACCGCGATGCCCACCGTCGCGGCCAACGCCTGATGGTGGGCCTCGTCGGCGTGGATCTCCGCGACCCGGGCCTGTACGTCACCCTCGAGCGCTTTCATGTGCAGACGCTGCCCGGCCGGGTTGTTGAACCAAATCTCGTACTCCACACCGGTATCGGGTTGAGTCATATGTATCGCCCTTTCTCGTTAGGAGTCGGTGACGGCGCCGATACCCGACGCGTTCCACGTCACACTCAACGTGCCCGCCGACGGTGACTCCGGACCCCCGAAATCCACATAGCCGATCAGCGGGCGAGTCGCGTCGGTCGCCGGGGTGCTGTCATACAACACCGCAAAGTAGGCGGTGAATGTCGCACCGGGCCAGCTCGCGTTGGCGCCGCTGATCGTGACAACGTTCGACGCGATCGCCATGGCCATCGACCCGATCGCCGCGCCGCCGGCGGTGTAGCCGGTACCCACAATTTCGTTGGCGACGACATCGGACTTGTAGGCGTTGGTGCCACGGTTAGGGACATAACCCGACCCGCACAGCATCAGCTTTATCGCGTCGGCGGTCAGGTTGATTTTCGACGCATTCAGCGACACCCAATAGTTGTCGAAAAAGTGTGCTGCGACAGCCATATCGGATTACCTTTCATTCTTCCCAGCCGACGAAGCAGACCATGCTGACGGCCGCCGCGGTTGATGGTGTTGCGACAATTCGAAGACAGTTGCCCGGCGCCACTTCGGGTTCACGGCCCAACGGTTCCTGGATCAGGTAATACACGCCGGGTTCACGTTTGTAGTCCAGCAGCCGTGTCGCGGTGGGTGACCCCTCGGTGGGCAGGGTGGCTGTGGCGTACCCGGTCAGCGCCGTACCGAGCTGCACGGTGCTCGCCTCACCGGAGGGCACGTTCCATTTCGTGATCCCGGCGGCGACGTGCGCGGTAAGACCGGACGCGAACACGGCGCCGGTGTCCATGAGGCACACGTCGGGCGGGTTGGCCGGTGTCCCTGCCAGCACATACCCCCAAAAGACGGGCCGGATCCCCGGGGATGCGGCGGCCGGCGCGATCTGCAGCATCGTGCAGGGCGAAACCGTGGCGCGGGTCGCGACCATCGTCGGCGGGTTCAGCGTCGCACCGGTCGCGCTGTTGTATGCCACATAAATTTTTGAAGGCATCGGCTTCCTTTCAGTACAGGCTGGCGCGGGACACGGCTTGGCTCAGGATCAGCGGGCGGGCCGGCCGCGGCACGGACGCCATGATCTCGATCTGCGCCCCAGCGTTGTTAGCGGCAGAGACGACGCTGCCCTGCGACGTTGACCCGTCGGATGTGGTGGTGTTCTTGCTGTTCGCACGTATCGACATCCCACCCCACGCGAAACTGGCCTGGGTGGTGTACCCGGAGGGGGCCGCGTCCCACGCCGTAACGTTGTACAGGCCGAAGAACGCCAGCAGAAACGATGTGCCATCTGTTTTCGTCATCGTGATCGCCGGGGCTGTGGCCGTGGTGGCGTTCGACGCGGCGACGGTTGCCGCGTGCCCGCCGATAGGTGAAGATGCTTGTCCCGCAAGAACAATCGCGGCGATCGCATTCGCGTTGGTCCACGTGCCCGACGTGTGATTGGTGGCGGTCGCCACGAAGTAGGCCGTGATCATGTCGCTGGTGTTGATCAGGCCGGGATGATCAAGCGTCACCCATGCGGGCACCGTGCCCGAGGCGGCCGGTGCGGTGATGGGACCGGAAAAGTCTGCCCCGGCGGTGGCGCAGATGATGATGATGTTTCCGACAGCGTGAGTGGGCAACGTGATCGACGTTGCGTTCACCGCGGCCGGGGTGCCCGAAATCGTGATCGCCATCAGCGGGCCGCCCCGCGGAATCGTTTGGCGTACACGTGGATCGGCCGCGGCGGCGAAACGACGGTGATGGTGGGGGCCAGCATGGTGGCGGTTGCGGTCATCGGCGCCGCGGCGACGGTGGCGGCGGCGCTGACCGTCGGGGTGGGCATGGCCGCACTCGCCCCCATGACCGGCGCGGTGACGGTGGCGGCGGCGCTGACGGTGGGCACCAACAGGGCCGCGGTGGCGGCCATCGGCGGCGGCCCGACGATCACCCCGTCACCGACCAACGGCGCGAGCATCGCCGCCGCGGCGGCCATCACCGGCGCGGTGACGGTTTCGTCGACACGCACACCGGGTGCCAGCAGCACCGCGGTGGCGGCCATCGGCGGCGGCGCCACCGGATACAACGTGGTGACCGTCGGGACGAGGATGGTTGCCGCGGCGACCATCGGCGGCGGGGACGCCCCGAAGGTGACGCTCAGCGTGGGCGGCAGGAACGTCGCCGTGGCGGCCATCGCGTTCGGCGTCAAAATCAAACCGACCAGCACATTGGGGGCCAGCATCGCGGCGGTGGCGGCCATCGGCCCCGCCGGGGTCACAGCGACGTTCATCGGTGCGCGCCACCCCAACTGGCCGCTGGGTGTAAACGGCATCTCACACCGTCATCTGCGGCCAGTCCAACGTCGGTGCCAGATCGTTGTATTGGGTGCCGTCCGGGTCGGAGATCCGCCACATGTGCAGCCCGTCGGCCACCACCCGATGCGCCAACGCACCGGTGTCGGGGTGGCGCCGTATCGTGCCGATGGGGTCACCGCCGGTGATGTTGTTATATGCGGTGAGCACCGCCGCCACCTGATTACGGGTCAACAGCTGCCCCTGCTCGGAGGCCACCTGGGCGATCTGCTCGAGGATCTTGTCGTCGGGAATGTCGATCATCAGGCCATGCTCCTGTTGGCTAGGGCGACGCCGACACCGCACCGGGAACCGTTCGCGTCGCCGGTCAGGGTGCCGGTCGAACCGCTGTAGTAGTAGCCGAACCGCAGCTGGTCACCGGCCTTGCAGTAGATAAGGCAGGCACCGGCAACGATGCTGGGCGAATTGGCGCCGACGTCGCACATCGCGCCGCCGACCTCACGCTCCAGGGTGAACGCGCCACCACCGGTGGACAGCCAGATAGCGCCGTTGAGTTTGGTGCCGCTGGATAGTGAGGAGATGGTGTAGGACAGCTCAACGGCGTAGGTGCCCTCGTTGTTGATGGTGAGGATGGAATTGGTCTGGTCCCACAGATAGTCGGCGGTCTCACGCCCGATGGTGTCGAAAAACGATGCGGGCAGATAGTTGAAGCCGGTGGCCATCGCGACGGTGCCGGTGGACAGCCGCCGGTAGCGGAACACCGAACCGACCGACACGGGGGTGGCGTTGTCGTTGACGGAGGTGCCGGCGATCCTGCCCGGGTCCCCGGCCGGGGCGCCGCCGGTGCCATAGGTCATCTCCGTTTTCGCGCCCCAGTACCGGAACCCCGAACCGAACTGGCTGGTGGTGCCCGCCTCGGTGTAGTCGATGACCAACTGCGTCCCGGAGAACACTTGGTAGCGGCGGGGATTGCCGTTGACACCGATCACGATCTGCACGGCGGTCGACCACGTCAACGCCACCCCCGACACGAACACCGTGTCAACCCCGGCGACGGTGCAACCCAAATCGCACGCGTACGCCAAAAACGCTGTGCAATACGCTCTGGCCCACACATAATTTTGCGGGTTCAGCGGCGAGTCGACACGCCCGATCGACCAGATGCGGGGAGCCCCGCCGGCGGTCGGCGCGGCCGGGGCCGACGACATCGACCCACGAACCTGCTGATAGTCGGTGTTCGTCGGGGCGGCGTTGTACACCGAGACGCACTGCCGGTTGGCGTCATTGACCAGCGTCCACCCGGCCGTCCCGGCGCTGATCCCCAACGTGGACGTGCCCGCCCCGCTGTAGGTTTGGGTGAAAATCGACGGCATCGGCCCGTTCGGGTAGTTCGCGAAGTCGATATGCACCGACACCCCGACAACCTGCTGGGTCACAGCGCTGTTGGATTGCAACGCCTGGATCGCCTGGGTGTTGTCGACAACGTTGGAATACAGGCTTGCCATCGACCCGTTGGACTGCGGCAGGGTGGTACCCGTGTACTGGCCGACCACCCCAACCAGCGTGTTGGTGATGTAGTTGTTCAGCCCCTGCAAATCAGATGACATGCTCAATGTCACGTTGGGGACCTGCAAGGCGCCCAGCACACCGGAGATGATCTTCGACGCGTCGATGCCGGGCACCAAAGCGGCCAGCAGACTCGTCGCGGCGGGCTGCGCGGACATCGCCCCGAACGACACCTTACCCGCGGTCGCGGTCGAATCCACCAGGGGCCGAACGAAAATGGAGTCCACCCCGGCCGGGACGGTGTAGGGGCTGCCGAGCTGCACCCACCCGGACGACGCGGCGCCCGGTGATGTGACACCGGCGTGCAGATGGTAAGGCTCAGCCGCCAGCAGGGTGCCCCCGGAGTATTGGGCGATGGTCAGCGCGATCGAATTCGTGGCCCCGGAAAACCCGGTCCATTTCGCGAACCCGGAGATGTTGAGGACTTGTCCGGGGTTGACGTGGATCAGATTGGAGAACAGCGGTATTTGGGTGCCGTCGGCGTTGGTGTACACCGATGTGGGGACCCCCGGGGGGCCTTGGGTGCCGTCCCACGTCCACACCCCTTGCCCCAACATCGAATTGGGGGAATCGAAGTTCGGGTTCGTCAACAGTTGCGGCGTCACTGAGGACACCGCCCCGATGGGGGCGTTGTTGAACATGTTCGGCGGGGCGGTCCCGGTCAAAAATTCGGCCGGTATCGACTGAACCGCGCGGACGATCCCGCTGACCAGCCCGCCGATCCCCGAGGTGCCCAGCAGCGTGTTGGTGACGGTGTCGATGATCTGCTGGGGCAGCGCGAGCAGCCCGCCGTGTGTGTTGATCAGCGACGTGATATCGGCGGGCAGCGTCGCGGCCGGGTTGTTCGTCGCGGTCGCGTTGAACAGCGAGGTGAGCGACGTGGCGCCGTTGATGAAGTCGACCGCCAAATTGCCGGTCGACCCGCCGGTTTGCCCGGCCTGCAGCACACCCGAGGTGAGCATGTTCGTGTGGACCGTGTTGTTCACCTGGGTGGCGCCGGCCATCATCGACTGCGGGGTGGTCCCGGTTGTCCCGCTGATCCCTGTTAGCAGCGCGCACAGAAAGTCGACGAGGAACTGCAGCCCGTTGATCATGTGGCTGGCCGTGGCGCCCTGAGGTGTGCTGCTTGAGGATCCCAACGATGCGACCCCAGCCGAAAACGGCTGCCCCAGCAAGGCGGCGGCGCACATGCGGGCCAGCATCGCCAAATCGGGGCCGCTGAACTGTTGGGCCATCGACACCGGCACCGTGTGGATGCCCGCATTGGTGGGTGTCTGCAGCAGCCAATCCGGGGGCTGCGCCGCGCTGCTCATGGCACCGGGCGGACCCGCACCGCGAAATTGGTGGTGGTGGCGTTCGTGGTGAACGTGTCGGTGCCGGACTGGCGCTCCACACTCAAATACACCACAGCCGCGGTCCCCGCCGCCACCCGGTCGTAGGCGTCCAAAGACGCCGGCGGCGGCGCCGACGACAACACAACATTGTCGGTGACGCCGGGCAGCCCGAACCCCTGCCCGACGATGTTGCCGGTGAACGGGGTGTAGCCGGTGCCGGTGAACACCCGCGCCACAAGATTGGCCTGACAGTTCGAGCCGGTGGGTGTGATGATCGCCTGCCCCGACACCTGGGGGCGCCAATCGTTGGGCTGCGCCGGGATCGACACGGGGCACAGCGTGTATTGGGCGTTGCCCGCCGGGGTCGACGCGATCGACGCGGGCACAAACCTGTCGCCCACCTTCTGGGCCTGATACACGTAGCCGGTGGCGGCCGGGTTGACCACGAGGATGTTCCCGGCGGCGGCGGTGCCGTAGGGGGCGCCCACCGCCAAGGGTGATGTGCCGGGCGGCCCGTCGGCGCCCTCGTGCAGCGCCAGGGTCAGCTTGTATTCGTTGGTGCCCTCCAACGTCCAGTACGCCGACGCCGGGGTGGGGTCGGTCGCGTCGAGCTCGGTGAACGCGATCACGGGGTCGATGGTGGCCGGGGTGCCCGGATCACCCTTGACCAGCGCGGGGAAGTTCCCCAGGCCCCCGTCGGGGGCGGCGACCGCGATGAACATGTTCGACGACGGATCCCAATCCATCGGGATGCGGAACGATGCGACGTCGATGACCAAAAACGGTTGACCGTTGATGGTGGTCTGATTCCAGTTGGTGACAGGCATATTCGCTATCCAGACTGTGGGGCGAGGGTGATGACGTTGATGGCTTCGAACAACGCGGTCAGGCTGCGTTGGTGTTTCGCGAGGGGGGATTCGCGGGCCTTGCCGTCGCCGATGTGCAGCATCAAATCACGGGTGTCTTTGTCGATGCGCCAGGACACGTTCTCCAAAAAGTCGGTGTAGAGCCGTTTACGGCCCCAGTAGGCGATCGATATCAGCGCCCCGCGGAACACATCCTTGCCCAGGGTGTAAACTTCGCCGTTGCGGCAGGTAGCTTGCGCGCACAGCCATCCCCTCGTGTCAAAAAACGCGTTGATAAAATCGAATATCGTCTCAACGTTGTACGGGGCGGATGTGGTGGAGTGGAAGACCTCCCATGCGGGATGATACGGGCCGACCGCGGAGCGTCTCGGGAAATGTTGCCACAGCTGGAACGCCAAAAAACTGTTGTTGAGGAACCCGGCGAGCAGATCGCTCGGGATGCCGGTGACTCCGATCAAGATTGAGATGGCGTCGACGACCCAAGCGAAGAACTCGTTGAACAAATCATTGAGCCATTGCGGAGAACGCCCACCGATGATGATCTGAAAGCCTTTCGGGGTGTGGAACGTGAACTTGCACGTTTCGACGCTGCCTTTGTCGCCGGGCTCGGGCGCCACCAGAAGCACCCACGGCGCAACCCAATTCACCCCCAGCGTCGGCGCGATGAAAAACCCCTCGGGCAGCCCCGCCGGGTTGCCCTGCGGGTTCAGGATCGGGTCCAGCGTGTTGCCGAGCAGCGAACCTTCAACGTCGACAACGGTTTTGATCACCGAGTCCAGGATCGTGCGGGTGGGGCCGGTGATCTGGGAGCGGTCGATCACGGTCACAACGTAGGTGGGCCGGTCCAGCGCCATGAAACTGAATTCCCGTGTCCACTGGTCAGGTTGGGGGTCGCCGGGCAGCCACAAGTCGACCCGCACATCCAGCCCGGTCGCGCGCACCACATCTTTGATGACCGAGGCGCACGACTCCATGCGCACCGTTCGGCACATCAACATCGACGTGTCGGTGAACGGGTTCGTGTACGACACGTAGATTGGGCATTTGAGCAGCTCGAGGATGTTGTACCCGAAATCGGCGGCGTTCGTGAGAAGTGTTCCGGCCCACGTCCGTATGTCCGGGTCCAGCGACAGTGCGGTGTTGATGAATTCCCACAGCCCCGTTTGCATCCGGAACGCCTGCTCACCGACAGCCACCTGCAAAGCTGAGCACATAGGACCGATATAGATTGCGTGGCTTAAGATTTGGGCTTGGATCGGCAGGAACCAGTCCGGCCAAATCTGCAGGTAGTTCAGGATGTCCCAGATCGAGACGAGGTGCGCGGTGCCGGTCCACTCGCCCTGGGTGAACTCGTAGTCGAACGTGTCTACGTAGAACGCGAACCGCAGCCCCTCAGTTTCGATGGTGATCCCCACCATCGTGTCCTTGCACGACATGAACGTGTCGATGTAGGGGTCGGTGCCCTTGAGTTTGAGGACCGCGTTGCCGGCGTTGTTGCGCGGGTCGCTGCCGGTGCATTCGATGTAGTCGCCGACGGCGCCGATCGGGGTCCACATCTTGTCGTAGACGGTGATGACGAATTCGGGGATGACCTCGGCCTGTTTGGTGAGGGTGGCCGCGGCCGCGGCGGCGGTGATCGGGTCGCCCTGCCAGAGCTGCGCGTTGAGCAGGTTCAGGTCGGGCACAGCGCTACTCCGGGTAGCGCCGTAGCGGTGTGCCCGCCGCCAAGATCCGCGACGCGGCGTTGCCGCCGGTGATCGACACCGGGATCTGCACCGGCTGCGCCGCCAAACCCGGCGACTTGGGTCCAATCGACTCGGAGAAGCGACCCGAAAGCAGCGAATACAGGTTGCCCTGCGGTGCCGGTATCCCGTAGACGCTCAGCGCGGGTGACGGGGCGTTGGCCTGGGTCAAAAACCCGAGCAGGTCGTTGAGCAACTGCTGCAGCAGCCCAACCTGCTGCGGGGTCTGCGGGGTGGGGGGCACCGAGGTGAGGTCGACAACACCACGGATCCTCGGGTCGGTTTGGATCTGCGCGACCTGATTGGTGAGCAGCGGCCCGAACGACACCATGTCGGTTGCGCCGGGTCCGTTGCCCATGTTGAAGGTTCCCGGGCCGAAACAGGTGAACCTGGGCCACATCGGCTGATCACCGCAGTTGGACAGGGTGACGAACCCCGCCGCCCCCAGGTTGGTGCCCGACGAGGTGACGACGTTGTCCCCGGCGGCGAAATCCGAAATCGTCGCGGGCAGCCCCTGACCGGTCCCCAACCACAAAAACGTGTCCACCCCGACACCCATGCCCAGTCCGACACTTCTGAAACCCGAACCGATTTGGGAGGTGGTCCCGGTTTCGATGGTGTCGAACACGACGGCGCCGTTGCGTTGCAGGATGTATTCGCGTGGACTGTTTTCGGTCCCGGCGATCAGGGTGTACTGCTCACTGGCGAACGGCCATATCCACGCCCAGTCCCACCACGACGGTTGATGCAGCACCGTTTCAACCCCGGAGTTAAACGAGGACAGGGTGATACCGGCGGTGCCGATCCGTAACCGGACCCCGTCGACGCCGGGGGTGCCCGCGTTGGCCATCCGCACCCAAATGTCGTCGTAGCCCGACGCGGACCACGGCCAGTTCGGCAACTGTCCGAGGGTGATCGTGACGACTTGGTTGTCTGTGCTGGAGGTGTAGCCGACGCGGCGCGCGGCCATGTTGTTGACGGTGACCGTGCTCGACGGGGACCAGTTCACGGTGTCGTCGGCGATGTAGGCGTAGCCGTTGGTGTTGGTGTAGGCCAACGTCCAGTTGGGGCCCATATCTGTCGCGTAGGCCGTGGTGAATTTGTCGGCGGTGGTGTCGAACGTGTAGGAGAACGTGTCGGTCGAATCGTAAGACCGCCAAAACGCGTTGTACGCCGTGGCGAACCACGTGAATTTTTGGCGGGTGAACGTGCCGCCCATCATCGGGTCCGGCGGGGTTTTTGACCACTGGACGTCGGCCCACCAGCGGCCAAGTTCGTGGGTGAACCAGGCCAGCTCGCCCGGTGTTTTCGGGTCCCACGAATCGATCCATGCCCGTTTGACTTTGCGTGTGTAGGACGGGTCGCGGCCCCGCACCAGCACCGTCAATTCGACGTCCAACGGGTCATACAGCGACGTGACGTAGGTTTCGCCGTCTTGGGTGGCGCCCTTCTGTTTGATCTGTTTCCACGGCGGGATCAACCCTTTCAGCCCGAGGATGCGCACCGATTCGGGTTGGGTGGGGTCGTGATAGGACAGCGGGCCGAGCAGGTTGAACACCACCGTCCCGTCCGGTGCCAGATACGACATCATCGGTTTGTCCCCGGACAGCAGATGGCACGCCCCGGCGGGGGTGATCGGCCCCGGCGGGTAGCGCAGCACCGGTGTCATCGCGCACCTGTCACCGCGTCGGAGCTGTAGGTGGTTTGCAGCTGCCCGGAGATGGTGTCGGCGGCCTGATCCGGGTTGTGGGTGTTCAAGTTTGTGATGTTGATTTGGGGACCGTTGTTTTGGGTGCCGATGTTGGCGGCCTGGTCGGTGGCGCCCTGCGCTAGGCCGCCCAGCCCGGCCTCCTGGCGCATCTTTTGGGTCAACTGGCCCGCCACGTTGGGTAGCTGCGGGTGCGCCCCGGCGATGCCGCCCGCGATGCGGGTCAGCCAGTTGCGGTTCGCCAACTCGGAGCCGCCGGTCGGCAGGAACGTTTCGAGCGCACCTTTGACGAGGGTGCCGGTGGCTTGCCCACCGAACGCGATCGCCCGGTTCATCTCTTGGATGCCGATGTTGATCGCCGCCGATGCGATCGACCCGGAAACGTTGCCGCCGCCCGCGCCGGGCCCGGAGCCGCCGCCGCCCTGCGGTATCGGCGCCGGTGCGTCCAGGGGGCTGCCGCCCTCCTGCATCCCGATCCCCCACCAGGACACGTCGCCGCCCTGCGCACCGGCGGCGGCGGCG
>Ga0306925_10002402_pt1 | contig 16086 bp, 8 predicted proteins | sample flu12Cox44000176_FD_203755 | JGI IMG/M metagenome (GOLD analysis project Ga0306925, IMG submission 203755) | Lab enrichment of tropical soil microbial communities from Luquillo Experimental Forest, Puerto Rico - flux8day.12C.oxic.44.000.176 (v2)... | ecosystem: Environmental > Terrestrial > Soil... | reverse complement strand
TCGACGGGGCTTGGAGGCGGGGCCCACGCGCCGAACTTGGCAAAATCATCTATGATGATAAGACGCTTGATCTGCTCATGCGCGATCTCGCGACTGCTGGTCTCCCTCCCGCGACGGAGACTGCGCCCGTGCCGAAAACCATATCCGCGCATGGCGACGGTGCTGTTCGGAAAGACTTGGCGTGGTGATGCTCGCTCTGCATCTGTCGCTTCCGAAAACTAGATTCGCATATCGAGGACAGAGGACCAAGGCGATGCAGCCGAGCTTGGCATCGATCCATTTGCCAAGCTCGTTTCGATCACAAGCGTCCGATCGGTCAGGGACCTCGTGCGGGCCTATCAGTAGGCGCTTTTTCCAGAGCTCCAGCGCAGCGGGGAGGACGATGTGATGGCGGCAGCAGTCAACCGAGCTCAAACCACGCGCGGAGAAAGCGAAGATGATGGGGGGTAATAGCTCCGCCGGTGTCGCGATTGTCGGTATCGCTTGCCGTTTTCCCGGCGCAGTCGCGTGGGAGGCCTTCGAGGACGCTGGAGAACCGGTCGGAAGCTCCGCCAGGTCGGTCGGGGTTTTCACAGGCCTTGGCGGGGTCGTGAGCAGCTATCTGTCGATCGACTACCCTTCAGCGCGGAACCTGGTGAATTCGGCGCCTCATGTGGAGATGACACCCTCGATATCCTCGCCGATCTCATGACTGTTTTATAGCGCGAAGTCCGCAAAATTGAGTGTATAATGCAGGTGAGGAAGTTCGGGCGCCCCGTCCGCTCCAAACGACCTCATGAGCAACGCAGGAGGGGTATCCCAATGGCGAAGAAGCGAAAGACTAGGTCGAGCAGCACCCAGCGATCTCAAAGAACCTACTGGTTTTGGCCATTTTGGCCGCTGGTACCAGTATCGGCGAAACAACTGACTGCAGCCAAGAAACTGGCCGAGGCGCGAGGACAATTTTGGAGCGAGTCATTCAACGCATTAGGCGAGGCAATAGGCAAGCTGTCGGAGGAATGGGGCAAGGCCAGTCGTCAAAGTAGCCGGTAGGGGGCACCTCAATGGCAAAGAAACGACGACGCAAGTCGGGTTCGAAAGGCAGCAGTCGGCGTTCCGAATTGGGCTACTGGCCTTGGCCGTTTTGGCCGCTGGATCCGAAGCTGCGGGACGCGACCGCGCGATTGATTATGTCGCGAACAGAGTCCTGGGGGAAGACGTTTGCGGCAATGGCTGATATCGCAAATCAAATGGAGGAGGAATGGCGAAAAGCCGGAGGGAGAGCCAGCCGGACTCGTCGCCGCGCCGATGAAGACTGGTAGTAATCGTCCGGCATCAAGTGACTTAGGTCGAGTATTAATCGACCAGGTCGCGAGAGAGTGAGTATGCACGACAGTGAGCTCAAAGTATCATCTGCCGCCATTGCGAGCTTGGAGTATAGATTGGCATCGATCTGGTGCAATTACCCACAAACTTAAATCGCGTGCGACTCACTCTAGTCTTAGCGCATAACCCATTCAAAACACCCTGCGACTGTAACGCAGATTCGTTTTGGAATAGTCATACTTCATGACGAGCCAGATCCTGTTGGTAGGCGAGAGGGATCGTCTGCAGAGGTCGCGTGGTGGGCAGATCGAAGTTCTAGTGCATGAAAAGGCCTGTGCCGTGCTCGAAGAGCGCCGTGCCAAAACATCTACGTTTAGGCGTCGCGGCAAATCGAATGCCCCGGCCTGCCTGAATCCGCTCGATCTCACGTTTCCTGGTACCGAACTTGCGGTCGAGTTTGGGGTTGAGCCGGTTGCAAGGCCGGCTGCATTCACCAGCCTACGCACCATAGGCAACCTGGTCCGAGCAGATAGAAACGCAACGTTTCCAGACGCCGACTTGCAGATAACCGATGACAACCGGGTTGCAGCGATGCAGCAAGCGGATACTCGGCGGATAAAAAGGAAACAATCGTGACGTCCGCAACCGGTCCCACAGGCGTGGCAATAGTCGGGATCGCATGCCGGTTTCCCGGCGCCCCGGATCAGCGCGCTTATTGGCGCAATCTCTGCAGCGGAATCGAATCCATCACCTTCCTGACAGATAACGAGCTGGCAGCCGCCGGCGTGCCAGCGGAGCAGTTGGGCGACCCTGCCTACGTCAAAGCCGCACCCATCCTTCCTGACATCGATCAGTTCGATGCTACCTTCTTCGAGTACTCGCCGACCGAAGCGCGCCTGATGGACCCCCAACATCGACTGTTGCTGGAGGTTGCGTGGGAGGCGTTCGAAGATGCTGGCTATCGGCCGGCAGGGGCACCGCGACCGGCAGGAGTGTTTGTGGGAACGGGCGGGGTCGTGAGCAGTTATCTCGTCGATCGCCTCGCCTTCTCCGCCGAATTGCCAGGCTATACGGGTGGCGTGGCGCATATCGGAAACGACAAGGATTTCTTGAGTACCCGCATTTCATACAAGCTCAACCTCACTGGTCCTAGCGTCAATGTGCAAACCGCGTGCTCTACTTCGCTGGTCGCGGTGCACCTTGCCTGCCAGGCCATTCTTGCCGGCGAATGTGATATGGCACTCGCTGGAGCGGCCACGGTACGCGTGCCGCAACACGTAGGCTATCTTAGCCGGCAAGGCGACATCTTGTCGCCCGATGGACATTGCCGCGCATTCGATGCAGCAGCACAAGGGACCATCTTCGGGAGCGGGGTTGGCGCGATCCTGCTCAAGGACCTGCGGTCAGCTATCGCCGATCATGACAATATTTCTGCGGTGATCCGAGGGTCCGCGATCAACAACGACGGAGCGGACAAGGTCAGTTACACCTCCTCGAGTGTAGCCGGTCAGACGAGAGCGATGGTCGAGGCGATGTCGGTCGCCGACATTTCGCCAGACGACATCGGCTACGTCGAATGCCATGGGACCGGAACGGTTGTCGGCGATCCATTGGAGATCGACGCATTGACTCGTGCTTTTCGAACCGGAACGGGTCGGCGCAGTTTCTGCGCGATCGGTTCGGTCAAGACCAACATCGGACATCTCGAACAGACCGCCGGAATGGCCGCCCTGATCAAGGCCGCTCTGGCGGTGAAGGAAGGAAAAATTCCGGCCAGCCTCAATTATCGGACACCGAACCGCAAGATCGATTTCGCCACCAGTCCGTTTTTCGTCAACACCAAGTGCAGGAACTGGCCGACAGATCGTCGCCGAGTTGCGGCGGTCAACTCGCTAGGGCTGGGAGGAACCAACGCCTTTTTAGTCTTAGATGAGGCGCCGCAAGCACCCTCCGTCCGGGTGGCCGATCAACCGCTCAGCGTGGTGACGCTGTCAGGAAGAACCGCTCCGGCACTGCGAGCATCCTTGGAGCGTCACCGAACGGCAATGGAGCGGCGGTCAGACGCTGAGCTTGCTGATGTCTGCTTCACGCTAAGCAGCGGTCGCAGTCATTTTAGTCACCGTTTCGCTGCCGTTGTCGGCTCGATTGCGCAGTTGCGCTCTGTGCTGACTGAGGAACTGGAGAAACAGGCGGCAGGTGATCACGCCGCGTCAGCCAGCGAAAGGAGGCGGCTCGCTTTCCTGTTCTCCGGGCAGGGGTCCCAGCGTCTGAACATGGGAGCGGAGCTTTATCGAAAGCAGCCGGTGTATCGCGCCGTCATCGATCGGTGTGCTGCTTTGTTGCGCGATCGATTAGAACTACCCCTCTTGGACGTGCTATTTGGCAAGGCTAAAGGGGGCGATGCCATTCATCAAACCGCCTATACGCAGCCCGCCTTGTTCGTGGTGCAGGCTGCTTTGATCGAGCTATGGCGCTCGTGGGGGATCGTTCCCGAGATGGTGTTGGGTCACAGCGTCGGCGAGTTCGCCGCCGCGCATTGTGCAGGCGTCTACTCGCTGGAAACAGCGCTTTTTCTGATCACGGAACGCGCGCGGCTGATGCAATCCCTCTCCGTCGGCGGAGCGATGGCCTCAATTCTGGCCGACGAAAGCACGGTCGCTTCCGTCATCAAGAAACGCAAGGCCGAGAAGCTTGCGGTTGCCGCGGTGAATGCACAGGGCAGCGTGGTGATTTCCGGCGAGAGCGAAGCCGTCGCTGCTGTCGTGAAGCATTTTGAAACCGGAGGTGTTCGAACCCAGCCGCTGACGGTCTCACACGCGTTTCATTCTCCCCTGATGCAATCAATTGTGCAGCCATTGGCGAGCGTCGCTGCGACAACTCCCGCAAACTCGACAAAAATACCCTGGATTTCGACAGTGTCCGGAACGGTTGTGAGCGATACCGTCGACGCGCAGTATTGGTGTGACCATGCGCTCCGTCCGGTTCGCTTCGCCGAGGGTATGAATACGATCGCCGCAATGGGTGCCACCGATTTCATCGAGATTGGTCCCGGCAGCACATTATTGGCTCTCGGACGCCAATGCGTGAGCGCAAACGGATGTGCTTGGCTCGGTTCGCTGGCGGACCAGCGACATGGGGACTTGGAACGGATTCTATTGAGCCTGAGCGAACTCTATCGTCGCGGCCACGACATCGATTGGGATGACTTCTACCGGCCGACTAGCCGGCGCCGCCTATCGCTCCCCACCTACCCGTTCGAACATCGCCGTTTCTGGCTGGACAATGATGCCGCACCGTCACCGCAGAGGACAGCTCCAGCCTCGAGGAATTTGGCGGGTTCGCGCCTTCGATCCGGGCTGCCGGACATCCAATTCGAGACAACTTACAGCCTGGCACGTTTCGAATATCTCAACGACCACCGTATCCATGGGATGCCAGTTTTGCCATTGACCTTCGGTCTCACAGCCCTCCGCGACGCTGCTCGGCAGCATTTTGGGATCGATCGTGCTGCGATTGCGAATGTGCAATATCGGCAAGCCATGATCCTGCCTGACGTCGGCGATCGCACTGTGCAAATAATTTTGACCCCTGTAGACGACGCAACGGCCGAGTTTCGCCTGATGAGTATTGGTTGGGAGCCGGCTTCCGCCTGGCAGACACACATGGTTGGCATGATTAGCACGGAGGAAAGCGTCAAGAGTACTGCACTCGCAATCGATCAGGTCAAGTCGAGATGTCCAACCGCCATTTCAACTGAGCAGTACTACGGGACGCTGAACGAGGTTGGCTTGCAGTATGGCCCATCCTTTCGCGCCATCCAGGAGTTATGGCACGGCAAGGGCGAAGTTTTGGCCCACATTGATCTACCTGTGCATTTGGTGGGGCAAAATGCGCCCGGGCTGCATCCGGCGCTGTTGGACGCTTGTCTGCATGTCTACCCAGCTCTGGTCGAAGCGCATGGCAATTTTGAAGAGGTGCCAACGGATGCGCCCGCATATTTGCCGATCAGCCTCGAACGCTTCCACAGCATGGCCTCAGACGCGCGGACGGCCTGGGTGCATGCGACTCGCCGTCACCGCCAATCAGATTCGGAGACCGTCGCGGTCGATATTGCCGTCTACGAAGAGGATGGAAGCCCGGCCGCCATGCTTGAGGGCCTGTCTGTCAGGCAATTGCCGCCGGAAGCTTTACGTCCCGTTGCGAGGCCGCAAAAAGTCGATTGGCTCTATCACATGCAATGGGTCGAACGGCCGCCGCTTCAAACATCGGCTAAGTCGGATGGCGAGCCGTCAAGCTGGCTTATTCTTGCTGACAGGAGCGGCACCGGTGCGGCTCTCGCTGAAGTGTTGACCGAAAAAGGTGGGACCTGTCAGCTCATTTATGCAGACAAGTTCATTGGACGGCGGAAAGCGGTTGCATGGAGTCCTGACGATCTCGTGAAACTGTTTGCAAAGCTGATTTCTGGCTTCGTGGATCGTTCGGCTCCACTACGAGGCATCATCAATCTCTGGGCCCTCGATCTGTCGATCGATAACAGGAGTATGCAGCAACTCAACGAAGCGCAGAAGATCGTCTTAGGGAGCAGCATTTCGCTGTTGCGAGCAGTGGTTCAGGCGCGAGGCCGCCCTGAGATCCCGCCACGCATCTGGGCGGTGACACGCAACTCAGTTTCGATTGCGCCGGAGGATCCGCCGATCGAGGTGGCGGCCGCAGCTTTATGGGGATTAGGACGCACTGCAACACTTGAGCACCCGCAGATTTGGGGCGGCCAGGTGGATCTAGATGCAAGCCCGGACTGCTCGCCATCGAGTGACGCTGCGGCATTGTTGCGCGAAGTGTTGAATAGTGACGGAGAGGATCAAGTCGCAGTACGTAAAGGCGTTCGATTTGCCGCGCGCTTGGTCCGTGCAGCGGCCCCTAGGAAACCCACAGCCACGTTCGATTCCGATGGATGTTATCTGATCACCGGCGGGCTCGGTGCGCTCGGAGTCGAAGTCGCCAAGTGGCTCATTACACATTACAAGGTCAAACGTCTCCTGCTCGTGGGACGGCGCGGGCAAAAGGATCCAAGCTCCGGCCGCGTCCAGGGCGCGCTTGCGGCGCTCGGCGCCGAGGTCACCGTTCTCAAGGCGGATGTTTCCAATGAGAAAGATGTGCGGCGGCTGATCGGTCGGATCGAAAAATTCCATCCGCCGCTCAAGGGCATTTTCCATTGTGCCGGGGTGCTCGACGACGGAATTCTTATGCAGATGGAATGGCAAAAATTTCAACGCGTTGTCGCGCCGAAGCTCGCGGGCGGCTGGCTGCTCGACAAGTTCACCCGGCACTGCGATCTTGATCATTTCGTTGTGTTTTCTTCGATCCTGAGCCTCACCGGCTCGGCGGGGCAGGCTAATTATGCGGCTGCAAATGCGTTTCTTGATGCGCTAATCAGCCGCCGCCGCAAAGAAGGGCTGCCGGCACTCGCGATAAACTGGGGCCCGTGGGCCGAGTCGGGATTGGCGACGATTTCCGGCGAAAAAGGACGAGCCATCTGGCGCTCGCGTGGCACCGAATACATCCCCGCCGATATTGGTCGGCGTGCACTGGACTTGCTAGTCGGAAGCGACGCCGCGCATGCGGCGGTCACGATTACCAAATGGCGAACTTTCCTTCAGCAATTCACGATCCCTCCACCGCTCTATCGCGAATTGCATAAGGAAGTCGGTGCCCTCACGGTGCATCCGGGCCTTTCCGCCAGTGCAGCCGACCTGAAGACCAAAATGAAGGAGGTGCCTCCGACCGCGCGCCGCGATCTGTTGGCGGCGTTTGTACGTCAGCAGGTCATGCACACCTTGGGCATCAAAGAGGAGATCGATGCAGGCCGTCCGCTTCGCGAGTTCGGCCTCGATTCTTTAATGTCGGTAACGTTGGTCAATCGGCTTGAAACAGCCCTCGGCATCCGGATTTCCGCTGTGAAGTTGATCCAGGGACCGAGCATTGCGCAAATCGTCGACGATATCTTGCCGGATTTGGGTTACGCGAAGGATGATAATTCCGTGGGAAAGCGGGCTCGGCGACCCCGAAAGAGCGGCTCAAGCAGGTGGTTTGTCGTTGCAGGTCCCAGGCCTTCTCCCCGGTTGCGGCTGTTCTGTTTTCCCTTTGCCGGCGGCGGCTCAGCCGTCTATCGCAGTTGGTCGGAGTCTCTTGATCCTGCCATAGAAGTCGTCGCTGTTGAGCCGCCCGGCCGGCTTGGCCGGATCGAGGAAAAGCCGATCGTCGACATCAAAAAATTCAGCTCCCAACTGGTCTCGGAAATGCGGCCTTTGCTCGATTTGCCGTTCGCTTTCTTTGGGCATTGTCTCGGCGGCCTGACCATGTACGAAACGGCGCGCCGCCTCATCCGTTCAACCAAATTTCGGCCGATACATCTGTTTGTCTCAGGTGCCCGCCCGCCCGACCGAGTTTCCGACCAGGGTCCCTTCGAGAATCGGTTGATTGACGATCTGATCCACCTCGCGCAATTCAGAAGGGATCGTCCGATTTATGCGCAGCCCGACGACGTCTTTGGCGAGCTCATACGTCATTTCGACATCCCCGCTACTGATCAATTGCTGAGCGATCCTAAGCTTCGGAAGCTGATGCTTCCCGTGGTGCGCGCCGAATTCCGGATGGCGAGCAATTACAAGTTCGTCAAGGAGCGCCCATGGGATATTCCAATCACGTGTTTCGCGGCTCGCGGAGATCCATACGTGTCGCGTCACCACGCATTGGGTTGGGGGCGTTTCACCAACTCGCGGCTGCAGGTTTACATCAGGGATGGTGCGCACTTTGCCGTCGTGGACGATATGGCTTTCATCCAGGGTATAATCAACAAGGAATTGCGGGCTCAGTCGCAACACTGATGTGCACAAGAGTTGGGAGACTACAACAACCAGTATTAAAGAAAGTCGAGTGAGCAAGAGATCTTCTATGACCCCGATATCCCGGCTTCCAGCACAGTTCGGACTTCGGCGCCGTAGCCGGGGCTATCTCTATCGGGAGTTATGGCGCTATCATAGCGAGCGGCGCTTGTTGGAGTCGAGGGAATTCCAAAAGCTCACAGTTCATTGAGGCGCGATGCAGATGCCGCAATTCAACAAATCTTTACCGGGCGCAAAGAGAGGAAAGACGGTTTTGCTCCTGGGCGGAGGTGCTCCGAATTTCACATTGATGTCGGGCGCGCTGCTGGCGCTTCACGAGGCAAGAATCCCGAGGAAATTCGACACGATTGCAATGGCGGGAGCCGGGGCAGTCGTGGGGCTCATTTATCTCGCCCCCAAGGACGGTGTGTCAAAGGAACGTGCTCTGAAAAATACGGTCAATTTCGGCATTTCCGACGCGATTTATGAAATGCTTCCGATCAACTACAAGACATTCGCGAAATCGGGCCGCTCCGCCGACGCATTCAACAATTACTGGTTCAGTTTGCCGGCCGTGCGTGAGGCGATGCGGATGCACGACCGCACGATGACCGATAGAGAGAAGCTCTGGGCGGATTGGCTGCTTTTTCTCGGAGCCGCCATGTGCCCTACGGATCTCAATTTTTTCAGCAAGGGGATATGTGCACATCCGAGATTTATCGAAGAATTTATTGATTTTGAGAAAGTGCGGAACATTCGTACTACCGAAGTCGAAATCAACGCTTTCGACATCAACAAGCACAGCATACACGATTTCAAAAATAGAGACCTTGCCCGATGGCCAAAGGAGACGCTGCGGGCGGCCTTGTCATTTCCATTTATCTATCCACCATACAAATTAAACGGTCATCAGTATTACGAAGGTGCGGCATTCCAAACCCTCAATAAGCTCGAGAGCATCGCGCAAATCAAGCGATTTATTATTCTCAATCCGCTGCGCTCCAATTTGATCCAGGCGCCAGACAATCTGTGGGACGCCTACGTACAATCCATCATCATGCCGGTAGTCGGCATCGCCGAAAGCGAGGTGGGACCAGATCGTCGGGCCCCCGACGTTTCCTGGATGTACTATCGCGGCGCTCTTGAGCAAATCAGGGCGACCATGCAACGGATGCACAGGAGAACCAGGTTGTCTTGGAGGCAGAAATTCGAAGGAATGGAGTGGTATTCTGCGGAGCTTAAGATTGACGATGCAGACGTACACAATGCTCTTGGCTGGAAACGATCGAGTCTGGAGAAACTGTTCGATTTTGGATACGGGGCTGGCAAAAAGCTTGTTACTAGACTTCGCGACGGAAATCCAACGTACAGCGGTGGTGATCTCGCGCAGCTGATTTGCGGTTGAATGTCGGGGCGTTCGTCTGATCTCGCACGGGATGCCCACCTCGAAGCATTTGCTGCGCCGTGCTCCGAGGACCGCGAGCGGGCGATCCAACCGCATCGCGTTACTCCGCATCGAGCGCGAGGGTGGATCACGATCCTTTAGCTTCCCGGCGCCGTGTGCGTTTTCGAGAGGGCGCGCACCCGACGAGAGATGCGTGCGTATCGGTGCTTTCCTTCCGTCACGCTTTGGCGACCGTATCCTCAGTTAGGTTTTCCATGAGCGCTTCGGCAGCTTTCAAATCAGGAGTCTCGAGCCCTTCCATGAATCGGCCGTGGATTGAACGCAAGAGTTTCAGCGCATCCTTGCCGCGCCCTTGACGTTGCCAGAGCCGCGCCAGGTCACAGGACGTACGCAGCTCCCAGCAAAGTGCTTGCTGGCGCCTCGCGATCTCTAAGCTTTTGGTGAGCAGGTTCTCGACCTCATCGGCTTTGGCGGGATTGTGCGCGAGCAGTAGGCCGGCTTTGGTCCGAAGCACCTCAGCGACCGCCCATTGCTCCCCTGTCTCGTCCGAAACCGCCAACGCCTGCTCAATGGCCTGCAACGCGGCGTCACTACGGCCTGCTTTGGCGTGAGCTTCTGCTTCGAGTGCCAGGAACATCGGCAACCACAAGCGCGCCCCCGTCTCCCGCCAGGCCTCAAGTCCACGATTTATCGCCTCAACGCCCGCCTCCACGTCACCCTGACAGGTAGCTGCCCAACCGCTAAGAATCTGTCCGCCAGCGGCCCAAAATGGAAACTCATGCTCCGCGCACAGCGACATGACCACGCCCGCGTATGACTGCGTATTCTCGGAGCGGCGACGAAAGACGTCCATCATGCCGCGGGCGTGGCAAAGCGTATAGACCAACGTAAACGGATGAGGTATCGCCTCCGCACGCCGCACCGCGTCATCGGCGACCTCCGACGCCTGCTCTACGTATCCCAAGTGCCACAGCGCCCAGGACAAGTAACACAGCACGGTCGCGCCGATATCCTGGCCATAGTGAAATGCTTCCTGAGAGGGGCGGTCGGGATCGTGAAGCGCGCGGGCCTGTTCGAGGTGTCTTCGCGCCGACGCGAATTCGCCCATCGTCACGTAAGTTGTTCCCATCGCCCGGTGCGCCAGGCAGAGGGCCCGCGTGTCGCCACACCGTTCGGCTTCGGCAAGAAACTCTGCAGCCGCCACTTGCTGCATGTCCGCATGGCCACCGACGTAGTAGCATGCCCAGACCCCATACAAAATGGCGAACTTCAGTGACGACTCAGTCGAGTCGGTAATGAGCTTTTTCGCGCGCAACAGGACCTTCATAGTCTCTGGTGCCGCGTAACCTCTGGCCGCTATCATGGCCTGGCCGAGCAACACCTCGAATTCCAGGGCCACTTGCTTTTGCGCCGGATCGTCAGGTAGCGACTGCAGCAATTCGAGCCCGCGTTGCAGGTGCACGATTGCCTCCGCGTTGGCCGAGCGTAGGGCCGCGTTCTTACCGGCGCGTAGCCAGTATCCGATTGCTTTTTCGGTCAGTCCGGCTTCGGTGAGATGGCGTGCCAACGTCTCGGGCTGAGTTTGCACGATCTCCGGAAACTGTTGCTCGAGCGCATTGGCGATAGCGGCGTGCAGCTGGCCGCGTCGACTTTTCAGGAGGCTGGCATATGCGGCGTCCCGCACCAGCGCGTGCTTGAAGGCATAGATCGAATGGGGAATCTCGCCCCGGCGGAAAATCAATTCCGACCGCACCAGCTGCCCGAGCGCAACTTCCAGTCTCTCCCTTGGCATTCCGGCCACGGCATACAGCAACTCGTAATGGAACTCGCGACCCGCGACGGCGCCGATCTGTGCCACCTCCCGCACCGGTACCAGCCGATCAAGACGCGCCATCAGCGACGCGTGCAACGTTGTTGGAATGGCCAAAGAGGGCAGCGGACGCTCGAGAACATAGTGGTCATAGCGTTCATGCAACAGCCCGCCTTCCAGCACCGTCTTGGTCAGCTCCTCAATGAACAAGGGTACGCCATCGGTGCGAGCGAGAATCTCGTCCATCACCTCTTTCGGCAGTTTCTTGCCACCGGTCACCCGCTCGACCAATGCCGCGCCGTCGCGTCGGCCAAGACGTGCGAGCGGGACCGTCGTCATGTGCGGGTAACTCGGCCAAGGCGGCGTGAACTCGGACCTGGCAGTGATGAGCAGCAAGACCCGAAGTTGCGGCGCGTGCTCCACTGCGGCGGCAAGCAACTCCAGCGAGGTTGGGTCGATCCAATGGACATCTTCGAAAATCACGAAAACCGGCTGTCGCGCCGCCAAGCCGTCGAGCTGAGCCAATAGTGCCGCCAACGTCTTCTCCTTGCGCTTCTGTGGACTCAGCTCCTGAAGTTGGTAACGATCGCCCGCCGGCAATGCGAGCAGGTTGGCCAGAACCGCCACGTGTTCCGGATCCGCCGTGGATTGCGCAACCAGAGCGTCAAGCTTGGACAGCTTCTGCGTTGGTGAGTCTTTGCGCTCAAACCTGGCGGCACGTTCGAGTTGGCCGATGAATGGAAAGAGAGCACTGTTGGTGTGATGTGCCGAACAGAAATAGCGCAACGCGATGTGCGGCTCGCTCTGGAGCCGCTCGCCAAGCGCGAGCGCGATGTGCGACTTGCCGATACCTGGCTCCCCCGTAAGGAGCACCACCCGGCCTTCACCCTGCGCGGCGTATCGCCACCGGCGTAATAGCTGCTCTATCTCCTCTTCACGCCCGAACAGCGGCGGCAGCTTGGTCTGGTGCATCGCCTCGAATCGGCTAACCACGTCGCTCGCCCTCAGCACCTGCCAAACCTGTACCGCCTCCGTCCATCCTTTCAGCGCGAGCGCGCCGAGATCGCGGTAGTCGAAGTGCCCCCCTGTGAGCGGGCGCGTGTGCGGACAGATCAACACTGTCCCTGGCTCCGCCAGAGTTTGCAGGCGCGCTGCGAGGTTCGGCGTCTCGCCAACGACGGCTTGCTCCGACGGGGTTTCATCGATCAGCAGCTCGCTCACAACAACGGTGCCGGTCGCAATGCCGATGCGAACCTGCAGCACGGCGTCGACAGTTGTCCGCAGATTAGCCACCGCATCGACGAGTGCGAGCGCGGCGCGCACTGCCTGTTCGGCATCATCCTCTTGCGCGCGCGGATAGCCGAAATAGGCGAGCACGCCTTCGTCCATGTATCGGGCGATCATGCCGTGGTGGCGGCCGACGACTTCACTGATGCAGGCATGATAGGACGCGATCACGTCCCACATGTCTTCCGGGTCCAACCGCGCCGAAAGGGCATCCGACCCGACAAGGTGACAAAACATCACCGTCAGGTGGCGTCGCTCGGCTTCGTCCCGTGGCACCGGCTGGGTGGCAGCTTCGGCCGGTTCAAGCGCGGCCCCATCGAGCTCCGCGATGGCACGCAGCATCTTGCGGCGATGCCCAAGCGGAATGCCGAGGTCCGCTAGATCCTGGTCTGTGAGATCAGGCAGTACGCTGGCATCGACGTAATTCTCGGCAAACCGCTGAACGTACTCGGACAGTCCGAGCGATGCCAGCCACTCTGCGATCGTCCGCACAGTACTCTATCTCTCCCCGCCGCTCCCACCATGATGGAACTATAGCATTGTTGCGTTTTCACATAAAACGGGGCGTGCCTACTCGTACACGGCATCGGGGCTGATCTCCACAAATCAATACCGCGCTACCACTTGATCCCGGCGGGGTTCACCAACTTTCGGCAATTCCCCAATAGGCTTTCAACCTGTCATCATCGTGACGTTCGATTTCGCGGCCGCGGTCGCCCCAGTCGATGTCCGACTCTTGGGGCAGCGGGCCGAGTTCGTTTTCGGTGAGGTCGAGGTGATAGGCCGCGAGTTTGCGATCGTAGGTGAGCTGACGCCAATGGATAGGTAAACGCCTCTGTCCAACTCCAACGAAGCCGTTGAAGCTCAGCACTGCGTAGGCAACATTGCCGGTGAGCTTGTCGATCATCACTCGCTCGATTTTGCCGATCGTGTTGCCATCCATGCTACACACCTGCGTCCCTTCGACGCGGTCGCTTGCGATCAAATGATGGGTTTCCCAAGACAGCGCCTCAGTTTGCATCATCGCCTCCACAACACTGTCCCGATCCCGCGAACTCAGCGCGCTTAGCCGAGCATCAGGAAAGCGCAGCGACATTGTACCTGCCCCTGGTTACGACGGGTGTGAAGTGCCTCACGAAGTGCCTGCCTCCGCCCACGGCGGGTGTGAAGCGCCTCACGGAGTGGGACATCCTCGAACTCCCGCGCCAGCCCCCTGGCGGGCGGTCAGCGTGCACCAACTCGACCATTTGTCGGCGGAACGCGGGCGTGTAGGATGGTCTGTCTTTACCATCATGGGCTTGAGCGCGATGTTCCGTTGTCCACGAAACCGGGTCAACGAATATACTGGACATGCTTTCTCACCATGATGAGGCTGCAACGGGTTAGGGCGCTACCATGGACGTTGGCAGCTGGCTGCGAGACCTCGGCCTCGGGCGTTATGAGCCGGCTTTCATCGAGAACGCGATCGACGGCGATTCGCTGCCAGAGCTGACAGAGGACGATCTCAAGAAGCTCGGGATACCTCTGGGCGACAGGAAGCGCCTCATTAGGGCGATCAGGGCGATGTCCGCGGGCTCTCCCAGTGCAGCCGCCGGCTCTGCCAGTGCATTAGTCACGAGCGCGGCAGTTGGGGGGGATGCGCCAAGCGGGCAACCCCGCGTGGCTGCTGCCGAACGCCGCCACCTTACCGTGATGATCTGCGATTTGGTGGGCTCGACTGCCCTCTCGGCCCGCCTCGATCCCGAGGATATGCGCGCGGTGATGGATGACTATCACGCCGCCTGCGCCCACATCGTGCAAGCCTATGACGGATTCCTCGGCGATTTCCGCGGCGACGGGATATTGGCCTATTTCGGCTATCCCCGCGCGCACGAAGACGATGCCGAGCGAACTGTGCGGGCGGGGCTCGATATCGTTACCGCGGTTGGGCGGCTCGAGACGCACGCCGCGGAACCGCTCGCGGTCCGCATCGGCATCGCGACCGGCTTGGTGGTGGTCGGCGACCTCAGCGGCGAGGGTGCGTTGCGGGAACATGCCGTGGTCGGCGAAACGCCGAACCTTGCGGCCCGCCTGCAGACTTTGGCCGAGCCGGGAACGGTCGTCGTCGGCGCCTCCACACGCCGCTTGCTTGGCGATCTGTTCCGTCTGCGCGACCTCGGCCAGCACGAGGTCAAGGGTATCGCCGCGCCGGTTGCGGCGTGGTCGGTCGAGGGCATGTCGGCTTCGGAGAGCCGCTTCGAGGCGGTGCGCTTGGAGGGTCTGAGCGATCTCATCGGCCGCGAGGACGAGCTCGATTTCCTGCTGGAACGCCAACGGCTCGCGTGGAAGGGCGAAGGGCAAATCGTGCTGATCTCGGGCGAGCCAGGCATCGGCAAATCCCGCCTTACGACAGCTCTCGCCCAAGAAATCGCCGGCGAGCCGTACACGCGCTTGCGTTATCAATGCTCGCCCTACCTCACCAACAGCGCGCTCCATCCGTTCATTGCTCAGCTCGAGCGGGCGGCAGGATTTAAGGCCGGCGATGCGCCCGAGCAAAAGCTCGACAAACTCGAAGCGATCCTCGCCATGGATGCATCGCGGGTTCAAGCTGCGGCGACGCTTTTTGCGGCGCTGCTCTCGATCCCGTTCGGCGAACGATATGCGCCGCTCGCGCTCACCTCGACGCAGCAACGCCGCCAGACGCTGGCGGCACTGCTCGATCAACTCGAGGGTCTCGCGCGGCGGCAACCGATCCTGCTTTTCTTCGAGGACGCACAATGGGCGGATGCCACCTCGCTCGAACTGCTCGACCTGACCGTCGAGCGGGTCCGCCAGCTACCGGTCCTGGCGCTGTTCACCTTCCGCCCGGATTTCGAGCCGCCATGGGTTGGGCTGCCCAACGTCAGCACCTTGTCGCTCGGCCGGCTCGAGCGCTCCAACGTCGAAAGCATCGTCGCGCGGGTGACGGGCGGCCGCCCGCTGCCCGCCGAAGTGACAGAACAGATCGTGGTCAAGACCGACGGCAATCCGCTGTTCGTCGAGGAACTGACCAAGGCGGTGCTGGAGGCCGGCATCCTCGTCGAGGACGCCGAGGGCTATCGACTAGATGGACCCCTGCCGCCGCTCGCCATTCCGGCGACGCTCCACGACTCGCTGATGGCGCGGCTGGACCGCTTGGCGGCGGTGAAGGAGGTCGGCCAGATCGGCGCCGCCATCGGGCGCGAGTTCTCTTATTCTCTGCTGCGCGCGTTGGTCGAGCGCGACGAGGCGGCGCTCAAGGACGCGCTCGCCCAGCTCGAGGAGGCGGAACTCGTATTCCGCCGCGGCGATCCGCCCGAAGCCATCTACAGCTTCAAGCACGCGCTGGTGCAGGATGCGGCCTACGAGAACCTGCTCAAGAGCCGCCGGCAGGTGCTGCA
>Ga0306925_10002401_pt1 | contig 16086 bp, 17 predicted proteins | sample flu12Cox44000176_FD_203755 | JGI IMG/M metagenome (GOLD analysis project Ga0306925, IMG submission 203755) | Lab enrichment of tropical soil microbial communities from Luquillo Experimental Forest, Puerto Rico - flux8day.12C.oxic.44.000.176 (v2)... | ecosystem: Environmental > Terrestrial >... | reverse complement strand
GCTCGCACTGCGGGTGACGAGCCTCGAACTGGCGCGGTCGGCGGCCAAACCCCCGAACAACCTCGAAGCCTATGACCTCGTCCTGCGCGGGCGGGCTCTGCTGTCGCGCGTGACACGCTCAACCAATGCGCAGGCGCGCGACTTCTTCGAGCGCGCAATCGCGCTCGATCCGAACTACGCGCCGGCTTATGTCGGATTGGGACTGGTCAATCTGCTGGCATCGAATGCGGGTTGGACGGAAGACCCCGTCGAAGCTCGGGAGCGCGCCGAGAAGCTCGCGCAAAAAGCGATCGCGCTGGACGATCTCAGTTCGAGCGCCCATGCCTTGCTCGGCGGGGTGGCGGTCCATTTCGGCGACTATGACCACGCCCTCGACGAACTGAAGCGGGCGATCGATCTCAACGGCAGCGATGCCCAAAGCTACGGTGGCCTCGTTACGGTTCTGCTGTACACAGGCGACCCCGCCGGGGCAATCGCGGCCGGGGAGACTCTGACGCAATTCCAGCCCGAGCTTCCCGACGGCACCGCATTACATCTTGGCATGGCTTATGTCCTGGCCGATCGCGGGGCCGACGCCATCCGCATCCTCGAGCCCGTGGTCGGCCGCAACCCGCGAGACCTTTACGCGAGCGTGATGCTGGCTGTCGCCTACGCTGCGGTTGGACGCCAGCAGCAGGCGGACGAGCTAGCCAAAACGGTTCGACAGCGCTTTCCGACATTTTCCCGGGACGGGTTCGGGTCGGCATTGCGTGATCCAGGCCTGCGCGCGAAGCTTGACCACGCGCTCGCGTCCGCGGGTTTGTAGTTGGCTAATCCGGCTACGGGGTATTGCGCAACTTCGCCCAGTTGCCGCTCGCGTTTTCGATGATGCTGGCGGTTTGCGCCTGGAAGATCGGAACGGCCTCTTTCGCTCCGAAAACGTAGAGCTTGCCGTCGGCGATCGCCCAAGCCTCCGGATCCGCTTCGTACTTCTGCCCGTGCGACAGTGTGACCGTGCAAAAACCGCGGAACTGCGGCGCGTAATGATCCGGATCGACGACGAACAGCCCGCGGTGCTCGGCGTTCTTGAACCAGTAGGTCGCGTCGTCAAAGGCGGCCTGATATTCGGCCGAGCCTTGTTCGGGACGGCCTTCCGTAAAATAGGAGACAGGGTCGTAGCCTTTGAGGGCGAGCCGCTTTTCTTCAGCTGCGGCGGCGAACGCAACCAGGGTCGGCAAGCCGATGAGGATCGAACGGCGCGATAGATTGGTCATGGGGTCCTCCACGGCCATCATATGTCCGCGGCTCGGCGCCTACAACCGAGCGAGCAGCGATTGACAAGCTGCCCCGCCGAAGGTGTGATCGGGACAACGAACTCGTGCAACGGAGGGGCCCTTGGCCAAATTCAGGATCGCCACGCCGACCGGCGCCAGCTTCACGACCGCCGGCGACTACGGATACGAGATGGAGGCGCTCAGCCCGATCGACGCCGAGATCTTCGAGATTCGTCCGGGCTCCGAGGACGAGTTCGTCAGCGCCGCGCGCAGCGCCGACGCGCTCTACGCCAAGGGGCGGCGGATTACCAAACGGATGATCGACGGGCTCGAGCGCTGCAAGATCATCGCGCTCGGCAGCGTCGGCGTCGACTCGGTCGATGTCGAGGCGGCGACGCAAAAGGGCATCCCGGTCACCAATTGTCCCGACACCTTTATCGACGAGGTCGCCGATCATGCGATGACGTTGATCCTCGCGACGTTTCGCCGGCTGATCGTGCAGGACAAGCTGGTGCGTGACGGGCGCTGGTCTGAGGGCCGGCCGATGCTGTCGAAGATCCCGCGCCTGATGGGCCAGACCCTGGGTCTCGTATCGTTCGGTCATGTCGCGCGAGCGGTCGCCCGTCGGGCAAAGGTCTTTGGTCTGCATGTCATCGCCTACGACCCGTTCATCGAGGAGCTGGTGGCGATCGAACACGGGGTCGAGCCGGTGAGCCTCCCCGAATTATTGCAGCGCGCCGACATCATCTCGATGCATGCGCCGGCCACCGAGAGCGCCAACCGGCTGATCCGCGAAGAGCACTTCCGCCAGATGAAGAAGACGGCGATCTACATCAGCACCGGGCGTGGTCCGACGACCGACGAAGCCGCCCTGATCAAAGCGCTCGACGAGCGGATAATCGCCGCCGCCGGGCTCGACGTGCTCGAACAGGAGCCGCCGGGCGACAACAATCCGCTCCTACGGATGGATAATGTGATCCTGACCGCGCACGTCGCCTCGGCCTCGGCCCGGTTCGATCCGGCGCGGCGCCGTCGGGTCGGTCAGGAATTGTCGCTGGTATTGACCGGCAGATGGCCGATGTCGTGCGTCAACCCGTCGGTTCTAGCCAAGAGCGACCTCAAGCGCTGGCAGCCGGTCTCGATGGAGCGCGGCCCGAACTCCTAATTGCAGTCGGGTACACGGATGGTTATCGGTAGACGGTCGTTCATTGTTGGCGGGGGATTGGCGGCAATGGCAGCAACATGGGACCCGGAAATCGTGCGCTATCCGGATCAGCGGATAAAAACCCTCGATCCCCGCTTTACGTCGCTGGTGCTCGGCAATGCCGCGGTCGAGCGGATCGCCACGGGTTGCCGCTTCAACGAAGGCCCGGTGTGGTTCGGCGACCTTCGCTGCTTGATATGGAGCGACATCCCGAACGACCGGATGCTGAAATGGGAGGAAGAGACCGGAGCGGTAAGCGTCTTCCGCAAGCCCTCGAACTATGCGAACGGCAACACCCGCGACCGCCAGGGGCGGCTCGTGACCTGCGAGATGGACACCCAGCGGCTGACCCGCACCGAGCACGATGGCACGATTACGGTGCTCGCCGACAGCTTCGACGGCAAAAAGCTGACCGGCCCCAATGACGTCATCGTCAAGTCCGACGGCTCGATCTGGTTCAGCGACAATGGCGCGGGGATTCGCGGCAATTACCTCGGCCACAAGGCGACCCCGGAGTTGCCGTACCGCGCTTATCGGCTCGACCCAGCAACCGGCCAGCTGACGATCGCCGTTGGCGACATGAAGCGGCCCAACGGGCTTGCCTTCTCGCCTGACGAGAGACTGCTCTACGTAATCGACACGCCCGGTCCGGGCCAGCGCACGATTCAGCTCTACGATGTCGTCGACAACGGGACCAAGACCGCCAACCGGCGCGAGTTCAACAGCGCCGAGCCGGGCGGCTCAGACGGTATGCGGGTGGATGTCCAGGGTAATTCGTGGTGCGCATGGTCCGGCGGCGAGGCGGAAGACGGGGTCGCGGTATTTGCCCCCGACGGCAAGATGATCGGCCGCATCATGGTGCCCGAGCGCTGCGCCAATGTGTGTTTCGGCGGGATCAAGCGCAACCGCCTCTTCATGGCAGCGAGCCAGTCGATCTATTCAGTGTTTGTCGAGACGCAAGGATCCGTCGGCGGCTAGCGGTCGGTGCGCCAGAAGGGCGGAACGGCAGTGAACATCGTCGCAAGGATCTCATATAAAACCGCAAGACGATGCAATTACGACGCGTGAGGGACGTTTAGCAATTTAGGCTGTGACAAAACTGTGCCCTGATACAAGCCGAGCTACCCACCCGAGCCCGATTTCGGGTGTATCCAAGCTTGTCAGCGAGCAGAGAAGCCGATCCTGGGGACTGATGTCGGTCGGTGTTTTCTACCGCGCCCCAGGTGAGGTGGTTTGGCAGAGCGACTACTATCGGATCAGTTGCGTCCTAACCGATATCCGCGGCACCAAGCAAAGTGACGATGGGCCCGTCGAGGAATATCAGCTTCGCTCCGGCGAGATCGCGTTTCGGCCATCCGACAGGAAGCTATGGAGCGATTTGTCCGGCGGCCGGTTTATCCAGATTTTGCAAAGTCGCGAGACCTACGACAATCTGGTCCCCGAATTGGTGCGCGGCGGGACCGTTCATTTCGAGCCGCAAGATGCGTTCAGCGATCCGCTGATTTCGCAAATCGGAGCGACATTAGCCAAAGAGATTGACGGTGGGTTCCTCGACGGCATCCTCGCCGATGCGTTGAATACGGCACTTGCGGTGCAAGTCACGCGGCGTTTTGCCGATCAATCGATGCTCATGCTCGAGCCGTCGAACGGGCTGTCCCGTGAGCGCCTGAGGCGGGTGCGGGACTACATCGAAGCTCATCTGGATTATCGATTGACCCTGACCGATCTCGCCGGAGTGGCCTGTCTCAGCCCCTATCACTTCAGTCGCTCATTCAAGCAAGCAATCGGGGTCGGCCCCCAGCGCTATGTCATGCAGCGCCGACTGGAGCGGGCGAAGACCCTGATGCGCAGGACCAATGAACCCCTTGCCGAGATCGCTCAACGCGTCGGGTTTGCAGACCAAAGCCATCTGACATCGATCTTCCGCCGCGAGACGGGGGTGACCCCCGGCCGATACCGCGCCGCGCTGGCGTGAGCTGTCGGCCACTTCGCTTCCTGCTGAGAACGATTGACTGCCTTGTATCGGCGGCGCAGCTGTGTACCCCAGGCTGAATTAGCGAAAGAGGTAACCTCATGTTATGCAAATCGTTATTGCTCTCGTCGTTATCTGGATGCGGTTCGCAGTGCTCTCATGGTTCCTGCACGCCGTCAAGTTGTTGCTCGCCGTCGCGATCGTTGCCAGTTTGGTGGCCGTCGCCGCCAAATACCTCTGGCAAATCCTCCGATAGCGGCAAAGCTTCCCTGAATCCCTTGCTCTAAAGGCACGCAGTCCGGCTCGCTCCGGCGACGTTTATTCCCGCAAGGATCTCACATCGAAACCGCAAGCCGCTCCAATCACCCACCGCTGCAATCATTTAGCAAGAGCGTCGTGGGTCGCTGGTCTGGTGCGATGACGAAGCGCATTCCGGAAGGCGAAGAAGAGAAATCCGCAGCGCTGCGCCGCGCCGCTGTAGATGCATCGCAAGCCGCAGAGCGGATGCGGCGGGGCGCCATGTGATCATGGTCACCGTCTGCAGGCTCCTTTTGGGCTATGCGATCCTCGTCGCGATAGCGGGTTGCATTGTCATCGGCATCACGATCGCGCAATTCGACCGCGAGCTGCCTGACTACCAGCAGCTCGCGCATTATCAGCCGGCGATCATGACCCGCGTTTACGCAGGGGATGGTCGTCTGCTGGCCGAATACGCGGTCGAGCGGCGCGTCTTGGTGCCCATCGAGGCGATCCCAAAACGGGGTCGTCGATGCCTTTCTTTCTGCTGAGGACAAAAACTTCTACCGTCATCACGGGATCGATCCGATCTCGATGATGCGTGCCGCGATGACCGACGTCGGGAGGTTACGGGCCAACCGTCGCCCTGTTGGTGCCTCGACGATCACCCAGCAGGTCGCCAAGAACATGCTGCTGACGAACGAAATTTCGATCAAGCGTAAGATCAAGGAGATCCTGCTTGCGAGCCGGATCGAGGCCGTGTTGCCAAAGGACCGCATCCTCGAGCTCTACCTCAATGAGATCTATCTCGGCTCGGGTGCCTACGGTGTCGTAGCCGCGGCGCTGACCTATTTCAACAAATCCCTCGATGAGCTGACGCTCGGCGAGGCAGCCTTTCTCGCCAGCCTGCCGAAATCACCAAACCGCTACAACCCGACGCGCCACCCTCAAATTGCAAAGGCCCGCCGTGATTGGGTCCTCGATCGCATGCTCGAGGATGGCATGGCAACCCAGGAGGAGGTCACGCAAGCCGCAGCGCTGCCACTCGAGCCGAGACATCGCCAGGAGACCGAGGAGGTCAGTGCCCCTTACTTCGCCGAGGACGTCAGGCGCGAGCTGCTGGCCCGCTACGGGGACAAGGTCCTTTACGGATCGGGGCTGTCGGTGCGTACCAGCCTCGATGCACGGTTGCAGGTCGCCGCCGACGGGGCGTTGCGCGCGGGGCTCATCCGCTACGAGCGCGGTCACGGCGGGTGGCGCGGACCCGTGGCACACATCGACCCGAAGGGTAACTGGGAGGCGCACCTCGCCAAAGTACCGCTACCTGCCGTCGCCAGGGATGTCGGCTGGGAGCTCGCGGTCGTGACACGCAGCGATAGCGACGGGGCGGCGATTGGCTTCAAAGGAGGTGCGACTGGGCGCATCCCATTTTCTGAAATGCATTGGGCGCGACCGTGGCGCGCCAATGGCAATTTTGGACCCTATCCGCGCACCGCCGCCGACGTCATAAAGCCCGGCGACGTCGTGATGGTGGAGCCGACGATCACGGCGTCCAAAGGAGAGGTGGCCAGTGCCAAGGCGCCTGCTGCTTATACTCTGTGCCAAGTCCCGGAGATATCGGGCGCGCTCGTCGTCATGGATCCGCACAGCGGCCGCGTCCTTGCGATCAGCGGCGGGTTCAGTTTCGAGATCAGCCAGTTCGACCGCGCGACTCAGGCCAAACGGCAACCCGGATCGTCGATCAAACCCTTTGTCTATCTGACCGCCCTTGATCACGGTTTCACCCCGTCGACACTGGTGCTGGATGGCCCGATATCGCTTCCGCAAGGCCCTGGGCTACCGATGTGGTCGCCTACAAATTACACCAACCGCTCCCACGGGCCGGAATACCGCGGACCAACACCGCTTCGGGTCGGGCTGGAGCAGTCGCTCAACGCGATGACTGCGCGGCTAGCTTCGCTTGTCGGGATGGAGCCGATCGCACAGACGATCGAGCGGCTCGGCATCATGGACCACACGCCGCGGGAATACTCGATGGCTCTCGGCACCGGTGAGACAACGCCGCTACGGCTCACGGCGGCCTACGCGATGCTGATCAACGGCGGCAAGCGCATTTCTCCGACCTTGATCGACCGCATTCAGGACCGCGAGGGCGCGACGATCTTCCGCGCAGATCAGCGCTCCTGCAGTGTTTGCGCCAGTGTCGTTTGGGAACACCAGCAGCTTCCGGTCATCCCGGATACCCGGGAGCAGGTCGCCGATCCCCGTTCCGCCTTCCAGATTGTTTCGATGATGCAAGGCGTGGTGGAGCGCGGCACCGGAACGGCCGTGCGGGCCGTCGGCAAGCCGATTGCCGGAAAGACGGGCACGACCAACGATTTCCGCGATGCGTGGTTCGTCGGAGGCACCCCTGATCTCATTGCCGGGGTCTATATCGGGTATGACGATCCGGACAGCCTTGGCGACGACGAGACCGGCGGACATATCGCCGCACCGGTTTTCCGCGACTTCATGATCGCTGCACTGAAGGATGCGCCGGCGACCGCATTCCGTCCCCCGCCCGGGCTGCGGCTCCATCGCGTCAATCCGAGCACCGGCGTGATGGCCGGGGCGGGAAGTTCGGCGATCGACGAGGCCTACAAGCCAGGCACGAACCGAAACTTGGGCCTCCAAGGCGCGCCGGATGAAATTCCGATCCGGTCGACGAGAGACGAGCGCCCGTTGACAAGAGATCGCGCGGGCGGTGCTCCGGCGACCGGAACAGGTGGCCTCTACTAGAGAACAGGTGGCCTCTACTAGTTACGAAATCTTACCAAATGCCACTGAATTGCCGCGAAGGCGCAGCCTTGCGGTCTTATAGTTAAAAACCGGCACTTATTGGTTGCGTTTTTACCACCTGGCGACTCCGGCTCAGGGGGCAACATGCAAGCACCGAGCGAGAGGGAACGCACCGCCGATCTTGCGTCCGGGGCAGGACAGAATTGGCTCGGCAACTCGGTCTGGCGGTCCCCTGACGTGCAAATCCAAAAGCTCAAGTCCTGGGCCTCCATTACGGCAGCGAGCTATCACCGGGGTGGCGGTGAATCCACATGGCGAGGTGACCGCCACCGGCTCGTTCTCACACTGGATCAGGTCCCACCATCGCTCGTCCAGGTAGAGCAAGGACACACTCGGGAATTGCCGCTCGCCCCGCCGGGCGCTCTGGGTTTCAGCCCTCCCGGCCTCATGATCCGGAGTGTTCACCCGGCAGGGAGGTTCGTGCATGCGGTCTGGGACACGGCTTTGTATTCCGCCTTGCTGCCGGAGCTCAAAACGGCAACATCCGGGTTTGAATACCTGTATCCGCTGCAAGACCCTTTATTGAGCCAAATCGTCACGACTTTGGCCCAAGAGATCGAAGGGGGCTTCGCAGACCGGATCCTGATCGAGAGCCTGGGCACGGCCTTGTGCATCCGTATCGCGCGGCATTTTGTCGGGCATCTCCCGCTGCCGACCACCAAGGGCCTCTCGCCCGAACGGTTGCAGCGCGTGCGCGACTACGTCGAGGCGCATTTCGACGATGATCTCTCCCTCACCGTCCTCGCCGACATCGCCTGTCTCAGCCCCTATCACTTCAGCCGCTCCTTTAAGGAGGCAGTCGGGGTTGGGCCGCAGCGTTATGTCATGCAACGTCGCCTCGAGCGCGCAAGATCCCTGATGCGCCGGACCCACCAGCCCCTCGCTTGGATCGCCCAGGAGGCCGGGTTTGCAGACCAGAGCCATCTGACCTCCATCTTCCGCCGTGAGATGGGCGTGACACCGGGCCAATTTCGCGCCGCGCTGGCGTGAGCCGGAAAGCTCGACAAAGATAACGGAGGGGGAACTTTTGCCGGAGCGATTGCCAGCGGATCATTTACCTGCTGACAACGCAATGAAGAGAGGTGTGCCATGACAACGGCCGTCGCGGCCACGCCGCCCATTGCTTGGTGGAAGGAGCCTACCAAGGACCAATGGCTCGCCTGGGTTGCCGCGTGGCTGGGCTGGACCCTGGACTCTTTCGATTTCACGATTTTCCTGCTGATCATGCTGCCGATCTCCAGGAGTTCCAGGTCCTACTGACCGACGTGGCGCTCGTGCTCACGGTCACCGTGTGGATGCGCCTCGTAAGTGCGGTCTGCTCGGGCCGGCTCGGCGATCGCGTCGGCCGCCGCATCCCGCTGATGATCTCGATACTCTGGTATTCGCTCTGCAACTTTATTGCTGGCTTCTCGCCGACGTTTTGTTTTCTCTTTATATTCCGCGCGCTCTTGGGCTTTGGCAAGGGTGCCGAATGGCCGGCTGGCGCGGCCTTAGCGATGGAAAGCTGGCCGATCCGCTCGCGTGGGTTCATGAGCGGACTGTTGCAGGGGTCGTGGGGCATCGGCTTCCTGCTGTCGAGTGCCGCCTATGGGCTGCTCTACAACTCGATCGGCTGGCGCGGCTTGCTCTGGCTCGGCATTCTGCCGGCACTGAGGGTGGTCTATGTGCGCTATTTCGTCAAAGAGCCGCCGGTGTGGGTCGAGAACCGCCGGCGGCAACGCGTGGAAAATCGCGACATGCGGCTGCCGCTCTTCAGCATCTTCAAACGCGGAATGATCGGCAACACGGCGCTGGCCTGCTGGTGGATGTCGGGCGGCCTCGTCGCCTATTATTCGATTAACGGGATGTTCGCCACGCATCTGCAAAAGGACCTCGGTCTCAGTCCGGCCTTGATCGCCACTCCGATCATCATTGCGAACCTCGTCGTCTTCCTGGCGAGCGTCGGCTGGGGCTGGGCGATGATCATCCCGGGGTTATTGGGGATCCCGGTGGCGTTCTGGTATATGCTCAGCGACAACTTCACGGTGATCGTGATCGGCTACGTCCTGCAGGGGGCGCTCCTCGGCGGCGGCGTCGGCAGCTAGGTGCCGTCTTACATGACCGAGCGTTTTCCGACCGAGGCGCGGGCGACGGCGAGCGCCTTCTGCTATCATCTGGGGACAATCTTTGGCGGTATCGTACCGCCGCTGATCACCTATTTCGCCGTCAACCATATCTCGGGTTCTCGATCCCGATGCTGGTGGGCTGCTTTATCGGCGGCGTGAGTTGGTGCATTGCGCTCTACCTCGGCCCCGAGACGAAGGGCAAGGATATGGTGCCGGATCTTGTGCTGACCTGAGCCGATCGCCCTACGCTCGTCCCTGTGCGCGCGGTCGGCGCTGCTGACCCGGAAAGGGCTTCTTTCTCGACCTCGTCCTCGGCATTGTCGGGGCAATCGTGGGTGGTGTTATCTTCAGCGCCCTGGGCGCGAGCGGGATCACAAATCTTAATCTCTACAGCATGGTGGTTGCTGTCATTGGAGCGATCGTCGTGTTGGTGATCTATCATAAGGTGACCGGTCGACGGGCTTTTTGAGCAGAGGAGCAGCGCTATGGACTTCTCGACAACGTATTGGGTTCAGCGGTTCCCGGTGGGAACCTTGCCAAACCATTGATGATAGGTCTAGCGGCGCTGCTCGGTGCGCGCGCGGTCCGGAAGCGGCCTCGGAGGTCTCCTCGGGGGGACTGGAGCCGCCGCGCAGACCCCGCCAACCGCACCGCCGACCCCACCAGTCGCACCCGGTCTGCCGCAGGGCGGTCTTCTGGGCGGCCTCAGCGGCATGCTGCAGAGCTTTCAGCAAAGCGGGCATAGTGACGTCCTCAATTCATGGATCGGACCTGGACAGAACCAGCCGATCGCGCCGGATCAGCTTCATCAAGCGCTTGGCCCCGAGGCGGTCGACAACCTCTCTCGTCTGACCGGTATCCCGCAGAACGAACTGCTGTCGGAGCTGTCACGCGTTCTTCCGGGTGTCGTTGATAAGCTCACTCCGCATGGTCGCATGCCGGATCAAGCGGAGCATGTCCCGCTGGTAAGCCGGTCAAATAGTCGGCCAGTCGCACGATTTATCGTGACGGCTGGCTATCTCGAAGACACGGATCAGGCGCGCAGAGAACCCGGGTCATTGCTCACTGCCGTGGCTGATCCCGCGGTCTTCCGTCGGGCGTTCGCCGGCGCCGCTATAGCGTGGGCCTGAAACGGGAAGACTATCCCGTCGGCCATCGACCGCACGGGCGAAAATAGCGCAATAAAGCGGCGCCTCGAGCCTCACACCGAGGAGAGCCGCATTGTGCCGCACACATTGGTCAGCATTTCCGCAAGGATTTAAAATCAATCGCGCAAGGGTATGCAATCGCGCCCCGATGGAGTCGTTATATTGTGTAGTCTAGCCTTCGAGCTAGCCAATCTGGTGCGGGGGCTGGAGCGGACTTGGCGACCAGGACTCGGCCGCGAAACACCGCGAATTCGTAAAAATCGACTTCAGAAGGGAACTGTCATGATGCTTAAGAGGACGGCGAGTTTCGCTCTCACGACGGCATGCCTGACGGCGATCGCGACCATGCCAGCCCATGCCCAGATGGGAGGCCCCTACGGCACCACCCCGGGCTACAATGCGCCGCAGAGCCCAGCCGCTTACGGCACCACCCCGGGCTACACTACGCCGCAGGGCCCAGCCGCTTACGGCACCACCCCGGGCTACACTACGCCGCAGGGCCCAGCTGCTTACGGCTCTGCACCCGCCTACAACACCCCGAAGAGCAACGCCCCGCAGGCGAACCAAAGCGGTGCGGCACAATCGGCGTCAGCGCGCCGAAATGTTATCGAGAGCCGACAATACGATCGGGAAGTTGAAACAAATCGCGCGTTCCGCCAAGCGCGTATGCGCAAGGAATGTGGCCCGATTACCGACCCGGAACTCCGTCAAAGCTGCCTTGCGAGCTTCAATCAAGAGGAGTCTCAGATGGGCTCTTCGACCTCGAGCCGGGGTCACAGCAGCGAATCCGCCGATAAATCACCTTAAACCGGGGTCGGCGCTATGCGCCGACTCGGTTCCTTATGTGCACCGGTACCCGGCGGCTTGGGTCGCCACACGAAATGATCGCTGACCTAGATCAAAGCTTGTTGGCATAACCACATCGCGATTTTTACTGACCCAGTGGGGGCACGAGATGTCAGTCTGGCCACTGCAGGTGTTGGGCTCCCGCATGGCGGGGTCACGAGTCGAGGCCGTTCGGGCGCCGCAACGCGCCCCATTGCGCCCCCCGTTCTGGCTGCTGCTTGCTGGCATCATTGTCATCGAGATAGGCATTGGGCTATTTGCCACCAGCGTCACGGTGATCCTACTGTCCAGCTCCGCGGCGCAGGCCGCCGACCCGGCCGACGGCTCGGCGCTGGCGCACCCGCCGACGCCGTATACGAGCCTCGATGGCCTACATCCCTACGAAATCAGCGAAGCCTGGGGGGTCGGGCACAGAGACATTCATCAAGGAGGGCCGTACGATGAGTTCTGACACACCGAGCAAGGGCTTCCCCGGTTCTTCGATCGAGGACACCGGCGACAAGGAGCCCATCGCCTATGGAGCGCGTGACCGTCTGGCGGAGGACGTATCGAGCCTTCGCGCTGACATGACGAAAATGCATGAAACCTTTTCGAACTTTGTCTCAGAAACGAGCGGACATGCCGGGCGGACCGCTCGCAGTGTCGGCCAGGCAGTCGCGTCACAGGTCGGCTCGACGGCCGGCGGCTTGGCTACCACCAGCGCTGAACTGGCCTCATCGGCGACCGAGCAGTTAAAGACCTTCGCCACCGAACTCGAAGGGATTGCCCGCAAGAACCCGCTCGGGGCTCTCGCCGGCGCGCTCGCTGTCGGAATTGTCATCGGCCTGATTGTGCGCGGCCGAGGCTAATGCTGCGAGAGGTATTGCACCTTCTGGGAGTCGACCTCGACCATAAACTCGCAGAGATCCGTGCACAAGTTGAAGAGTTCAGGGCAAGGACTACCCATCAGGTAACCGAGCAAGTTAAAGCGACCGGCCTCATGGTCGGCTTTGCCTTCGTAGGCGCCATTGCTGCTATCGCCACTTTTACCATTTTTCTTGTGGCGCTCTACCGGTGGTTGGACATGTACAAAGGGCCATTCGCGGCGCTCGCTGCACTGGGCGCAGTGATGGCATTATAGGACTGCTATGTTCGTGCTCGCTTTCGGGCGCAGAAATCGTACGCCTGCATCTGCGGTTGTCGATCGACGCTCGGCCGCATCATCGCCGCCACCTCCTCCGCCAGCACCCCAACCGATGTCTACCTTATTGACCGCTGCCCTGCCTTCACTACCTCCGAATGCGTCGCTCTTCGACGTTTTGACGCATCGATTTTCGACGCGCGTGGTTGGGGCTAGCGACGAAGCCATCGACGCTGCGGTCCACGTCATGCGCACCGGCTCCAAATCCACTCTTTTTGGAACCTTGGCGGTCGTCGCCCTGGTGGGCGTACTGCTCGGGCGCCGCCGCCGGTGACACCGGGCTGTGAATTGTAGCGACTCTGCGATAAAGCTGGCGCGACGGCGATGCGCGCATTAAATTGGATCTCTAATCGGCCCGGCGTCTGGCGGGGCAAAGCGTTCCTGCGTCTCTTGCTGATGCTGGCCGCCGCCGCAGCGGTCGCCGCATTCGCGGCGAGCTTTGGCGTCTCTCGCGATTTCGCCCATCTGCGCGCATCGCTGCTGTCCGGGGTTCCCGGCGGCGCCTACCACACCCTCGCTACTCGATTGGCAACGCGGGCCAAACAAGGACACGGCAGCCTCATCGTCGTGCCGACGGCAGGTTCGATCGAAAACATCGCTCGCCTGACCGAAGATGGGCGGCGCGGCGAGGCGGCCTTCGCTCTGGTGCAGGACGGCATACCCATGCCGGCGGATGCGGACCTCGAATTGTTGGGGCGGCTTCCCGAGCCGGAGTCCCTGCTGCTTCTCGGGCGACAGGACCGCAAGTTTCTCACCTTCGCCGATTTGCAGGGAAAATCGATCGGGATCGGTGCCGAAGGCTCGGGAACAGCCTATCTCTTGCGCCAGCTGTTTGAGGATCCAGACCTGCGAGAGCTAGCCGTCCGGCTCTCTTACTATGAGCTTGCGGAGCAGGCCCGGTTGGTCGGCCAGGGAGGGCTCGATCTTGCTGCCTTCGTGATGGAGCCAGAGGCCGAGCTATTACGGAGCATCATCCAAAAGGACGATCTGGACATCGTGTCCTTCACGGATCTCGAGGGCCTGCTGGCGCGTCACCCGTGGCCCGGTCTGGGACACATCCCGGCAGGCTTCTACGATTTAGCACGCCCGACACCGACAGTGGACAAGCCCGTCGCCCGCGTCGCCACCTTAATCATAGCCAACTCCCGGGTTCACCGAGCCGACCGAGTCGCGATGCTGATGTTGCTCACTGCGGAACTGCCGGGCTTTCTCCAGAGCAATCCTCCAAAATATACCGCCACGGCTCTGCCGCTCGCCGCCTCGGCGAGCCAATTCTTTATCAAGGGGGAGCCGGAGATTGCGGATGTTTATTTCCCGTGGGCGGTCAACTTGTTGTCGCCGGTGTATTGGGTCTACCTGGCAATGGCGGTAACGGTTCTATCCAACGCGTTGAGAGCGATTAGCCGGTTTGAACTCTGGCGAATCGATGCCGCACGCGAAAGGCTCGAGAGACGGCTCAAGGAACTCACTGACCCCAAGCTGACACATGCGCAAATTCAGGCGTTTCCTGGTGGGGATTTACTGACGGGACCCGGCGCGGGCGCAGCTGCTCAGAGTATCCAAGACGAGTTGGTGCAATTGCGTGTTCGCTGCCAGCGCTACGCCGCTTCATTCGTCACTCCGATGGGCGATGAGATGTTCTACCGCTACCAAGCATCGCTAATAGACGAGGCGACGACTATCCTGGCTCTGCTGCTCCAACGCTCGGCAAGCGCTGCAAGGTCGTCGGCCGCCTGAGAAACGCCTCTGTTCTCGTTGCCGGAGCAAAATTCAAGGAAGCTCGTCAGCCGGCAACAGCTCAATCGAGCAGCGCCAGCCGTTGCCCGGCGTGCTCGACCAGCGTGATGCCGAGCTGCTGCAGCCCCGCGCGGGCCCGGTCCGAAGCGTCGCCGGTCATCCAGACCTCGATTTTTCGGACGGCCTGCGGCTTGGGTAATGTCTGGCCGAGGCTGGTCGCAATTCCCGAGGTTCTTTCAGTCCACAAGAGCCGATCAATCGGCAGCAGGATTACGGCCGATCCTTGACTAGTGTAAGCGACCGGAACGTTCTGGTAGATCTCGATACGCTGGATCGGAGCGACCGATCGATGGTAGTCGGCGAGGAGTTCCGCCATTTCCTGAAAGAGTAGAGCGGCGTCCTCGCTGTCGGCCCGCGCCGCATATTGGATGAAAATCGAGCGGCCTGGGATGGCGCCTAGCGCTTTCAGCGCCTCGACGATAATGGTCTGGTGCCGGGGTGAGAGCAGGCGATTTTCGAGGAACCGGTCGGTGATTGGGTCCGGCACGCGCATTTGGCGCAACGCCTCCCGGTTGCGGCGGGAGAGCTCCGTCGGCGGCAAGGCATTGACGAGGTCCTTGGCCTGCTCGAGCGTGCGCAGACCGCTGGCGGCCTGGAGCACAGCCGCGCCGGTCACCATCGAGGCTGCGCTCAAGGTCAGATTCCCGGCGGCCGAGGCCCAGGCGACACTGTTGAGCTCTTTTTGGAGCACCTCGTTGGTGGAGTAGACATCGACATCAAACTTTTTTGCGTAATCCCGCTTGAAGCTGGACACGGCGAGCAGATTTTGCGCCACCCCATCCTCGTATTGGCTTCGCCCTCCCCGTTTTGCCGACTCGGAAACGCGTCCGAAGACGCTGAAAACTGCCTCCGGAACTGCCCCGATCGTGCCAACCGGGTCCTCGATCAAATGCTGTGCGCCTTTCACTACCCCTTTTCCGGCCTCGACCGTCGCCTTGGCGAACGCGTCGCTCTGGTGGATCTTTTGCAATTCTGCGATCGCCGCGATCTCGCGGATCAAACGACGCAGCAGGGCGTCGCTCGGGGCGGTGAACGGGCCATAGTCCGACGTCACCGTATAATGGTTCATAAAGGCAAAAGTGCTAACGATCGGGCCCAATTGGTAATGCGGCCCGCGCAGCAGGTCCGGTGCCACGACATCCGCGGTGGCGCGGACCTCCGGGGAATCAAAGCCCATTTGGCCGAGCGCCGCCCCGTCGCGAAGGCCGCTTCCCAAGGCGAGCAGCAACAAGACCGCGGCGGTCTTCAGGAATGCGCTGTTTGAGAGGCGCTCGCTCAATAGGGGCTGGTGCTCCCGGGAGCGGATCTGGCCGGCCCGCTGGAGCGCATCTCTGCCACTGCCCCCTGGCCGCCCATCGTCACAAAGCGCGTGTCGCCGCCGACCGTGACGAAGGTAAAGCCCATCTCGATCATCTTCTTGGCGTAGGCCGGCGCGCCACAGTGGATGCCGGGCTGGACCTTGTGCCGCTTGCAGCCGTCGAGCACCTTCTTCAGCGCGGTCATCAT
>Ga0306925_10002399_pt1 | contig 16093 bp, 16 predicted proteins | sample flu12Cox44000176_FD_203755 | JGI IMG/M metagenome (GOLD analysis project Ga0306925, IMG submission 203755) | Lab enrichment of tropical soil microbial communities from Luquillo Experimental Forest, Puerto Rico - flux8day.12C.oxic.44.000.176 (v2)... | ecosystem: Environmental > Terrestrial >... | reverse complement strand
CCGGTCAGCGCGAACCCGCCGAAGTCAAACGGACGGCGGCCGGTCTCCTTCAGATCGGCAACGAGGAGATTGACGAGGACGATCCCGAGAATGCCGATCGGGATATTGATGAAAAAGATCCAGCGCCACGAGGCATAAGTGACGATGAACCCGCCGAGGGGCGGCCCCATGACCGGCCCGATCAGCGCCGGGACGCTGACATACGACATTGCCCGCACCAGATCGGATTTCGGCACGGTTCGCAGCAACACCAGGCGCCCGACCGGCACCATCATTGCGCCGCCGATGCCCTGGACGATGCGCGCAGCGACGAGCGCGGCAAGCGAATCGGCGTAGCCGCAACCGATCGAACCCAGCGTAAAGACGACAATCGCCCCGCTGAATACGCGCCGGGCGCCAAAACGGTCAGCCGTCCAGCCGCTGATCGGGATGAATACTGCAAGGCTCAACAAATAGCAGGTGATCGCAACATTGAGCCGCAGCGGGCTCTCGCCGAGCGATCGGGCGATCGTCGGCAAGGCTGTGGCGATCACCGTCGAGTCGAGGCTCTGCATGAACATTGCGCATGCGACGATCAGCGGCACCAGGATCGGCCAGGAGGCTCGCGCCCCACCAGCGGGTCTGTCCGATGTTGAGATCGCGGCGGGGCCGGTCGATGACGGCGCACCGGACACCGACTTAATGTCCGGCGAGCAAATTTTTGGCGGTATGGGTCATAGGGCAAAGATAGGCCGTGTCGGGTTCCGGCAAAAGCGGCGGGCCAGCATTGCAGCCCTCGTGCTCCTCGCCGCCTGCTCCGGGCCGGCGGTTGTGGAGAACTCGGCGGCGGCGGTAACGGTCCGCTATGACGCGATCGACGGGATCGATGGAGCGACCACGCTCGCGCAAAAGGCGTGCTCAGCCCACCACAAAACCGCCCGCCTCAGAAACACGGCCAATTTCGGTCTCACCGACCGCTACGCCCATTTCGACTGCATTTGATACTTTATTTGTGCAGCAGCACGTCGCGAGCGCGGTTGATTTTTGTGGCGAAATAATCGGAGCCGCCGTGGTCCGGATGCAGCTTAACCATCAGCCGGCGATGCGCCTCCTTGATCGCTTCGGCATCGGCGCCAGGTGAGAGGCCGAGGATGGCATAGGCCTCCTCGACCGTCATGTCGCCACTCGCCGGTCGGGCGCCGCCCCCTGGGCTGCCGGCGGTACGCTCGCCGGCGAGCTCGTCGCGCCAATCGGGATGGCTGCGGTCGAGATAAGCCTCGAGCAACCGCGCGCCCTCCTCGTCTTCGGCCCGGCACTCGCGCAGCAAGGCCAACAGGTCGGCCGGCCCCAGCTCGGCGAGCCGCATGCCGGCGAAGCGGCCGCGCAGGATCGTCCCCTCCATGCTCCCGGTGTCATGGTCGAGCGTCATGCGCAGAAACGCCGTCGCTACCGTCGAAGTCTGACCGCCCGCCGGAGTGCGGTAGCGGTCTAGAATGGCGCGGACCCGCGCCAGCAGAGGGGTCGCAATAGCAAGCGGCAACAGCAGTGCCGCGAGTTCTCGCGCCGGCGGCAGAAGGATCAGCGCGACCACCGCGACTCCCGCGATCGTTATTCCGGTCCATTTGAGGTTGCGGGCGAGCCGCGTCGGATCGGCATTGACGAACAGATAAACGAGCATCAGCAAGCCGCCGAGGATCGCGAACCCGCCGAGAAGATAAAGCATCGCCGCCGCTCACTCGCGCAACTGGGAGGTCAGCTGCAACACCTCACCCCCCTTTTCTTTGCCGTAGGCGGTCAGCGCGCGATAGCCGCCCGCGGCATAGACGGCAACGGCGGCGAGCAGCTCTTTGAGGCGATCGGCGCTCGACAGATCGAAGCTGAGATAGGCGCCGTGCGACAGGTTGGCCAACTGCTTGAACGCCGTCGCGGCGGTGCGGTCGCGGCCCTCATGAAACAAAAAGATCGGCACCCCGAGCAACCCGATCTCGCCGGCCAGACGGCACAGCCGGTCGACCTTTTCTTCCATCGCATCGCCGACAAAGACGAGCGCACCGACCTTGCGCGCGCGTGTTTCGCGGATCGCGTGGCTGAGTACCCGCTCGATCTGGGTCTCGCCGCCGACGCAAAACACCGAGCGCATGACGCGGTGCAATTCGGCGGCAGTGGTCATCCATTTGCTCGCCTTGCACTCCGAGAAGCCGCGATAGAACACCAGCTGGATTTCGAGCCCGCCGAGCACGGCGGTCGCCTCGAACATCTCGCCCTGGATACGGCAGGCACGGTCCCAGGTCGGCTCGCGGCTGGCGGTCGCATCGAGCGCGAAGATCAATCGTCCGCGCCCGCCGGGATGCGCCGGTGGCGCCTTTCGCACCTGGTCGAGAAATTGCTCGACCTCGGCGGAACGCGCCTCGGTCGGGAGTTGGTTCTTGTCGTTGCTCATCGCGCCCCTCACGCCGGGCTGAGCCATACCGAGGTATCGTGGAAGACGGCGCCGCCTCGCGGCAAACCGGGATCGGCGCTCGTCAACAGATTGATTCCGATACCCTCCTCGAACGCATGATTGGGCCACAACCCCTCGACGATGACAACGCGTCTCTGCAGCCCGTCGAAGGAGCGTGTATGCACGACGAGACTGCCGCGTTTGTTGCCGATGCGCACGCGATCGCCATCGGCGAGACCGAGCTTGGCCAGCGCTTCCGGATGGATAAAAGCGGTGGGTCGGCCTTCGCGTGCAATGCTCGACGGCGTGTTGTTGAAGCTGGTGTTGAGAAACGAGCGCGACGGCGCCGCGACCAGCCGGAACGGCCGCTCGGGATCACCCTCGTCGATGACCGCGACGTGGTCGGGAAAGGCGGGCAATTGCGCATGCTCGGGCCCGATCGCCCGCCAATCGGCGCGGAAATGAAATTTCCTGTCGGCATGCGCGAAGCCGTCAAGGAAATGGCCGGTCTCAAAAGGCGGGCAACAGTCGAGCCGGCCGCCTTCCGGGAAACTCTCTATGGCGGGCAGTCCGCTGATGCGCAAAGTCTCATCGATCAGCTCGATCGCGCTCATCGCAAAACCCGGATGGCGCGCTCCGAACCGCCCGGCGAGCCCGCAGATCACCTCATGATTTGAGCGGCACTCGGCATAGGGCGGTAACACCGAGCGGCCAAGCTGCAAATAAGTGTGGGCGCCGGCGGGATAGATATCGTCATGCTCGAGAAAGGTTGTTGCCGGCAAGACGATGTCGGCCATCGCCGCAGTCTCGGTCATGAACTGCTCGTGCACGCAGACAAACAGATCGGAGCGCCGAAAACCGCGGTGCACAAGACCCGATTCCGGCGCGACGACCATCGGGTTGGTATTTTGGATGAACAGTGCTGTCACGGGCGGGCCGTTGCCGAGGTCACGGGGGTCGCCGGCCAATACCGGCCCGATGCGGGACTGGTCGAGAAGCCGGATCGCCGGATCGAGGGCGTCCAGCCCCTCGATCAGGGTAGGGTCGATTGGGGCGAGACCGAGGTTCGAATATAATGCGCCGCCGCCCTCATAGGCCCAGGCGCCGGTCACCGCCGGCAGGCAGCTGACCGCAAACAGCTGCGCGGCACCGTTGCGCGACCGCGAGAAGCCATAGCCGACGCGGATATAACTGCGCCTGGTGCGGCCGTAGAGCCGTGCGAAGGCGAGGATCTCCCCTTCGGAAAGCCCGGTGATCGGCGCCGCCCAGGCCGGGTCGCGCGGCGCCAGATGCGCCTCGAGGCCGCGCGGATCATCGGTGTAGCGCACCATGTAATCACGATCGGCGTAACCTTCCTTGAACAAGAGGTGCATGACGGCGCAGGCGAGCGCGCCGTCAGTCCCCGGCAGCGGCGCCAAGTGTGTGTCGGCCTGCTCTGCGGTCGCAGTGCGATAAGGATCGACGACCACGAGCTTGGCGCCGCGTTCCCTGCGCGCCGCCGCGATATGGGTCATGACGTTGACTTGGGTCGAGGCCGGGTTGCCGCCCCAGATGACGATCAGATCGGATTTCGCGATATCGCGTCCGTCAACCCCGCGTTTCGCTCCGACTCCGGCGAGCCAGCCCGCGTCCGACAGCATGCTGCAGATCGACAGATGCTCGCGCGAATAGCGCATTGCATGGCGCAGCCGGTTGATGCCGTCGCGCTGCACCAGTCCCATCGTGCCGGCATAGTAATAGGGCCAGACCGTCTCCGAGCCGTGCCGTTGCGCCGCGCAGGTCAACCGCTCGGCGACCTCGTCGAGCGCCTCGTCCCAAGAAATCGCTACGAATGCGGCGGCGCCGAGCCCTTTTTCGCCGATCCGCCGAAGCGGATGGGATAGGCGCTCCGGATGCTGCTGGCGCTCGGCATATCGGGCGACCTTCGCGCACACAACCCCTCGCGTGTAACCCTGGGCCGCGGCGCCGCGGACCCGGCCGATGCGCCGGCCGTCGATGCGCTCGACTTCGAGCGCGCAGGCGCTCGGGCAATCGTGCGGGCAAACGCTGGGGACGATGTCGAGCGGCAATTGCGGGCTCCGCCGGTGCAGTCCGGGACAGATTATCACAAACAGTTTGTAGGATGGGTTGAGCTCAGCGATACCCAACAGCGCGAGCGCGGAGACCGAAATGACCTTTGCTTTGACACAAGAGCAGCAAGAGATCCGTACCGCCGTGTTGCGGCTGTGCGAGCGGTTTGGCGTCGAGTACTGGCTGAAGAAGGACGAGGAGGGCGGCTTTCCGCACGAATTCCATGCGGCGATGGCAGAGGCTGGCTGGCTCGGCATTGCGATGCCCGAAGCTTATGGCGGCAGCGACCTCGGCATCACCGAGGCGGCGGTCCTGATGCAGGCGGTCGCCGAGTCGGGCGCAGGCTTCAGCGGCGCCTCGGCGATCCACATGAACATCTTCGGACTGCACCCGGTCGTCGTCTTCGGCACTGACGAGCAGAAGAAGCGGTTTCTGCCGCCCTTGATCGCCGGCCGAGAGAAAACCTGTTTTGCGGTGACCGAACCTGATGCCGGGCTCGACACGACCCGCCTGAAGACGCGCGCGGTGCGCGAAGGCGGTTATTACGTCGTGACGGGCCGCAAAATCTGGATCTCGACCGCGCAGGTCGCCGAGAAAATGCTGATCCTCGCCCGCACGACGCCGATCGAGGAGGTCGCGCGACCCTCGCTCGGCATGACCCTCTTTTATACCGATCTCGACCGCAGCGCGGTCGAGGTACGCGAGATCCCCAAGATGGGGCGCAAGGCGGTCGACTCGAACCTCCTGTTCATTGACGGGCTGAAGGTGCCTGTCGCCGACCGCATCGGCGAGGAGGGCAAGGGCTTTCATTTCATCCTGCACGGGATGAACCCGGAGCGGATCCTGATCGCCGCGGAAGCGGTCGGGCTCGGCCGCGCCGCGCTCGCCCGCGCCGCCCGCTATGCGACCGAGCGCGTCGTCTTCGGCCGCCCGATCGGCCAAAACCAGGCGATCCAGCACCCGCTCGCCGAGCGCTGGGTCGAGCTCGAAGCAGCGGAGCTGATGGTGCTGCGCGCAGCGGCCGCGTATGACCGTGGCGAAGAGGCCGGCGCCTACGCCAACGCCGCTAAATATTGCGCCGCCGAGGCCGGGTTTCGTGCTTGCGAGACGGCAGTGATGACGCATGGCGGCATGGGGTACGCGCGCGAATACCATGTCGAGCGCTACTTTCGCGAGATCCAGATCGCGCGCATCGCCCCGGTTAGCCCGCAGCTCATCTTGAGCTACATCGCCGAGCGTGTCCTCGGGCTGCCGAAATCCTATTGACCGGCTGAAGCGGGAATGCGGTGGTGACAGGCACCGGCTACGCCTGGGATTTTTCTTTTCTCTGGGGCTATCGCTGGCTGATCCTGACCGGGCTCGGAGTTACGATCGCTTACACGATCGGCACGATCTTGCTGGGACTGCTGGTGGGGCTCGCCACCGGGCTGCTGCGGTTGTCGCGCAATCTGGTGGTCACCGCGCCGCTCTTGGCCTATGTCGAGATCTTTCGCTGCACGCCGCTGCTTGTGCAGATCGTCTGGTTCTATTACGCATTGCCGGTCGTCATCGGCATCGACATTCCGGCGCATGTCGCGGCGGTGCTGGTGCTGTCGCTTTACACCGGCGCGTTCTACGCCGAGATCATCCGCGGCGGCGTCAGCTCGATCGAGCGCGGCCAATGGGACGCAGCGCGCGCGATTGGCATGCGCCGGCACCAGGTCATGCGGCACGTCGTCCTGCCGCAGGCGGTCAAGCGGATGATTCCGCCGTTCATGAACCAGTCGATCATCCAGCTGAAGAACACGTCGCTGGTCTCGACGATCGCGGTGGCGGACCTTCTCTACAACGGCACGATCATTACAGCTGCGACCTACCGCCCGCTCGAAGTCTATACGGCCGTCGCGGTGATCTATTTCCTCGTGCTGTTTCCGCTGACATTGGCGGCGCAATACGTCGAGCGCCGGCTGGCGCGGTCCGACTGACGGCGATGATCGAAATCACCGGTCTGTGGAAGGCGTTCGGCGCGCTGCAGGTATTGAAGGGAGTATCGTTAGAAGTCGAGCGCGGGTCGGTCGTGGCGATCATCGGGCCGAGCGGCTCGGGGAAATCCACGCTGTTGCGCTGCATCAACCTGCTCGAGGACCCCGATCGCGGGCGGATCCGCGTCGGCGACCGCGAGATGCGGTTCTCCGGCGACAACCGTGCCAAGCTCGGCGATCGCGAACTCTCGGCTTTTCGCGCTGCGACCGGCATGGTGTTCCAGCATTTCAATCTCTTCCCGCACATGACCGCGCTCGGCAACGTCATGGCCGGACCGATTATCGTCAAGCGCATGGCAAAGCGCGAAGCCGAGGACATTGCGCGCGAATTGCTCGCGAAGGTCGGGCTTGCCGACAAGGGGAACGCCTACCCGATGCATCTTTCCGGCGGGCAGCGTCAGCGCGTGGCGATCGCACGGGCGCTGGCGATGAACCCCTCGGTCATGCTCTGCGACGAGGTCACCTCGGCTCTCGACCCCGAGCTCGTCGGCGAAGTGTTGGGCGTCATCGAGCAGCTCGCAAAGGAGGGGATGACGATGATTATCGTCACCCACGAGGTGGCATTTGCCCATGAGGTCGCCGATATCGTCGCTTTCATGAGCGACGGGATCATCGTCGAGAGCGGCCCGCCCGCGCAGCTCCTCGATCATCCGGAGAACCCCCGGACCCGCGGCTTTCTTGCCCGCTTTCACCGCTTCGTGGACGATTTTCCCCGGCCTAGTTGACCCGAATGGATGCCCTCATCAGGTTTCCGGCCCTTCCACTTCCTCGCCGACGGTCTGGCCGTCTTGCAACGGCCTTCTCACCCGTGCGCGACTGATTGCATCCTCGAGTTCTTGGAGCGTGCACAGACCGAGGCCAACGGGATGGCGCGGTTTGATATTCGGACTGTTCCAATGCGTGCGATCGCGCACCGCGGCGATTGTCGGCTTCGTCGTACCGATCAGCTTCGTTATCTGGGCATCCGACAGCTCCGGGTGGCTCTTCAGCAGGTAGGAGATTGCGTCCGGCTTGTCCTGCCGTTTGGCGATCGGCGTATAGCGCGGTCCGCGATGCTTAACGACCCGTGGCGGAAGCGCTTGCGGTGAGAGCTTGAGCCGTGCTTGCGGGTCGGCCTGACAGCGCCTGATCTCCTCTGCCGTCGTCTGGCCGTTCGCAACCGGGTCGAGGCCCTGCATCTGGTTGGCGACTTCGCCATCGGCAATGGCTTGGATCTCGAGCGGATGCAGCCCGCAGAAATCAGCAATTTGGTCGAAGGTGAGAGCGGTGTTCTCGACCAGCCAGACGGCGGTCGCTTTCGGCATCAGTGGAGCAGCCATAGTGAAATCTCGGTTCCAAAGGCGCCCGGGCACGGGCAATACCGATGTCTCGGCGGGCTCGGAATGATTAAGAGTTATATAATCGCCATCCCGGTCGAGAGAAGCCAGCAAGGAGAGTGGAAATGATTGACGAAGAGGAACTCCAACCGCGGCATAAGCGGCCGCAACCAAGGGATCTCAGCCTCCTGGGCGTCGCCGAGCTCGAGGCTTATATCGCCGAGCTCGAGGCGGAGATCGCCCGCGTGCGGGCCGAGATCACGGCAAAGCTCGGTCAGCGCCGCGGCGCGGAGGCGGTGTTCAAGCGGTGATTTCGCCGGGCAAATAACAGGGAAGGAAGGCAATGACCGCGCTGGACGTGAAGGCAGTGACGAACCTGTTGGGCACCGGCTTGCCTTATGCCTGTGCGGTCAGGGCGGGACCATGGATTTTCCTGAGCGGCCACGAGGGCTTCGATTTCACGACTGGCATCCCCGAGGCGGTGGCGGGCCCGCCCGGCTTCCCGATGTTCGGACGGTCCCGCTGGCGGCGGGAGGGGGATTTCATCCTGCAGCGGATGCAGCGCCTCCTGAATGAGTTCGGGTCCGACCTGTCGCACGCCGTCCGCCTCGACCAGTACTACCCGACCCCGGCGGCGGTCGATCCCTATCACCTGGCGCGTCGCGCCGCGTTCGGCGATTACATCCCGCCGAGCACCTCGGTGATCATGGAGCGCTGCTTTGGCGCCGAGACCGGCATCTCCACCTCGCTCATCGCTGCGCTGCCGACTTCCGACTATGAGATCCGAAAGATCTACCCGAAGGACGTCACCGCATCGGCCAGTTCGGGCTTTGTGCCGGCGATCGTATGCAACGAATTCGTCTTCGTCGCGGGGCAAATGGCGAGCGGACCGGAACACGGGCTCGATCCGCGGGCGCACGTTCCGGACCATAGTGCTTGGGGAGGCACCGAGATCCGCAAGCAGACCGAGTTCATCATCCTGGAAAAGCTGAAGCCGGCGCTCGCTGCCGCCGGCTCGTCGCTCGAACAGTCCTTGAAGGCTCAGGTCTATCTCCAGCACGTCGGGGATTTCCCGGATTTTCTCGATGTGTGGGACCACTATTACCGGGAGATTCCTTGCGCGGTCACGGTGGTGCCGACCAAGTCGTTCGCCATGCGCGGCGGCATCATCGAGATCAATCTGATGGCGCTCATAAATGGGGCGCGGCGCGAGAAGCGGGTGATCGCTGCAGACATTCCCGGCATGGCCGCTTATGGCCCCTGCATCAAGGCCGGCGAATTCCTGTTGCCGTCCGGCCTGATGGCGGTGGGACACGACGGCCATGTCGTCGCGAAATCGATTTCGCCCGGTTTCCCGGGGTTGTCGCATGCCGGATACAGCCAGGCCGCTGCTGTCTACGACTATGCCGAGGCGCTGTGCCGGGCCGCGGGAACCTCGATGTCGCAGCTGCTGCGGGCTCAGTATTTCGTGTCCGACATCACGGCATTCCCCGGGGTAGCGATGGCCTGGACCGCGCGCTTCGGCGCCCAGCCGCTGCCGTTCGTCTGCGTGCAGACGCCACCGGCAATGCCGGCGCCCGGCGCCGTGCTGATCGCCGATTTCTGGATCTCCGCCGAGGATTAGCGGCACGGCAGCCGCTTCGACCCGTCAACGTTCCGCTCACCGCGGCGCCGGCCTGCTCGGGCTCGGACTGCTGCGACGGCGCCATCGGTGCCGCCACTCGTAAGCCACTCCTCTGAGAGCCGCCCGACGGGTAGTGTCCTAATTTGGTTTCACGCGCAAAATGGCGCGGATCACATCACTGATCCGCCCGAGTAATTCCAAAGGCGGAACGCCGCTCGCCGTCGCCCTAATGACAACAATCAAAAACGCAGTAATTGCCAATACAAGGCTAAAGCCAAACCAGTCGCTCCAGTCCCAATTGGCGGTAAACGAGCCCCACGATATCTGTCCCAATGCGTGTTTCCTTCTTACCGTTGCTTATGCTCTGCTACAATAGCCGCTCGCAACGCAGCCCGCGGACTATCGACAGGCGGCTGATGCAACACAGCGAAGTAACGCCGTTTGGTGCTTCCCTCGATCGGCGAGGACCAGGCATAAGCACGAGTAGCGGTCGGATGGTCGGCGAGGTTGAACACGTGCACCACGCCTTCCCATACCGTCTTGCCTTTGAATGTCTCGCGGACGGGAACTGATTGCGCGCGCGCCGCGGAGCCGCCGTGCATCGTCTCGACAGCTTCTTTGAGTTGATGAGCATCATCGCTCATTTAGGCGCAAGCCCGTTCTTTGGTTGCGCAATCCTGTAATGAGCAGAGGAGTCTCGCGTATACGCTCCGCTTTCGAAAATTAGTAGCCCCTTTTTCACCAATCGGTCTAGGTCTTTTTTGCTCGTCTGCCACGTTCTGCCCGTGATACGTGAAGCATCAGAGACGTGAATTACCTGATTTCGGAACGCAAATCCCATGACAGCTACTTCATGCTCGTTACGAGATTTCCAAGTCTCAATACCGAAATGTTGAGCCACGTCACGATCTATAGCCCTAGACCGCATTGCATTCATTAAGGTCACGCGCACCACGATTCCGTGAAGGGTTTCTTGTTTGAAGATGGGATCAGGCAATTCGCTTTCGTGCATGCTGTCTCGGATACGACGAACGCCTTCACGCGCCATCCGCACATAGCCGAGATACCGAAGGGCATCCATCAGGTGGTAATTACGCGAAGCCCGCGCCGTATAAATCGTCTGTTCATTCACTGGCGGCACAAATCCACCGGGGCTCTCGATTTCCAACCTATCCGGAAAAAATTTAACAGTAATTTCGGTTCCGCTAAAACTGTAAGAACGATGTACACAGGCATTCGCGATGGCTTCAAGCCACGCAAACCGAGGGTACTCACCAGTTTCAACAAATTTTCCGGATGAGTTCAGGTAAGTGACTTTGTAGATCGTGTGCCGCATGATTTCATCAGCGGACTGAATTAACTCAACAACATTGCCATCCGCCACCCTATCCACTAGCGGCTGATAGGACTGTCCGGAACCTTCCGTAAGATCGCCAAACCGTTGAATGCGTATGCGACAGCCGGGAATTGTTTTCCGAGGATTTTTTGCAGCCATGAGAACAAGATTATTAAGCGGAACCAGCTTCGCACCCAATCTCTTCAACAAATTCCTGTCGATGAGAACTTCGTCATTTGTCCAAGAAAGCTGATTTTCACGTTGCCGGAATTCGTCACAAAAATCTTGAATAATCAAAAGATTAAAATCAGCCGGATAGGCATAACCAACCGCTTCTTCAAGTTCAAACGCCAGCTCTTGACGCGTTGCACGGAAGTCGCGTTTCTCTTCTTCGCTCATCCTATGCAAGCTGTCGCCAAACCGAATCCACGCTTCTCCTTTGTTGGTTTCGACTAACCGCCCAATATAAGGTATAAAGACGGCAATACCGAAATCGGATTTATCATTTACTACGACCGCAAATCGCTTGAACTCAGGCTTGGCCAAAGAGCATAGATTGGTATGAAATTTCTCCAAGCGATTCAGCTGCTGTAAGGGTACGGTCGAACAGCCCAATGGCTCGCCTTTGCTGGTAGCGCCGAAGACCAACAGTCCTCCGTCAGGCGAGTTAGAGTAGGCGCTATAGTAAGTGGCCATATCGTCGAAATTGATACGCTCCGCGCGGCTATAATCCACGCGCTTGTAATCCAAGCGACGATCCTCTCCGATCTGAGCCATCAGCCGTTGGGTCAGGCGCACCCAGATATCACGGGGTGTCCAAAGGGCTATATTCCCCCGAGCTTGTGGGAGAGAGTCGAATAGGGATAGCTGTCTGCTGTCGGATGGCATCTAAATATGGCGTGTCGAGGCTGCGTCGACAGACTATACATGGTGGGTCGACGCTGCGTCGACACCTTCGTGTTCAGCAGATAACCGCTTTAGAAGCACCCGGTAATGTTCCACGCGCTGTTTGGCCAAATTGGTTACGGCTCGTTTCCAATCCCCCGGCGGAGCGCGATGTGCTTTCGCATCTGAGCGAAGCCGAGCCTGCCTTACGGTCGCAACCGAGACGCCCAGCGCCTTCGCAAGTTCTTCATGCGACACGGCATCGCAAAGATCATCGGTCGCTTCTCGGAAATTCATGTATGCAGTCCTATTGACAACACCCAATTTGTCAATCATACTGCATACAGGCTTTGAAAGTAAACCCCGTGAACCGCGTTCCGTTCGCCCGCCGCGTCCAGATTATCAACTGCCTTGTCGAGGGAAATTCGATCCGGAGCACGGAGCGAATGACCAACACGCACCGCGACACGATCTGCCGCTTGCTGGTCGAGGTCGGCGATGGCTGTGCGCACCTCATGGACAAGCAAATGCGCGATCTGCCCTGCCGTCGAATCGAGGTTGACGAGATTTGGGCCTATTTCGGCAAGAATCAGCGACATATGACGCTGCTCGACGATCCGCGTCACGTTGGCGATCAATACACCTTCGTTGCGCTCGATCCTGAGTCGAAGCTCATTCCGGCCTACCGCGTCGGCAAGCGCGATCTACCGACCGCCTCTGCATTCGTTGCTGATCTCTCCGAACGGTTGGCGAACCGGGTACAGCTATCGAGCGACGCCCTGGCGGCTTAAGTCGAGGCAACCGAACGGGCATTTGGCGCAGATGTGGATTACGGTCAAATCGTCAAATTTTACGAAGCTGAGCCGGTAGGGCGCGGTCGCTACAGCCCGCCGCACGTTGTCGGTGCGGAGCGTACTGTGTCGCGGGTAATCCTGATCAGGCTCATATCTCAACCAGCATGATCGAGCGCCAGAACTTGACCATGCGAATGAGCATGAGGCGCTTCACCCGGCTAACGAACGCATTCTCAAAGAAGATCGAAAACCTTCGCGCCGCCGTCGCGCTGCACTTCGCGCACTACAATTTCGTGCGCGTGCATCGGAGCCTTCGCGTTACGCCCGCGATGGAAGCGCGGGTGACTGACCGGCTCTGGTCACTCGACGAGCTGGTCGAGCGGACTTCAAATTAGGACGAATATCCGACACTTGACGCCATTCGGCTAAATCAGACGCCCATATAGCTGAGGTTGTCTTTGATGAGAGCATGGACGCGATCTTAGGTGCTGATGCCAAAGCGATTAAGAAACATCGTACTAGGCGTCACGATAAGCTTGCTCAGCAAGATGCTAAACCCACCACCACACCAAGGCACCCCCAGAGACGATAGCAATAATCCAGCCGCCGAACAGATAAAACGAGTTACCGATACCTTCGACTCCTACGCACGCCATCGCGAAGCCGCAGAGGCAAAGAATTCCAAGCACAACCGCAAGATACGCTGGTGGACGCGTCGAGCGACTATCGGCGCTTGGATTTATACTGCGATTACCGCTCTGATCTTCGTTGTTACTATACGAAGCATTCAGGAGGCGCGCCGCGCCACTCATGCTGCAAGTCGCGCCGCCGACGCTGCCAGTAGGCAGGCCGATATCTCTGCGGACACCGAAAAGCGCCAATTGCGCGCCTTTGTTGTCGCTAGCGCAGTTGGGTCGCTGGAAAATTTTGTTCGCGATGGCGCGCCGCGCTCGACTGTCACATTCGAAAATGTCGGCCAAACGCCAGTTTATAGCGGAAAGTGGAAATCTGGATTCGGGGTTCTCCCATATCCGCAAATCGAGGAACCTACATGGCCTGATTGCCAATTCATCGCGAGCGCAAATGGTTTTGATTCCTTTTTCGGGCGCCAAACTATTCCCGATAAGACTGCGAGTTGGCGACTTACGCAAGAGCATATCGACCGTATAAATATTGGGGACGAGGCCATATATTTCGAAGGGCGTTTCTGTTATGAAGACATCTTTACTGACCAGCATTACACAGATTTCTGCTTCGTATGGCCCGGCAACGGCCACGGAGGGCTGAGCGCACCATATTACTGCCAGAAAGGTAATGGTGGCGATCGCACCCCGCCACGCGCGGGCCTGTCGCGCCCATGATAGCACTGTGAATTAGGACACTACCGCCCGACGCACCCCCTTGTCATAAATTCGAAACAATAGTCTTCTCCGCCCCCCGGCTCCGCTGTGCCGGGATTGGGCGCGAGGTTGGCTCAGTGTCTCAGATAACCGCAGGGGCGGCAGGCAGAGTTTCGGCACCCGCAGAGCGGCGGACAATGGCGGTCGCCTGCGGCGCCCACATGTTGCATGACGGCTTTACCGATCTGCTCTACGTGCTGCTGCCGCTATGGCAGGCCGAGTTCGGCCTCGGCTATGCCGACGTCGGCATCCTGCGCGCCCTTTATGCCGGGTCGATGGCCGGGTTTCAGTTGCCGGCCGGGGCGCTCGCCAACCGCCTCGGCGGGCCGTTGACGCTCGCTTGCGGCACGGCGCTCGCCGGGATCGGGTATCTGCTGGCGGGCGCCAGCACCGGTTTTGCGCTGCTCGTCGTCGCGCTGATCGTCGGCGGGCTCGGCTCGAGCGTGCAGCATCCGATCGCCGCCAATCTGGTGGCCCACGCCTTCGCCGGGAGCCGCTCGCGCGCCGCGCTCGCCGGTTACAATTTCTCCGGCGACCTCGGCAAGATGGCGTTGCCGGCCGCGACCGCTTGGATGATCGTGCTGATGCCCTGGCGATCGGCGACGATGGTGCTCGGCGTGCTCGGCATCCTCGGCGCCTGCGCCGTGCTGGTATTTGCTCCCACGTCGCGGGAGCCCGGCGCGGCCGCCACCCGCCACGCCACAGAGGTCGCGGCTGGCCACACCGCCGGCCGAGGATTCCCGTTGCTGCTCGTGATCGGCATTATCGACAGCGCGACGCGCATGGGGTTTCTGACCTTTCTGCCTTTCCTCTTGCGCATCAAAGGCGCCGGCCTGCCGATGGTCGGCGTCGCGCTGACGTTGATCTTCGCCGGCGGCGCCGCCGGCAAGCTGGTGTGCGGTTTTCTCGGCGCGCGGCTTGGCGTCGTTCGCGCCGTCTTCCTGACCGAGGGGTTGACCGCGGCGGGCATCCTTGCGCTGCTGCCGCTGCCGCTGATGGCCGGGCTGGCGATCCTGCCGTTGATTGGGGTTGTGCTCAACGGCACTTCTTCAGTTCTGTACGGAACCGTGCCGGAACTCGTGCCGCCCGAGCGCCGCCAGCGTGCTTTCAGCCTCTTCTACACCGGCGCGATCGGCGCCGGCGCGCTCTCGCCGGCGCTTTATGGCCTGGTGAGCGATGCCGTTGGCGTGCCGGCAATGATGGTCCTGATCGCCGCCGTCGTGCTGACGACGCTGCCGCTCGCCTGGGCGCTGCGTCCGGCTCTGCAGCGCGCCTAGATCACCGCGATCGCTTCGATCTCGATCAGAAACTCCGGCTGCGCCAGCGCTGCCACGGCTACCAGCGTGGAAGCGGGCATCTTGCGGCCGAAGAACTCCTCCCGGATGGCGGCGTAGTCGGCGCGGTGACGGATGTCGGTGAGATAGGTGTTGACCTTGACGATATTGGCCATCGTGCCGCCGCCGACTTCGACCTGCGCCTTGAGCGCCTGCAGCGTCGCTCGTGCCTGCCCCTTGAAGTCGCCGGCATGCGCGACATTCCCGTTGTCGTCATAGGCCACTTGGCCCGCAATATAGAGAATGGTCTCGGCGCCGGTCACCTTGACCGCCTGCGAATAGGTCGGCGGATCCCACACCGCGCGCGCGGCATATTGCTCGATCTTGGCCATGGCTCGACCTCCTGTGAGCGGAACGACAGCAGGCTAAAGGCCGATCGTCGCGGGCGTCAACTCGCGAGGAGCCGAAGATCGCCCTCGTGTTCGCGGCCCCTTACAGGTCCTGCCTGAGCCGACTCGGCAGCAATTCCCCGCGCCCTTCGAGGATCGGGTACGCGGCCGCGGCGAGGTGCGCATTGACCCGCTTGAGGTCGCGTACGATGTCGAGAAGGAGCTTGCTCATTTCAATGGTCTCGGACCGGCCGGCGCGCGGGCGTCCGAGGTATTCCCCGGTTGCGCGCAATTCGAGCTCGCGGAAGACTTCCTTTTCACCGAGGAGCTGGCGGGCCGCTCGCGGATCTTCGGTCATGAACACCGCCGCCGCGGCGCGCGCGTTGCTGACGAGCCGATCCAACATCTCACGGATCTCCTGCTGGGTGGCTTCCGAAAAGCTGACGCCGCGCTTGATGCGTTTGGCGGCGAGCGGCATCAGGCTTTTCTCGACGATGCTGCCGGCATGCTGGAGGTTGGTTGTGAACGCCAGGATTTCCGACAGACGCCGGTGATCCGCTCCGTC
>Ga0306925_10002398_pt1 | contig 16093 bp, 17 predicted proteins | sample flu12Cox44000176_FD_203755 | JGI IMG/M metagenome (GOLD analysis project Ga0306925, IMG submission 203755) | Lab enrichment of tropical soil microbial communities from Luquillo Experimental Forest, Puerto Rico - flux8day.12C.oxic.44.000.176 (v2)... | ecosystem: Environmental > Terrestrial >... | reverse complement strand
ATCGACAAGGCCATTCACGAAGTGAACGAGTGTATCCGCATCGTCGCCGCCCGCAGCTAGCAATTCTTCTCAGCTTTCAGCACCGTGGCGTCCATCGCCACGGTGCTTTTTTCGTCTGGGACACCATGTGCCCTGCGCACGGGCACACCTCTTGAACACATTGCTCTTATGAATCCATCCAACCGCCAGGCAGGGAGCGCGTTTCTTTCGACCCGCTGCGCGCTCAGGCAGTCGTCGCTTTCGAACCACCAGCCGGGCGCCGCAGTGGCCGCGCTCCGGGCACCGGAAACGTCATCTTCCAGAAGTTTGTATCGGGATTGACAAACTCGAGCCCAACAAAAAGATTCCCATCGCGCTCGCGTCTGACATGCGCCACTCGCGTCTCAGTCGACCGGCTCGTGTTTTCGTTCACCAGCAGCAGCGACTGCCCGGGCACAACTACCTCGTCCATTACCAGCAGCGCTCCTTGCTGATTCACGGCCCGCGTCATCGCGCGCACGCAGAATTTTTCCCCCTGTTCATTCTGCCCATGTACAACCACCGGTACAGACAATGCCACCCGGAGAGTGCGCCGGCGCTCGCGATATCGAAAGTTCAAGACGCTCATGGGGGACCCTCTCCTCAGTTCTATCGGTCCGCTAGAAACCGCTTCGCCGGAGCAGTCTGGGCACAAGCCCGAGTAGCAGGACTTTGTCCTGCCTTCGCACTTTCGCTCATTCGCGTACGGCTGCGTTTGCGGAGTCAGTCTCGCCTGAGGAAGCTCTCAGGACAATAGCTGAGCTGTACTAAAATACATCCTTCTGTCCCGGTATGCTAGTACTTCATGCCGTTTTCGACAAAAATTTTTTGCATTTGTAGCTTCAATGTCAGTTCCCACCATCCGCAGGGAACCAGGAGCCGTGAGAGGAACTCCATGGCTCCTGGCCCGCTGACATTGCAAGGAAGGACGAACCCGTTATTGGCTCGCAGACGCCACCGGAAACATCTGCCAGAACCACGCCACGAGAATCCCGTAGTAAACCGCAACGAGGGCAAAGCTAACCACGAACGTCATCAACGACTTGCCCAAACCTGCGTACTCCCGCATCCAGCGGCGTGCGCAGACTATGATCATCAATATGCTCAGTACGGCGGTTACTCCGGCCAGAAAGCTGACTCCATTTGTGATGCTCTGTCCTCGCTCGAGACGTAGCATCTGACGGACCGAGGCTCCCAGGAGCCCGGTCGCAAACGACATCGCGAGCCACACCGCTGGTGCCGTAACCCCAATCATGTACGCCCAGCGGTCTTCCATGTAAAAGAGCAGGATCAGAATCGCCAGGTAGACGATCGTTTGGTAGAAATGGAGCAGAAAAAACGCTGGTTCCAGGTGACTCAAAAGCAGAAAACAAACCACTTGCGCGGCCGCGAGGGCCGCGATATCTCTATAGACTCTCATCCTGCCCCCTTGTGGCCCCACGCTTTTCTCTTTTTGGCCAGCAACCGGGGACCGCAGGCGGTTGACAATTGCGCAGGGCCGCCTCCACTGAAGTGAGTGCAATCCATCCACCACCAAATCTCAATTTACTCCCCTCATCCCAAAGAACTTATTTTCGTGAAACTCCATCTCGCCTGGCAAGCTGCGCCAAATTCCGCTCGCCATGCTGCTTTCGCGCATCTCCCCCGTACGATCGGTCCGCTTACCCATAACCGCCGTTACTTCCGTGCCCTGGTCCTATCGGGGTTAAATCTGGAAACCCTCAAGCCTGCAGACCTGGACCCGGCCGACGAGTTTCGTCGGCAGCGGACTCGGAGGGCGCTAGTTGACAAAATGCCGCAAATGGGTAGGAACACGCTTGCGATGATGAAAGAAGGTTTGATCGAACCGATCGACCTATTTGCCTGCGCCAGCTGACACGAGGGGATAGTTCTCGCCGCCCGCAAGTCACATCAACTCTATGATCTGCACCTTCCACGTCTCTGCTCCGACTTCCACGAGAGCCAGCGTCACCGGCAGGCGAAACCTCCTCGGGCCCGCGCTCCCCGGGTTCAAGTAGAGTACACCGTTCTCTTCCGATTGTTCTGCCTTATGCGTGTGCCCGCTGATGACCGCGCCAAACCCCGAGGCCTCGGGCACGAGGTCCAGCTCCTGCAAATTATGCAGTACGTAGAAACATGCAGGACCGGCATCGACCACTGCCGTCTCCGGCAACTCCCTTGCCCATTCCTCCGTATCGACGTTCCCCCGCACTGCAAACACGGGAGCAATTTCTTTGAGCCTTGCCAGTACCTCAGCCTTGCCCACGTCTCCCGCGTGCACGATCAGATCAACTCCAGCCAGCGCTCGCGTCGCCTCAAGCCTTAGGAGGCCGTGTGTATCGGAAATAATTCCAACGCGCACTTCTTTGGTTTCCGTCCGCCGACTCGACGCGGCCTCTAATCCTGCTCGCGGTATTCCTCAGGCACATCGTCCTCGGGCAGTTGCCGCGTTCGCACTTCTCCTTGATCTGGATCCGGTGCGTTCTCCACCCCATTCAGAGCTTCCGCCTCGAAGGACTGCCCCTCCTCCAGGAGCTCCTCCACGCTCTCGGAATCTAAGTCCACTCTTGACGAAATTCCTTGCGTGTCTCCCGCTTGCCCGCCCGACCTGGCGCCAAGACCTCGACGACCATAGGAAACCAACTCGGCAGTATTTGCTTTTCCGTGGGCCTTGACGTTCTGTGCTTTTTTTTTCGTCGTGCCGGTGCGTGCAAGCTTCGCTCTCTTCGCCGGTTTTTTCTTCCGCGCTGAAGTCTTTCCCGTCTTGGACTTTCCTGCTTTTCTTTTTTTGGCTGACATGTTCTTGGGCCGCCTCTCGTCCGAGTCTACCACCCCCCACTCCAGGGGCATATCTGCGGCCATCACTGGAAATTTCGATTGCTGGCACTATAATGCTCTGAAGGAAGTCCGATCGCTCAAGTCGCCGGGAATTTCTACCGGCTGGGCCTTTGGGGGAGTGCCTCAGCCATGAACAAAGAAGACCTTCGAAAGCGAGTTGAAGAGGTCGGCCTTGTGCCCTCGATCCGGACCTCGTCCGCCGAGGACGCCCGCTTTGCCGTCGAGGAGGTGGCCCATGGTGGCATCCCGATCATCGAAGTCACCATGACCGTCCCTGGCGCTCTCGATGTCATCCGCGAAATTGTAAGAAATGTTCCCGAGGTCATTCTCGGGGCTGGAACTGTCCTCGACGTTCCAACTGCCCGCCAATGTATCGCTGCAGGAGCTCAGTTTATCAGCAGCCCCGCGCTGGACGTCCCCACCATCCAGCTCGTGGCCGAGAATCCATCCGTGCTGATGATCGCCGGCGCTCTCACGCCTACTGAAATCCTGGCCGCTTGGAAAGCTGGCTCCGATTTCATCAAGGTCTTCCCTGTTTCCTTGGTCGGCGGAGACAACTACATCCGCGCTTTGCGCAGGCCGTTTCCCGATGTTCCTCTGATCGCCGGCGGCGGCGTTACTCAACAGAATGCGGCGCAGTATCTCCTCGCCGGGGCAGCAGCTCTCAGCGTTGGCAAGGAATTAATCCCGCGCGAGTCCATGCTCCTTCATAAGCCCGACCGCATCCGCGAACTCACCCGTCGCTTCGCCGGAATTGTCAAGAGCACACGCATCCGCATGGCCGAAGCCCACGCCCAGGTCGCCACCTTCCACTAGGAGATCCCTCAGGATAAAAGCGGGCCAAGTCTTCGCGGATAAAAGGCTGGCGCTTGCACAGGTAATTCCGCCTTAGGCTTCCCGAAGGATCGCACCTGAAGATTTCTGCTCGCCGTCTAGAATTCCACATGCAGCCTGATCGAGGGCACAACCACCGGTCCGCGGTCGCGGTTGTAGCCAGGGTGAACGATATACTGCAAGCCCAGTGCTGGGAAAAACCCCCTCCACACGTGAAGGGTGTAAAAAGTCTCGAGTATATTTTCACGGCTATCGTTCAACTTGCCGTCACCCAACAAAAACCCCAGCCCGCCAAAGCCAAGGTACTCGGCATGATCGTGACTGATTCCGTTGCTCACAAAGGCCAGCCCAACTCGGTCATTGCGCCGGCCCCATCGCGCCCCGCTTCCCCCGGCTCCAATCTCCCAGGTCTGGTCCACTTCTGTGTACGCGAACGACTCGTGTTGTCCCTCGTTCCAACCCCACCGCCCGTAGACACCGAACCAGTTCGTCACCGGCTGCTCAAAATTCGCCCCGAATCCGTACTTCACCGTCGTCTGCAGCGGGTGGTCGGTAATGTCCGGCACCGGTGTCGCATGCGCCGCCAGCCATTCGTTGATCTGCTGCTGATAGTTGCCCATGTTGGCGTGGTTGACGTAAGTGAGGAGCCGCAAGATGCCCGGTTGTCTACCCACGACACGACCATGCAGCTCGACTTCCAAATTTTCAGCCCGGGCCCGCGACAGGTCCGCGTCCAGGTGAATCCCGTTCGCTACCTTCGGCATCAGCGCCTCGGCAAATCGGATGACAAAGTTGCGATCGTGATACTCGATCAGAGCCGCGAAGGTGAACCCGCGCGTGTCCGCCGCATAATCGTAGGCACCGTTGTTGTCCACTGTCCAGTTCATGAACTGGAAGTTTGTGTCGGACCCGTAGGAATTCAGGTCAAAGAAATCAGCCAGGCTGAATTTCCCGAATCGTATTTCCAATCGCCGCTCTGGCAATTCCCGAAACAGCTGAAAGGGGTTGCGGTCCGCCACTACCCGTTTACGGCTCAACGGGATGATCTGGTGCCACATCAGCCGCGCTACGTACGGAGCCTTGCTGATCGTAGGATTTCGCACCGCGTCCAGGTTTGGGAAACCCGCTATGCCCAACGCTTCGCTCAGTGCCGCTCCGCCCGTTTCCTGCACGTCGCAGATGAATTCCGCCGTATCCGTCGCCTGCCAGCCGGTAAACAAGGTCAGCACCCGCGAGGTGGCTCCCTCAGACTCCGGTGTAAAACTGTTCGCCCCTTGGTACGGCGAATGGAAATTGGGATGCCACTGCGAAATGAAATTTGCTTGTCCCGAAAGCCACCAACGGTCCCACTCCGGGTGCGGAAACATCACCACCGGCGAATCATCCGCAAGCGAGGTTGAGGCAGGATCCCCTTCAGCCGGGTCTTTTGCGTCGCCCGATGGAGCCTCGTGCTTTGACATCGGCGGTACGTCCCTCGACTGCGCGTCGGCGACCCGTGGAACAAGCAGACACACCACAAATAGGAGCCACCATTCTGGTCGCCATTTCGGCTCGCGCACTGGCCGCGTCCTGTTCACCATTCCTCTTCGGTCGTGGTTTGAACCTCGGACGGTGGCAGATCGCCGTCTTCTCTTCTGCCCTCGCTTGAAACCGGCCCGGTGATCGGCATGGGAAGCGGATTCATCCGCAAACGCCCGCATTTCCCGGTCAATCCAGAGCGCCACGAGCGGCGCATCTTCGCGCGCGGCACCCCGCATCCAGACGCAGTAAAGCGATGATGCCGGACGCGCTCGGGCTTCTACTTCCATTGTCTTTAGCATTGCTTGCTCCCCGGTCCTGCTCTCGGGGCCGGTAGTACCCTCTCGGGCGCCGCCAGCGGCCGGTGAGTAGCTGGAAGGTTGCTCAGCTCAGCAGACCGAGGTGGCCAGCCCGGTTATTCGATCGGGGTGGTTCCGGCTCTTGTATGCTTAACTCCATTTGCATTACCGTCGCTTGAGATAGCCGCGAGCCTTTTGCTCGGCGGATAAACCTTGTTACCATACCCCGGTAGGGTAGTCAACGGAAATGTCGCATCTGACGCGCGAAAAACTCGACTTTGTCACTCGCACCAAGAAAGTTATCGGTCAACTCGAATCCGCTCAACGCGCACTTGAGGATGACGCCCATTGTGCCGACATTCTTCAGCGCCTTGCCGCCGCCCGTGGCTCCATTAACAGCCTGATGGGCGAACTAATGGAAGACCACATCCGCAATCACATGCCTCGTCAAACGAAGTCCGCCGAAGAGGCCGCCGATGACCTCATCGAACTTGTGCGAACCTACTTGAAGTGACCGCTGCTTTTGTCGGCATCGAGAAGCATTTCCGTCATGAATGTCTGTACCTCTTTCGATGGAACTCAAATCGCCTACCGCGATGAGGGCCAAGGCCCAGCCGTCATTCTTTTGCATGGATACGGAGTCGATGGGCTCGGCCAGTTCGGACCTTACGACGGCATATTACCGGTGCTCGAAAAGCGTCAGAGGATGTTCACCAAAGTCTTCGGTGGCTCACCCCCTCTGCCTGATCCTCCTCCGGAAGGGAGGGCCGGCATTCTTCCCGTCTTACGTTCTGCGGGTGCTCGCACCATCTTGCCCGACATGCGCGGATTCGGCGCTTCGGGAAAACCCAGGGAAATGGCTGCCTACGCCGATTCGGCAATGGCCAAAGATGTAATCGCTCTGATCGCTTACCTCCATCTCGACTCGGTTGATATCATCGGTTTTTCCATGGGAGCGGGCACAGCCGCTCGCCTCCTCATGTTGGGCCCACCCCAAGTAAAATCCGCCATCCTTGCCGGCATCGGCGACTACGCGATTGAAGACACCATCCTGGAATTTCCCAAGGATTGGCCGATTCCTGATTACATACCCCGCCCTCTCACGATGAAGGTCTGGACAGAAGAAGGAGCTAGAATTCTCGACCAAGGTGAAATTGTCCCTGGTCACTTGGGGTCCGCGAACATCATCGCGGCTCGGGTAACGGGCGCGGACCCGAAGGTGCTGGCCGCCGTGATTCGTGGCGCGGTGGCGCCCACCTTACCCATCGACGCGCTCAACAAAATCAATGTGCCGGTGCTGATCCTCAACGGAAAAGCCGATGTCGCCAATCAAAAGGTTGTTGGCTTTCTGAAGGAAATACAGACCGCACGCTCCGCCCAATGTGAAGGCGACCATCTTTCTACGCCTTTCCAGCCGACGTTTCACCGGGCCGTAGTCGAGTTTTTTCACGAACAGTGGCGCCTGCGCGCCACCTCACCTCGGTAGGTGCCATGCCTTTTAGTGAGAGCCGTCTCCCGGTCTTGGTTAACAGTCAGCATCACGGCTGCCGGTGCACGAGATCCATCGCGTTCACCCGTGCGCGCTCGACCGTCAAGCCCCAATGAAGATGCGGTCCCGTTACCCGCCCCGTGGCGCCTACCTTCCCGATCTCGCTCGACACTTCGACGGCATCACCGGCATGCACACCAATCTCGGAAAGGTGCGCATACAAAGTGTAGATCCCGTACCCATGATCGATCACCACGGTATTTCCCGAGTAATAGAGTTCCTCGGCCAGAACCACCTTTCCCGACTGTGACGCGAAAACCGGCGTGCCATCGGCTGCAGGAAAATCCACCCCTGCGTGCGGCGAGCGTGCTTCGCCATTCAGTATTCGCCTGCGCCCAAAATTCCCTCCCGTCGTCACATCCTTCAAGGGAACTCGGAATTTACCTTTCCACAAAGCCTCCGGCGTCACCGTGTCATAAATCGCGCGCATTTTCTTCTGGTCTTCTTCTGCGCGCTTTTGCTGCTCGGGGTCTGGCTGAACAAATTGCTTTTCCACCTTGAGCCGCTCCGTGGGAAATTTCCCCGCGCGCACGGTCACCTGCGCGCTGCACTCATTGGCCTTGCCATCGGCACCTTCCCACGAGATTTTCCATTCGTACCGCCCAGGAGCTTTTTCAAGATCTACGCCCAGCAACGCATGCAGCGAAGATGGATTCGGGCTCTCGCTCCACACAGGAATAGGTCGCCCATCCCATTCCGCCTTGATGACTGGCAGCGCTTTGGTACTGGCCACTTCCCCCGCCAGCAAGGACCCTTGCGTGGCAAGCGCCGCGTTCAGTTTCAGCGTGATTCCGTCTCCGCAGGACTTACGCACCTGCGCCTCGCACACTCCGAGCGGGAACACGCACAAAAGTCCTAGCAGAAAAACGCAACGATAGCGACACCACATAGGTTGGGCCCTGTCGTCAAAACCACGATTCGCAAACGTTTGGAGGAAACAGATCAAGTGTGACCCCCGTCACAGCCTCCGCGTCCCATTCTCCCGCACAATCATAACCGCAATGGCCAGACGATCTCTCGGAGTGGTCCTGATCGTCACCCTACTCGGTTGGACCGTCAACCAACCTGCTCTGGGTTGCCAACGCGCATACTCTCGGGCAGCAGTTGTGGTGCTGGCAGGAGCTTCACCTGCCTATCAACCTGAACCTTCCCCTTCGCGTCACAACTGCTGCCCTCATGAGGGTGAACCGGCCGCATCGGCCGAGCCCGCCTCCGCCGCGCGTTGCTCTTCGCGCGTTTCTGTGACTCGCGAGTGCTGTCGCTTCTCGGGTGACATAGACAGGGACTTGCTCACCGCGATGGCAAAATCCTCGCCCCTCGCGAAATTCGCGCTTCCTTCTTCCCTGTCGTTCGAGTCACCCAAGCCTGCGCAGCTAAATAGCCTTCTCCGGCCGCCACGCGCGTTGCGTCCTTCGCGATGCGGTTCCATCTCGGTCCTGCGGCTCTGAGTCGCGCAATTCCGGCACACCAATGCGCACTCTATGAGTCCGCGTCGGAAGTGTTTCCGACTTCAACTCAGGAACGAAAAATGAAGGGAAAAAATGAAACTCAGAATCCTCGCATTATTTGTAATCTTCGCCGTATCCGCCTGGCTGCCTTACGCTGCACAGCAGACCTCGACGCCTCAGGCCGCTCCCGAATCGCAATCGCCTGCCGCATCGCCCGCCGCTCGGAACGGCCTCGCGAACTCGACCTGCGCCCCTTGTGACCACGCAAAATATGACGCCAAGAGGCCTCCTGGCAACCATCAGGCGCACGCTTGCTGCCATGGCAATGAGGTCACAAGCACGACCTGTTGCCGCGACGGCAGCAAGGACACCAAACCAGCGATGAACTGCAGCGAGGGAAAAGACACCACAGGTCCCTCGATATCCTCAACAAAGGACGGTAAGGCTTGTTGCGCCAGGAACGGTAAGTGCTGCTGCCAACCAGAAGACGGCAAGCCTTGCTGCGCCAACAAAGCGATGGCTTGCAATTCAAAGCACGGGAAAACTTGCAGTGCCAGCAGTACCGAGCAGTGCTGCGCCTCTGCTCATGGGAAATAACGCTACCACAAAAACAGGGTCCCGGCACTCGTCCGGGGCCCTTGGAAATGCCGCTTCTCCAATCTCGCTCTTCAGAGCTTCAGGCCAAGCACGCGAATCAGCTTGTCTTCCAACCGCTTTACTTCCAGCTCCCGGGCGTGCTCTTCCTTGGTCCTGTCGTTCAGCGCCTCCTTTAATAGCCTCAAGTTCTGGCGCAGCTCCATTTGGGCGAGCGCCAGTCGGCCTAACGACTTCAGCGCATGCTTTTGCTCCTCATCCAGTTCACGCGGCTCGCGGTCTACTACGCAAAGCGTTCCCAACGCGAATCCATCTTCACTCGTCAGCGGTGCGCCGGCATAAAACCGGATGCGAGGTTCGCCCACCACCAAAGCATTGTCCCGAAACCGCGGGTCCTGCAGAGTGTCTTGAACGATAAACAAATCGTCCTGCTGGATCGCGTGCGAACAGATCGAAATCTCCCGGGGGGTCTCCCGCACTTGCACGCCAACCTTGCTCTTGAACCATTGTCGGTGTTCGTCCACCAGAGAAAGCATAGCCATCGGCGTCCTGCACACGTATGACGCAAGAATCACAAGATCGTCGAAGCATTGTTCGGGTTCAGTGTCGAGGATGGCGTAACGGTTCAGTGCGGCGATGCGTGCTGCCTCAATGCTGGGTGGAGCTGCAGCCATGGCCACCTCCGGTTGGGCGTCCCACGGGAACAACCAGATTCGGCTGTGCATCATAACTCAGCGCGGGCTCAGAGCAACAGAAATTCGTGACACGCGTTAGCCGCCGTGGTTGGAAAAACAACCAATCCGGTGGCATTATCAACGCGATTCGAATCATTGTGCTTCCGAGGGGGCTAAGGTGCCGTCATTCAAGCTTCTAGCTGTTCCTGCTCTGCTGTCTATTCTCGCACTTGCCGTCTTTGTCCGTGCGCAAAAACCGTCCGTTGGCTTGGCCGACCGCGAACGGGAGCGCCGCAGCCTGGCTGTCAGCGTGACCCGCGCCATCAATTCGGCCGAAGCCGACTACCTGAGCAGGCATGAGGCCTTTGCCAACTGGGACACGCTCTTCGGCAATGGCGACTTCACCGAAACCGGCACAAAATGGGCCCCAGAGTCGCTTCCCACTGTGGCCCACGCCCTGTACGGACGCGGGAAGGAAATCGTGCCGGGTTGGAAGCTGCGCCTTAATATCTCGAACAACGGGAAGTCCTACGATCTGCTTTTGGAAGACACCACAGACCCCAAGTGTCTCTACGCGATCGTGAGCGACGATCGCGGCGTGATTCGGCAGAGCAAGGCGATCGACTGCCCGATTTAAGAGCCAGCGGTCCGCCGGGCGCACGTAACGAGGACGTGTACCTGCTGAGCTTTCGTTCAGCCAATTGCCGTTTCTTGTGAGGCTAAGGGGGGGACATTTACGGCCAACGGGAAAGGATTCGGCTCTCAGTCCGCGGACGAGAGTTCCACTGCGTCGCCATAGTAGCGTCTAGGCAGAATCGAGAAAAATTTGTGCCGGCACGGCTCGCACCGGAGTGCCGGTAAATGACAAGCGCGCCAGATCGACGAAAACGCAGTACGCACGTGTTCCGGCGCGATGCGTTTCAGCTCGAAATTCCCGCAAATCGGGCAGTGCGCATGCAACGCATCGCTCAGCCCCATCAGGCGCGCGTGGAAACGCGTGCGGCATTCCGCGCATCTCCACGGGTAGACACCCACTGCACTCAAAATATAGTCCGCAGCCGACTGCCGGCGCGAGCGTCTCGCACCGAGATGTTTACAGACAGGGCAGATCATCTGTCCAACCGGGCTTTGCCTTGGTCCTCCAGGTTTTCGCAAAGCATAGGTCAATGCGCAGGCTTAGGCAAGAGAACGCAAGTAATTGATAACCGAGTACAATAGTCCTATTCGAAAAAAGACCCAGCTTCGCCAAGGGGCAACCATGCCGGACTACACGGAAGAACACGCCAAGGCGGGCATTCACGCACGATTGCCAGCGCTGGAAACCTGGCCCAACCAGTACCCTGGTTACGTCATCACGACCCGCTATCCCGAGTACTCCTCGGTCTGCCCGAAAACCGGTCTGCCCGATTACGGCACCATCACCATCCAGTACCAGCCCAGGAAGGCCTGCGTCGAGCTCAAATCGCTCAAGTTGTACCTGCTCGCTTATCGCAATCTTGGAATCTTCTACGAAAATGCCGTTAACAAAATGCTCCATGACCTCGTCGCGGCCATGCAGCCCGAGTGGTGCGTCGTGAAGGGCGAATTCACTCCTCGGGGTGGCCTGAACACTTCCGTCTTCGCGCGCTGGCCGAAGCACCGGCGCAGTGTCTCTCGCCCTAAATAACCGGTCAACCCCCTGGAAGCAGCATTGGACTTGCCGCTCTCCGCGTTGGATAATTTCTAGGTCATCGATTCACACCCATAACGTTTTTCTGAGGAGGGAGAATGAGTATTTCTCCAAATGTGCCAAGCCCGGAGGAGTCCTATCGTTATGAGAATCTTGGAACTCCGCGCTGGATTACGGTTCTGTTTGGTTTACTGATTGCCGGCCTCGCTGTTCTCGGCTATGCCGGTTACTCCGTGCAAACCCGTTTACAACAGGAACTTGCCAAGTCCGATGAGCAAAACAAGATTCTGTCGGCGCAGCTCGAGCAGGCCAACTCCCGCATTGCCGAACTCAAGGGACAAGTCGACGTTACAGCCCAGAAAGTCGGCATGACCCAGGCCGAACTCGCCGACGCCAAGAGCCGCGCCGAAGCCATCCGCAAGCAGCAGGCGGCTTCCGACCAGAAGCTCAGCGAGGAGATTTCTGCGGCACAGAAAGAAAGCGACGCCAAGATTGGCGCCGTTGCTACTGACGTTAGCGGCGCCAAGAAGGATATTGAGACTACACGCAGCGACCTCGAAGCCACGAAAACCAAGCTCGACCGTGCTACCGGCGACATGGGCGTGATGAGCGGCCTTATCGCGCGCAACCACGACGACCTCGAAGAACTCAAGCGCAAAGGCGACCGCAACTACTATGAATTCACTCTTCAGAAAGCCAAAACCGCACAGCGTGTCGGCCCCGTTCAGCTGAGGCTTGACAAAACCGACCAGAAAAAATCTAGGTACACCATGATCGTTCTCGCCGACGATAAATCCATCGAAAAGAAAGACAAGACCGCCGGCGAACCCGTACAGTTCTATGTGAAGAGTTCCGTGCGCTCCGCGCCCTACGAGATCGTCGTCTTCGATGTCGGCAAGAATCAGATTACCGGCTACCTGGCTACGCCCAAGGACAACAGCGCGCCCGCTTCGAAGTAGGCTCTCTTCGCACAGCGCGGCTTGTGCACGCTAAGCGACGAGGCGTTCATCGCTGCGCTCAAGGCCGGCGTTTTGTCCGTCCGCTCGTCCCCCAGGCCGGCCGAACGATGAGTGCCTCGAAGCTAGGTGGGCTTGAGCTTGGCTTCAGCCCTGCGTGCCGGCCATTCCCATCATCCGGACCGGACTGGAGCTGAGGCATCATTGGACGATCCCTGTCTCGCGATCTGATCCCTTTGCGGAACTGATTCCGGCTTAGAGGTAGTCCGCAACGTCCCCTGTTGTGGAAACACTCCCGACGGCGAGACTTCTTTGCATCGCCTGCAGACGCTACGATGCCTATGTCGGCCAAACATCTCTCCGAAGGAGACCGCCCGAACATGCCTACTCGCAAGCTACCTGTCGCTCTCGGTCTGGTCCTCTCGGCGGTCTGTTTCGCCCCGCGTCCCTCTGTCGCCCAGCTTCCCATCGAACCTGCACAACTTCCTGCTCGCACCGTTTTCTACCTGCTCTGGAGAGGTACTCCGAGCGGCGAAGTTCGAAGGAACAACGCTCTTTTCGCGCTTTGGGACGATCCGGAATTCGCTTCCGCGCGTACCTCTTTTGTTGAAACGGTTTTGAGCCATCCGGAAAACCAGCAGAGCCAGAAAGACAAGCCCAAAGTCAGCCGCGAAGAACTCGCTCAGTACGCCACTCTCTTGGACAACAGCTTTCTGCTTGGCTACATCCAGAAACCGCCAGCACCCACCGCTCCGAAGGATTCCGCGTCCAAAGAGTCGGCAGCCAAAGACACCACTCCAAAAACCCCGCCGGCATGGAATGGCGGCTTCTTTATCTACGACTGCACCGGCAAAGAAGATTTGCTCTCCAAGGCCGTGCTGCGTGTGCGCGGCTCCGAAAGCGACGTCCCCAAACTCTCGCAGATTACTGTTGCCGGTGTCAGCGCCCTGAAAGTGGAACGCAAAACCGGCGTCACGTATTGGGCGGAAAATGGCAAGTATGCGGCGAGTGCTAACGAACTGCCGGTCTTCGAAGAAATCTTGAACCGCTTGAACGGCAAGGCCACCGGCAGTTCCCTGTCCCAATCGGAAGCCTTCCAGGAGGCAAAGGCGCTTTTCGCGGGTGGCGTGCTCGAATTCTTCCTGGGCCTGTCCAATGCTTCGGGGCTCGCGGCCGATTTGCCCAATAACCCCGTCGTGCCGCTGAAACCATTTCTGGGCGCGCTTAAACTTGACGCCATTCATTCGATTGCAGGGCATCTCTCTCTCGAAGGCTCAAAAACCCGCATGACCGCATCGCTGCTCGGGGACACCACCTCGGGCGGGCTCTTCGATCTCTGGGCGGACGGCCAGGCCAATCCGGCCTCTCTCTCAATGGTCACCTCAGACACGGTCTACTACAGCGAATCCCAGTTTGACCTGCTAGGCATCTATCGAACCTTGAAGCGCGCCCTCTCCCAACTCAGTGGCAATACTTCAAACGCTCCCAATCCGCTTGAGAACATGGCCGAAACGCGTCTTGGCATGCCGGTGCCGGACGCGCTCGCCACCGTCACCGGCGAGTTTGCCTCCCTGCAAAACAGCCCGGCTCTCGACACGACCCAGCGAATCTACTGGTTAGGCATCCGCAACAAACCGGACGCCCTCAAGCTCGCACGCACCGTTCTGGGTGACCGAATCTCTTCCGAACGCAACGAAGGCGACGCCGCTTTCCTGAAGGTTTCGCTCGGCGGCGCGCAAAGTTCCGCTGGCGTAACTCAATGGAATTTCTACTACCTTGCAATGACGCCCAGCTTCCTGCTCGGCGCAGGTAAAAGTGAAACCCTGCACGCTTACCTTCAGCAGGCCGCTTCGAATTCTACGTCGGCTCTCCCAAAAAACATTTCTGCCTTCCGTGGTCAGTACCCCGAAAAGCTAAACGGATTCTCTTATTTTGATTTCCAGAAGCTGGATTGGCCCGCGGTGAAAGCCAAGTGGATCGCGGAATCCAACAAATCCGCCAAGGCAGCAAAGTCCAACGAGGCGGCCGAATCCAATCAGAAGTTCACAGACTGGCTCAGCCAGGTGAATCCCGAGGTTTTTCCACGCCACCTGCACAGCTTGATCGGTGCCTCGTGGAAGGATGCCAAGGGTGTGCATTTTGACGAACGGCTCGACTAGATTTGCCGCGAAGTCACCCGTCGCAGTTCCTTTAAGCGCTGGGCCCTAGAGCCGCGCAGCGGCCTCGGAGGAACTTCTGCTTCGCGCTGGAACTTTATGAGACGCGCCTTGGTCAACTCGCTTTTTGCGCTCGCGCTTCTTTTTGGTACCGAGCCCTGCAATCCGCAGGAACCAGCCGTGCCTCCCCAACAGACTTTTCGTATCACTGTAGAGCGTGTCAACGTTGGCGTGATCGTCACCGACAACCGCGGCAAACTCGTAGAAGGCCTCTCACGCGAGAATTTTCATGTCACCGATAATGGCGTCGAGCAACCCATCACCGACTTTGCTTCCGTCGATGAGCCCGCTCAGGTTCTGATGCTCGTTGAAGCGGGGCCCGCCGTTTATCTTCTCCAGAATGCTCATCTGTTTGTCGCGGACACGCTACTCAGCGGCCTTTCCCCAGGTGATCGCGTGGCCCTCGTCCGTTACAACGATGCTCCATTGACGCTGCTCGATTTCACCACCGAAAAGCAAACAGCGCAGTCGGCGCTCGAGCAGATCCGGTTCAATCTCGGTTACGGCCAGCTCAATCTCTCCTCGAGCTTGAACACGGTCCTCAACTGGCTGGCGAGTATCCCCGGCAAGAAAGCCATCCTGCTCATCTCAACGGGCGTCGACACGTCGCCCGAACCCATGATGCAAGCCCTCTTGAGCCGCTTGCGGGTGGACGACGTCAGAATCCTCTGTATTTCCATGAGCGGCCCGCTGCGCAATGGCAAGGAAGGCGCAAAACGCCAGGTCCAGCAGACACAGGCCGTGTTTGAACAGGCCGATCGCTGGTTGAAGGCGCTTGCCGAGGCCACCGGAGGTCGCGTGTACTTTCCCGCAAACGCCAAGGAGTTTCAGGATGCCTATCGGCGGATTGCACAGCTGGTGCGCCACGAGTACAGCCTGGCGTTTGCCCCGCCAGCTGCCGACGGCACTGTGCACATTATCGACGTGCGGGTAGAGGAATCGAAAGTTGCTGGAAAGGACAAATCCTTGGACTATCTCGTCGACCACCGCGAGGCCTACGTCGCTCCGAAACAAAGCAATTAGACCGAACTCCGGTCCGACCCTGCCCGCCGGGATGGGCTCTCATGCTGAGGTCCGCTTCTTCTGGCTAAAGGATCTCAACCGGTCAATCAAGCGCCGAGTTTCTTCTGATCGCGGCTTCGGCGAAACGCTTCGCCCAGTCACTCAAACTCCTTCAGAGTGCGCGCCATGTCGCGCAACCGTTCGTCCACCCGCCCAAACACACTGTCCCCTGCGAATTTTCCGGCACCGTTGCGGCTGCCCGCGTGCACGCCCGTGAGCAGTTCCACGCCCTCCTCAACCCGCGCAATCGGCCAGATGTGAAAAGTCCCTTTCGTCACCGCCTCGATCACATCCTCCCGTAGCATCAGATCTTCCACGTTCGCCAGCGGAATCACCACGCCCTGCGTGCCAGTGAGTCCTTCGATCCGGCAGGTATCAAAGAAACCTTCAATCTTTTCGTTTACGCCCCCGATTGCCT
>Ga0306925_10002397_pt1 | contig 16094 bp, 14 predicted proteins | sample flu12Cox44000176_FD_203755 | JGI IMG/M metagenome (GOLD analysis project Ga0306925, IMG submission 203755) | Lab enrichment of tropical soil microbial communities from Luquillo Experimental Forest, Puerto Rico - flux8day.12C.oxic.44.000.176 (v2)... | ecosystem: Environmental > Terrestrial >... | reverse complement strand
GTACCGTCGGATTGCCCTGAGACCGACGGGCGCAGCTCGCCCGGGTCGAGCGCAGACTGCGGCGCGGCCGGCACCGGCGCGAATACCGAGGCGCCGGCCACCAGCGTCGCGACTATGCGAATGACGCGAGGACGCTGCACCGGTGAAATCCTTAACGCGGCCGCACGGCGGCTTGGTTAAGGGAATTAAAATGATTATGGTTAACAGGTCGTTCATGTCCCGGCCGGGCTCGTCGCGGGGCGAGATCATCCGTGCTAAGGCGTCGTCGAGCCGGCCCGGCGAAGGTCATTCGCCGGTGCTGGGCTACCGGCGCGGAGACGGGGGAAGCGGGCCGCCCTTCACGACCCGGAATCGTTGCGATCCAAGCCCAAAAGGACGAGGTGCGACCGCATGCGGAAGGAGGGACTGCGCAGCGAGGACGAGCCTATGAGCGCGGACGATGAGGCCGTGATCGCCTGCGGGTTGCGCACGCTCGAAGCGGAGGCCGGCGGCGTCACCGCCCTGGGCAAAGCGATGCAGGACGGGCTCGGGCGCAGTTTTGCCGCCGCCGTGGCGCTGATTCGGGCCGCGCATGGCCGCGTCATCGTCAGCGGCATGGGCAAATCCGGCCATGTCGGCCACAAGATCGCGGCGACGCTGTCCTCGACGGGAACGCCGGCCTTCTTCGTGCACCCCGCCGAGGCGAGCCATGGCGACCTCGGCATGATCGCGGGCAATGATGTCATCGTCGCGCTGTCGTGGTCCGGCGAGACCACGGAGCTCAAGAACCTGATCGACTATTCGCGCCGCTTCCGCATCGGCCTGATCGCGGTCACCGCGGACGCCGCCAGCACGCTCGGGAAGGCGGCCGACATCACGCTGGTGCTGCCGCAGGCGCGCGAGGCCTGCCCGCACAATCTCGCGCCGACCACGTCGTCGCTGATGCAACTCGCGCTCGGCGATGCGCTGGCGATCGCGCTCCTGGAAAGCCGCGGCTTCACCGCGATCGATTTCCGCAACCTCCATCCGGGCGGCCGCCTCGGCGCGGCGCTGACCTTCATCCGCGACCTCATGCATGGCGGCACCGAGATGCCGCTCAAGCCGGTCGGAACGAAAATGTCCGATGCGCTGGTCGAGATGTCGGCAAAGGGATTCGGCTGCGTCGGCATCACCGACCCTGCCGGCCATCTCGTCGGCATCATCACCGACGGCGACCTGCGCCGCCATATGCGCCCCGACCTGCTCGCCGCCTACGTCGAGGACGTGATGACGAAGGGGCCGAACACCGTTCGCCCCGACCAGCTCGCCAGCGAGGCGCTGGAGATCCTCAACTCGCTCAAGCGCACGGTGCTGTTCGTCGTCGAGGGCCGCCGCGCCATCGGCATCGTCCACATGCACGACCTGCTTCGCGCCGGCGTGGCGTAGTTCCGTCCCGGAAGGCTTGTCTCTTTAGCTCTTTCCAAGCTTCTCGGGGACACGGACTTTGAGGGCCGGCACGTCCTGCCGCCTGCCCGAAGCCGCCTTGTCGGATCGCGGGCGGTGAAGCCGCAAGAGTTCCAGAAATCGCGCCTGTATGGCTGTGGGCTGCCAATCGCTGCGCGTGGCGAGCCCATCCTGGGCCCGTGTTTTCGGCGGCAAGAACGGCAGTGTCACCAGAGAATCGAGGCTCGCCTCCTGCTCCATCTCCTGCTGCGTCAAGAGCGTGATGCGATCGCTCGATGTCAGCAAGGCCCGCTGGACGTGAAGGGAACTCGTCTCGACGGCGATCCTGGGCGAAGAGGCCGCGCGCTCGAACATTTGCTGCAGGCATCGACGACGTGGCGTGCCGGGCTTGGAGGCGATCCAGTCGTGCCGGGCCAGCTGTTCGAGGCTCAAGCGCTTCACGCGGGTCAGGGGGTGATTGCGGCCGACCGCGACCACATAGGGGTTCTCGAACAGCGGCTCCTCCGTGGCGTCGTGCACCCATGCGGGCAGTCGGAGCACGCCATAGAGCATGTCTATCCGTGCGGAGCGAAGCTCGTCGAGTAACTCGTCATACGAACCGTGCTCGATGACGATTGTGGCCTCCGGGTACTCCGAAAGAAGGTCGTTTACCGCACGCGACAAGAACGGACTCGCGCACATCGGCACCACACCGATGGCGATGCGCGATCGAGCCCTGCCATGGGCGATATCGATCTCGTCGATGGCATCCTCGATTTCGCGAAACGCCAGCTTGATCCGCCGTGCGAGGCTGGCACCGATCTTGGACAACGCGAAGCCGTCTGCCGTGCTCTGAATGACCGGCCGCCCCAAACCCCGCTGCAGCGATTGCGCCGTCCGCCGCAGGCTCGCGGGGGAGACGCCCAGGCTCTCGGCCGCGCGTTCGATCACCGGATTGTCCGCCAGCGCCGACATGCAGCGGGCCTGCGCATCCGTGATCGAACTCGACCAACGAAGCCCCACGGGCGGAACGCTACCAGCCTCCCGCAACGCTTCGTCCAGCCGGTCCAGCATGCGCGCGGCACGGCGCTCGAGTAATTCCCCATCCGCAGTGAGGCGCGCTCCGGTGCGCCCGCGCTCCAGCAGCGCGGTCCCGATCTCGCGCTCGAGCTTGGATATGGCGAACGTGACGGCGGGCTGTGATCGCTTGAGGAGATCGGAGGCCTTGGTCAGGCTCGCGAGCTTCGCCACCGCATGAAACGTGCGCAGGAGTACAAGGCTGGGAATCGCGCGCTGCGGCATCGGACGGCTCCTGAGAAACGATGCTCTCTAGCAGAAAACTTATGGAACCGGGCAAGCTTCCAATTTGACGACGACCCCTGCAGCGGGAAGATCGCGCCGCGAAATGGCGGGCCGGTGCTTGCGAGGACCGGGCGGCGCGCCGCGCCGCAGCGCGTGAGCATCGAGGAACTGCTGGTGGATTCCGAGTAAGGCCTGATCGCGTGCGGTCGGACCCGGGCAGTTCCGCGAGCCGCGGCGTTCGAGCTTCGCAGCTGCGAGCGCAGGTTGCCTCGATCCGCCCGGCCGCGAGGCCGCAAACAACGGAGACTCCTTGTGGCCGGCGCCATCGTCGATATCCATCCGCACATCATCTCGACCGATATCGAGAGGTATCCGCCCTCGCCGCTCTTCGGCGTCCGGTCAGATTGGTCGAAGGAGCGCCCGGCGAGCGACGAGCAGCTGATCGGGGCCATGGACGAGGCCGGCGTCGCCAAGACGGCGATCGTGCATGCGTCGACCTGCTATGGCTTCGACAACTCCTACGTGGCCGATGCCGTCGCGCGGTTTCCGCGGCGCTGCACGGGCGTAGGTTCGATCGACATGCTGGCGCCCGACGCGGTCGCGGTGGCGAAGAATTGGCTCGCGCGCGGCATCACGGGCTTGCGAATCTTCACCGGCGGCAGCACGAAGACGGTCGATGCCAGCACGCTCGACGACGCGCGCTCCTACCCGGTTTGGGAGCTGATGTCGGAGCGCGGGCTCTCGATCTGCGTGCAGACGAATGCGACCGGCATTCCCGCCACAGTCGCGCTCGCCAAACGCTTTCCCAAGGTGCCGATCATTCTCGATCATTTCGGTCGACCCGATGCCGGCGGCGGGCCACCCTACAAAGCCGCCGCGCCGTTGATGGGCCTCGCTGCCGTTTCCAATCTCTACTTGAAGTTCACGCCGGTCGTCCTCGGCCGGCTCGAGGAGTGCAATGCGGACGTGCATGCGTTCATGGGCAAGCTCGTGCAGGAGTTCGGCGCCGATCGCATCGCTTGGGGCTCGAACTGGCCGAACTCCCCCGGCACGCTGAAGCAGCACGTGGCCACGGCGAAGGCGGCGCTCGCCGCCCTGAGCGAGGCCCAACGCGACGCGATCCTTGGCGGGACGGCGCTCCGGTTATACCCGGTGCTGCGTGACGCCTGAGCAGAGAGGACGGAACTGGAGAGCAATGATGCGTATGGGCATCTCGGGAGAAAGAGGTTTCGTGGCGGCCCTCCGGATCGGTCTCGTCTGCGCGGCGTTGACCGCGCCGGCTGCGGCGCAACAGAACCCGCCTGTGCCTGACTTCTCCTCGAATCAGGTCGGCTGGATCAGCATCGGCGAAAACTTGACGGCGCTTCCCGGCGTATCCGGGCCGGGGCCTATTTACGACGATCCACGTTATCCCTACGTTCCCAACAATGCGGCAGGCAGGCAACCGACGTTTCGGATTGCCGATCTCGGCAATCCGAACCTGAAGCCATGGGCCAAGGAGCGGATGAAGAAGGACAACGACGAAGTGCTGGCCGGAAAAATCGCGTTCACACCCCGCTCGAGCTGCATGCCGGCGGGTGTTCCCGGCTTCATGACGTATCTCGGCGGTCCCGTCTATTTCGTCCAATCTTCCAAGGAGGTTTTGATCATTTACGCGCCTGACCAACAAGTCCGGCGCGTCTATCTCGATGTGCCCCATTCGGCCCATCCGCAACCGTCATGGTAGGGCGAGTCGGTCGGCCACTACGAGGGCGACACTCTGGTGGTCGACACCATAGGGATGAACGACAAGACCTTCATCGACGGTTACCGCACCCCGCATACGGAGAAGCTTCACGTCCTGGAGCGCTGGAAGTTGGCCGAGGCGGGCAACACGCTGCAAGTGAGCATGACGGTCGATGATCCGGACACGTTCTATCGGCCGTGGTCGGCGATCCGCCGATACCGGCGCGTCCGGCAAGCCATGAATGAGGAAGTCTGTGCCGAAAACAACACCGCGCATTTTGCCGACTATCACATCCCGGAAGCAAACAAGCCGGATTTCTGAGGTAGCATCGAGCGCCACGCCTCTGTCGGCGGAGAGTTCGAGGGCCGCTTCCGACCCATCGGAAGCTCGCGAGTTTGCTTAGCATCGAGTTGTCAGCATCTGGAGTTCGTCCATGACGCGATTGAAGAGCAACCTCGACATCATCCGACGATGCCGCCGTGTCGCCGGCGTCCTTATCGCATCGACAGCGTTGTTCATGGCGCTGATGGCTTCCTTGCACGCTCAGTCGGGATTCCCGACACGTGCGATCCGTATCATCGTGCCTTACGGGGCCGGTGGGGTCGGCGATCTCACGATGCGGATTTTGGCGCAGAAGATGGCCGAGCATTTCGGCAAGCAGGTCATCATCGAAAACCGACCCGGCGCGGGCGGATTGCTGGCTGCAAAGGCGGTGCTCGATTCTTCGCCCGACGGATATACCTTGCTGGAGGCGGGCAACGGCGCGGCCATCGGCATGTCGCTGTTCAAGAACCGCCCCTACAACATTCTCCAAGATTTCACGTCCATATCGATGACCGCATCGTTCGACGTGCTGATCGCCACTTCGATAAAATCGAAGTACGAGACGCTCAAGGACATTGTCGAGGCAGCACGCAAGAGCCCCGGCAAGCTCAATTTCGGAGCGATCAACCCCGGCAGCACGCAAAACCTGTCGGCACATCTGTTCCGGCAACTGACGGGAATAGATGTGACGATCGTGCCGTTTCGGACCACGCCCGAACTGGTCACCGCTCTTCTGCGCAATGATGTCGATGTTGGTTTTGACTATTATGCCGGCTTCCAATCGGTCATCGACGACAAAAAGGTCCGCATAGCCGCGGTCTCCGGCGAGAGGCGACTTGGGCTTCTGCCGAACGTGCCGACGGCAAGAGAGAGCGGCTTTCCCGATTTTGTCGTGATCGGATGGAATGCCCTCGCCGCGCCCGCTGGGCTTCCGGTCGAGGTGCTCGGGATTCTCAATCGCGAAGTCAATTCTGCTTTGGCTGATCCGGAAGTGCAGCGAAAGACCGAGGGTTTGGGGATGACCGCGCGGGGAAGCACGCCGCAAGAGATGCGCGCGCGGATGGAACAGGAGGTAAATCGGTGGGCTGCCGTGATTGAAAAAGCCGGGATCGAGCGGCAGTAACGTGCGCCTGTTCAGGGCGTGAATGCCGTGCCGGCGCGATCTTCCGATCGCGCCGGTGCCGTTGTCCCTACAAGCTGAACACGTACAGCATCGAGGCCGTCGACGTGTTCCTGAGCTCCGGCAAATTCTGCAGAATGTTGGCCGGCTGGCGTGCGCCTACCAGCACCGCGACGTACTGTTTGCCATTCACCGAATAGCTGATCGGCGGGGCGTTGATGCCGGTACCGACATTGAAGCTCCACACCTCCTGAAGGGTCTTGGCGTCGTAGGCCGCGAAGGTGCCGTCCAAGTGGCCGAGGAACACGAGGTTGCCGGCAGTCGCCAGCGTGCCGGCGAGGTTCGGATAAGTGAGTTTGGCGGTGGCCTTGATCTCGCCGGTTGCCGGATCGACGGCTTTGAGGCTGCCGTAGAGCTTTTCCGGCCATACCGCCCCGCCGCCGGTGAAGCGTTCTCGGAATTTTGTCGTACCGCCCTGGTCGGTCATGTCTTTCTGCTCGACGGTCTTGATGGCGCCGCAGCCTTCGATCGACGGAACATAGAGCAGTCCGAGTTGCGGGTTGTACGCGCTCGGCTCCCAGTTTTTGCCGCCCTGTATCGAGGGGCACAGCTTTGCGCTCTCCGGCTTCGCGCGGGTGCCATGGCTGTTCTCATTGTAAAACTGCACGTTGCCGGCGGGGTCGTAATTGAGCGGCAGGCCGGTCTTGGGGTCGAGGCCGGGCGTCCAGTTCAATTGGTCGACATACTGCTTGCCGGCGACGAAGGAACCGTTGGTGCGGTCGAGCGCATAGAAGAAGCCGTTGCGCGCGGCGTGCACCACCAGCTTGCGGTCCTCGCCATTGACCTTGGCGTTGATGATGGGGTGCTCGGATATCTCGTCGTAGTCATAGGGATCGTTCGGCGTGTACTGGAAGCCCCATTTGATCTTGCCGTCGTTCGGGCTGAGGGCGAGCACGCTCGCCGCCCACTTGTTGTCACCCGGCCGGTATTCTGCATCCCAATCGGGACCCGCATTGCCGACGCCCTGATAGAATGTGTCGCTCTCGGGGTCGTAGGTCGCGGTCTCCCACACCGAGCCGCCGCCGTGCTTCCAGCGCTCCTTGCCGTCCTTCCAGGTCTCGTTGCCGGGTTCGCCGGCGCCGGCAATGGTGTAGGTCCGCCAGGCCGATTTGCCGGTGTTGAGATCGGTCGCCTCGATGTAACCGCGGATGCCGAATTCGCCCCCGGCAGCGCCGACGATGGCGAGATCGCGGATGATCAGCGGGGCGATCGTCAGCGTCTCGCCGAGCGCGGGATCGGCGATCTTTCGCTCCCATACGACCTCGCCGGTCGCCTTGTTGATGGCGAACATGCGGCCGTCGAGCGCGATCGAGATCACCTTGTCCTTCCACAGCGCGACGCCGCGGTTGTTGACGCCGCAACAGGCGACGTCGCCCGCCCAGGCGCGGTCGGTGCCGGGGTCCATCTTCCACTTGATCGTGCCCTTCTTGCCGGCTGAAACGTCGATTGCATAGACCGAACCCCAGCCGTCCGGCACATACATGATGCCGTCCTCGACCAGTGGGGTCGCTTCCAGGTTGCCGTGGGCGTAGCGGCCGCCGTTCTGGAACCCGCTCAACGCCACCGTGAACGCCGGCCTCAGATTCTTCACGGTCTCGGCGTTGATCTCCCTGAGGGCGGAGAAGCGGTGGCCCTGGTAATTGCCATGATGGAGGATCCAGTTCTGCGGCTCGCGCTGCGGATTGAGCGCGCGCTCGTTGCTCATGTCCGCGGCGCCGGCTGGCGTGAGCGCGGTCGTCAGCAGCAATGAAGCGATGACACCAAACAGCGATGCTGATCTCATGGCGTTTCTCCCCTGTGTGTGCCGGCGGCTGGCATTCTCGGCGTTTGTGCGATCGCCTTGTTGCGCGACAGAATGCCCAGTCCGTCGGCCCGGCACAAGGGCGCCGCCCGCCGTCAGCCGGCCGTCTCATTCCCACGAATGCGCTCTGGATGCGATCGATGCGGCATCGCCTTCGTCACTGCCGCGACACCGCGCGTTCCAGCGCGGCGGTCACCCATCGATTGAGGCTCAATCCGGCGCGTTTGGCGGCCGAGAACATCGCTTTGTGCAACGCCGGCTCGGTGCGGACCACGAACTGACCAGAAAATGGTTTTTCCGGTTCTTCGCCGCGCTGCTTGCAGAATGCCAGGTAATCCTCGACGGAGGCGGCGAAAGCGCGTTTTAGCTCGGATACCGATTTTCCCTGGAAGGTGATGACGTCGCGCATGTTGATCACTTCGCCATGAAAGATGTCGGCGTCCTCGTCATATTCGACAACCGCCTCGTAGGACTTGTAGTTCATCATCGTCATGGTGTTATCCCCGCTTCGGTCAGAAAGCGCCGCACCGACTTTACAGCGCCCTTGTCGGTTTCCTTTTGCGGATGCGGTCGGTGAAACACGGCGCGCACGTCGTTAAGGGCGACACGCACCCGCGAGCCCTGCCCTTCGCTGATCTCGGCCCGCAAGCCGCGAATAAGGCCTCGATGTCACGCCAGGCGATGCTGGCGCGAACCGGGCTCGCGAACACCGCATCAAGGGTCGTCCGGTGCTTTCCAGCAAGCTTCATATAGTATCACTTCTTAGTATCATTTCAAGGTGGCCCCAGGGATATCGACTGGTATGTCGGGCGAGATCGCGGCGACGAGGTCCGGCCCCCTCAGTCGCAGCGCGCGGTCATGCCGCCGTCGACCACGATCTCGGTTCCGGTGACGAAGCGCGCCTCGTCGGAGGCGAGGAACAGCGCGGCATAGGCGGTGTCGCGCCCGTCCCCCATGAAGCCGAGCGGAATGCGGCTGACGCGCTGCTTCAGCAAGGCCTCGACGTCGCCGCCGGCACGCTGCTTGGCGAGCCGCGCCTCGACCATGGGCGTGTGCATCTGGCCCGGAATCACCGTGTTCACGCGGATGCCGTGCTTGGCATACTGCACCGCGACCACGCGGGAGAACTGGATGACGCCGGCCTTGCTGGCGGCGTAGCCGACCTGGGGCGAGCCGGTGAAGCGGATGCCGGAACTCGAGGAGGTGTTGACGATGACGCCGCCGTTCTGCCGCACCATCACCGGCAGCACGTATTTGCAGGCGAGGAAGACGCTGGTGAGGTTGTAGTCGATCTGGCTCTCCCAGCCCGCGAGCGTCAGCTCGACCGGGCCGCCCGCCGCCGAGCCGCCGACATTGTTGACGAGGACGTCGATTCGCCCATAGGCGGCAAGGCAGGCGTCGACCATGCTGGCGACCGCCTTGGCGTCGGTCACGTCGCAGACATGGGTCGTGATCTCGCCGCCGCCGTCCCGAGCGCGCGCGACGGTCTCGCCCATTGCCTCGGCTTCGCGATCGACCGCGAAGACCTTGGCGCCTTCCTGGGCGAAGATCACCGCTGTGGCGCGGCCATTGCCCCAGCCCGGCCCGACGCAGCCGGCGCCGGCGACCAGCGCCACCTTGCCCTTCAATCGGTCGCCCATTTTCAATTCACCTTGATGCCGGCGGCCGCAACCACCTTCGCCCACTTGGCGACCTCGTCGCGCACGAAGGCGGCGAATTGCTGCGGCGTATTCCCGATGAGCACTGCGCCCTGGCCGGTGAGCTTCTCCTTCACCTCGGGCGCCGCGAGGGCAGCGACCGCGGCGGCGTTGAGCCTGGCGACGATCGGCGGCGGCGTCCTGCCGGCGGCGACCATGCCGTACCAGTTGTCGGCCTCGATCTGCGGGTAGCCGAGCTCTGGCATGGTCGGCAGATCCGGCAGCGCCGGCACCTTCATATGGCCGCCCACCGCCAGCGCCTTGATCTTGCCCGCCTGAACCTGCGGCAGCAGCACGGGAACGTCGGCGAACATGACCTGGAACTGGTGGCCGACGAGATCGTTCACGGCCGGCGCCGCGCCGCGATAGGGCACATGCACGATGTCGATGCCGGCATTGATGCGCAACAGCTCGCCGGCGAGGTGGGGCATGCTGCCGGGTCCCGTCGATCCATAATTGATCTGCCCGGGTTTTGCCTTGGCGAGCGCCACCAGTTCACTCACCGTAGAGACCGGCACGTCGGTCGAAGCGACCAGCAATTCCGGCACCTTGGCGACCAGCGTGATGAGGGCCAGATCCTTGAGCGGATCGTAGAGGACCTTGTCCTGCAGGCTGTAGCTGATCGCCAGCGCGCCGGCGCTCGCGATGGCGATGGTGTAGCCGTCGGGATCGGACTTGGCGACGAAGTCGGTGCCGAGCGCGCCGCCGGCGCCGGCACGGTTGTCGATGATCACCAGTTGGCCGAGCAGGTCCTGCATCTTCTGCCCGACCACCCTGCCGATGACATCGTTCGGTCCGCCCGGCGGGAACGGCACCACCAGGCGGATCGACTTCACCGGATACTCCTGGGCAGGGGCCGCCAACGGCCAACCCCATAGCAGGACGAGTCCGGCCGCGCGCAAATGAGCCCACATGTCCGCCTCCCGCGATCCGTGTGCTGATGTGACGCGCCTATATTACGTGCTTTGGCGCAGCGCGGCGACGCGCGCGTCGACCAGCATGGCGACCAGGGTCTTGAACGGCGTGCGCGGCCGCCAGCCCAGCCGCCGCGCGGCCTTGGCCGGCTGCGCCACCGTGACGAGGGAATCGATCGGCCGCATCAGGGCGGGATCGACCTCCACATGGGCGCGCCAGTCCTTCCCCACATGGGCGAACGCCATCTCGCAGAAATCGCGGATCGAATAGGACTGGCCGGTGCCGATCACGTAATCGTCGGCGGTGTCCGCCTGCAAGGCGAGCCACATCGCTTCGGCATAGTCGCCGGCAAAGCCGAAGTCTCGGCGTACGTCGAGATTGCCCAGCCGGAGCTTGCCGTCGTTGACGATGGGACGCCCGACCTCGTCGAGTTCGGCGGTGGTCATGATGCCGAGGCCGACTGCGGCGGCCGCATGGGCGATCTTCTGGGACACGTATTGCAGCGGCCGGCGCGGGCTCTCGTGGTTGAACAGGATGCCGCAGGAGACGAACAGGCCGAAGCGCCGCCGGTAGAACGCCGCCATCTCATGGGCGAACAGCTTGGCGATGCCGTAGGGGCTCGCCGGGCGGCGCGCGGTGTTCTCGTCTTGAAAGGGCTGTTCGGCAGCCCCGAATATTTCCGAGGATGACGGCTGAAAAATCCGGCAGCCCGGCAGGTGGCAGCGGGCGAAATCGAAGATGTGCAGCGGGCCGAGCGCGTTGACGACGCTCGAAGCGACCGGTTGCTCGATCGCATCGCGGGGCCGCGAAAACGAAGCGAGATTGTAAATCTCGTCGGGCCGCACCGCGGCGAGCAGCCGCGACACCTCGGCGGCATCGCCGATATCCCCGAAATGCCAGGCGATGCCGCTGCCCTTCTCGTCGCCGGCTTCACGGCGCGCATGGGCATGGACCTCGTAGCCGCGGTCGAGCAGCAGCCTGGTGAGATACCAGCCGTCCTGTCCAGCTCCGCCGGTGATGAGCGCGCGCCGGCTCATGGCGCCGCGACCGGTATTGGCTGCTTGCCGTATGCGGATGCCGGATGCGGCTTCCGCGGAGCACGCCCGGTCCGGTCACACCGGACGGGGCGTTCGCGCGTCGATCTATCCGGCACGATGTTATCCACCTCAGCCGCAGCCTGAAGGGACGGTGCTTACCGGTCCCGAGCCAACCCGTCCAGCGCGACGGGCGTACAAACGTCAAACCGCACTCCCCGCAAAGTCAGCCAGCGCGGTGGCGAGCCGTTGCCAGTCTTCCTCGATCCCGGGCAGGCCGAACCGCAGCCATGTCGGAGCCTCGGCGAAGCGGCGCACCAGGATGCCGGCGTGGCCGAGATGATCGAACAACGCGTCGGCCGCCGGCGTCCGCGCCAGCCGGAACAGCGACGTGCCGCCCGCGATTTCCATCTTCGCGCCGGCCAGCATTCGGTCGAGCCGGGCCGCGTCGCGGGCCAGCGTGTCCCGCATCGCCTCCGCCCAGGCCGCGTCCGACAGGGCGACCTGCCCGACCGCGATGGCGGGCCCCGCGACCGGCCATGGTCCGAGCACCGCCCGCAGCCGCGCTGCAAGCTCCGGTGCGGCCAGTGCGAAACCGAGCCGCAGGCCGGCTAGCCCGTAAAATTTTCCGAACGATCGCAGGACGACGATGTGGCCGCGCCCGACCTCCGGGCCGAGGCTGAGGCCGGCGGGTCCGACATCGGCGAAAGCTTCGTCGACCACCAGCATGCCGCCGCGCCGACGCTTCTCATCGGCCAATGCGAGCAGTGCCTCTTTGCTCGTGATGCGCCCGTCCGGATTGTTCGGATTGACGACGACGGCGAGATCGACATCCCACAGGCCATCGAATTCGGTGACTTCCGTCGTCCGGTGCCCGACCAGCCTGGCGACGCGCGCATGTTCCGCATAGGTCGGTCCCAACACCGCCGCCCGCCCCGCAGGCGCCAACGCAAACACCGATGGCAACAGAATCTGCGTGCCCGGCGCTGCCGCCACCAGGTCCGGGCCAGATGCTCCATAGGCGCGCGCGGCGGTTGCTGCGAGCCGTTCCAGCGCCGCCGGCTCCGGCAGCCTTGCAAATACCCCATGCGGCATTTGCGGCAATGGATAGGAATGCGGATTGATCCCGGTCGACAAATCAATGAAGGGTTCGGGCGCGCCCGGAAATCGCCGGCGTGCGGCGCTGAGATCGCCGCCATGCAGGAGTGATGCGACACCTATGTCGGGTCTTTCCGTCACGCTGACCTTTCTCGCTCTGCTGATCGAGGCCCTTGTCGGGTACCCGGATCGGCTGGTGCGCGCAATCGGGCACCCCGTGACGTGGATGGGCCGGCTGCTCGGCGCGCTCGAGTTCAGCTTGAACAACCCGCGGGCGAGCAATGGCAGGCGCAACATGGCGGGGGCCGCGGCAGTGCTCATCCTCGTCGGCGTTGCCGCGACGATTGCCCATGTGGCCCAGCGCGAACTGCTCCTCCTTCCGATGGGCATCGTATGGGCGGCGTTGGCGGCGAGCACGCTCATCGCCCAGCGCAGCCTGTATCAACACGTCGCCCGGGTGGCGGCGGCGCTCGAACGCGAGGGTCTCGCCGCTGGCCGCGCGGCGGTCGCGCAGATCGTGGGCCGCGATCCCGACGCGCTGGACGAGGCGGGAGTTGCGCGTGCCGCCATAGAGAGCCTCGCCGAGAATTTCTCCGACGGCGTCGTCGCCCCGGTGTTCTGGATGGCGCTTCTGGGGCTGCCGGGCGCCACCGCCTACAAGGCGATCAACACCGCCGACAGCATGATAGGCCACCGCACCGCCCGCCACGAAGCCTTCGGCTTCGCGGCCGCCCGCCTCGACGATCTCGTCAACCTGCCGGCGTCGCGGCTGTCGGCGGGGCTGGTCGTTGCCGCTGCCGCGCTGTCCGATCGGGCCGCCGCGGCCGAGGCTTGGCGGGCGGTCGTCCGCGATGCCCGACATCATCGTTCGCCCAATGCCGGATATCCCGAAGCTGCCTTCGCGGGAGCCCTTGGCCTCGCCCTTGCCGGGCCGCGCGTTTATGGCGGCGTCGAGGTCCTCGATGCAGTCATGGGCAATGGCCGCCGCACCGCGACCGTGGCCGACATCCGCGCTGCGCTCGCACTCTACCGCCGCGCCGACGCCCTGCTGATCGCGTTGGTCGGTATCCTCGCGCTCCTCATCGCGACAGGCTGAGCAGCCGGTCGAGATCGATATGGGCCGCGAGATGCGCGGCCAGCCGATCGAGCGTCGCCTCGATGAGCGCGCCATGGGCGATGGCCGTGGGGGCAGCGCCGAGCCGCGCCAGCCAGGCGGAGCGCTGCCGATCGTCCCCGAACAGGCCGTGGACATAGGTGCCGGTCACCCGGGCGTCGGCGGACACCGCGCCCTCCGGCGATCCGTCGGCAAGGCGTCCGAACGGCCGCGCGCAGTCCGGCCCGGTGGTGGCGCCCATGTGCATTTCGTAGCCGGAGAACGGAGCCCCGCCGGCTTCGCCTTGCGCGGGCTCCAGCCGCTTGTCGCCTGTGAGCACGGTGTCGACATCGAGCAAGCCGAGGCCTTCGACGGTGCCGGCTGGCCCTTCGATGCCGTCGGGGTCGGCGATGGTACGGCCGAGCATCTGGTAGCCGCCGCACAGTCCGAGCACGCGGCCGCCGCGGCGCCGATGCGCCGCGATGTCGATTTCAAATCCGGCGTCGCGGAGCGCGACGAGATCGGCGATAGTCGCCTTCGACCCCGGCAGGATCACGAGATCGGCATCGCAGGGGATCGCCGTGCCGGGCCGCACCCGTACCAGGTCGACCGCAGGCTCAGCTTCGAGCGGATCGAGATCGTCGAAATTGGCGACGTGCGGCAGGATCACGACCGCGACGCGCAGCTTGGCGCCGGGCTTGCGCATAGGCGTCTGGTCGAGCGCGAGCGCGTCTTCCGCCGGCAACAGCCGCGCGTCCGGGAAGAACGGCACCAGGCCGAGCGGCTCCCAGCCGGTCGCCTGCGCGATCCGCGTCATCGCGTCGGCGAACAGCGCGGGATCGCCGCGGAACTTGTTGACGAGAAATCCGCGGATCAGGGCCGCATCGCCGGGCTCGATCACCGCCTTGGTGCCGACCAGGCTCGCGATTACGCCACCCCGGTCGATGTCGCCGATCAATACGACGGGCACATCGGCAGCGCGCGCAAATCCCATATTGGCGATGTCGTTTGCACGCAGGTTCACCTCCGAGGCACTGCCGGCGCCTTCGACCAGCACGATGTCGGCTTGCGCCTTCAGACGCGCGAAGCTCGCCAGCACCACCGGCATCAGTTCCGGCTTCATGTTCTGATAGGCGGCGGCCTTGGCGGCCCCGCACACGCGCCCCTGCACCACGATCTGGGAGCCGGTCTCGCTCTGCGGCTTGAGCAGCACCGGATTCATGTGCACGCTCGCCGGGGTGCGGGCGGCGCGCGCCTGCAGCGCCTGGGCGCGGCCGATCTCGCCGCCGTCAGCCGTCACCGCGGCATTGTTGGACATGTTCTGCGGCTTGAACGGCCGCACCGCGAGGCCGCGATCGGCGAAGGCACGCGCGAGCCCGGCCACGATCAGCGATTTGCCGACATCGGAGCCGGTTCCCTGGAACATCAGGGCGCGGGCCGCCATCGTCAGTGCGCCAAGTCTTCGCAAGAACCGCGCGACCGGGCTCCTCCCTCCCCCGCTTGCATCAACGATCGTCGTTGCGGGTGGGACGGCCGCACGCCCCCTCCCTGACCCTCCCCCGCAAGCGGGGGAGGGGACTGCAGGCGCTGTTGGCAAGACGGACATGTCGCTAGAACTCGATGCCCGGCTGTGCCTTCACGCCGGCGGCGAAGTGGTGCTTGACCAGCGTCATCTCGGTGACGAGATCGGCGGCCGCGATCAGCTCCGGTTTGGCGTTGCGGCCGGTGACGACGACGTGCAGCCCGTCGCGGCGCGCGCCGAGCGCGGCGACGACCGCGGCGAGATCGAGGTATTCGTAACGCAGTGCGATGTTGAGCTCGTCGAGGATGACGAGGGAGAAGCTCGCGTCGGCCATGAGTTCGAGCGACTTCGCCCAGGCGCGCTCGGCCGCCGCGATGTCGCGGGCGCGGTCCTGGGTCTCCCAGGTGAAGCCCTCGCCCATGGTGTGCCACGACACCTGGTCGCCGAACGCGGCGAGCGCATCGCGCTCGGCCGTGTGCCACGCGCCCTTGATGAACTGCACGACGCCGACGCGCTTGCCGCGGCCGAGCATGCGCAGCGCGAGCCCGAAGGCGGCTGTCGATTTGCCCTTGCCCGCGCCGGTGTGCACGATCAGGAGGCCTTTCTCGATGGTCTTTTCGGCGACCTCGGCGTCCTGCACCGCCTTGCGCTTTGCCATCTTGGCGCGGTGGCGTTCGTTGTCTTCGATCTCGGTCATGCCTGTCCCTTCACGATCAGCGGCAGCCCGGCGACGAGGAGGACGACGCGGTCGGCGCAGGCGGCGAGACGCTGGTTGAGCCGACCCTGCAGGTCGGCAAACCGCCGCGCAAGCGCATTGTCGGGCACGATGCCTGAGCCGACCTCGTTGGATACCAGCACGGTCAATCCGTTGCGGCGGGCGAGGGCCGCCTCCAGGCGGGCGGTTTCGGCCCCCATATCGGCGTCGGCCAGCATGCGGTTGGTGAGCCACAACGTCAGGCAGTCGACCAGCACCGCGGCGCCCGCCGGCGCGGCGTCGATGG
>Ga0306925_10002396_pt1 | contig 16094 bp, 15 predicted proteins | sample flu12Cox44000176_FD_203755 | JGI IMG/M metagenome (GOLD analysis project Ga0306925, IMG submission 203755) | Lab enrichment of tropical soil microbial communities from Luquillo Experimental Forest, Puerto Rico - flux8day.12C.oxic.44.000.176 (v2)... | ecosystem: Environmental > Terrestrial >... | reverse complement strand
GATCACGTCGCCGCTCGCGCGTGCGCTCATCGGCAAGGGCAAGGGCACGAGCGTCGAGGTGATGACGCCGAGCGGGGCCAAGGCCTACGAGATCAAGAAGGTCGAGTGGCGCTAAACCGCCGCAGCCGATGCGGCCGCGCAGGTCGCAGACGCTGCGATCGCCCTCGCGGCGAGGCTTGTTCCGGCCATCCACGCCTTTAATCTAACGGCCGTTCAAAATCGTGGAGCTCACCCCCGGGCCGCAGCCCGGACCGGGGGGCGGGTCATGGCTTGCCCGGGGGATGCCCGCATGAAATTCGGCGTGTTCGACCACATGGACGATGCGGGCGGGCCGCTCGGACAGCTTTACGCCGATCGGCTCGCGCTGATCGAAGCCTATGACGTGAGCGGCATCCACGGCTATCACCTCGCCGAGCATCATTCGACGCCGCTCGGCTGCGCCGCCTCGCCCGGGCTGTTCCTCGCGGCCATGACACAGCGCACCAAGACGTTGCGCTTCGGCCCCCTCGTCTATCTCTTGCCGTTCTATCATCCGCTGCGGCTGATCGAGGAAATCTGCATGCTCGACCAGATGAGCGGCGGGCGCCTCGAGCTCGGGATCGGGCGCGGCGTGTCGCCGTTCGAGACGCGCGCTTACGGCCTCGACTTCACGCAGACCGGGGAGATTTACCACGAGGCCTTCCAACTTATCCTGCAGGGCCTTGCCAGCGACGAGTTGACGTTCGAGGGCAAGCATTACCAATTTCACAACGTGCCGATGATCCTGCGGCCGCTGCAGCGCCCGCATCCGCCGCTATGGTACGGAATCACGATCCCCGAGAACGCGGATTGGCCGGCGGCAAACGACGTCAACATCGTGACCATCGCACTGCGCCCGATGGTGCGCGTCATCATCGACCGCTACCGCGCCGAACGCGCGCGCCTGGGCAAGACGCACACTCCGTTCATGGGGGTGGCGCGCCACGTGGTGGTGGCCGACACCGACGAGGCTGCGCTTGCGATCGCGCGGCGCGCCTATCCGCGCTGGCGCGGCAATTTCCGCTGGTTGTTCGCGCGCCACGGCGTCGAGCCGCGCATCGCGGCGCTTTACCCGCCGACCTTCGACCAGCTCGCGGCGATCGACAACGGCGTCGCCGGATCGCCGCGAACCGTCCGCAATTTCATCGCCGCGGAGGTCGAGGCGACCGGCAGCAATTACTTCGTCTCATGGCTGGCTTTCGGCGACATGACGCTCGCAGAATCGTTGCGCTCGCTCGAGCTGTTTTCGCGCGAGGTGATGCCGACCTTCGTGAGCGCGCGCGCCGACGCGGCACAATGAATTCGCGACATTGTTGGTGCTGCGCGGTTCGCTGAGCCGCGACGCGCGGCAACGTTCATGAGCGCGTCTTGCGGTCCATCGGGACCATCGCGGCATCCTTGGAATTGCGCAGCGTCAGCGAGGTTTTGACGTTGCGCACGTGCGGCGCTGCGGTGAGCTCGGCGACGAAGGCCTGAAAGGTCTTCAAGTCCGGCGCCACGCATTTGAGGATGAAGTCGATCTCGCCCGAAAGCATCCAGCATTCGCGCACCAGCGGCTGGGCGCGCACGAAGTTCTCGAAGGTTTTGAGATCTGCATCGGCCTGGCTCGTCAGGTGCACCATGGCGAAGACGGTCACCTCGTAGCCGAGAAGCTTCTCGTCGAGCAGCGCACGATAGCCTTTGATGTAGCCGGCCTCTTCGAGCGCGCGCACCCGCCGCAGGCAGGGCGGAGCCGAGATGCCGACTCGGCGCGCCAGCTCGACATTGGTGATGCGGCCGTCGTCCTGCAGCTCCTTGAGAATCTGTCGGTCGATGGCATCGAGACGGGCCGCCACGGAAGGCTCCGGAATCGTTCCTTGCTCGCGCATTGTTAGCAACGCCGGCGCGCCATGCGAAACATTATTGCGCAGGGCGGTAACTAACCACCTTCCGTGCTCACGCCTTCACAACGTTGTGGCATTCTGGTCTGCATATCTTGCATAGCTCCCAGGAACTCCTAAATTGTGCAGAGCACCGATGCGCATCCGACCCAGCCGCTGCCATGGCGCAACACGCTTTGAGGCCAAGCAGGGACAGTGGGGGGCCGCCCGGACCGCGCACCGTTAGAGCGCGCCCGCAATCAAAGTTTACGCCGTCGGCGCAACCTTGATTGCGGTGCAAAAACCGGTTTCCGCCGTTGCTGCACGCGCTCTGCCTCAAAGCGCATCACGGGGTCTGTTCTCGATGGGCAAGATCAACCGCGCCAAGCTCCTCATCATCGGGTCCGGGGCGGCGGGCTATGCGGCTGCGATCTATGCCGCCCGCGCCATGCTGGAGCCGATCCTGATTCAGGGCATCCAGCCCGGCGGCCAGCTCACCATCACCACCGATGTCGAGAACTATCCCGGCTTCGCCGACGTCATCCAGGGCCCCTGGCTGATGGAGCAGATGCAGAAGCAGGCCGAGCATGTCGGGACCAAGCTCGTCAGCGACCACGTGAGCAAGGTCGACCTCGCGCGGCGGCCGTTCCAGCTCGACTGCGAGTCCGGCGACCGCTACCTCGCCGACAGCGTGATCATCGCGACCGGCGCCCAGGCGCGTTGGCTGGAGCTGCCGTCCGAGCAGAAATTCAAGGGCTACGGCGTCTCCGCCTGCGCCACCTGCGACGGCTTCTTCTATCGCGGCAAGGAGGTGCTGGTGATCGGCGGGGGCAACACGGCGGTCGAGGAGGCGCTGTTCCTCACCAATTTCGCTTCCAGCGTGACGGTCGTGCACCGACGCGACCGTTTCCGCGCGGAGAAGATCCTGCAGGATCGGCTGTTCAAGAATCCAAAGATTTCGCTGATCTGGGACACGGTGCTGGAGGAGGTGGCGGGCGAGGAGAACCCACTCAAAGTCAAGCGAGCCATCCTGCGCAACGTCAAAACCGGCGCCCTCACCGAGCGCACGGTGGACGGCGTATTCATCGCCATCGGCCACACGCCCGCATCCGAGCTGTTTGTCGGGCAGCTCGACATGAAGCCTTCGGGCTACATCAAAACTGCGCCGTTCTCGACCGCGACCTCGGTGGCCGGCGTGTTCGCCGCCGGCGACGTCACCGACGACGTCTATCGCCAGGCGGTGACCGCCGCCGGCCAAGGCTGCATGGCCGCGCTCGAAGCCGAACGCTTCCTCGCCTTGCAAGGCGAGGCAGAGCCGGCCCTCGCCGCGGAGTGAAGCCCTTGCCGAGTGCGCAAATGACCATGGACTGGGACAAGCTCAAGGTTTTCCACGCCGCCGCCGAGGCCGGCAGCTTCACCCATGCCGGCGAGCAGCTCGGCCTGTCGCAATCGGCGGTGTCGCGACAAGTGTCGGCGCTCGAACAGGAGCTCGGCGTATCGCTGTTCCACCGCCACGCGCGCGGGCTCATTCTGACCGAGCAGGGTGAGCTCCTCCATCACACCGCGCACGACGTGTTCATGAAGCTCGAAGCGGCGCGCGCCAAGCTGACCGACAGCCGCGAGCGGCCGAACGGAGAGCTGCGGGTCACGACCACCCCCGGTATCGGCGTGCATTGGCTGACCCCGCGGCTCGGCGAGTTCATCGAGCTTTATCCCGACGTCCATCTCTCGCTAATCACCACCGACGAGGAGCTCGACCTTGCAATGCGCGAGGCGGACGTGGCGATCCGGCTGCGCCAGCCCACGCAGCCCGACTTGATCCAGCGCAAGCTATTCTCGGTACGTTTCCACGCCTATGCCTCGCCGGAATACATCAAGCGGTTCGGCACGCCGCGCGCGCTCGATGACCTCGATAACCACCGCATCCTGCTGCTGGGCGGCAGCACCGTGCCGCAATATCTCGAGAACCGGCGCTGGCTGATCGAGGTCGCGCGCAACGGCAAAGGCCCGCGCACGCCCGCGCTCACCATCAACAACGTGCTCGGCGTGTTGCGCGCCTGCCAGCGCGGCATCGGCGTCGCCTTGCTGCCCGACTATCTGGTCGAGGAGAACGGCGGACTGGTGCAGCTGTTCGGCGAGTCCGACACGACGATCGCGCTCGATGCCTATTTCGTCTATCCGGAAGAACTCAAGACGGTCGCGCGCGTGCAGGTGTTCCGCGACTTTCTGGTCGCGAAGGCGCAGCGCTGGCATTTCTAGTCGACGGCCGCAGGAACCACGGCCACGCCTCGTGCCCAAACGATTGCCGCATGGCTGGCATGCAAGCCTTTGTGTTGTGTGAGAAAATCACGGCGGCATACTGCGCCTACTGGCGGCAGACGGTTGCCCATCCTCCCAGATTGCAATCGTAGCGCCGTCAGCTGTTCCCCTCTGGAAGGTGATTGTCGGCCCCCGCGCCGACGAACTGCAAACCGGACCCGCAAGGGTCCGGTTTTCTCTCTGCGCCGCGCTTCAGAGGCGTTTATGCTCCCGTCCGCGTGCGGAGGCGCTTGCGCGGCGGCCGCTCCCGATCTACCCTGCTTGCATTCAGAAACGCTAGGGGACGACCAATGGCGTGGACTAGCCCGACCCTCGTTGAGATCTGCATCGGCCTCGAAATCAACGGGTACCTGCCGGCCGAATTCTGATCCCGGCCCGTTTGCGTCGGTCCCTGAATGGGTCGACTCACCGCCCTCGTGCTCGGCTCGGCGGCGGGAGGAGGCTTTCCTCAATGGAACTGTCGCTGCCCGACATGCCGTCTGGCATGGGCGGGCGATGCGCGCGTGCGGCCGCGCACCCAGGCGAGTCTCGCCGTCACCGCCGACGGTGAAAACTGGCTCCTGATCAACGCGTCGCCGGACCTTCCCCAGCAGGTTCGGCAGTCAAAGGTGCTGCATCCGCGCAGCGCCACGCGCGGAAGCCCGATCAAAGCGGTGGTGCTCACGGGCGCCGAGATCGATCAAGTCGCGGGCTTGCTCAGCCTGCGTGAGCGCGAGCCTTTCATGGTGTGCGCCACGCCGGTCACACTCGCCGCGCTTGCCGAGAACGCCATATTCGGCGTGCTGGCACCCGACGTGGTGAAGCGGACGGCGATCATTCCCGGTGCCCCGCTCGCGCTTCCCGGCGGGGTCCAGGCGCAAGTATTCATGGTACCGGGCAAGCTGCCGCTCTATCTCGAAGGTGAGAACCCGGAGATCGCGAGCGAGACGGCGGCAAATGTCGGCGTCGAGATTTCGGCCCACGACGCGCGCATGGTTTATATCCCGGGCGCCGCCGCGGTGACCGCCGCGATGACGCGGCGGATCAAGGGCGCCGACGTCGTCTTTTTCGATGGCACGCTTTTTCGCGACGACGAGATGATCACGAGCGGAACCGGCGCCAAGACCGGCCGCCGCATGGGGCATATGCCCATCGACGGAGAGGATGGTTCGCTAGCCGCACTCGAGGGCCTTGCCGGGCGGCGTGTCTACGTGCACATCAACAACACGAATCCGATCCTGATCGACGGCTCACCGGAGCGCGCGCATGTTGAGCGCAAGGGCTGGGAGGTGGCCGAGGACGGAATGGAGATCGTGCTGTGAAGCCGATGACGCCGCAGGAACTCGAGGCGCAACTGCGCGACATCGGGGCGCGGCGCTATCACCGGCTGCACCCGTTCCACGCGCTGCTGCACGGCGGCAAATGCACGAAGGGCCAAGTCCAGGCCTGGGCGCTCAACCGCTACTATTACCAGGCGATGATCCCGGTGAAGGACGCGAGCCTGATCGCGCGCTGCGATGACCCGGCGCTGCGCCGGGAATGGCGCCGCCGCCTCGTCGACCACGACGGCGAGAGCGAGGGCGACGGCGGCATCGCGCGCTGGCTGAAATTGACCGACGGGCTCGGGCTCGACCGCGACTACGTCGTCTCGCTCGCGGGCTTGCTGCCGGCGACGCGTTTTGCGGTCGAGGCCTATGTGCACTTCGTGCGCGACAAATCCCTGCTCGAGGCCGTCGCGTCCTCGCTCACCGAATTGTTCTCGCCGCAGATCATCAGCGAGCGGCTCGAGGGCATGCTCAAGAGCTACGATTTCGTCAGCGCCGACACGCTCGCTTATTTCTCCCAGCGCCCGCCGCTGGCCCAGCGCGATTCCGACTTCGCGCTCGACTACGTCAAGCGCGAGGCCAAGACGCCGGACGCCCAGCAGGCCGTGCTCAAAGCGCTCGAATTCAAATGCGACGTGCTGTGGGCGATGCTCGATGCGCTTTACCATGCCTATGTAGCGCCGAAGCATGTTCCGCCCGGCGCCTTCGTGCCGCAGGACCGGAGGAGCGCGTGAGCGATCCCAGCCCCGCCATCGCCGCCGAGGCGCGCCCGCGCCTGCCGCGGGGCGTTCGGCTCGTCCATAACGAGGCGCAGGGCGGCTGGGTGCTGCTTGCGCCCGAGCGGGTCTTCAAAGCCGACCCGATCGCAGCCGAGATCATCAAGCGCTGCACCGGGGAGGCCACCTTCGGCGAGATCGTCGATGACCTCGCCAAGACCTATGCGGCGCCGCGCGACAAAATCCTCGCGGACGTCGGCACATTGTTGCGCGGTTTGGCCGACAAAAAACTGTTGGAAGTGTGATAAAGAGTCGTCATAACCGCGCTTGTCCAGGCTAGCCCCGCGTCGTTAGCTGCGCAGGCAGTCGCGCGGGCGTGGATGGCAAATGGAACTCGGGGCTGCCCCGGTTCCCGGCGATCAAGTGCCGCAGGTCGCAAGAGGCGACGTCCAACGGCACGCCTGGCCGCAGCATTGGATCAACCGCCACGTGGCGTTATCGAGTTCCGCAATGGTGCACAAGCCGCTCGGCCTGCTCGCCGAGTTGACCCACCGCTGTCCGCTCGGCTGCCCGTATTGCTCCAACCCGCTCGCGCTCGATGCGAGAGAAGACGAGCTCGACACCGCGACCTGGGTGCGCGTCTTCGGCGAGGCGGCTGCGCTCGGTGTCCTGCAGGTGCATCTGTCGGGCGGCGAGCCCGGCGCGCGGCGCGACCTCGTGGACATCACCGCCGGCGCCCATGCCGCCGGCCTCTATACCAACCTCATCACCTCCGCGGTCGGGATCATGGGCAAGACCCTTGGCGCGCTCGCCGAGGCCGGGCTCGACCACGTGCAGATCTCCATCCAAGACAGCGATGCGGCATCCGCCGACCACATAGCCGGCTACGACGGCGCGTTTGCCAGGAAGCGGGCGCTCGCGGCCGAGGTCGTTCGGCACAAGCTGCCGCTCACCGTGAACGCCGTGGTGCACCGCGCCAACATCGACGGGATCGGCGGCATGGTCGATCTCGCGCTCGCGCTCGGCGCCAGCCGGGTCGAGATCGCGCACGTGCAGTACTACGGCTGGGCGTTGAAAAACCGCGCCGCGCTGATGCCGAGCCGCGAGCAGGTCGAGCGGGCCACGGCGGCGGTCGAGCAATTGCGCGCGCGTCACCACGGCCGCATCGTCATCGACGCCGTGGTGCCCGACTACTATGCCCGTTATCCAAAGCCTTGCGTCGGCGGCTGGGGTCGGCGCTCGCTCAACGTCACGCCGGCGGGCAAGGTGTTGCCCTGCCACGCCGCCGAATCGATCACCGGCCTTGAATTCTGGAACGTGCGCGAGCGTTCGCTCGCCGATATCTGGGCAAACTCGCCGGCCTTCAACGCCTTCCGCGGCAGCGCGTGGATGAAGGAGCCGTGCGCGAGCTGTCCGCGTCGGGAGCTCGATTTCGGCGGCTGCCGCTGCCAAGCCTTCGCGCTCACCGGCGACGTCGCTGCAACCGATCCGGTTTGTCACCTCGCTCCCGACCATGCCCGCCTCGCCGAACTCGCTGGGGTCCGGAGCAACGCTCCCTACGTCTACCGCCGCATGTGAGCCGGCATCGGGCATCGACCCCCCCGATCTCCGATTCCGATTGCGCTTGGGGTGCGACCTGTCGGACACTGCGGCCAAGCAAATGCACGATCAGGGAGGATCGCATGCCCATCCGCTTCTCGCCGCAGCGGGGGCTCTTGCTCGCGGCGACGCTCGCGAGCGCGCTCGCAGCCGGCCCGACCGCCGCCCAGCAGTCGACGCCGACGCCCCCGCCGCCCACGCCCAACCAGCCGACTTCGGACGCGGCCACCAAGCTGCGCGGCATCAACCCTCCGCCCTTCCCCATGGCCGCGGACAAATTGCCGACCCCGCAGCTCAAGCTGCCGAAGGGATTCAAGATCGAAGTGTTCATGAGCGGCGTGCCGAATGCGCGCTCGCTGCGGCTCGGCGACAAGGGCACGGTCTTCGTCAGCAACCGCCTGCTCGACAAGGTTTATGCCATCGTCGAGAAGGATGGAAAACGCGAGCTCAAGGTCATCGCCTCGGGCTTGGACCGGCCGAACGGCCTCGCCTTCCACGCCGGCACGCTCTACATCGCCGAAGGCACCAAAGTTTCGAAGCTCGAAAAGATCGAGGACAATCTCGACAATCCGCCGAAGCCCGTCGTCATCTACGACGAGTTCCCCAACCACCAGTCGCACGGTTGGAAATTCATCGCGGTGGGACCCGACAACAAGCTCTACATCAACGTCGGAGCGCCCTGTAACATCTGCCTCCCGCCCGAGACCAACGGCCAGATCAGGCGCATGAATCTCGATGGCAGCGGGTCGGAAACCTATGTGCGCGGAGTGCGCAATTCGGTCGGGTTTGATTTCCACCCCGTGACGAAGGAGCTTTATTTCACCGATAACGGCCGCGACTGGTTATCGGAAGATCTGCCCAACGACGAGCTCAACCGCGTCACCAAGGCCGGGCAGCATTTCGGCTATCCGTATTGCCACCAGGGCAACGTGCCCGACGACCAGTTCGGCTGGGGGCGCAACTGCAGCGACTACGAGGCGCCCGTCGCGCTACTCGGCCCGCACACGGCCGCGCTCGGCATGCGCTTTTACACCGGCAGGATGTTTCCAGCCGCCTACCGCAACGCGATTTTCATCGCCCGCCACGGCTCATGGAACAAGACCAACAAGCTCGGCGGCGATGTCATCGCCGTGAAGCTCAACCCCGATGGCAGCGTGAAATCCTGGGAGCCGTTCATGACCGGCTTCCTGCAAGACAACAACTATATCGGCCGCCCGGTGGACGTAGAGGTGCTCAAGGACGGTTCGCTGCTGGTGTCGGACGACTTCGCCGGCGCGATCTACCGCATCAGCTACGACGGCCGCCGCGTCGCCGAGCGCTGAACGCGTTTCGCCCGCCTTTCGGCCGCCGCGCGTTCACACGGAATCTCGATTGCGCGCGGCGGGGAAAATGTTGGACACTGCAACGGAGGAAACGTCTTCGGCACATGGCCTTCGATGGAAGAAGGCCCGGCGAAGGATCAGTTTTCCGCATAGGGAGGATCATCATGACCTACTTGTCCCGCCGGCGCGGCTTCGTGCTCGCCGGAGCGCTCGGTACCCTACTCTTTGCTGTGAGCGCGGCGAGCGCCCAGCAGCAAGCTCCGCTGCCGCCCGGCTCCCCGTTGATCGGTCGACCCGATACCGAAGCCGCCAAAAAGCTTGCGCCGGTCGCGCCGCCGCCGCTTCCGGCCGCGGCCGACAAGCTGCCGCTTGATAAGCTCAAGGCGCCGAAGGGCTTCACGATCGAAGTCTATGCGAGCGGCCTCGATAACGCGCGCACGCTTCGGCTCGGTGACAAGGGCACGGTGTTCGTTTCAAGCCGTCTCAAGGACAAAGTTTATGCCATCGTCGACAAAGGCGGAAAGCGCGAGGTGAAGGTCGTTGCGTCTGGCCTCTATCGCCCGAACGGCATCGTCCTGCACAAGGGGACACTCTACATCGCCGAGCTGTCCCAGATCTCCAAAATCGAAAACGTCGAAGATCAGCTCGACAACCCGCCGAAGCCGGCCGTCATCTTCAGCGACCTGCCCAAGGACGAGGGGCACGGTTGGAAATACCTCACCGTCGGACCCGACGAAAAGCTCTATTTCCAGGTCGGCGCGCCGTGCAATATCTGCATGCCGTCCGACCGCCACGCCAAGATCTACCGTCTCAACTTGGACGGCAGCGGCCTGGAAGTCGTTGCGAAGGGCATCCGTCAGATCGTCGGGATGGACTGGCACCCAACTTCCAAGCAGCTCTACTTCACCGAAAACAGTCGCGACTGGCTGTCGGAAGACATCCCCCAAGACAAATTCAACAGAGTGACTCAGCCCGGCAAGGACAATTTCGGCTACCCTTACTGCCACCAGGGCAACATCCCGGACCAGGAGTTCGGATGGGGGCACTCGTGCGATGAGTTCACCAAGCCGCTCGCGCTGCTGGGCCCACACGCGGGGGCTTTGGGGATGCGCTTCTACACCGGCACCATGTTCCCGGCCGCCTACCGCAACCAGGTCATCATCGCGCGCCATGGCTCCTGGAACCGCAGCACCAAGATCGGAGGTGATCTTGTACTGATGAAGCTCAAGCCGGACGGCACCTTCAGGTCGATGGAGCCGTTCGTTACCGGCTTCCTCCAGAACAACAATTATGTCGGACGGCCGGTCGATGTGCTGGTGATGAAGGACGGCTCGTTGCTGGTCTCCGACGACTACAACGGCGCAGTCTACCGGGTGAGCTACGGCGCCCAGCGGACGGCCGCCGGTCGCTGACCCCTTCTCGGCGTCGAGGGCGGCACGCCGCCGCCCTCGACCCTTGCTTCCTCCCCACATTCCCCACGTTTCCGGAGGGCGACATGCGCAGCCTCGCGGTCGGGGCCATTCTCGCCGGTTTGTCTGCGCTGCCGCTCGGCGCACAGTCGCTCGACGAGCGCCTGCCGACCTGCTTCGCCTGCCATGGCGAAAAGGGGACATCGCAGCTGCCCGAAACACCCTCGCTCGGCGCGCAGCCGGCCTTCTACACGACAGTGGAGCTGCTCATGTTCCGCGACAGGCTGCGCATCACCGAACCGATGAACGAGATGACCAAGGGGCTCAGCGACGCCGAGTTGCAAAGGTGTGCTGAGATCATTTCGAAATTGCCCGCGCCGGAGCCGGTTTCCGATCCCCCCGACGCCGCCCGCATGGAAAGAGCGCGCGCGCTGAGCCAAAAAAACCACTGCAATTTCTGTCACCAATCCAAATATGCCGGGCAAGAGAACGTTCCCCGGCTCGCCGGTCAGCGCGAGGATTACCTGCTCAAGGCGCTGCGCGGCTACAAGGACAATTCACGACGCGGCTACGATGCCCAGATGTCCGAGGTCGTCTACGCCATGAAGGACGAAGAGTTCGTCGACCTCGCCTATTTTCTCGCGCGGCTGAAGTGACGCGGGCGGCGTGCGCCGAAGAGCGTCCGTTATTCCTCCCGCCCCGCAATCTCCGCCTGCCAGGGCGCGACCCAGCGCTCGACCACGCCGATCAGGTAGTTGAGTCCGATAGCCATGACCATCAGCACAACGATGGGCACGAACATGGTCGCGGTGTCGAAATTGTTGGCGGACGTGATGATGATCGCGCCCAGCCCGGAGATGGAGGTGAAGAACTCGGCGATCACCATCGCGACCACGGCGCGGCCCACCGCGAGCCTGATCCCCGCCATGATGTAGGGCAGCGTTGCCGGCAGGATGATCCGTCGCAAAATGACGGTATTGGGCGCAACGAAGGATTTGCCGACCTCGATCAGCGTCTTCGGCACCGCCGTCACGCCGTGCCAAGTGTTGATGCATATCGGGAATACCGACATCAGGAACACGACCGCGACCTTGACCGCAAACCCCAGGCCCAGCCACAGCACGAGCAGCGGCACCAGCGCCACCAGCGGCATGGCGTAACCGGCGGTGATGTAGATTCCGATCGCCGCCTCGACCGCGCGGAAGCGGCCGGTGACGAGCCCGATCGGGATGCCGACGACAATGGCAAGCCCGTAGCCCAACAGGAAAGGCCGCAGGCTGTCGAGCAACGCCGTCCAGAGCTTTCCCGTGCGCGCGAGTTGCCAAAACGCCTCCGCGATCGCGCTCGGGTAGGAACCGAAGACCGGATTGATGTCGCGGCCGAGTATTTCCCACGCTCCCAGCAGCGCGACGAGCGAGCCGATGGTGATGACCCAACTCGGCAGCGGGCGCCGCGGCTTGGTTTCGGCCGGCGCCTCACCCCGCGCGCTTTCGACGACGTCAACCATCTGATCGCTCGCGCCTCAAAGCTCCGAAACATTCTCCGGCGAAGCGGAACCTTCGCCGGCAACGCCGTAACATTCGAACAGTTTCCGCTACCATCGTAGACAACCCGTTCTAGTGCAGCGTCGCGGCCGGCTCATGCAGCGCTTTCCACACGCGATAGCGGGTGTCGGCGAATTCGGGCGTGCCCCGCACGAGGCCGAGATCGGGCCGCGGGCGGCCAAGCGGCACGGCCATGATCTCCTGCACCATGCCGTGTTTCATCACCACGATCCGGTCGGCGATCAGCACCGCTTCGTCGAGGTCGTGCGTGACGAACAGAATGGTCTTGCGCGTGCGCGCATGCAGTTCGAGCAATTCAGCCTGCATGGTTTCGCGCGTTTGCGCGTCGAGCGCGCCGAACGGCTCGTCCATGAGCAGCACCTTGGGATCGATGGCGAGCGCGCGCGCAATCCCGACGCGTTGTTTCATCCCGCCGGAGAGCTGGTGGGGTCGGCGGTTGAGCGAGTCAGAGAGGCCGACGAGCGCGAGATACCGCGTCGCGGTCGCGCGCAGCTCGGCCCCGCGCATGCCCTTCATTTCGAGCCCGAACATCACGTTTTGCAGAGCGGTGAGCCAGGGCAAGAGCTCGGCGAACTGGAACACCATGCCGCGGTCGTGACCGCAGCCCCTCACCTCGCGGCCGTCCACCGTGACCTTGCCGCCGGAGGCGGTTTCGAGCCCCATGGCAATGCGCAGCACCGTCGTCTTGCCGCAACCTGAGGGGCCGATGAGCACCACGATCTCGCCGTCATCCACTTTGAAATTCACGCGACTGAGCGCCTGCACGGCGTGCACTGCGCCATCCACACGCAGCGTGAATTGCTTGGATATATCGTGCAGGGCGACTTCACCCATGCCGCGCATCACCTCTAGAGATGGCACCGGCCCGAACGCGTGACCCCACGCTCGCGCCGGCACACGGGCTTACTTGCCGGCGCGCTCCACCGCCTGCGCCCGGATATCGGTGTTGACCATGTTGGCGAGATCGCCGGCCTTGGGGATCTGGCCAAGTTCGACCATCTGCGCCTGCATCCAGGCGAGCTTGTCCATGGGCAGCGGCAGGTCGGGCGCGATCGCGCCAACCTTCACGGCGTCGTCGAAGACGAAGGCCGGGCGGGGATCGTCGGCCTTGGCATCGGTCGCCTCGGCCGCGAGCTTGATGGTCTCATCCCGGTGCGCGAGGGCGTAGCGCAGCGCCTTCGACTGTGCGCTCAGATAACGGATCGCATCCTCGCGTCGCTGCGCCAGCACCTTACCGCTGGAAAACATGCAGATGCGCAGGAAATTCGGCAAGGCATCCTTGCCCTCCAGCAGCATTCTCAGATTCTTCGACGACGCCAGCGGCAAATACTCGTTCGACACCACCGCGGCGTCGACCACCCCGCCGAGAAGCGCGGTGTAGCGGTCGCGATCGCCGCCAACCGCCGCAAGTCTGACGTCGGAGGGGGCGATCTTGAATTGCGCCAGGGCCACGCGCGCCAACATGTCGGGGAACGAGCCGGGCGCGGACACGGCGGTGGACTTGCCCTTGAGATCTTCCATCTTGTCGATGCCGGCCTTGACCATGATGCCGTGCGGGACGACCACCCAGTGGCAACCCATGATCTTCACGTCGCCGCCGCGCACGCCCACCGCGATCGCGCCCTGGGCGCCGCCTTCGTAGCTGTCGAGCTCGCCGGCGAGCAGCGCTTTGAGGCCGATCTGGTCGTCTTTCACCTCGAGCAGTTCGAGCTTGAGGCCCTCGCGTTCGGCAAAGCCGCGCTTGGCCGCCATCAGCAGGAAGCCGGCATCAGCCTTGGGCGCGATGATCCCGTGTTTCCAAGGTTTCAGCGCTTGCGCCGGCGCGGCGCCCGCGGCAGCGGCAAGCATCGCGCCTGCCGCCACCAGCCGCGCCAGAATGGCCGTTTTCATCTCCTGGCCTCGTCGCTCGTTGTCGGCCCGCCAAAGAGCATTTATCGAAATCCCTGTCAAAGATCATGCCGCTGCGTCGCCCGCCCATGATCGCCGCTCATGATCGCTCACGATGATTGCGAACGATCCCTCGCCCCGCTAGCAAGAGCCGACCAAACCTGGGAGCCGCCATGACCGCCCGAGCTGGAAAGACACAAAAGACGACGGACAGACCGCCGCCGACGTTGCGCAGCCCAACGATCGTCGACACCGGCGGAGTCGCATCGGTGCATCTCACCCTTGCGGTCTGCGACTACGAGCACGTGCGCGAGATCGCGCAAGGCTTGGTGCGCGCCGACGGCATCACGCTCACGCCGCTGATCTTTCCGTCGATCGAGGAGATTACTTTTCGCTTTACCAAGTCGCTGGAGTGGGACGTTTCCGAGCTATCGTTCGGCAAATATATTTCGCTGACCTCGCAGGGCATCGCGCCCATGGTCGCGATCCCGGTCTTTCCGTCGCGGGTCCATCGCCATTCGGCGATCTATGTGCGCGGCGAGGCCGGCATCAGGACCGCGAAGGACCTCGAGGGCCGCGCCGTCGGCATCCCGGAATGGGCGCAAACCGCCGGCATCTATGTGCGCGGCTTTCTCGCCGAGGAGGAGGGCGTCGATCTCGCGAAAATCCGCTGGCTGCAGGCCGGCGTCAACGAGCCCGGACGCACGGAGAAGGTGGACTTGAAGCTGCCAGCCAGCATCCGCTATCAGGCGCGGCCGGACACCAGCCTCTCGGCGATGCTCGCGAGCGGCGAGGTGGATGCGGTGATTTCGGCGCGCGCGCCGGAGGGCTTTGCCGACGGCGGCCCGGTGAGGCGCCTTTACCCCAATTATCGCGCCGAAGAGGAACGCTTCTTCAGGAAGACCGGCATTTTCCCGATCATGCATCTGATGACGATGCGGCGGACGGTGTTCGAGCAACACCCGTGGATCGCGATGAATCTTTTCAAGATGTTCGACGAGGCCAAGCGCCGGTGCTTCAACCGCCTGCGCGACTTCACCTGCGCGCGCATCCCGCTCCCGTGGGCGGCGGCGATCGCGGACGAGATCGCGGCGGGCTACGGGCCCGATCCCTATCCCTATGGCATCGAGCAAAGCCGCGCGACCATCGAGGCGTTCTGCCGCTACGCCCACGACCAGGGGGTGACCCACCGGCGGATGACCGTCGACGATCTCTTCCCGCGCGAGGTGCGCGAGACGGCGAGGGTGTGAATTTCGCAGCCTTAAGTCAATGCGCGCCGGGGCGCCGCTTGAGGTTGACGTGAATGTTCTTCTCGCGCGTGAAGCTCAACAGCTCCTCGATGCCTTCCTCGCGTCCGACCCCGGATTGCTTGTAGCCGCCGAAGGGCGCGCCGAGGAAATGCTTCGACACTTCGTTGATCCACACGAACCCCGCCTCGACGGCTCCCGCAGCGCGATGCGCGGTGACGAGATCGTTGGTCCAGATCGAGCAGGTGAGCCCGTATTCGACCTGGTTCACCTGCGCCAGCATCTTCTCCTCGTCGGTCCATTTGAGAATGGAGAGAACCGGGCCGAAGATCTCTTCCTTGCCGATGCGCATGTCCATGGTCACGTCGGCGAACACCGTGGGCTCCACATAGAAGCCCTTGGCTAGCAAGGGGTCGCTCGGGCGCTTGCCGCCGCTCAACAGCCGCGCGCCGTCCTGCTTGCCGGCCTCGATATAGCTGAGGACGCGATCGTATTGCACCTTGCTCACGATCGAGCCCATGGTGGTCGCGGGATCGGTCGGAATGCCGGGCTTGTAGCGCTTGATGGAATTCTTTACGCGCTCGAGCACGGCGTCGTAGATCTTCTCGTGCACGAAGGCGCGGCTGGTCGAGCCGCAGGATTGTCCGCACCAGGTGAAATTCATGCCGTCGACAACGGCGGCCGAGACCGCGTCGAGATCGGCGTCGGGGAAGGCGATGAGCGCATTCTTGCCGCCGAGCTCGAGCGTCACCGGCTTGAGCGTGTCGGAGGCGGCCTTCATCACCGCGCGGCCGGTCGGCACGCTGCCGATGAGCGCGACTTTGGCGACGTCGGGATGGCTCGCCAGCA
>Ga0306925_10002392_pt1 | contig 16102 bp, 15 predicted proteins | sample flu12Cox44000176_FD_203755 | JGI IMG/M metagenome (GOLD analysis project Ga0306925, IMG submission 203755) | Lab enrichment of tropical soil microbial communities from Luquillo Experimental Forest, Puerto Rico - flux8day.12C.oxic.44.000.176 (v2)... | ecosystem: Environmental > Terrestrial >... | reverse complement strand
CGTCAGTGGAGTATTTGAAAGCCCTTGGAGGCAAGCTATCTTGTCGGGCTTTCAACTCGCGCCCATTTTCACCTATGCGAGTGGGCATCCGTTCAATCTACTCGCCGGAGGCGAGGTCAACGGCAACAATCACACGACGAACCAGCGGCCCATTGGCGCCCCGCGCGACAGCGGCCTTGGTCCCGATCTTATCGCTTTTGATATGCGCCTGAGCTGGCAGCACAAACTGACGGAGAGGGTCAGTCTCCAATTGACGGCCGAAGGATTCAATATTGCCAACCGCACCAATTTTGCCAGCGTCAACAACGAAGTAGGACCGCTGTTTGGTTTCGAGCCTGGCTTTACGACATTCAACGTGCACGGCATTCGGCCGGGTGCGCCGCTTTCCGGTGGCGGGGTGGCAACATCGAGCACGCCCCTGGCATTCACGTCGGATTTGACCAAGCGGGAGATACAGCTCGGGGCGCGCTTCATTTTCTAAAGCCGCACAGGCAGCCGCGAGTGTAACCGGTCTGTAAAGGTCTGCGATCACGCCGAAAACACGGGCTGGGACCCGGCATTCTGGAAGGCATGCTCCCTTCTGGCAGGGCGGCCCTGATGGCCCGCGCGGGCCTCGGCCATATCTCGATAGTTAATTACAGAAGATAGCGACTAACTCAATCAGATTTGTATATAATCACGCCCATTGTGCCAACCGAAGAAACGCTGTATCAGGTGGCTGACCGCGTTGCGACCATTACCCTGAACCGGCCTGAAAAACTGAACGCCTGGACTGGTGTGATGGAGCGAGAGGTGCGCGCGGCGGTGGAAGAAGCTGAGCGCGACGAGCAGGTGCGGGTGATTGTCCTTACAGGGGCAGGCAGAGGGTTTTGCGCCGGCGCAGACGTGTCGCTGCTCAAGAATGTGGCGGACCGAGGCCTCGATAGGGCCACCCGAGAACGGAAAACGCCAGGGTGTCCGGCCAGACTTCCTCAAGAAGTACTCCTATTTTTCCGCGGTCCCAAAGCCGGTGATTGCCGCAATCAATGGTCCGGTTGTCGGCCTGGGTCTCGTGATCGCCCTGTACTGCGACCTCCGGTGGGCCTCGGAAAACGCGCGTTTCAGCACAACTTTCGCGCGCCGCGGACTCGTGGCCGAGTACGGAATGGCCTGGATGCTGCCTCGGATTGTCGGCCTTCCCAACGCGCTTGACCTTCTGTTCTTCGCCCGCACCATCGACGCGTCCGAAGCGCTCCGCATCGGACTGGTGAACCAAGTCTTTAGCCAAGACGCTTTTGCGCTGAAGGTAGGGGAGCATGCTAGCGAACTGGCCTCGGCTGTGAGTCCGCGCTCTCTCCGGATCATTAAGCGACAGGTATATGACGGGCTTTTCCAAAGCCTCGCGGAGGCGTTTGAAGCGTCAGAACACGAGATGCTCGCGAGCTTAGGAAGCGAAGACTTCAAAGAAGGTGTCGCGCACTACCTCGAAAAACGTCCTGCCGGCTTCACCGGCCGATAAGAGGCTCGATTGATTTTCGAATTCTCCGACAGAATGAAGGATCTCGAGCGCCGGCTGGAGACCTTCATGGATGAGCAGGTCTACCCAAAGGAGCGGCGCTTCTACGACGAAATCGAGACCAGGCCCTGGACGCCAATGAAGGTCCTTGAGCATCTCAAACGGAAAGCACGTGCTGAGGGGCTGTGGAACCTTTTTCTGCCCGAGAGCGAATACGGCGCAGGATTGACAAATACCGAATATGCGCCCTTGTGCGAAATCATGGGCCGGAGCCCGATGGCCGCGGAGTGTTCAACCGCTCGGCACCGGACACCGCTAACAGAGAGGTACTGGCACGTTACGGCACCGCCGAGCAGGGCCGACGGCCCGCATGAAGTTCACATCGAAGCTATCGCAAAGCAAGACCTCCGAAAGTGGCCCACGCGCGTTTCCCCGTCGGCGTCTCCCTGCTCATCTCGTGCCCAACTTTCCGAATAAGCTCTATGGCCCCTCTGCTACTGGACACGCCGCGCGCTTTGGCCGAACTTGTCGGCCGCGAGATTGCCGTCACAGACTGGTTCACCGTCACTCAGGACCGGATCCGCCAGTTCGCCGAGGCTACCGAGGATCGCCAGTGGATTCACATCGACCCCCCCAAGGCGCAGAAGGAGTCGCCCTACCAAACGACCATCGCACACGGATTCCTCACGCTCTCGCTGTTAAGTCATTTTCTGAACCAGGTGATCGGATTCAAACACGCACCCAAGATGGCAGTCAATTACGGCTTGAATCGGGTCCGTTTTCCGTCCCCGGTTCGCGCTGATTCTCAAGTGCGCGCACGGGTGAGTGTCGAAACCGCGAAGGAAATCGAAGGTGTGATACAGGCCACCTTTTCCATCGTTGCCGAGTGTCGCGAGACCCCCAAGCCCTGTTGCGTGGCCGATTGGATTGTCCGTTACTACATGGAATAACAGACAGAAGGGAATCGCTAGCTAGAGCTGAAGGATCAAACGTCTCGACCCTCGGATGCGCGGAGCGCTGCACCTAACAGAGCCTTGACCACTTCCGGCATCTCGGCGAAGCGCGGATCGTTCGTCAAGCCGTGGTGATAACGATGGTAGATTTGCTGCACAATGACGGCAATCTTGAATCGGGCAAAGACGAGGTAGAAACGGATCTGAGAAACGTCGCGGCCCGTCTTTGCCGAATAGCGCTCGATGATCTCTCTCCGCGTCATGCTGCCCGGGTAGGTTGAAGGGCCCCAGCGAATCTTCTGCAGTTCCTCGGGATCATTCCGGTCAACCCAATACGCCAGAGTGGTACCCAGGTCGGCCAGTGGATCGCCGATGGTGGCCATTTCCCAGTCCAGTACCCCGATAATCCTGGTGATGTCGTCAGCGGCCAGGACGACATTGTCGTACTTGTAGTCGTTGTGAATGAGCGCCGCGTCGCTCGCTTTTGGCAAGTGATCCCGCATCCAACGAGCGATCGGCTCCACCTCGTTTAGACCGTGGGTTTGGGATCCGTAGTAGCGTTCGATCCAGCCTCGCACCTGGCGTTCCAGGTATCCCTGCGGCTTACCGAGATCTCTCAGGCCAATTCCCGCGTAGTCGAGTGCGTGAAGCGCGGCGAGATTATCCACAAAAAATTCACTCAGTCTTCGAGCGGTTGCTTTGGTGAACGCCAATCCCGCGGGTGGGTCTCTTCGGATGATGATTCCGTGGATCGGCTCCATCAGGTAGAACGGGCTGCCCAGAATCCGATCGTCGTCACAGTAGAGCAGGACCTTCGGTGCTGGCGAGTATGCAGAGTGAAGTTTCGAGAGAACGCGATACTCGCGCCCCATATCATGAGCCGTCTTGACCTGGCTGCCAAAGGGAGGGCGGCGCAACACAAATTCCCGATGGCCCAAGGTGATCAGGTAGGTCAGGTTGGAGTGGCCGCTCAGATACTGTGAGACGACCAGCGGCCCGGCGGCGCCGGGCATTCGTTCGAGCAGGAACGACCGAAGCGTGGGGACATCGATTTCTTCGGCGGCTCGAACCTTCCCAGGCTGATCTTCGAAATTCGCCACGAATTTCCCTGCGGACCACCGGGCTGTGCTGCGACCTAAAGACGCCGCCTTCTATATCGCTCGGCTTCAAGCTCGGTCTTGCCCGACACCTACTTGGAGGTTACTTGAGCCACTCCCCGAGCGTCTGTCACGAACCTCTCCGGGTGTGAACTCGGACGATTTTGGCGATTCCTTAATCATCCGCCGAGGGCCTTGAAACGTGCCGCGGCTAAACCTTGGCAACCTGCCCGGTTCTAAAATCCGCGAAGCCCTTGTTTTGCTCGGCCAAGCGTTTCAGCAGGGGCGCTGGCTCCCAGTGAGAACCGTGCAGGCGATGAAATTCCAGAACCCGGTTATAGACTTTCTCAAGACCCACCGTGTCGGCAAACCACATTGGACCGCCGCGGTATGCCGGGAACCCGTACCCATTAATAAAAATAATGTCGATGTCAACAGCGCGCAGCGCATAACCCTCGTCGAGAATACGTGCACCTTCGTTGACAAGTGCATAGAGGCAGCGTTCTAAGATTTCCTCGACCCCAATGCTCCGTTGCGGAATGCCGGCTTCCGTAGCCCACTTACGGACTAGCCTTGAGACCTGGGGATCAGGCGCGGCGCGCCGGTTCTCATCGTACCTGTACCAGCCTGCGCCCGTTTTTTGTCCGAAACGCCCGAGCTCGCACAGCCGATCGCCAGCCATCGGTTGACGAACTCCCGGTTTTTCAAGGTGCCGATACTCTTTGCGAATGCGCCAGCCAACGTCGAGTCCCGCGAGGTCGCCCACCGCCAGCGGCCCCATGGCCATGCCAAAGTCGTAGAGGGCTTTGTCCACGCCTTCGACGGTGGCGCCCTCCTCGACCAGGAAGACGGACTCCCGTACGTAGGGGTGAAACATGCGGTTGCCTACAAAGCCGCGGCAATTACCCACCAGCACTCCAATCTTGCCAAGCTTCTTCGAAAGTTGCATGGCCGTGGCAATCACTTCCTTGCTGGTCTTCTTGCCGCGCACGATTTCGAGCAGCCGCATGACATTGGCCGGACTGAAGAAATGAGTGCCAACAACGAATTCCGGCCGGGCAGTCGCGCACGCGATTTCGTCTATGTCCAGAGTAGAGGTATTGCTTGCCAAGATGGCGCCCGGTTTAGAGAGCTGGTCTAGCGCCCGGAAGATTTCTTTTTTGAGCGCCATTCCTTCGAAGACGGCCTCCACGACCATGTCCACCTTCTCGAAACCGTCATAGGTCAGGGTTGGCTCGATCAGTTTCAGTCGTTCGTCGACAAATGTCTGACTGAAGCGGCCGCGCTCGACCGAGCTCGCATAATTTTTTCGAATCTTCGCCAACCCGTGGTTAAGAGCCGCTTCGTCAACCTCTTTGAGCAGCACGGGAAAACCGGCATTGGCAAACACCATGGCGATACCGGCGCCCATGGTTCCCGCTCCAATGACCGCGACGGCATTCAACGGAATCGTCGGCGTGTCTTTTTGAATGTCCGGGATTTTGGCAACCTCGCGCTCGCCGAAGAAAACATGCATGAGCGCCTTCGCTTGGTCCGAATTCAAGCATTTCAGAAACAATCGCTGCTCTTGCTGGCAGCCTTCATCGAAACTAAGTTTTGTGGAGGCCTCCACCGCATCGATCGCCGCCAGGGGAGCCATCATGCCGCGCTGTTTCTTGTGGGCCGACTCACGGGCGGCCGCGAAAACGGCAGAATTCGGCCGAGCCGTTTCGGCCCTTACGCTCCGTTCCCTCGTTTTCACGGTGGGGCGGCCCACCATTTCGCGAGCAAAGCCGATCGCTTGGGAGCGTAAATCACCTTCGATCATTCGGTCGATGAGGCCCAGTCGAACTGCCTGTTCGGCGTTGACCGGATTGCCTTCGGCGCACATCTCGACAGCCTTGGCTGTCCCCACGAGACGCGGAAGACGCTGCGTGCCGCCCGCCCCAGGAATGATGCCGAGCTTCACTTCCGGTTGGCCCAGCCGAGCGCTGGACAGCGCGACCCGGTAGTGGCCTGCCATAGCAAGCTCCAACCCGCCGCCAAAGGCCGTGCCGTGAATGGCCATGACAACGGGTTTTCTGGAATCCTCAATCTCTAAGAGCAGCGGCAGAAGCCCTGTTCCACGCTGCTTAGCCCCAGACGCCAACTTCCCGAGTTCCTTGATGTCCGCGCCGGCGACGAAGGTGCTGCCTGCACCGATCAGCACCGCCGCTCGGATGGCATCATCTTCGTTCATTCTGCGCACCGCCTCGGAAATGCCTTCGGGCACGCCAGGACTGAGAGCGTTCACAGGAGGGTTGCTTATGGTGATGACGGCGATGTGCCCTTCCCTGCTTAGTTGAACGAGTTCGCTCATGATGCCGCCGTGACGTCGGCAGAAGCTTGTGGCGCGCTCTGGCTTGATGCGGGGCAGCCATCTATGACCAATTGCGCGATCCTTTCGCGATGAAAGGCCGCGTCACCGAGCGCTGTTTCCGCTGCCTTGGCCCGCCGGTAATAGAGGTGAAGGTCATTCTCCCAGGTGAAACCCATGCCCCCGTGTACCTGGATGCCGCGGTTGCCGACCCTCCGACCGGCATCACTCGCGTACATCTTGGCAATGGAGACGGCCACGGCCGCATCCGGCGCATCGTTTTCAATCGCCCACGCAGCATAATATGCAGCCGAGCGTGCGCTTTCTGTTTCCAAATACATGTCGGCGCAGTGGTGTTGCACGGCCTGAAAGCTTCCAATCGGCTTGCCAAACTGTTTCCGCATCTTCGCGTACGCGACGGTAATATCGAGCGTTCGCTGCATCCCGCCCACCAGCTCGGCGGCCAACGCAGTCGCGGCAACATCGAGTCCTCGTATCAGACCTCCCGCGTTGGCGAGCCTTTCCCCGGGAGTGTTGTGGAACCCGACCGCGTACATCTTGCGCGTGAGATCCATCGTCTTCATGGGCTCGACGGTGATTCCCGGGGCCTTGGCGTCGACAACGAAAACACCGTCAGGTCCCACCACCACCATAAAGTCAGCGACTCGAGCGTCCGTTACAAACAGCTTTTCACCGCTGAGCCTTCCATTGCTGGTTGCCATCTGCGCGTCCGCTGGTCTCCAGCTGGCGTTCGCCTCCAGCATCGCCAAGGTCGAGCGGGCTTGCCCCGAACAGATCGCGCTAAGGTACCGCTTCTTTTGTTCCGAGCCAGCCACGGCGTCGATCACTGCGCCAGCCAGCGCGACGGTTGAGAAAAGAGGACCTGGCAGGAGCGCCCAACCCGCCTCTTCCATCAGCAAAATGAGTTCGACCTTGCCCAGGCCCACGCCGCCAAATTCCTCTGGGAAGATGATGCCGGTGTAGCCTTGCTCGGTCATCTTGGCCCATAAGTGTCGGTCGTAGGCCGTCTCGGTCTCCATCAGGCGCCGAACTTCCTGCATCGGGCACTCGCCCGCAAAGAATTTCCGTGCATTGTCCTTGAGCAGTTGCTGGCTCTCGCTCAGTCCGAACTCCATCGTTTCCCCTTAGTAGCTCCTGGGCAATCCGAGAACGAAGTGGCCTATGATGTTGCGCTGAACCTCAGAGGTCCCTGCTTCAATCGTGTTTCCTCGTGTCCGCAGATAGCCGTAAGACCAGATTCCGTTGTCGATTGCTCTGCTGTCGCCATGGCTCAGCTGCCCGTAGGGTCCGAGCAGCTCCTGAGCGATCTGCTGCAGGCGCTGATTGAGCTCACTCCAGAAAATCTTTTGGATGGACCCTTCAGGACCAGGCACTCCGGTTGCTGTGATTCGACTAAAGGCGCGCAACTGATTCAGGCGCATGACTTCGATCTCCGCGTAGCATTGGGCGAGTTTCTGCCTCATTAGAGGGTCCTTCGCCGCTGGCTGATGGTTCGTTTGACGTGTGCGCGAGATTTCGATCAACCGGTCGATGTTCCGTTTGAACACAAGATGCAGCCGCGCACCATAGGAACCGCGCTCGAACATAAGTGTGCTCACCGCCACGTTCCAACCGTCATTGACTTGGCCGAGGACGTTTTCGACAGGGACGCGCACGTCACGAAAGAAGAGTTCGTTGAATTCGCTCTCTCCCGTGATTTGGCGAAGTGGGCGCACTTCGATTCCCGGCGACTTCATGTCGACCAGCAACACGGTAAGCCCTTTGTGTTTAGGGACGTTCGGATCCGTTCGAACTACCAATTCGCACCAGTCGGCGACCCAAGCGAAGCTGGTCCACACTTTCTGGCCGTTGACAATGTAGTCATCGCCCTCCAAGCGGGCCTGGGTTTGCAAGCTGGCCAGGTCAGAACCTGCGTTCGGCTCCGAGAATCCTTGGCACCAGATCTCTTCAGCGCTCAGAATCTTGGGGATGAATCTCTTCTTTTGCGCCTCCGTGCCATAGGCGATGATGGTTGGACCGATAAGTCCCAAGCCGAGAGCGTTGGCCATGGATGGAGCTTCGACTCGAGCCATTTCCTCCCAAAAAATAGCTTGTTGCATGAGCGTCGCACTCCGACCGCCGTATTCCTTCGGCCAGGAGACCGCCGCCCAGCGGCCGAGATCGAGCTTGCGTTGCCAGGCGCGCAAGTAGGGAAAAGACTCCTCGAGCGGTTTCTCCCTCCACTCAGCCCAATCATTCGGAGCGTTGGCTTCCAGCCAGGCGCGGAGCTCATTGCGAAATTCTTTTTCTTCGTCATTTAGCGTCAGATCCATCGCAATCACTCCGGGCTCGTTTCAAGCGCAGCGGTCCGCCCCATTCCTGGTTTGGAAATTCGCCTGGCTAGTCGGACGGTGCCGTGCGCACCGGCGCAGAGAATTCTGGCCTGATCGTTTCGTGTCCCTGCCAGTACTTTTTCCGCAGCTCTCTCTTGAGCACCTTTCCAGTGCCTGTCTTGGGCAAACTCTCGAGGAATTCAACCGACTTGGGGCACTTGTAATGCGCCAGGCGCGAGCGGCAGAAGTCAATCAGTTCGCCTCCACTCGCGACAGCGCCAGACTTCAACACAACCAGTGCTTTGGGCACCTCTCCCCACTTCTCATCAGGCACGGGAATGACCGCGGCTTCGAGGACGGCAGAATGTGCCAGAAGAGTCTTTTCCACTTCCAGCGAAGACACGTTTTCGCCGCCAGTCACGATGATGTCTTTCTTGCGATCGACGATGAGCAGGTAGCCATCCTCGTTCCAGGTGGCCATGTCCCCAGTGTGAAACCACCCGCCCTGCAGAACCTCGGCGGTGACCTCGGGTTGTTTCCAATAGCCCTTCATTACTCCGTCGCTCCGCGCAATGATTTCGCCTACGGCGCTCCCATCCCGCGGCACGTCGTTGTTGTTGGCGTCCACGACGCGAACCTCAACGCCGAGAACCGCGTAGCCGGTCATGGCCTGAGCTTCAAAGCGCCTCTCCCCTGCCCGGGAAAGTCCCGGCTTGATCGCGGAAGTCGTCAGCACGGGAGCCGTTTCGGTGAGCCCGTACCCGGAATAGCACTCACAATGGAACTTCTCTTCGACCTCTCGGATCAGCGACGGGGATGACGCGGCGCCGCCGAGGCCGATTGATCTCAGGCTGCTCAGATCCCGCTTCTCGAATTCCGGGCAGTTCACCAGAGCGATGGCCATGGCAGGTACGAGACTCAGGCTCTCGACCCGTTCTGTTTCAATGAGACGGAGAACCTCCGGCGGATCAAAGCGAGAGACCATTACGTGTCGGGAGCCCTTGAGCGTAACCGTATGAGCTGCGCCCCAGCCGTTTGCGTGGAACAGCGGAATCGAGTGCATGTGCACGCCGTCAGTCGAACTATCCTTGGCCAGCACCGCACTGAGTGCATGCAGATAGATGTTTCGATGGGTCAGCATCACGCCCTTGGGGCTGGCACTGGTGCCGCTGGTGTAAAAAAGCTCGCCGAGGGAGTCCTCGTCAAAATTCATTAGATCGGGACGATAGGGCTGAGCCGCGGCCACCAGTTCGTCGTAGGTCTGCCCCTCGTGCCAGGCGGCGCTCGGCGGAGCATTCAATAGAAAGAATGAGTGAACCGTCGTGAGCTTGTTGCGAAATGAATCCAGCAGAGCAGAAAAGTCGTTTTCAAAAAACAAGACGCTGGCCTCAGCGTCGTTCAGGATATAGGTGAGTTCCCCTGCCCCAAGGCGCACATTCAGCGGAAGAAGCACCGCGGCCGCTTCCAAAACTCCGTAGTACGCTTCCAGCAACCGGTGGCAATTCAAGCTTAGAAAAGCAACCCGGTCGCCCGGTTTTACCCCCACGCTGCTGAGGCCACTCGCCAGGCGGGCCGCGCGCCCAGCGAACTGAGCGTAGGTAAAGCGCGCCTTGCCGCACACGATGGCTGTCCTGTGCGGATACTGTTGCTCTGCGTAACGCAGAAAACGCACTGGCGTAAGCGGAATATTCATTGAGTGGGCGGTCCTTCTATGCCGTCTGTCCCCCGTCAACTACCAGCACCTGACCTGTAACGTAATCGGAGGCGTCCGACGCCAAGAAAACCGCGGCGCCCTTGAGATCGTGGTCATTTCCGACTCGGCCGAGCGGAGTCCCACGTAAAATGTTCTCCTTGTTTCGCTCGATGATAACTGTCGACAGGTGGGTGGGGAACCATCCCGGCGCGATCGCGTTCACCTGAACGTTCTGGGGTCCCCATTTGCGCGCCAAGTCTCTGGTGAAAGCGATGACTCCGCCCTTGCTCGCGTGATATCCGATCGCTTGAAATTCGGGGGGAGAGCCCCGCAAGCCAGCCGTGGAGGCAACATTGATGATCTTTCCCTTCCTCTGCTGGGTCATGAACTTACCAATTGCCTGACAGCACAGAAACGTCCCGGTCAGATTCGTTTCGATCACCTTGTTCCATTGCTCAAGAGTCATCTCCTCCACAGGAGCGCCCCAGGAAGTGCCTGCGTTGTTAATCAGAATGTCGATGCGGCCAAATTGGGCGAGCGTTTCGATTGTAAGCGTGTGAATATCCGAGGGGTTCTTAACGTCGCAACTCACAGCCAGCGTTCTTACGCCCAGAGCTCTCAACTCCTCCGCGGCGCGCTCGCACCGCTCCTTTTTCCGGGCACACAACACGAGGTCCGCGCCCATCTCGGCAAGCGCTTCGGCCATTTGCCGTCCGAGACCGACGGCCCCTCCGGTAACCACGGCCACCCTTCCGGTAAGGTCGAAAAGTTCTTTGACACTCCTGGCTGGTGCGGTCTCCGGCTTCAATCTAGGTCTCCGGCCACCGGCACTAGAAGTGGGTCCACTGGTGATTCCCTAGGGCCGTTCACGGGGGAGCTTCGCGACACCTACCCGGACGGTGCACTTTTCCAGATCGTGTGCGTAACTATCACATGTTAGCGACTACCGTCAAGCGTGCAGATTTTGTCGAATGGCCCGCTTGCGCCCCAGGTGAGTCAGCACGGAGTGATGACCATGCGGCCGGTAATCCGACCAGCTCGCAGATCCTCCATCACTTCGTTCACCTGGGTGAGGGGCCGCGAGGACACCTCACAGCGGATTTTCTTTTCCGCCGCCAGCTGGAGAGTCTCGCGCAAATCCTGACGAGTGCCCACCGCAGACGCCTGCAGCCGTATTTCCCGGGCAGCCATCAGAATCGGAGAAAAGGAGATGTTTTCCGAGGGCAGACCAACAACGAGCATGGTCCCGCTAGGCCGTACGCAAGCGAAGGCCGCGTCGTAGGCAGCCTTGCTGGCCGAAGTCACCAGCGCCATGTGTACTCCGCCCATATCGCGTAAGACCTTGGTCAGCTCGGCTGAGGCAGCATGAATGGTGTGCGAAGCGCCGAACGATTGGGCCAAGCGAAGCTTTTCCTCAGAAACATCGATGGCAATGACATGCGCCCCCATAGCTTTCCCCATCTGCACAGCGAGGTGACCCAAACCCCCGATTCCAAAGATGGCCAGTCGCTGGCCGCGGCAAATCCTGGCCTGCTTGAGTGCCCGGTAGACCGTTACGCCTGCGCAGAACAGGGGAGCGGCGCTGATCGCGGTGAGTTCCTCCGGGATTTTTAGAGCATGGCTGGCAGGCGCTTTTACGAATTCGGCGTAGCCCCCAGGAACGTTCACACCGGTGATCTTTTGCCGTGCACAGAGATTTTCGTTCCCCTCACAGCAGAACTCGCATACGCCGCAGCTCCAATGGAGCCAGGGGACTCCGACGCGATCACCCACTTCGAAGTCCCGCACAGCGGAGCCCCTTTCCGCCACACGTCCTGAGATCTCGTGCCCCAGAATAAGGGGCTTCCGGATAATCCTGGCAAGCTCGGGCCAATCCCCATCTGCGAGGTGCAAATCAGAGTGGCAGACACCGCAGGCTTCCACCTCGATCAAAATCTCGTCGGCGTCTAGTGTTGGTAAGCTGAGTTCTTGGACGACCAAGGGGCGTTTGAACTCATACAGAAGCGCGGCCCTCATCACCAACCTCACTGCTACGGTTCAACCGCTCGCAGGAAGAACTCAACGGCACTCTTCACACGCTCATCCAAATTGTGAGGCTGGGGCAGATCGACGGCCCAGCGCCGCACGACCGTGCTGTAGAGCCCTTCCATGAACTCGGCCAGATGATCCACGGGGATCGCGCGGGTAACCTCGCCACGCGTCTGCCCTTCGGCCAGAATCTCGCGCAGCAGTCTGACCGCAATCTCCTCCGGCTGGCGCATCTGAGGCGAACGCACCGGATCCATGGCTCCCGACAGTATCACAGCACGCCACAGCGGACACTCCGACTCTGTTTCCTGAGCCATCTCATGGTACCTCTCGCGGAGGCGCTCCGCAGTCGAGGCCTTGCTGGAGAGCTCGATTTCTAGATGCTCCTGGATGCAAGAAAATCCGCGTCTGCCTACTTCCCGCAAAACCGCGTCCTTACTCGGGAAATAGCGGAAGAATGTCGGCTGGCTGATCTCCAGGAGCTGAACGATATCGTCTACCCGTGTGTTCTCATATCCGCGCTTGCGGAATAGTCGAATCGATGAATCGATAATCTGCTGGCGCAAGCGAACCTTCTTGCGTTCCCTAAGACCTGGAACCATCTGGTGGTTGTCCATTCGCTGAACGGGAGCGAAATTAGTCGCCTTTCGAGAGCGGGGAAAGCGGGGGGTTGCATCAGTTCGGGCGGTCTTAGGGCGTGCCATCCGTTACGGTTCTCCTCATCAATTGAACAGCCGGCCACCAGAAAAATCTCATAATGACTCTAACATGATAGCGACTAACAGGGCGAATGCACCACTCCCCTGGCGAGTCCGAACCATCAGCTAGACGAGGGCTTCAGGCCCGTTTCCTGGAAAAATTTCGCATCAGGATGGCCTAGGAACGACGGTTACCGTCGGTCTTGAATCTCGTTTCCTCATGGTTCCGGTGTAGAATCACCGCAATGAGGTGCCTCGATGTACGCACAACCCAGGATAGAAAAGAGCAGCGAAGACCTGGCTCCGACGTGCCAGGCGCAATCCCCTGTCGATGAGCCCTGCGGCGCACCAGCTGTCACACGCTGCGAAAACTGTGGTCAGTGGTATTGCGCAACACACGCAACCGATGATGAATGGCATGCGTGCGTACTCGAAGAAGGCGACATCGGGGGCGAGGGATAGCGGGCGATCATTCCGAGGGAGCGTCCTCGCGGTGGCGTTGTCTAATCACGGTTGGCAAAGCACGGAGCGCTAGTCGCCCGCCAGACGCCTTCTGCTCACGGCGCGCCAAAGCCCGACGGGCATCAGTCGTTAGGCTACACTTCCCGGCAAATCGAGCTTTGATCTCGGCTTCTTAGCGGTGTCGACGCGCCCCTTGACGAGATGGGTTTCTCGGCTAAAGAGGAAGTAGTAACCGGGTTTTTCTTCTGCGATCTGTCGCATTCTGTCGAAAGCATTACCCAGGCCAGCCACAGACTCTATCCAAGTTATTTCGCTTTCCGATGCGCCACCGAAAATATCGAACGCCGGCAGGGAGCTTGCGCGGGGTAAAGTACGCTGATTTCCAGAAAGCCGTTGCTTCGAACGAGACTCAAATAGATCCTGAATACGTTCTAGGAGATGGGTAAGACCGTCTGGTTTGGACAACACAACGTCAGCCCCGACAGCGGGGGCCAGCGCGTCTGTGGCGTGTTCGTACATGGTAAAAAGCACAACGATGCCGTCGGGAAGGGCGCGCTTTATCGCGGATGCTGTGGCAGCACCGTTGAGTTTGGGCATGACCAAATCGAGCAGAACGAGGTTGGGTTTGAGTTCTTTTGCTTTCTCGACAGCCTCAATCCCGTCGCCCGCCTCGCCGCAAACGGTCAGTCCCGGCTCGCTTTGGATACGGACGCGGATCGCATCGCGGACCGACTTGTTGTCATCGACGATCAAAATCTTCTTCTGCAAGCCTGCCACCCGGTGGGGACAACTAGATACTCTGATAGGTAGGTGACACCACGAATACGCTGATTCCTGTATCGTGTTCTATAGGACGCGAGCGGCTCAAGCGTGGCTGCTAAAGCGCGTAAGTCAGTACCAGCCGCCAATTCCTCGAAGCCAGGCCGTCACAACTGTTCCACACTCGTTGCCATAGCTGGCAAGACCGTGCGCGCTCACACGGGTTTCTCCTGCAGGGCATTCTAACCACTCAGGGGATGGGCCGGCCGCGACTGGGAATCCCGCGGGCCGGTAGGCAGGCAGCCATCTGCTGACCCCACGGCTCCTGTAGCCATCGAATTAGCAAGACTGTCCTTTCCCGAAAGGCTATCGGGTAACAATAGCGCCGCCAGCTTAGCCACCGCTCGTGTATCCAAGGTGCCCCACGGATGATGGGTCTTAATGATTCGAGCCAATTCATAACCAGTCCCGTCAGCCTCCCAGAGGAGGCCATCGGCAACCAATGCGCTGGCCACCAAGTCCTCCGGCGAAGCTGCCAACTCCGTAACTTTCGAGCCTCTGCCGCGGGATGGAAAGCCTGCACATCGGGGTGCTTAAAAGCCCGCTCTGCTGCGGACGTGGCAGGAACATCCCGCGTCGATTCAGCCGGATGAAGGGTTGGCCCGGAGAGGATTGTCTGCGATTTGAGCGCCAATTCGCAAAGAAGTTGAAAAGCGTCCTCCGAAGTAAACTCAGTGGAGTCCGCCAGTCGCGCGCTCTCTCTTTGCATGGCTTGCGACCATGCTTCCTGCACCGCAGTACCCCCTTCAGCCAACGATGGCCGATCAAGCTCACCTTTCGCAAACGGTGCTGGCCTTGCTACCACAAACGGACCTGAAGCGAAAGTCGAGGTTATGGGAGCGGGCTGGGCGCTTGGCGCATCTCCTAAGTCCACGGGACGAGCAGGACGTTTCGCATGTTCGAGCTGGAATTCGCGTGCCGCTTCGTCGACAATGCCCGCCGGTACGGGCCGCAGGTTGCGCACATAGGCGCTGATGAGCGAGTGCTCACTGAGCACGTTAATTATGCGGGGAATTCCTCGCGAATAAAAGTGGAGGGCATCGACGGCCTCGGGTTCGAACAGCGGTTTGGCACTAGCACCGGCAATCCGCAGCCGCGCCTGCATATAGGCGCGAGTCTCCTCAAAACTGAACGGCGCAGTCTTGCAGCGAAGTGCAATGCGCTGACGGAGTTGGCGCAGTTCATGCCGCGTGAGCCTCTCTTCTATCTCCGGTTGGCCGACGAGCACGACTTGCAATAACTTCTCACTTGGAGTTTCCAAGTTCAACAGGAGGCGAATTTCTTCAAGTACATCCACGGAGAGACCCTGTGCCTCGTCCACGATCAAGGCCGGTCTCTTGCCGGCGCGATAGCATTTGAGGAGATGCTCACTCAGGCCAATACGGGGGTCGGCGCCAGGTCGGGAGGTGGACGGCACCCCCAAGTCGGCCAACACTAGGTCGAATAGATGGTGCGGTTCCAAGCGAGGATTGCAAAGGAATGCAACGGGGGTTCGCTGCTGCCGCAGGTGGTCCTGCAAACGGTTGATCAAGGTCGTTTTGCCGGTGCCGATTTCGCCGGTAAGCAGGATGAGCCCTTTGCGCGTTTCTATCCCATAAAACAGGGTATCTAGTGCATTTCGCGTCTGAGGAGTGAGAAATAGACACCGTGGGTCCGGATTGAGACTGAATGGGTGATCACGCAATCCGAAGAAGTCCCTGTACACGTTCCTCTGCCCACCCTGCTGGCGATTTCTGATCTGCTATGTTGCGCAATCGCCCAGCACTAAGATGAATCACGACAACAACTACATCGAAGAAGTGGCTAGATCTGATAACACACCGACCGGAAGGCGACATCTGTCAATATTTCCATAAGCATCCGAACAACGGTTAACTCTTTGGTAAAGCGGCCAAAACCGCGGACGTTCCCTTCGAGACGTCAAGTCACGCTAACCCACGGCAATGCATACTTGTAGTAGAACGACCGCCAGACCGGATACACCCATTGGGCGTATTTCACAGCGACCGCAGGCAACTTGACTACTGGGCAACGCTTGGGCAGGCAGCACCGCAGACCTGGCGAACCTCCGCTCAACCCGCCCAGGCGTCCGTTTACTGATTTGAATTATCGCGCGGCCTTCCTAGGTGTGTGAGCGAGTGGCGCAGCTCGTTCACTGCGCGGCCAGCTTTCGGTCATTACAAATGGAG
>Ga0306925_10002391_pt1 | contig 16106 bp, 14 predicted proteins | sample flu12Cox44000176_FD_203755 | JGI IMG/M metagenome (GOLD analysis project Ga0306925, IMG submission 203755) | Lab enrichment of tropical soil microbial communities from Luquillo Experimental Forest, Puerto Rico - flux8day.12C.oxic.44.000.176 (v2)... | ecosystem: Environmental > Terrestrial >... | reverse complement strand
CGCTCAAGATTGGCCAACGGGTGCCGGTGGCGACGGGTTCGTTTCAGCCGGGCATCGGCGGCGTGGGCATCAATCCGCTGGTCAACACCCAGTTCAACTACATCGATGTCGGGGTGAACATCGACGTCACCCCGCGCGTCCACGGCACAGACCAGGTGACGCTGAAGCTGGCGATGGATATTTCGGCGGTCGATTCGTACCAGAACATCGGCGGCATTCAGCAACCGGTGATCGGGCAGCGCAAGATCGAGCATGAGATTCGCATGCGAGAGGGCGAAGCCAACATCATGGGTGGAATCCTGGAAGAGACCGAGAGCAGATCGATTAACGGAATTCCGGGCTTGGCGTCAATTCCCTTCTTCCGTTACTTCTTTTCGACAGAGAACAAGCAGCGGCAGGACAACGAGTTGGTCTTCATGCTGATTCCGCACATCGTGCGCGCGCAGGACGTGGACAATGCGAATACGCGCGCGATCGATGTGGGAACGGCGAATTCGATCTCGTTGCACCACACGATCACGCCAGCGCAGGACCAGCCGCCGACGGCTCCGCCCAGTCGTCCGGCAACGACCCCGCCGGGAACTCCGCCAGCGGAGCAGAATGTGGCGACGGCGCCGGCCGGTAGCGCGTTGCTGAGTTTTGATCCTCCATCGCTGAGCCAGGCGATGGGGACGACGTTCACCGTCAACGTGAATCTGGCGGGTGGGCAGAATGTGTATTCCGTACCGCTACAGATTCTCTATAACCCGAACGTGTTGCAGCTGGTGAATGTTTCCAATGGCCCGATGCTTTCGCAGGACGGCCAGGCTGTCGCGCTGGTTCATCGAGATGACAGCATGATGGGAATCCTGCAGCTTACGGCTTCGCGTCCACCGGGCAGCACGGGCATCAGTGGTGATGGGCAAGTGTTCACGCTCACGTTCCAAGCAAAGGCACCGGGGCAGGCGACGCTGAGCATCAATCGCGCGACGCTGAAGAACGCCAGCATGCAGAACATTCCGGCGGGCGGATCACAGGCGATTGTGACGGTGCACTAGCCGCGAGGGTTGATTTTGGATCTATGGGGGTGAGCTCCCCATGGCATTCGATTCGAGACGCTGCGAGCAACAGCAGCGCCCTGCGAAGAGGACTAGAATTATTGGTATGGTGAGGCCACTTCACTTCAAAGCAGTAGCAATCGTCGGTCGCGCGGGGTTGCCGATACCCGCTGAACCGCTCGGGTGGCAGGCGCGCCGCCGGCGGGGATTCACCGTCGTCGAGCTGATCGTCGCCATGACGATCCTGATGATTCTCACCGCAGCAGCGGTGCCGGTCGTGCGAGTCACGGTACAACGTAATAGAGAGCGCGATTTGCGTCGCGCGCTGTGGGAGATGCGCGACGCCATCGACCGCTACAAGGACGCGGCTGATCGGGGCGCCTTCCAGGTGAAGGTGGATAGCCAGGGGTATCCGCCGGATCTGGAGACCCTGGTAAAGGGTGTGGACTCCAACGGAAAGAAGATGCGGTTTCTGCGGCGCGTCCCGGAAGACCCGATGACGGGTAAGACGGAATGGGGCCTGCGATCGATGCAGGACGACCCGGACTCGGATTCGTGGGGTGGGCAGAGCGTCTTCGATGTCTATACCAAGTCGGACGGCACGGCGCTTGACGGGACGAAGTATAAGACATGGTAGGTTGGTTCTCGGATTTAGGATGAAGCGGCGGCAGATAGAACGCGGGTTTACGCTGATTGAGCTGATGGTGGTGATCAGCATCATCGTCATTCTTATGTCAGTAGCGATTCCGCGGTATCAGGCGTCGATTCTTCGCGCGCGAGAGACGGTGCTACGCGATGATCTGTACACGCTACGCTCGGTGATCGACCAGTACACGCTCGACAAGCAGAAGGCTCCACAGTCGTTGCAGGACCTGGTGGAAGCCGGATACTTAAAACAACTTCCGAAAGATCCCTTCACTAATACGAGCGACAGCTGGGTGCCAGTGACCGATGACAGCGTCATGTCGCCCGACCAGTCGCTGGCCGGCATCATCGACGTGCATAGCGGCAGCGAACAGAACTCAAGCGAAGGCACGGCGTACAGCAGCTGGTGACGGTGCCGGCGCTTTGACCAGGCGGGCAGCAGACTCGGTCTTAGTTGCACGATTTCGTGCAACTGGCTTGACATCGCGCAAAATGATGCAAGCGTTTGCCCGGGCCGTTCTTGCAGTCTTACTGGCGCATTTGTCTGCCGATTTTCCGTTGCAACCCGACTCGATCCTCCAGGCCAAGAAGAACGGGTTCGATGGCTACCTCGCGCATGGCGCTATTCACCTCGTGACGGTGATCGTTGCGCTAGAACTCTTCACCAACCTCGCGGTCTGGTCCTGGTATCCCCTGCTGCTTGTTCTTGGTTATGTAGCTTCGCACCCCGTATTGGACTACCTGAGACAGGCTTATCTGAAAACGCGTCACCTCCAGGATTCGACAGGCCCGTTCGTAGTTGACCAGGCGCTCCACGTGGTGACGGCGGTTGGGCTGGCGTGGGCGATTACCGGAGTCACAGTGCGCAGCCTTATTGGGGCAGCGCATTGGAGTGAGGAGTTGCGCTGGCGCATTTTGCTTCTGGCGGTTACGTACACAGCGGTCATTTTTGCGGGCGGATACCTCGTACGATCGATGACACGGTCGCTCACCGAGGACATGCCGGCTCCCGAGGGCGAAGACAAAGCGGCGCTACATAACGCGGGTCTGTAGATTGGTTGGCTGGAACGGTTCCTGGTTTTGAGCGCATTTCTGATGCAGTCGCCGGCAATGATGGGCTGAGCCTGACTGGCAAATCGATCGCTCGTTTGGGGGAGCTGAAGGGTCCGAGGTTTGCTGAGTACTTCTTGATTGGGACATTGCTGAGTGTGAGCCTGGCGCTTTGCGCCGGCGTTTTCCTGAAGCTGGCGCTGTATGGCTCGCTGGTGCGGCGGTGATCCGGGCCAGCGGTTTCTTATCGGTTCTTGCGAGCTTCGGCTTCGGCGAGCCATCCGCGACGTAACTTCTCTTCCGGAACACTCGACAGATAGGGCTTGATGTCAAGGATCGGGGTGCCGTCGAGCATGTCGACTCCGCGAACGCGAAGTTTGTTGCCGTCGCGGGATAGTAATTCGACGACCGAGAGTGCAATGGGGTTGGGACGACGCGGAGAGCGGGTGGCAAACACACCGTGCGTGGAGTCATCGCAAGGTGGCTTGCCGGTGAGGTCGAATCCCTCGGAGCGATCAAAGGCCCAGATGATGTAGAGGTGGGAAAAGCCTTCGATGTCGAGGAGGCCGGGCTCGAATTCGGGCAGGATTTCCAGGTCACCTTCGGCGTCGTGTTTCGCACCGAGACCTTTGGGAACTTCACTGGTCTTTGTGTACGGGCTACGGACGTGACCGATGGGGCGAGGCGTGAACATGCAATGAGAACCTCACCAATATCGTAGCGCAGCGGCATTTCCGCTCCAAACGGACTGTGACGCAGGTTGCTTCCTGTCAATACGTTATGACGCTACCCCGCCTGATCCGAGTGATATTAATCGTGTCCGCATAGCGTCTCAGGATTTGCCCGATTATTCCTGGCCAATGGTTATCGAGTACTGCTTGTGGACTCGCCAGCTCAATGTGCGAGCGCAGGGGCATTTGCGACAGACGGCCTTTTTAGTGCGCGACGACGTCCACCGCTGGTCGATTGGCTCGAGAAGAACCAATCCGAACCGGTTGGGGCCATATTTGGCTTGCCCGTTCACCGGTATTCAAATGGCGCTATGGGCACGACCTGGGTGCTGCGAACCCGATCGACGCTCTGAGCCGATCCTGCGCTCCAATCCTGTTGACGATCAGATGAACCTCCAAGTCGAGAGGGATTCACGGATGAGCGGACCGTAACGTCCTGCCATTCAATTCGGAAGAGATTCTCGTCGCCAGCCATGGAAAACGCAGAATTGTGGCGGGTGGCGGGAGCAACTCACGGCGGCGCCTGGTCAACAGAACCACAGGAATTCCCGAGTCGAGTGCTTGGATGAATTGCCGCCCACCAGGCTCCGATACACGGTTGTGGAACCGCTACATCACGGGCGGGCAGTTGATGCCCATGACGGCCAGAAGCGCTATCAGCTCGCGGCGCACGACGGCTGCGGTGGCGAGCAGGAATTGCTTCCGGCCTTCGTCGGCTTCGGTGAGGATGTGATGGCGGTGGTAGAAGTTGTTAAACTGCTGCGCCAACTGAAACGCGTGCTTGGCGGCGTAGGCGGGTTCAGTCGTTGCGATCGACTGCTCAACGATCGATGAGGTCTTCCCTGCCAGCAACCAGAGTTCCCAAATTTCCGTGCCGCTCGCGTCAGAGAAGAAGCGCGCGTAATCGAGGCCGGCAGTGAGTGCTTGTTCAGGTTCGATTCCGGCTTTGCGAAAGATGTTCGTCGCACGAACAACAGCATACTGCGCGTACGGTCCGGTCTCACCTTCGAACGCAAGGGCTTCGTTAAAGTCGAACGCAATCACCGACTGCTTGGTGAACTTCAGCATGAAATAGCGTAGCGCTCCGATGGCGATCTGCTCGCTGATGCCGGTGCGTTCGCCGTCGCCGAGTTCAGGGTGGCGGCTGTCGACTTCCCTTTTTGCCGCCGCGATGAGCGCATCGAGCAGATCGTCGGCTTTGACGCCGAATCCCTTGCGGCCAGATACCTCGATGTAAGCCTTGGCACGATCTTCTTCGCTGACCTCGTAGCCCAGCTCAATAGCGCAGCGTGGAGTGAGAGCGACCATTTCGTACGAGAAGTGGGTGTAGTGCGCAGCCTTGTCGGGATAGCCGAGCAGGCGAATGGCTTCGACGACGGTGGTTTGGGGATCGCTCTGGCGCGAGTCGATGACGTTGTAGATGGCTTCGACTCCGCCGAAGTGAGGATGGTCGGGTTCGCCTCGCTCGGCGGAGATCCAGCACTCGTGATGGTTAGGATAGCGGAAGAACTTCTGGTAGCCGAAGTCGCGGCCCAGGAGGCCGAACTTCCAGAGGTGGTAGGCGATGTCCTTGCCGACGTAGCCGACGGTCCCGTTGGAGCGGACGATGACCTTGGCGTCTTCGTCGGGGCCGGATTTTTCTTCGGTGTCGGCGGATTTTTCTGCCGCTTTCGCGGCATTGGCTTTGGTCGCCGTTGCGGGGCGGGTCATCACCCAGCAACCCTCATTCTTGCCTTCGGTTTCGAAGTAGAGGACACCCTTGTCTTTGAGCTGCTGGAAGGCGAGGTCCCAGAAGTGCAGGCGCAGGATTTCGCTCTCCCGTGGCAGGAAGTCGTATTCCACGTCTAGGCGGTCCATGGTCTCGAGATGACGGCGGAGAACGGCCGTGGAGACGAGATCGGCGATTTCTGCCATCTCATTGCCACCCTGCTCGATGGCATGTAATGCTTCAAGTCTAACTTTAAGATTAACCTTGTCCTGCTCGTACCACTGGGAGACACGCGCGTAGAGATCCCAGCAGTAGTAATCGAAGCGTGGGGTGGAGGCGATGAGGGCTTCGACTTGCGACTTCGACTGCTTCTCGAGATAGACGAAGCCGACCACAACGTCGGCGACCTGAACGCCGGTGTTGTCGATGTAGTTCTGGACGTCGACACTGTGTCCGGCGGCGCGGAGGAGGCGAACGAAAGTGTCGCCCAGGATCGCGTTGCGAAGATGACCGATGTGCGCGGCCTTGTTGGGGTTGATGCTGGTGTGCTCAACCAGGATCTTGCCTTTGACGTCGGCGGCGCCTTCGCTCGTGTAATCGGTGATGGCGATGGCACTTCCGGCGGCCAGGGCCCGCGCTGCTTCGTCGCGCTTGAGGCGGGCGTTGATATATCCGGCGCCAGCCACTTCCAATTTTTCGAAGCCGTCAGGTATGGGCATCTCGGCAACGGCTTCCTCGGCGATCTTGCGCGGGGCTTTGCGCAGCTGCTTCGCCAGCTCGAAGGGGAAAGGCATGGCGAACTCTCCCATTTCGACCATGGGTGGCGCGTCGATGACAAGGTTGGGGAGATCGATCTGGTACTTCGACTTCAAGAAATTGCGAACGTGACGGGCAAGTTGCTTTTGACGGACTAAGTACACAATGGCTCTCGGTTTCTGGTGCAGCTGCTGAGGCGAAGGATTGCAGACTTTGCGTGCCGGAGATGGCTCGCAAATCACTGAAGAGAATAACGATTATAGCAAACGCTGCATTCATGCAGGTTTGACGCTGTCAGCGGGGTTACCTATGATGAAAAACAGTTGTCAGTGGCCGGCTGCCAGTTGTCGGCAAGAAGAAAATCTCGAAGGCCCTTGGGCACTCGCGGTGACGCGGCTCTGCCATTCAACGAAGCAGCGACCTTAGTTTCCGGACTCTCAGCGGACTGACCGATGCGCATTGCATACCTCGACGGATTTTCAGGCATCAGCGGCGATATGTTTCTCGGCGCGCTGGTGGATGCCGGGGTTCCGTTCGAGTTGCTGCAGCAGACGGTCGCGGCGCTGGGTATCGGGACAAGTCTGGAGATATCGCGGGTCGATCGCAACGGGATTTCGGCGGTCAAGATCGATGTGGTGGTTGGGGGCAAGAAAGATTTGCCGCGGGAAGAGTTTTGGGAGAGTACGGCTCGTTTGGAACATTCGCGCCATGAGCATCAGGAGAAGCAGGCTCATTCGCACGGGCGACATCTGAGCGAGATTCTAAAGATCATCGCGGCAGCTCCGATCAGCGGGGAAGCAAAAAAGACGGCGAGCACGATGTTCAAGGCGTTGGGAGAGGCCGAGGCCAAGGTGCACAACACCGATGTCGAAAAGGTGCATTTTCACGAGGTCGGCGCGGCGGATGCGATTGTCGATATTGTGTGCGCGGCGGTCGGCGCAGCAGCCTTGGGAGTAGACCGCTTCCTTGCGTCGCCGCTGAATGTTGGCAGTGGAACCGTAAAGTGTGCGCACGGAGTGATGCCGGTTCCCGCTCCGGCGACGTTGGAACTGTTAAAGGGTGTGCCGGTTTATTCGGGTGAGATCCAGAAAGAGCTGGTTACTCCAACGGGGGCTGCGATTGTACGCACGTTGGTGGTGGACTATGGTGCCATCCCGCCGATGAAGACGGAGAAGATTGGATACGGAGCTGGTACACGGGACTTCCCTCACCACTCGAATGTGCTGCGACTCGTGGTGGGTGAAAGCATCGAATCACAATTGCTCCGTACGGGGTCGGATTTATCGAGGGAATGCGAAGAAATCGTGGTGCTTGAGGCGAACCTGGACGATTTGAATCCGCAGATCATTGGCTATACGACGGAACGGTTGCTGGCGCAAGGCGCGCTGGACGTGTTCACGACGGCCGTGCAAATGAAGAAGGGAAGGCCGGGGACCCTGGTGACTGTACTCTCGAAAACAGAGGATGAGCCAAAGCTGCGCGACATTCTGTTTCGTGAGAGCAGCACGTTAGGCGTCCGCTGTCGTCGCGAGCACCGCCGGATTCTGGCGCGGCGGCATGAGAGCGTTGCCACTGCGTGGGGCGAGGTGCGGATCAAGATTGGGAGTGTGAACGGCACAGAGTTTCAGGCAGCTCCCGAATACGAAGATTGCCGGTCGATCGCGGCGGCAAGCGATGTTCCGCTCAAGACGGTGATGCAAGAGGCGCTGCGGGTGTATTGGGATAAGAAGAGTGGATAGAGCGAACGAAGCGGCTAGGCAAAAAGTCATTAAAGTCGTGCCCTGAAGCGAGGCAGTATGAAGGAACCTTGCGGCCGGACGGGCGGGTAATGTCATAGCTTGGCACCACTCTTTTCGAGAGAATAAGCAAAGAACCTGAGATACATGGACAAGCCTGGGAAGTACTACATTACGACGCCCATTTATTACGTGAATGCGCGGCCGCACATTGGCCACACCTATACGACGGTGGTCTGTGATACTGTCGCCCGGCGCCAGCGCATGATGGGCTTCGATACCTGGTTCCTGACCGGGACGGACGAGCATGGCCAGAAGATCGAGCGCGCGGCCGTAGCCGCCGGGTGCTCGCCACAAGAGTTTGCTGACCGCGTCTCGGCGGAGTTTCGTCAGCTTTGGGACCGGATGAAGCTGAGCTATGACGACTTCATCCGTACGACCGAGCCGCGCCACGTGCGGGGCATGCAGGCGCTGTTCAAGCGGCTGATGGAGCGGGGCTACATCTACAAAGGTTCGTACACCGGGCAGTATTGCGTGTTCGATGAGCTATTTGTGGACGTGACGGAGCAGGGTGCTCCCTGCCCCGAGTGCGGACGGCCGACGGAGAGGGTCCAGGAAGAGAACTATTTCTTCAAGCTGTCGGCCATGGAAGGGCCGCTGCTAAGGCTGTACAGCGAGAATCCGGACTTCATTCGGCCGGAGGCGCGGCGCAACGAAGTGATTTCCTTCGTGCGCGGCGGTCTGCGCGACCTGTCGGTAAGCCGGACGACGTTTACGTGGGGGATTCCGGTTCCGGGCGACGAAAAGCACGTCATCTACGTGTGGCTCGACGCGCTGGCGAACTACATCACCGCGATAGGCTACGGATCGGACGATCCGAAGGACAAGAATAAGTTTGAGCACTACTGGCCTGCCGACGTGCACATGATCGGCAAGGAGATCGTGCGCTTTCACTGCGTGTACTGGCCGGCGTTCCTGCTGGCGGCGGAATTGCCGCTGCCGAAGTCGATCATCGCGCACGGCTGGCTGCTGTTCGAAGAGAGCAAGATGTCGAAGTCGCGCGGCAATATCGTGCGCAGCGAGACGATTCTCGACACGCTGGGTGCCGACACCTTGCGCTACTTCCTCCTGCGTGAAATCGTGTTCGGCAGCGACGGATCGTTCAGCTTCGACGCTCTGGTGCAGCGGTTCAATGCGGACCTAGCCAACGGGTTGGGCAATCTCTCGAGCCGGACGCTGAGCATGATCACGCGCTACTTTGGCGGTGAGATTCCGTATCCGTCGCCGGGGGCGCGGACGGAGGCCGATGATGCGGTTGCGGAACTTGCGACCAGGACGATCGCGGAATTTCATGCGCAGTTTGAGCAGTTCCAGTTCTCCCGGGCGCTGGAGACGGCGTGGGGTTTGGTAGCGGCTGTGAACAAGTACATCGTCGAGAACGAGCCGTGGGCGGTGGCAGAGAAAGAAGACCAGGACTCGCGGGCCCGGCTGGCAACGATCTTGCATACATCGGCCGAAGCGTTGCGGATTGTGACGGCACTGGTGCATCCGGTGATTCCGGAGTCGACCGCGCGCATTTGGGAGCAGCTGGGGCTGGGTGACATTTCCAAGCTGGACCTGCGCGGGCTCGCATGGGGACGGCTGCCGCTGCACACGAAGCTGGGAAAGGTTGAAGCGGTGTTTCCGCGCGCCGATAAGAGCACCGTTGAAAGGATGCAGCAAATGGAGCAAGAGAGATCTGTGCAGGCTACGGTCGAGCCCCGAGCGGAGAGTATGCCGATCACACCTGGGGCTGCGGTAACGCCTGCGCCCGTAGCGGCACCGACGAACAACACGATTACGATCGACGATTTCGCCAAGGTGGAGCTGCGGGTCGCGCAGGTCAAGGTGGCCGAAAAGGTGAAAGGCGCCGACAAGCTGCTGCGTTTGGAAGTCGATCTCGGCACGGAGACGCGCCAGATCGTGGCAGGCATCGCCCAGGCCTACGATCCGGAGAAGCTCATTGGACGCAAAGTCGTCATCGTTGCCAATCTCGCGCCGCGCAAGTTGCGCGGCCTGGAGTCGCAGGGCATGATCGTGGCGGCGTCGTACGGTGATGATGGTGTTCCGGTGCTGGCAGGATTTCTGGAGGATGTGCCGGTGGGGGCGAGGCTGAAATAGGAGCAACGAGCAATTAGCAACTAGTTTCAAGTCGACGAAGGTTGGCCTCCTGTTCCGCGATTTCCACATGTATACCGACTCGCATTGCCATCCTGAGAACAAGCGATTCGATAGCGACCGCGGTGACGTTTTCACGCGGGCGAAAGCGGCTGGTGTGACCACCATCCTTGCGATCGGCAACGGCGACGGTCCGGGCACAGGAACCTTCGACTGCGCGATCAAGCTCGCTGAACAGCATGACGGAGTGTATGCCACGGTTGGCATACATCCGCATGAGGCAGCGCTCGCGACGCAAGCCGACTTCGATGAACTGGTTGCACTGGCGAAGCATCCCAGGATCGTGGGATGGGGCGAGATCGGACTCGACTATTACTATGACCACTCGCCCCGCGATGTGCAGCAGCAAGTGTTTCGGCAGCAGCTCGAACTCGCGAAAGCAGCGAAGCTGCCCATCATCATTCACTGCCGCCCGTCGGACAACAGCGATGACGCGTGGGAGGACTTGCTGCAACTGCTGCAAGACAACTGGCAGTCCAGCGGACTTGGCGGGGTGATGCACTGCTTTACAGGAACCGTCGACCAAGCGCGTGCGTCGCTCGACCTGGGATTCGTCATCTCGTTCGCCGGTAATATTACCTACCCTAAGGCACAGAACATTCGCGATGCCGCGAGCATGGTTCCGCTGGATCGGATGTTTATCGAGACGGATTCACCGTACCTGGCGCCGATTACCCATCGCGGGAAGCGCAACGAGCCGGCGTTCGTTACGGAAGTGGCGAGGCAGATCAGTCAGTTGCGAGGCGAGGCTCCAGAGGAAATCGGGCGGATAACAACGGAAAACTTCTATAGCTTCTTCCGCCCTTCGACACCGAATCATTGATGTCCTTCGAGACCTAATTCCGCGAACTCGTAGGTCGCGGACCCCTTCGTCCGCTCGGGATGACAAACAAGAGAGCGTTTGCGCACGGCTGAAGTCGTACCCTGATCCAAAGCCGTCGGCAAACGACTTTGTCCACACACCATGGCCGGTGAAGCCCCTCCCTGTATCTAGTCTGTGATGTCGACTCCTCGTTGCTCTTTGCAGCAGTACCTTGCAGGGCGCATGGCATTTCGGCAATTGCACCAGCCTTGTTACACTAATCGTTTATGGCTGAGAACTCGTTCGACATTGTCAGCAAGGTTGACTTGCAAGAGGTCTCCAATGCTCTACAACAGGCATTGAAGGAGATCCATACGCGCTACGACCTAAAAGATTCGAAGTCGGACATCCATCTGGAGGACAAGGAAGCCCTCGTGCTAAGCTCGGCGGACGAGTACAAACTGAAGTCAGTGAACGATGTGCTGCAGACCAAGCTGGTGAAGCGCGGTGTGTCGCTGAAGGCGCTGACGTATGGCGCGATCGAGCCGGCGTCCGGATCGACTGTGCGGCAGAAAGTCAGTTTGCAGCAGGGTATCCCGATCGAGAAGGCGCGCGAAATCGTTAAGCTGGTGAAGAATTCGAAGCTCAAAGTGCAAGCGTCGATTCAGGGCGACTTCGTGCGGGTGAGCGGGAAAGATCGCGACACGCTGCAACAGGTCATCGCGATGATCAAGCAATCTGATTTCGGCATCGATATGCAGTTCACGAACTACCGTTCCAACTAATTACACCTAGGGCAATCCGGCTTGAATACGACGGTAACTCGCAACGCCAAGGAAGTTTTCGACCTGTTGCACGACGATCTCGCGGCCATCGAGCGCGAGTTCGGCCGCGACACCGTCTCGGACGTGCGGGCGATCACCGAGATCGGCGAGTACCTGCGCGCCGGAGGCGGCAAGCGCCTGCGCCCTGCTCTCCTGTTGCTCTCCTGCAAGCTGATGAATTACACGGGCCAGGGCGCGATCAAACTGGGCGCTGTCGTGGAGATCATTCATACCGCGACGCTGGTTCACGATGACATTATCGATGAGGCGACGACGCGGCGTGGGCGACCGGCGGCCAACACGCAGTGGGGCAATGCGAAGTGCGTACTGGCCGGGGACTGGTTGTACATGCAGTCGTTCAAGATTGCGGTGCAGGAGCGTAACTTCGCGATCCTCGACACCCTGATCGAACTCACACAGGCGATGGTTGAGGGCGAGTTGCTGCAGATTGAGCGCCTGGGCAAGGCGATCGCGATTGACGAACACTTTGAGCTGATCTACCGCAAGACGGCGTGCCTGTTTTCCGTGTGCATGAAGCTGGGCGGCATTCTCGCGGGATCTTCCGGCGCCGACTTGCAGAGGCTGAGCGACTACGGTCGCAATCTGGGAATGGCGTTTCAGATTGTGGATGACGTACTCGACCTGACGGCTTCCGAAGAAGTGCTGGGAAAGCCGGTGGCGAGCGATCTGCGCGAAGGCAAAGCGACGCTCGCCGTATTACATGCGCTGGAACGGTGCACACCCGAGGAGCGAGCTAAGATCGAGTCGGTGTTAGGAAATGGCGGTTTTAACGGCATTACTCCTGCCGACATCGTAGCTATCTTGAACCGCTACGGCTCGATTGACGCGGCTTACGCCCGCGCCACCGAGTTGGCCAAGGCCGCGCGCCAAGCCATCTGCACCTTTCCTGATTCGGAGATCAAGCGCGTACTGCTGTGGGTGCCGGAGTTCGTGGTCGAGCGACAGAGCTGAAGCGCATACCGTCTGCCACGCTTATAATCCCACCACTATGCTGCTGTTCGCGGTCATTCGCACCATGGAAGTTGCGTGGCAGCCGTCGGCGCCGTTGGGGCTTCAGGCTGATTGGGAGGCTTACGCACTGTACATGGATGGGCTCCAACAGGAAGGGTTTGTGTCCTTGGCGGTCCACCAGCAAAATCCCATGTCTGGCTGATTGTTCGCGCACCCCATCCCGACGAGATCACCAAACGGTTCGCCGCCGATCCTTGGAGCGGTACCGACCGTCTGCGCATGGGTCAAATCACACCATGGACGATTCGCTTGGTTCGCTATCGTAGGTGGCACGAGATTCCACATCGCAAAAGTAAGCCTTCGCAAGTGATATAGACTTCGTGCCATGGCCGCTCCGAAAGAAGTCGAAATCAAGTTTGTCATCACTGGTATGCGGTCGCTGGAGCAGCAGCTTGTAAAGCTTGGCTTCCGCTGCGTGACACCGTCGACCTACGAAGTGAATACTCTCTACGACTCGCCGAGCCAGAAGTTGCGTCGCAAAGGTGAGTTGCTACGGTTGCGCAAGTACGGAGATGCGTGGCGGCTGACGCACAAGGCGCGTGGTGTTGCGGGCAGGCACAAGTCGCGGGCTGAACTGGAAACGAGTGTCGCTGACGGCGAACAAATGGACCGGATCCTTCGTGCGTTGGGCTACAGACCTGTCTTCATGTATGAGAAGTATCGTTCGGAGTGGAGTGACGGGAAGGGTCACGTCGTGCTCGATCACACTCCGATCGGGGATATCAGCGAGATCGAAGGGCATCCGCGGTGGATCGATCACACGGCTCGGGCGCTGAGCGTGTCGCCGGCGCAGTACATTACGATGTCGTACGCTGAACTTTTCTTTGACTGGAAGCGTAAATATAAACAGAACGTGGTGAACATGACGTTTCGCGAGTGCGGCGGCCGCGCAAAGTCCGCTGATTGAGCACCCGCCAGAGTTCCGCGGAAGCCGAAGCCGGCTCCGGAGTTTAGACCTCGCCGGGCCTGAACCGGAGCCGGATTGACGGCTCAGCATTTACATCGACTTAGCCCGAATTCGGAAGGGTTCGAGGTATCCCAAGATATGCCGAGTTATGCCGAAATAGCCGGGAAATAGCCGGGGGTTTTTCTTGCGCTCAATTCGAGGACTCCGACATTGTCAGAATTCGCACACGATCACCGGGTGGCCATCCTTCCAGACTTAGGATCAGTTTTAGGGGGCCTCGACTTGGGCCGGCTGTGGATACCCCATCCGAGTCGCTCGCGGTGCTCTCTCGGGCTGCGGCTAGCTCCCGTCATTGGTCGGGTTGTATAAAGCCGAATTTTCCGAGCGAAGTTGAAACCGTGCCCTAATACAAGGCCGTTCGCCCGTAGTGAAGCACGGTATAGCTTCTACCAGATCCGCACGCGGTCGGGCGGCGCAAGGTACAGCGTCTGCCCGGGCTGAACCTCGAACGAACTGTACCAGCCGTCGATGTTGCGCACCGTACTAGCCCGATACTGTCCCGGCGAATGCGAATCGGTCAATACCTGACGCCGCAGAAGGGCTTCGCGCAGCTTCGAAGCAGAGTTCTGTCCAAAGGCAATAAAGAACTGCTGATCGCCGCTGAATCCGTCCTGGACCGTCGCTGTCTTGCCCCCAAGCGAGGCATGGTAGCCATCGTAGGAAGCAGCGATACCGGCAAGATCGGCGATGTTTTCTGCCAACGTCTGTTTGCCGTTGATGTGCACGCCAGGAAAGGGCTCGTAGCTGTCATATTGCTGCGCCAGCTTTGTGGTGGCCTCTTCAAAGTGCGAGAGGTCGGAGGGAGTCCACCAGTTACGCAACCGCCCCTTGGAGTCAAAGGCGCTGCCCTCGGTATCGAAGGTGTGGCTGACTTCATGTCCGATAACGGAACCGATGGCCCCGTAGTTCGCGGCTGCCGGCGCCTGCGGATCGAAGAACGGCGGTTGCAAAATCGCTGCCGGGAAACACAACGCGTTCTGCAGCGGGAGATTCACGGCATTCACGGTTTGCGGCAACATCGCCCACTCTCTTGGGTTCACATCCTTCCCCAGCCGAGCGAGTTGGCGATGATACTGGAAGAGCGCGCCGTTCCAGACGTTGCCGAACAGGTCGTCCGCCTTTACCTCGTACCCCGAGTAGTCGATCCACGTCTCCGGATAGCCGATGCCGACGTACAAGGTAGTGAGCTTAGCTTTCGCTTCTGCCTTAGTCGAAGCTGCCATCCACGCCAGCGCGTCAATGCGCTTGTTGAAGGCGGCAACAATGTTGGTCACCATCTGCTCTACCTGGGCCTTCGCGTCAGGCGAGAAGTAGCGTTGGGCGTAGATTTGTCCAACCTCATCGCCGAGCAGCCGATTCGTCAGAAAAACGCCGCGTTGCCAGCGTGGCCGCTGCTGGGGTTGGCCTATCAGCACGGTGCCGAAGAAGGCGAAGTATTCGTCGGCAAAAGGCTTTGACAAGTATGGAGCGGAGTTCTCAACAAGGTGATAAGAGAGCCAGTCTTTCCATGACTCCAGGGGGGTCGATGCGACCAGCGCCGACTCGGCAATGAACGCGCTTGGTTGCCACACGATGAAGCTGGCCTGTTGCACCAGACCCGCTGCACGGAAGTATTTTCCCCAATCGAGCCCAGGAGCTTTTTGGCGAAGTCTGCCTGCGTCCAGGTGTTGTTGGCCTTGTGGACATCCTGATCTTCAGCCAGGCTGAGATGCCTTTCCGCGATAGCATGCTCCAGGGCGATGACTCGCTCCGCGCGCGTCAGGGTCGCTGAAGCCGGCGAGCTTCAGCATGGCGGCCACATGTGCCTGATACATAGTCCGGATGTCGCGCATCTTCTCGCTGTCGGCGAGGTAGTACTCGCGGTCCGGCAACTCTAGACCACCCTGCAAAAGATAGGCCGTGTAATGCGCTGAGTCGTCGAGCCCGGGTGCAACCCACACTCCAAACATATTAGGTGTGTGAAAATTGGTATTGTTGAGCGCGTCCACATCGGCGCGAAGCGTCTTGCCGAGCGCGGCAGCCAACTGCTGCTTGTCGGCGATGACAGTAATGGCGTCGAGATCAGGCTTAATAGGGCCCATGCCTTTGGCATCGACGGCTGCCTCATCCATGAAGGAGTTGTAGAGGTCGGCAATTTTCGCCTTGCCCGAGCGGGCAGCAGGCTTGCTTTTTGCGATTTCGTCAATCAGACCGGCAGTACGCTTGTCGCTGACATCGGAGAGGTGCGAGGAGGCGCTGACACCGGGCCGATCGGGCGGAATCTCGGTGCGCTCCACCCAGGCGCCGTTGGCGTATTCGAAGAAGTTGTCGCCGGGCTTTACCGAGCGGTCCATGTTGGCTACGTTGACGCCATGCGTCTGCGGAGGGGCTTCTTGATTTTGGGCGAAGGCAGGCAACAAGGCAGTTGCGATGAATGTGAATGAGAGCAAGCAATGTGAAAGCATTTGAATTTAACCGTGGTTAGGGGGTTTTTAAGGTCATTTTAGCCTGACCGGGATAGGATTTCAGCGTCCTGCTGAGGCGTATTCTACTCATTTTTTTCGCTGGGCAGCAGGTTGCGCGCCAACAGCACTTGTTCTTCCCCCCATCCCATATCAGTCC
>Ga0306925_10002390_pt1 | contig 16107 bp, 18 predicted proteins | sample flu12Cox44000176_FD_203755 | JGI IMG/M metagenome (GOLD analysis project Ga0306925, IMG submission 203755) | Lab enrichment of tropical soil microbial communities from Luquillo Experimental Forest, Puerto Rico - flux8day.12C.oxic.44.000.176 (v2)... | ecosystem: Environmental > Terrestrial >... | reverse complement strand
TGAAAGCTTTTGTCAAAGCTGAGCTGCCAATGGAAGAAGCAGACCATGCTTATAGTGGCTCGATTGCTGGCAATCCCGGCAAGCTAATCATCCGGACGAAATAGTTCCGCCCGCTCTCGCCAGAAGCGAAAACCGAGCTGTTGCGCCGAGGGTTCGCTTTAGAAGTACCAGAAAGCGAAGTCGCCACACTGCAAGAGAAACTGACGTTCTTGCGGTACGACTCACCTATATTCATGCCGGAAATGGATCTCGAGCTAACCGAACTACCGGTTGCGCCCTCGGCCCCGGAGACCTGTCGTCCAATTAACCCAACCGACGTCCAGCCGATCGACCCTGGCTCTTTCTCGAGCGGTTATCGTCGTGGTATACGTGTTGACAGGCGGCAAGCCCAAATCGCGACCGCTCAACCCAAAGGAAAGAAAAGCCAATGAGAACGCCAAGTCCTTTGCCACCGCACCTAGTCGATATCATCGCCCGAACCAATCGCGCCTCCGATAAAATCGCTCGCGAACGGCTCCAGTCGCCAATCGCAAGTTTGCGCCGTACCAGTTCAAAAAAGCGCGATCATTGCACCGACTCGCCATCTGCGCCGTTGCTGCGCTAAGAAAAGTCCGAGCCAAGTCGCCAAGAGCAAATAACGCCGCCATCGCCGCACTCAAACGCACCGCAAAACCAAGAAGGCTGGCCAAGTATGGGTCGAGGTCGCCAAAGTCAGAGCGTTGAAAGCATCAAACGCGAGCGCCAGCGCCGCCAGAAAGTGCAAGCCGCCTGTTGTGCGCCAGATGCCATGAGCGATAGCCATTACCGAAATCGCACGATCAGTAAGTGCCCTATTTTCAGCATCTTCCATTGGAATGTCACAAAATTGTAACATTCAGAACGGCCCTTTTACCGAAGAGCATCTATTCAGGTGAGAATGCCTGCCGAAATGCTAAAGTCGCGAGGTGACTAACCCTCGCAGACCATGCTCAAACACATCGCACCCCTGACGTTGCGTTGGGCTCTTGGTGCAACGCTCCTCTCGGCTGTGGCCGATCGGTTCGGCCTATGGGGACCTCCCGGCGCGGCGAACGCCAGTTGGGGTGACTTTTCTCATTTCGTGGCCTACACCGCGAAGGTAAACAGTTTCCTGCCGGCCATCCTTGCTCCCGGACTGGCCGTCTTTGCCACCATCGCCGAGTTTGCTTTGGGTCTCGCACTTCTTCTCGGCATCTGGCGTCGCCCGGTCGCTTGGGCGAGTTGCGGTTTGCTGACGCTTTTCGCCCTCGCGATGACGTTTTCTTTCGGCGTCAAGGCCCCGCTCGACTACTCGGTCTTCGTGGATGCCGCCGCCGCGCTGCTGCTCGCCTCTTGGCCAAACAAACCGGCCACCCGTGATGAAAAGCCTTCTTCCCCGAGGACAAACCAACCTGGCGATTCTCTAGGGTGAGAGAGAGTCACTACAACGACCTCATAGAACGAACGAAGCGCGCCGAGCGGGAAGACTTTGGGCGAGCGATTGTGTAGGTGTTCGGCACCGTAGGAAAATGATAAATTCTGATAGAGTTGCCTCTATTCCACTTGTGAAGTGTCGCCCTCAGGGGGCGTCGCTTGATGTCACTTCACCCAGGGCTAAAGCGCCTGGGCTATTCTGTTAGACCGCTCCGCGGTCGTAGGAAAATGTCCAAACTCCAGGAAGCGGCCTCGCTGTGAGCGAGGCCACTTCACCCAACCGGGTGCTGCTCCCACGCGGTCTTGCCGCCCTTATACCTCGCCGGTCTTAGCTAGGGAAATGCGGTCGAAAGATTGCTTCGATCCCGTCCGGCACGATACGTTGTTCGCGGCGGCCCGAGTGGTGGTACAGCCTCTGGATTTCAACCCCTTGAAAAGTTCCGGCGCTGAGCTGGGCCGCCATGCTCGGCGTTACCGCCGCGTGCCGGTCTTTTCAAGCGTTTGCACCAGAACCAATTAGGTCACACGCACGGAAAATTTGTCCTGCGCGTCAAGAACCTTTCGCCGTGGTCGCGATGTCGAACCGATCGAGATTCATGACTTTGTTCCAGGCCGCAACAAAGTCGTCAACGAACTTTTTCTCCCCATCGGAACTGGCGTAGACTTCGGCCAATGCGCGGAGCTGCGAGTTTGAGCCAAAAACAAGATCAACGCGCGAGGCAGTCCACTTGAGTTCGCCCGTCTTGCGATCGCGGCCTTCAAAAAACTCGGCGCTGCCGTTTGGAGAAACCGGTTTCCATTCGGTGCGCATATCGAGCAGGTTCACGAAGAAGTCGTTAGTCAGCGACTCCGGCCGTTTGGTGAAGACACCATGCTGCGTCCCGCCGGCGTTGGTTTTCAAAACACGCATCCCGCCGACGAGGACCGTCATTTCAGGTGCGGTCAAGGTTAACAACTCCGCTTTATCGATCAGCAGAGGTTTCATTCCGGTGTGGCCCGCTTGCCTTGCACCGCATCAAAGTATCCATCGATCCGCGAGGTCCCGGGATCGACTTAATTTACGGCGCCGCAGCCACGCATCAGGGATTTTCACTTTCGCAAGTTGCGGAATTATCGCGTAAGGTTGGCCTTGGCTTTCAAATGGCCTATCGAGAGCCGGGCGCTCCGCTGGTGGTGCCTTCCGTCCTACTCTTGAAGGTCGATCACTACACTGCCTTGATACGGTACGAAGGCGGCCGTTACCTGCTTCAGGACCCCACCTTTGGGAACGACACATGGGCCACGCACGATGCGCTTGAGGCCGAAGCCAGCGGATATTTTCTCATTCCGCCCGGAGAACTGCCCCCCGGCTGGCGCGCCGTGGATGCGCAAGAAGGCGGAAGAATATGGCGCAAGGGGAACGTGAACGGCCCTGAGCCAGGCCCTCATGGGCCATGCGATCCTAGTGCGCGGCTGAACTCAGGGCAGTTTACAGTGCAGCCGTGGCGGGCAAGCAGTTTTAGCTTCGATGAGAGTGTTCCAGTGCCCGTTGTACGCAAAAAAGTTAAAAAAAGTGGCTGGGTTTTGATTTTATTCGACCCCGACAGAACCCCCTTGGCGGTTATATGATTTCTCCGATGGGATCCACGTAGACACAGTCTCTTGGCGCAGAGAGGTTTGCCCAAACTCCGATGTCGATTTTCGTATCGTTGTTGGAAAATTTAGACAATGCAAGCTAAACTCGTCATCGTCGGAACTCACAACGCTGGTGAGCGGCGCGTATTAACTACGCCAATCGCGATGAGTGTGGGCGTATCTTTTACTACATTGCCTTCAAATGTTGTGAAGCTAAGTTTAACGGATTCTCCGTCCCCGGCAATGTTCACTACGCCCTGTAATGCTACAGCCTGATTATTGCCACCGCTCCCCGCTTCACCAAGGAATATCGTCGTGCGATCTATGACGTTCGTACCCGGCTGTGAGCTAAGGCTTGCAATTGCTCCCTGGTCGTCAGTATCGAAATTTGCGATACTTAACGATCCAAATAAGACATGATTTCCCTTATGCATATCATCGATCTGCGAAAGGACAAATCCCCCCAAGCCATCATCTCCATCCCTTGAGTCCCCCACCCGCAGATCATCAACTGCTATTGCGACCAGCGAGATCTGGCGGGCCTCACCATCAAAGGTTGCACAACGAAGATCCACGATGTCAGCACTATCCTCAACGGTCGCGGTGCCGAGAATTAAGATCGACTGAGAGTTGCCATTAGGAAGGTGCTCCAACAAAACGGAATTCTCCTTCAGGATAATGCCCCCGTCTCTCGCAGCAAGTTGAACCCTGGCGGATTGAGTATCCCCGTCTAGATTGGAAAGGACAACTTTACCGAAGACTACATACCTTCCCCTCTGAAGCGTGACCCTTGCAACAACGGTATCTTGGAAGTTCCTTAACTGGACCAAGGGAGGTGCAGCAGTAGTTACTGCGAGGTTCTCCGTTGTTATCGCGATCAACGAAGCCAGAGATACATTGCCTAGGAAAGTTGCACAACGAATGTCAACGATCTCGCCTCCGTTATCGGCAGTGAACGCCCCTTGTAACGAAATGGAGTTTGTAGATTCGAAGTTTACGCTATGAAGGATACCCTCGTCTCGACCCACGCGGATATCAGTTTGATCGATTATATTGAAACCAGCTTGTGAAGTCAGACGAGCGGTAGCGTTCTGGGCGTCACCATCGGCATTTTTGAGTGACACTTTGCCAAATACCACGTACTGGCCCTTAGGAATTGCTAGCCTCACGGCAACCGTGTCGCTAAAATTATTCAGAACTATAACGTCCGGACCTTGAATATTAAAGAAGGCTACTTTGGCTTCTCTTTCAATTGCATCCAGCAAATGTGACAATGTTGTGGGTAAAGGCAGTCCGACTAGGTGCGCCAATGTGTCTGCACTGGTCGCTATTGAGAATCCCGCTTGCGAAACAGTACTACGAAAGCTTCTCATAGCAGGTCCAGGCTGTTATTGGGAAGGCCCGGTTTGCGGATAGTTCCGTGCCCATTGTTTAGCCCATTGCAAAGTTACTGCAGTGCAACTAATATGGGGATCAAACCCTCGCCCGTGATTAATGGCCGTAGTGCCTTGCCAATTACTGCGCCAAAAGCCTTGAGGGGATCCGCCTTCATGGCATGTCCGGGTGTAGGGGATGTAGTCAAAAGATCACCTATATTGATGTGCCCGTACCGGGCATCTGCCTTACAATACACCTTCCCGACCAGCGCAATTGGCATCCTGTTGCTCTCAGAAATCCGCCTGCCCAGAGTGATCCCAGGCTTACAGTCCCCGGCGCCAGAGACAATGCCAGCGACTCTCCTATCGTAGGCCTCCTGACATGCTTGCAGTGCGCCTTCGTTATTTATAACCATTACGGTTCCTGGCGACACGCTATTGCCCGCCGCTAGATCAAATTCTTCGGCGCAGTCCTGTCCGAGCAGATTAACGTCAAAGCAAGTGATCGTGGTGGTTGAATTTTTGACATTGTCGTTGATGTTGCCGGTCACTTCGATATTGCCCTTGAATTTGGCGGCGAGCCCGCCGGCGCTGACACTCGCCTCACCCATTACCCCAATACCCTTACCATCTTGGCTACCGCCGTAGACTCCGACGCCTTCTGCTTTACCGGCGATCCCGACCACGCCGAGGTCCGGGCTTTCCCCAAAAACACCCACTGTCTGCGCCGCGAATGGATTCTGTCCGGCGATAAAGCCGCGGGCGGCGTTGATGTTATGTCCCTGAACCGCTGGCACAGGAAGCGAGGTCTTCTCTTCAAAGGACACGCCAGAAAGTCCCGTCAAAGCACTTCGTTCCGTTGCCGGGTCACCAAATAAAATTGCCGCATGCACAATGTTGTTTGCCATTGACAGCCTCCAACCAAACTTAATGTCTTTATTTCTACACGATGTTAGCGAAAAGTGCTGATGGATGTCAATGTTTCGATAATCTTGGCTATCTACACGACTTGTCCAGCGTCGAGAGTTCTTGAAGCGAACCGATCAGATCAAGCAGTGATCGGCCCTCCCCCGATCCAGACGCCAGACCAGAATCGCATGACGCCGCCGCTACTCACATTGGCGGGCTGTATTTTCCCTGTTCCGATGAAGATGCAAACCGACGATGTGCTCATGGTGTTTTCTGCGTTTTATTATGACTCGGAGAACTTCGGCTATGAGAACGCTATCGCGATTCTCAATGTCGCAGGCCCGCGTAGGGGTAAGGAAGCGAGCGTTGCGCAGTTTGTCGTCGAGACGCTCGATCGCGTTTTTGGAACCAGTGATCGGGCCCAGGATTAATTGTTTGTGGAACGGGACAGGGGGCCGTGCTGGCCGATTGCGTGCCTCCCTGGGACTTGGATTACGCTGACGGAATGAATGTTTGCCGATATCCCTTTCAATCGATTCCTTGGGTTGCGGTTGAACGGATCCGTCCTGACGCTGCCAGCGGATCCGAAGTACCAGAACCACATCGGTGCAGTGCACGACCGCGCGCATCATACAATCTTCTTCCAGCCTGATTAGCAGACGTTTTGCCGTTTCCACCGATTTCTTTTTCCTTTCCTTGTATTTGTCCGTCTGCTATCGGAACGCTTTAACGGAGGCTTTCGGTTGGATGTGGTTAGCACGCGCTCAGGAGTCGATCCTGACTTCTCTTACCCGGCACGTAAGATCTCAATTATAATTTCCTCAGCAATCACAAATAGAGACCCAACAACCAAACTTTGGTCTTGGCAGTTGGTGATCCAATCACTCCGGCGTGGCCTCCCACTAATCGCGCACCCATCGACCTCACTGAGAATACGATACACTTGTTGTAACGCACGCACATATTCATGCGCCGTGAGGCTCGCAAGTACAGCGTTGAGCTCCTTAATCAGATCCTGCTGCAGCCTGGGAGACCTGAAAGCGCTGGGAGAGAGACCTGTGATTACGGTTTGCAAGCTCTGGATATTATGGGTTAATTGTGTCTGCTGACTGACGACCTCTATCTCGGTTGTCGCAGGGAGGCTGTTGAGAAAGCCATCGTTGACGATAAGCTGTACCACAAACGTGCCTGGCAGATCCGGCACTAAAGAAGCGATTTGCGCTTTTGGATTTGAAATCGCCGCGGTGCTGCCACTTGGAGCCGAAACTATCGACCACTGATAAGTAAGCGGCGCGCCGTCGGTGTCGGTGCTCTTACTCCCATTCAGCGTAACGTTCCCGCCGACCACCGTTGACGATGGGTTCGCGCTCACATTGGCCACGGGGGGCACATCACTGAAGCTTACTGTGACTTCGGCAGGGCTGCTGGCGGTGCCAACAGAATCGGTCACAACCAACTGAAGGATGTAATTGCCAGCAACGTCGGCCAGGAAACTGGGTTTGGAGGTAGTGGGACCGGTCAAAGTAGCGCCACTGCCGGTCGGCTTGGATACAAACGACCACTGGTAAGCAATCGGTAAGCCAGCCAAATCATAACTGGCCGAGCCGTTTAGCTGTACGAGCGTCCCAACGGCAGTGATGGTTTGATTGGGACCGGCGTCGGCAACTGGCGGCGCGTCTTTTGTACTGATGGTGACAGTAGCGGGCGCGCTGGAGAGCCCCGCCGCATCGGTGACAACTAGTTGGATAACATAATTGCCAAGCGCATCCGGAGTGAATGTGGGATGGACGATTGCCGGATTAGACAGCGTCATCGCGCTTCCAGCGGGCTTGGAAACAAATGACCACGCATAAGTCAAGGGAAGTTGACCAGTGGGACCGCTGCTGGCGCTGCCGTCCAAGGTGACCAGGGTTCCCACCTGAACCGTCTGGTTGGGGCCGGCGTTTGCGATCGGTAGCGTCGTCGTGACGAAGCCTGTGCCGGCGAGCTTGAACACCACGCCAGAGCCAGCGAAACCCGACGCGCCCCCGTTCACTGTCGTGCCGTAGAGGTTGCCGGCGCTGTCGAGAAGCAGGCCCGCGAGGGGCCCAGAGCCGTCCTCCACGCCCGTAAAGGAGTGCAGCACCGTCTCGGTGGTCGCGACCGAAGCCCTCGGGAACGCCGCCAGAATCAGCACCGTGCTAAAAGCCGCAACGGCCGGCGCCGATCGGGCAAACCGTATCTTGAAAGGGGGAGAATGCATACGTGTATCATTATTGAGGGTTAAACGATAGGATTAGGGCAAGGTGGTTAGGTCTGATAACGCACGGGGCAGCGAGTGGGTTGGAAGGCCCGCCGCCAAGCTCCGTGATCAAGTTGGCGTTGATCGGGGCACCGGTGGTGGCGTCGTATTCGCCAACCATCCACCTGACGCTCGTGGGCTGGGGTCCGTGCTGTTAGCTTGGGTGAAAAAGATCTGCGCGCCGCTGGCCATGGCCCAAAGCGTTGCGATGCAGAGAAGGAATGTAAAGAGGGCGCGCCGCAGCGGCCTCCGAAGCACTTGCAAAACCCCGCCGCCCTGCGCACTTGAGATGATTTGGCTCGTCGAGGCATACTGACTGCCCATAACCTGCAAAAGTTATCCAGCATCTAAGAGAAGTTCTGCACACATATTGTCCGATACTCTCCGCGCATTGCAGGAAAATATTACGTTTCGCCTAGCTTCGAGGAAGGTGCCTATGCGATTTTCAAGGTGGTTCGAAGGCTAGTTCTAAGGGTACTCTGCATTATGTCGGATCCCGACATAAACCAGATCCTTACCGCCATCCTTCAAGAGGGCGCAGGGTATGAAAGCTCGGAAGACCGATAGGACCTGGAAAAAGCCAACTCGATCCGTATCGTCCGGAGATCGAAAGCCTGTTGGCAAATGGCCCAGCCAAAAGTTTATCGCTCGTCGCCACCACACGACCGAGGCCAATCTTCACAATTGGCTGAAGAAACACGGGCTGAAGTCGTCCCTGTCTCACCCCGTCGTTTAGTTTCCATGTCGCTTTTCGTACCTTTGTTGGAATTTAACCAGTTTCAAAATGTCATGCGCTTCGTGCTCGAGTTGCGTTGTTTCACTCCGTTCCACGAGCCTCCACGCGAAAAACGCGCGACCCGCCTCACAGAACAAGAACGTCGTCACCGGCCCCAAGCTGCTCGAAAAAACTGGGCGCAGCACTCACCCAGCTTTTTGTACCAGGATATTCGCCTGGTACGAGATCCTGTGAATGGTTGTATCCCCTTGTAGACCCACAACGAGATGCACCTGGATCCGGTTGCCATCGTCGACGTCCACGGTAGTATCAACCGAGTCGACAGCTGCAGTGAATGCGGGAGCAGAAAGAGGATTCGTGATATCTTCCTCGTCGTCGTAGGTTACGCTTGCGAGCGATACGTATGTGGCCGCGAGCAAGGTCTGGTTCCCGTCCAATATCCCCTCCCACTTATCTGCATCCTTGAGCCGGTAGTCGGTCTTAATGACAATGTCGCCTTGAATCAGATATTTCGAGTCACCGGTCGGATTCCCCAGTAATTGATCGGCATCCGGTACAGCTACCCCGGTAATTGTTACTAACCGGTTAGCCTTTCCAGGACCGGAGATCGGGATCTCCAAGAACCGGTGGCTTACCACACCGCCTGCAAGGGCATCGACTATAATTGAGAAGCTGCTCATGGGATTACCGGATTCGCGGTGTGAACTCGAGGATGAAATCCACTGCATTCAGTTGGAACTTCGGCGGAGCCAGAGTGATCGGGCTGGGATTTGAAATGGTCGCGCAACTGAAAGTCCCAGCCTGGGACCCAGCAGCCTTAAACGCGCCGTCCACGGGATTGCAGATAACATACAGAGGCGTAGCCACGGGCGGATTCTCGATGATGAACTGAACAAACAATCCGTCAGGCAAAAATCCAGAAGGAGCAGGCGCCGGAGGATAGAGCACCGTTCCATCCGCGACCTTCTGGAAGGTCCCACCGAATGTCCCAGGTTGCGGCGGAATGAGGATCGCGGCCTGGACCGTAAACAGGTTATTCGCGAATTGCGGAAGGGCCGTAGCGACACTCTTCCTCCAGAAGATGCTCCCGGAAATCTCCGGCTGGGTCGTTTGCACGATCACGTTCGCCTGATAGGAAAACCGGTGCAACTGGGAAGAGCCTTGAACCGCCAGATCGCAGACGAGCTGCAGCTCGCCCGTATTTGGGTCAGCGACCACAGACACATCGTCCGTAGCGAACGTGAAATCGGAATCCGAATTCCCGATGCTGGCGAGCCCGACGGTCGCCGAATAGGTAAACGGTATCTTTGGATTAAGAACGGTTTTACCAAGGTTCACCGTCACCGGCTCCCGGATGAGGTCATCATTGGTATCATATTCAGGGATGGCAATACCCGTGAAGATTAAGAGATGGCTTTGTGGGACACCAAGAACGACATCGAGCGCTGCAGGACTCGACACCTGGTTGGGATTATTAACATCAAGCGTTGGCATAGTTCCTGGCCTCCCTTTCTGGCTCGGATAGGAGCCCCTCTGCCGAGTATACTAGGATCCGCCGGAAAGTCTGGTTTTCTCTCATAATTAAAGCATTCATCAGTTGGATTCTATTTAACTAATTGTTTGTGTGTCTGATTTGACCTGCCTTAGTTCTCTCATCGATCATGGCTCGCCTTTGACCTGTTACTACGGGATTGCGTTCCGAGAGTTTCAGGATTCACGCATTTTTTCGCTGCCGCGTAACATCTCGGTAGTGGGATGAGCCACTCGAGGAGTGCGGCCATTTCAGGGCAGGACGGTTCAACCGTTCGCAAGCCAAGCGGTCGCGTCTCAAGTGACCTCGGACAATCCGGAGATGGGCCACTTATCGGTCTGCACGCGCTTGGTGCCTAGTCTAGGTGTCCGGTGATGACCGGGCGCCGCCGTCCATTGTAATCGGTCCGGTAGTGGCAGCTCACAACCGTTCGATGCCAGCGAGCCAAGCAGCCGCGATTTTACCGTCGTCCTCAGCCCGTCCCGCAATTACTTCGAACCGCGCGTGCTCGATGCTTCGGATCTGCCAGCCATCCTTGAAGAGGGTAGTGATGTGCTGCTGGGTGAGCCTGCGCGGCCCTGGGAACGTAGCGCGCTCACTGAAACACATCAGCCAATAGAGGCCGGCAGGACGAAGCACGGCCTGGACGCCACCGATCAGCAGTTCCATATCCTGGTCGGAGAATACGTGTAGCAACCCGCTGTCGGTGACGGTGTCGAACGTCTCAGCCAGCGCGGCGAGTCGCAGCGCATCGCCCTGGATGAAACGTACCGATAGTCCCCGTGAACGGGCTTTGGCCTGTGCGCGGTCGATCGCGACGGCCGACGCGTCAAGGCCGGTGACATGGAGCCCTTGGCTAGCGAAGAACAGTGCGTTCTCACCCGTGCCGCAGCCGACGTCAAGAACTCTCCCCTGGATTAGCCCGGTGCCGAGGAGTCGAGCAAAGTGGGGCTGTGGCCCATCGATGTCCCACGGCGGCCTGCTGCGGTAGGCCTCCTCGAAGCGCGAGACCGCAATGGAGTTAGCCGCGCTAGCTCCGATGAAGGTAGTCGAGTCGAACTCCGTGGGCAGATCCACCGCCGTCTTGGGTTTTACCTCTTCGCTCATATTGGTGAATTTTGGAGTTTCCGGTTATCAACTTCGGAATTTGGGTTTAGAGTACGGGCGGAGCCGTTCCTTCTACTATTAGAAGTTCGTTGTCCGCTGCTCGTTGCCGAATCTCTAATGCGGGCCGGTATTCCTCGGAGCAATACCATTGCTTAGCCCGCTCAACGGTTGAAAATTCAATTACTAGGAGCGCCGGGCTCCACTCCCCTTCCAAGACCTCCATGGCTCCGCCGCGTACCAGAAACCGGCCGCCATATTTTTCAACCGAGGAAGGCATTATCCGCTTATAAACGGCTAAACTCTTAGAATCTTTCCAGACTACATTTGCAATCACATATCCGGCCATACGTCTGAGCCTCCTGATCTTTTCTCGGTGCAGAAAGATTTACTGAGCGCAGCAAAGCCGCAACCAAAAGGATTGGTGAGAATTGAGGGGCGAGAGGTGAACGGCGAACTGTGAGCGGCGAGTGCCGAACACAGGATGCATTAGTTCTTATGGGCTACATCGCTCCCAAACCCCAGGAAGAGGCCCACAGCCTGTTTCCTTCTATTTAAGTTCAATTTTTCTCCTCAGCGGCTCTATAGCGGGATAATCTGACGGCGCTTTGGGCTTGTGAGATTTTCGCGCTAGGCTTTTTGAACTGTGCATGGAGACCGTCAAGGCACTGAAAGCCTCGCAACAGGATCTCTTCGTCGCTCAGACCCTGCTTCGCCCAACCTTTCAGAGTTTGATCGATGCCGAATCCTTCCACCCGATGAAATTTGTCGTCTTCCAGATCAGCGTCGTGAATTATTTCGGCCAAGCGAAGCATGGCTCGTTCACGAATCCCGAAGCGTTCGATCAACGTTTCGAAAGTGCTGCAGTCGCTATTGTGGCTGAATTCCGACTCTATCATGACGTACGACAATGCGCTCTGATGCTTCGCCCGTGTCCTGGCAAAGACAAATTTGGCTTCGGGATCGATGAATTTGTGAATCAGCCAGGCCGAACCGACACGATCGATCTCAAGGCCGGGGCGGGTAACCCAGGTTTTACCTTGATATTCCTCGGCTCGCAGCTGTCCTTTTCTCTCCGGTTCTCCTCCGTTGGATTCGAGCGATTCTGCCGTCCGGAAGAGTCTCTGGAGTTCCTCCCCACGCGAGCTTTCGAAAAAGTCGATATCGTATATCTCCTGGAAGCGATTGCGAAGCTTCTGCAACCGGTTGCTGAATGCTTCCGGAGACGTTTTCCAAGCTCTGGTGTCCCTGATGAGAAGAGTCAAAGGCTCAGCGATTTCTGCGTACTCGCGTGCTCGCGCTTCGTTGAACGTCGCAACCAAGGCGGCGTATGGCATGCCTTCGATCTCTTTGACACGGACAAGAGCAGACTCGCCTCCGTTGTCGACGATCTCTTTCGCTAGCGACTGGAAGCGCTCGTAGTGAACAGGCTCATCTGGGAGCACGTAGGTTGATGTCTTGAGTTGAATCGCACCGAACTTCTTAAGCCGGCGCCAGACTTTCACACGGTCCCTTGAGTGCTTTGCCGGGAGATTAAACAGCAGGAACAACCAGGAAACTGGATATTCTTGTGACATGAAAGTTTCTTTGTAATAGCTATCGGTTCCCTTTTTATTCCCTGGATGCAGCACGGGCCCTGTTTGTTTGTTCGGCAATGTAACACGTGTATCTAGTTCGTTTCTACTCATTTAGGAATCTTTTTAGCCTGAATTGAACCATCGGTCCACCGGCGTTCCGCACCAAAAGCCTGTAGGGCCGATGCTTGCAAGGCCTGCAAGGGTCGCGAAGCCATCTCGTTTAGAGCTTGTAACAGGGCACGGCTCGCAGGCCCTGTCACGACGCATACAAAAAAAATTTCTTTTGCCCAAAACGGATACTTGAATATATATACGATTGAATATACCTGTTACAACAACTTTGGAACGAGAAACGCCCCGAAAATCTTGCGGCGTACCCGTACCATATGAAAAAAGAACGAAGCAACGGCCGTAAGGCATCGAGTGAAACCATCAAGAAAACAGCCACTTTTGAAGAGCTTTTCTTGCCTCACTTAGACGGTGCGCACAATCTCGCACGCTGGATAGTCGAAAGAGATCCGGACGCAGAGGCTGTTGTGCAAGAGGCTTATATCCAAGCATCCAGTGCGTTCGTGGAATTTCGCGAAGCGGACGCTCGAGGTGGCTACTGGCGATCGTCCGGAACGTTGCCTACACTTGGATCCATAAGCGTGGCAGTAATTCGAGCGAGGAAGCGATTCATGTGGCATCGTCGGACAAGCCGCAGCCCGTTCTCGGCCACGAAAAGGGGGAACGACAACTCCACGCAGCATTGAGCAGATTGCCAGTCGAATTTCGGGAAGTTTTGGTCCTACGTGAGATCGAAGGATGGTCCTACAAGCAATTGGCTTCTGCGCTTAACGTGCCATCAGCTACCGTGATGTCCCGGCTGAGCCAGGCAAGGCGACGCCTGCGCCAGGAAGGGGATCTCTTGCAGATAGGTGCAAATACCTCCTTCGCATACACTTAAACAGTCACGCGCGGGTTGATTGGGATGTTCTGGAGCAAACCCTTCAAAAGACCGGCGGACCGCCGTAACGCCCTGAAATGACAGAAGCCACCTGGGCAGAAAGATCTCTTTAAGGGCGGGCCGTCTGATGGTAGACCATCATCAAAATGTTTTTTTGAACGCAGTCGTCTAAGCACGGAATCGCCCACGAAAGACGGCAAATGAGGCGAAAACTGTGACCTCGGCGTCTCGCCTTTGCTTCCACCAGGGGTCACCCGGAGGGAAGACGTCCTGTCACAGCAAATACCGGAATTTTCCTGATGCCGGTGGAATAAAATGGGGTGCCTTCCAGTATATATATACAGTTGAGTAGAGATGTTACACTAACATGGAACGACATGTATCAAAAATCTTGCAGCGTACCCCTATGAAAAAGGAACGAAACAATGGCCGTAAGGGATCGAGCGAGGCCCTCATGGTTCCTTCAGCAGACGGAAATCTTGACTCTCGTGGGCGCCGTCAAGTTGGACGACGCTCCTTTTTGAAAGGATTAGGTATGGCCGGCGCAACGTTACTGCCGGCCAGTGCACTATGGATGAGGAAAGCCGAGGGGCAAGTGGCAAGTGGCAGTCTGACTCCAGGCGATGCGGCAATTCTGCGGTTCCTAGCCGCTGCCGAGATCCTCGAGAGCGATCTGTGGCAACAATACTGGGAACTCGGTGGAAACCAGAAGAGAGATTTCGCATCTACCGATCCCGCAACCGGCAAGGCGCCAATCCCCACTGGCGGCAACATGGCATACACGACCGCTCTCCAGCTTCTGGATGGAGACATGCCCCAATACATTCAGGATAATACCGATGATGAGTTCAGCCATGCCAACTTCCTAATTGCTTATCTAAAAGCTAAAGGAGCAAACACGTCGGAGATCGAACTGCTGGCTGGTCCTCATTTTCGCACGCTGACGAAGCAACCGAATGGAACACCCATTAGTAGTACGGCGATGGGGTCAACACAAAAACCACGGCTCACAAACCTTACCCAACTCACGGTAGACACCAGTTATTGGGGCCGCTACCGGTCCGACAACCTGAACCCAGATCTTGGTGATACAAAGTTCACTGAGGCAGTTCCGACTCTGAACAGTGGGCAACATACAGCAATCCCTAGAACCGATGCCGACACGTCCAACCAAAATCTCATTAACGCGATCGCGTTTACGGCGGGATTCCATTTTGGCTTTATCGAGCAGGGCGGTACCAGCCTGTATCCCTCCCTTGCTCAGCGCGTAGTAGACAAAGAAGTTTTGCGGATTCTGCTGAGTATAGGTCCAACCGAAACGATGCATTTTCAGACCTGGCAGGACAAGGCAGGGAACGCGAATGCAGGCTTTCCTCCGCTGACTGTCTCTGATCCGATAAACAACTCAATGGTCAGATTCGTCGACCTGACTGCGAGCACCGATGAGACATTGGAGGCCAACCTGATCATGCCAGAGCCGTGCCCGTTCTTGAGCAGCAGTTTTCCAATCTGCTCGATTATTCGTCCAACCCAGACCAGCGGAGCAGCGATGGGTGCAGTCAAGGCCCTCACCTTGGACGGACTGTTCATGGGACAGACTCACGAGTTTTTCCAACTGTTACAGGACTTGGCTGCGGCCGCGGATGCCGCCTAGAAAGTGACCCGCTCGTGTGAGTTGCTGGAATCTGCGGATTGTAATTCAGGCAAGAATCAACTACAACGCGTTGCGCTTTCTATTATCAACTCACGAACGATGAAAAATTCTACCGTTTGAAACAACGTAGATGCATACTGACAACGCCCCCGACGTACTCTCCGGCAAGGTTCGGATCCTGGAGCGCAAAATCCTGAACTTGGAAAAGGCTTTGCAACCTGCCAGGCGCCAGATCGTGATCTTAATTGTTTGGCAGGGCGCGCTCTCCCTAGTTGGTGTGATGCTCTTGGCAAAGGTAATCTGGCACCTCTAGCCAATTGCTGGCGGTTGGCTGGTACCTGCGCTTTTCACTTTCCTATCGTGATGTTGAGGAGTTGCTGGCCGAGCGCAGACTTCTGGTCGACCACGTCACCGTCTGGAGGTGAGTCCAGCGCTACGCCCCGGAACTGGAACGACGTTGGCGCGCCAGACCGAAATCGACCAACGACAGTTGGCGCGTGGACGAGACGTATATCCGGGTCAAAGGCGAGTGGCGTTACCTTTACCGGGCGGTGGACTCCAGCGGTGCTTTCGATCGACTTCCTTCTCTCGGCTAATCGCGACTCGAGCCAGCGGCCCGGCGCCTTTCTCAGCAAGGCTTTGGGTGCAGAGAATCATCCCGCGCCACGAGTCATTAACACTGACGAGCACGCCGCTTATCCGCTGGCCACCCGTTCGGCTCAAAACCGAGGGTGCTCTCGAGCAAAACCGCCACGACCGACCAGTGCAATATCTGGAGCAACGTTCTGGAACAGGATCACTGGGCGATCAAGCGACGGGGCAACGCGAGTCAGCACTTCCGAGGGCAAGAGCGTGTCTTATTTCCCTTTCGGCGAACATACCCTACGGAGCCCGGCCTCCCGGCGTCACCTGGGCGCTCGGCACCGCCGCGACGTGCTGCGTAGA
>Ga0306925_10002389_pt1 | contig 16115 bp, 19 predicted proteins | sample flu12Cox44000176_FD_203755 | JGI IMG/M metagenome (GOLD analysis project Ga0306925, IMG submission 203755) | Lab enrichment of tropical soil microbial communities from Luquillo Experimental Forest, Puerto Rico - flux8day.12C.oxic.44.000.176 (v2)... | ecosystem: Environmental > Terrestrial >... | reverse complement strand
AGTCCGGGTCGAGAGCCTGTTTGGCATCCATCGCCGCCCGGAGCTTTCCGACCATCTCCTGAATCGAGATGCAGCGGCGGCGGGGGCCGGATTTCGGCGGAAACGTCTGGTCTTCAATGTGGGCGCCGGCGATGCCCGCCTGAATGTATTCCCGCACGGTGTAATGCGTACTGATGGCATCACCGTAGCCTGTATCGGCATCCGCGAAGACCGGGATCTGCACGGTCAGGACAATTTTCCGGGCGTTGTCGACCATGTCGCGCATACTGGTCCCGGAGTCGGGCCAGCCCAGTTGGTGCGCCGAGGTATTGCCCCCGGACATGTAGAAGGCGTCATAGCCCAGCGCTTCGGCCATCTTCGCGCCAATGGGATTGATCCCGCCCGCTAAGACAAATAATTCAGGCTGTTGAAACAGGGTCTTCAGTCGGGTCGTCATACGTTGACGCTCTGGCATACGCAGTCTCCTCGTGTGTGACCGAACCGTCCTGGCGTCGCGTTAGGCGCCCACCGGCACAGTGGCACTGATCCGCGGAACCCCCAACGAGCGCGTCGTGTGGCCCTGGCCTATGAGGTCGTCGGCAAGGACCACATCACCCGGTCCAAAACGGCGCGTGGTGCCATCGCCGATCCCGATTTCCATCTGCCCCGCGAGACTAAAAATGTATTGTCGCCGGGGTGCCGTGTGCCAATCGCTCCAATAGTCCGCAGGGAAACAGCGGAACACGAGGTTGGTACCCGCCTGAAGCGCAACGTTTTGGCTCCCCTCGGCCGGCAGAGGGAGATCTTCGAAATGGGTGTGGCCGTCGTCGCCCGTATATATCCGCACGATCATGCGCGTACTCCTTCCCACAGAGAGATCATCGTGCACGCCTCTTTATCTGAAGACGAAGGCGTAGTCTCGGAATCGATTGGGACCTGGGCTCAGGACAAGGTTCATCAAAGCGTCGTGTACCAGCGAACGCGCGAAAGTGTCCTTAAGCATAGCAAACTGACGCCGCATGGTACTGACTCGGACGCTCTCGCCCGGTTTTGCTTTCGCGGTCGAAAAATCAACAGGCGTCGGTTTTGCCGAGGCCACTCCGGAGTTTCCGGACATGTTGCAGGTGTGACCGCTCATCGGCAATTTCCACAGCTATCAGCGGCAATTCTGGCACGCGTCCCGCTGCGTCACCAGCCGCCGGACGGTGGACTTTCCTCTAAACCGCTTTCAGCCGCGACGTTCGGCGATGATGTGCCAGTGGTGCGAGCCGGGTCGCCGCTCCTGCAGTTGCTGGCTGAGGGTGAGCAGATCAAAGCCGGCAAGCAAACCGACGAGCGTGGCGGCATCACAATAGCAATGCGGGTGGCCCTTTCGCTCGACCTGGTCGATGACGAAAGTGTCGGGAGCGATCGCGCGGCCAATGCCATAATTCGCATCGCGGGTCGATAGCACCGTCACCTGCAGCAGCGCGGCAGGCCGCAAAACGCGCCAGATCTCGCCGAGCCGGCGGCCGAGGTCGCCCAGCGTACCGTGATGGATCACATTCCACGACAGAACATGCCGGGTCCGCAGTGACCCCAGGTATTCCGCGGCTCCGATTGGGGTTTGTTTGCTGTAGGGTCATTGTGGGGTAACAGCGCCGGAGTGGCCATGTTGCCCCGCGCTCCGAATTCGGCGCTGAGGCGAGTTCTTCGGGCTGCCGATTGAGTAGTCAGATATACATCCCGGCTAGGGAAATCGAGGCTCAAGGCGAGGTCTATCCGAAGGCAGTCCCTGCCTCGCGAAAGACTATTCTGTGCCGACTGCGTGGATATCTCTTGGAACGGTGCATGTGTTTACTTGGCTGTTAACCAACCACGCGTTCCGGGATATGGCCAGTGGCCATCTATAGTGTGCTGGAAAACTTTTCGTCTTGCGCGGGCGGCTCGGGGTGGCTTAACGTGGGTGCACTACTAGTTTCATAGGTGCGAAGACGATGAGCATCATGCGGCCGCCGCAACCCGATGACGAGCTGATCGGCGCGCAGGAGGTCCGCCGGCTGCTCGGTAATGTCAGCCACTTGTGGCTGCAGCGGAGGCTCGATCGATCGAGCCCCCAATACGATCCCGAATTTCCCCGACCGATCCAATACCAGGCGCTCGGGGTGCGGCGCTGGACGCGTGCCGAGATTATCGCCTTTCGCGAGCGGCGCCGGGACAATCTACACATTGCGCGGCGGCAACAAGCGAGTCTCGCCACGGAGGCTCGGTGAGCCGCCGGTTTACCAAGGGCGATCTCGCCAATCGGCTCGGGTTGTTCATGGAGCAGCTCGCGTTCTGCGTCGGCGGCGTCGATGAGCATGAACGCTGGCGCCGTGCCCTCCGTACCTATCGGGCGCGCTTGCGCGGCGACATGTGGGAGCGGTTCTGCCGGCGCCGCGGTGACCCGATCGTCGTCGAGCGGGTGCGGGCGGTGTTCCACTTCCGCCCCACCCCTGCTCAGGCTGGTTCTCGATCTTAGCCCTGACGACATGGAGCTGATCGGCATGGCGCTGGCCGGCGACGATCATGGCTCGTCTCACCCGATAGCGCTTGCCGGCTTGGGCGCCGGCTTCGCGAAACTCGCGCGCCGTGGGGTGCTACCGCCTGGGGTAGTCCCTGGCCGCGGTGGCCTTCAGCACGGCAAGCAATGGCCGAAGCCATCGCCGGGTTGGTGGCGCCGGGCAGCCTGGGCGCTGTCCTATGAGCCGGGAAACCATCGTGATGACCCGGCTTAGCTTTGCGTTGTTGTCGACCGACGAGGAGAAGGGCGCAGAGGCGATATAGCCTTGAAAAGATGACGGCCGATTTCGCCAGGGCTGGAGTCACGATAAGGAGTGAACGAATTCCATGCACGACGTCCGCAAGGTCTACTTTCCCTACTGCCTGCAGCGCCAACCGAACGGCTGCCACGTCATTCTCAACCGGCTCTACAAGCCGCTCGGGTCCTCTACCACCGAGTGGGTCGACTATGAAAAATACTCAGTGACCCTCGTGGGGTTGGCGCCGCGGATTGCGGCGCGGCTTTCGTGGGCCGGCTCGAAAGATCTCGACAACATCTACCTATATGACGACGCGACGATTCCAACGAATAGCGCGAGAAATATGGCGGTCTATCTCGCGCGTCTCAAAGTATTGATGAGACTTAGGCAGCAGAGGGGCGGCTCTTCAGGAGACGGGCCCTCAAATGCTGGGGCCGCCCATGCTGGGGCCGCCGGGCTTGTCGATCAAGAGTTCTGACAAGACCACACAAATGTGCGGCTACACATTCAACGAGCCGACCACCGGTGCGGCGATCCGCTTTGCAGGTGACCTTTGGCTTGAGGGTCAGGACGCCGTTTCCGCCGCGCGCCGATCACATAGGCGGCGGGTCCTTGCGGCCGCTCAAACGATGACGATGTCCTCAACGCAATGGTGTGGTGCCAGCAGAAGGACCCCCTTTGCGCTGGGTCAGGAAGGGGTCGTCAAGGAGGCGCTGTCAATGCTGGCGCGCCGCTTACCCTATCATCCGGGAGGACAAGGAATGATGTAGATCGCCATAAACAAACACGGGCGTCATTACTGGCGCCCGTGCTGTCTAGAACCTCGCTGGCCGGCGAGGAGACTGTCGATCAACAGTACCCGCGGGGGCAAGTCGATGACGGAGGCGGATTCTAGCACGTCATCAGGGAACGGCAAGAATAATCCTGCCGCTGGGGGGGCTACGACCTCGGTCTAGAAGAAATGGAACTGCCGCCACCTGGCTGGTTTGATCCGAAAGTTCTGACCCTCGCACATTGGCTAGAGCGAGATGTCCCGCCTGCGGATTTCCTGCTCGGCGAGCTGATCTCGACCACCAGTCGTGTGATGCTGTATGCGCCAACTGGTATTGGCAAGACCAATTTTGCGATAGCGATGGCCGTGGAGATCGCAGATGGCTGTGAGTTCCTGCATTGGCGCGGGCGCCGGAAAGCTCGTGTGCTTTACATCGACGGAGAAATGTCAGCCCGCCTGATGAAGCAGCGGTTGGTCGAAGCTGTCCGCCGGCGCGGGAATGCGCCGACGAATTTGTTTATTGTGAACCGCATCGATTTTCCGATTTGGCGCCGCTCAACACCGAGACCGGGCAACTATACATTGACAAAGTCATCGAATTATTAGGCGGCGTCGTTTTCGTGTTCTTCGACAATATTCAAAGCTTGCTTCTGGGCGACATGAAAGAAGAGGATGGATGGAGTGGCGTCCTGCCCTGGGTGCGTGATCTGACGCAGCGCAATATCGGTCAGTTCTGGATTCACCACACCGGGCACGACGAGGAGAAATCCTATGGGACCAAAACCCGCGAATGGCAGCTTGACACGGTCATCAAACTGAAGCCCGTCGAGCTCGGCGACGCCGACATCGCCTTCACGCTCAGTTTCCCCAAAGCGCGCGAGCGGACGCCGGACAATCGCGCCGACTTCGAGGAGGCGGTGATTACCCTGGCCAACGATCAGTGGAACTCGCAAAGCGGCGGCGGCGATCGGACCGGCCGCGGCCGCGTGAAGAAAACGCTTGAAGATCTCGCCCTTTGGGCGCTGGACGAGGCGCTCGCCAAAGCTGGTGAGACGCCGCACGGTTTTTCCAAGATCCCGCCCGATACCTGCTGCGTGAAGCTCGATATGTGGCGCGCGTTTTTCCGGCAAAGCTATATCGGTGAGGCTGATGAGGCCTCAATCGACAGGAAATTTCGATCACTATCCCAAAAGTTACAGCTCAGCGGCAAAATCGGGGTGCAGAAGCCGTGGGTTTGGAGGATTTTTCGAGCCGTTTCCAACAACTATTACGGGAATCGGAGAGTTTTTTGAGATGTTTTTCACAACTATTCCGGATGGACCAAAAAACGGACTCCCCGGACTCCGGCATCACCCCCTACGGGGGTGGTGAATGCCGAGTCCGGACTCCGACCGGACCGAGTCCGGACCGAGTCCGGACTCGAGTCCGCTTGTGGATATCGTAGGTTGAAGAGCAGGAAAGGGAACGCTGATGACAATCGAGTTTGACGCGACGAAACCGGCAAAAGGCTACCCTAGAGGCGTCGGCGCGATGGTAGCGGCAACGGCGCGATTGCAGGCCGGGCCGGCCCGCTCTCAGGCGCAGGTGAAACTCGACGCCGGGGCGGGCTGCGTCTAATCGGCAAGGCGCTGAAGGTGACGGTGGTTGTCGACCCGTCGGTGCTGGCGGAGTGGGTGGTGCCAGCCGGCAGTGCCCAGACCCCGGTTACGATCGAGGCCGGCGGCCGGGTGGTCAAGGCTCGTCTCAACAGCAAGACGTTGCGCCGGGCGATTGCGGCCGATTGCCGAGCATGGTGTCGCCCAGGTTACGGTGATCGTGCAGGGCCGTCTTGTCGGCGAACGTGTGGAAGAGGCCGGGATCGGCGCCCAATGCCGGGAACGCCCATGAAGCTGCAACGGGCGGGAAACTTCCTTTTCAGCCCGTTCGGCTACGTGAAGATGCTTTGTAATGACCGCAACGACTGACTCGGTCCTCTGCGGCGATTGTGGGCGGTTGACCCCGCGACCGCCTGAGGGCGAGTCGGGGTTCGCCTGGTGCTACACCTGCACTGCCGCGCGGGCGGCCGAGCGTGCGGATGAGATCGTCCCTGAGTTGTTTCCGCAAGGGCACCCTGAGGGGCGTCGCTTATGGCGGGCCGGCTCGATCGACGGCGAGGACGGGCAGTCGTTCTGCGTCGAGCTCGTCGGCCGCAGACGTGGGCGCGGTCACGATTTTGCCAGCGGCGAGAGCTAAGATCTGGTCGACATGGCGGCCCGGCGCTATGGCGACCATCTTGCCGGGTTGCGTTGGCTGCAAGACCGGCTGCACGCACCGCGGCGTGAGCCGCCGCCGGCGAGGCGGCGACCGCCGCCGGCAGAGCGGCCGGATGTGAGCCAGGTGGTCAAGCGGATCTGGCGCGCGGGCAAGCCGCTGCAGCCGGGCGATATGGCCTGGCGCTATCTGACCGAGAGCCGCGGCATCGCGCTCGATAAATTGCCGGAGGTCCCGGTCACGCTGCGCGTTCACCCGCGATTGTGGAGCACTCTGGCCGAGCGTTATTACCCGGCGATGGTCGCGGCGGTCAGCTCGATCGAGGGCAAACTCGTCGCGGTACATCGAACGTATCTGTCCGCGGTTGACGGGCGGGTCGACAAGGCGCCGATCGCCGACCATCGCGGTCCTGCCGGCGGCGCCAAGCGCAGTCTCGGGCCGGTTCTCGGGAATTGCATTCCGTTGACCCGCGGCGGCGATGGCCGGCCATGGCACGACCCGTTGCCAAATTCGTTATTGGTAATCGGCGAGGGGATCGAGGATTGTCTGTCGATTGCAGTAGCGCGGCCGGAATGGCGCGTCGCCTGTGCGGTTTCCTTGGGCAACATGCGGGGGTTGGTGTTGCCGGCGCAAATTACCCACGTCACGGTGATTGCGCAAAATGATGCGCCTGGCTCGAAAGCCGCGAAGCTGGTGGCGCAGATCGTCGCGGGGTTCCAGCAGCAGGGCCGCAAGGTCACGCTGCTGCGGCCGCGCGACCGCCAGGTCAAGGATGTCAATGACCTGGCCCGGCGCGGCTCACACAGTCAATCGGAGAGAATGTCGCCGTGACGTTCGTTATTACGCTCTCCCCACCCTTCGAGATCGGCGACACCGTCGATTGCAAAATCAATGGCAAGCCTGCGAAAGTTACTTGGCGTGATTACGACACCCTGGTGATCGAGCCGGACGATGCGCGCCAGATCGTCGCGCACACCCGCGAGGAGGACGGGACGACGTTTATATGCGCCGCTGCCGAGGGAACGCGGCCGATCGTCATTGTGCCCAAGCAAACCGACATCCGAGGGCGGCGAAAGCGTAGGGTCGAACGGCGCGCGCGGCGTGTCACCCGTTTGAACCGATAGTGAACAAACCCTGTAGGGGTGACCCCCTCCCTACGCGATTGTAGGGTCGGCGCTACCGTAGGGAAGTAGGGAATAGATCCCGCCGGGCGGTCGTCGCGGAAACGGATTTGCGAACGCCGCCGCGATCAGCTGGTTTCCGATTGACCGGCGTTTTCCGCGCCGATCTCAGCCCGGCAGAACGTAGAATTTCTACGCCGACCCTCAGGGGGGAAGAAGAAGAATTTCTACGCCGACCTCAGGCCGCCCTCTTACTTCCAACCGCATCTGCCATTGGCTTGACCCGAAGGCCGCCGGCGAAGATCATCCCGCGCTAAGCGCACGTCTGGACGGCGCCGTCTTCGGCTAGCTGTCGGCCTCTGAGCTCTGGCTTTCCGCTCGCGACCATCGTGACCGGAAGGGAGCTCGTTTGAGGATCTGAGCGGCGAGCGGGCTCCCAATTTTGGGGGAGCCTGCAAATGCTCGAATTTTCCAGCGAAGCGGTTTTGTTGCGGCGCAAGGCCTATGCCGAGCACGGTTATCGGCCGGTACCGGTTGACCGTCACGGCCATCCGGCGGGGGCGGCCTGGCTGCGGGAAGCGCTGCAAGACCCGCCGGCGGCGACGGTGCGGCCGGTCGATGCCAACTCGCCCTACACGGCGCTGCTCGGCGGCCAGGGCGGAATGGTGATGATCGAGGTCGAGGGCCCGACGGGACTCAACCTGCAGATCCCGACCACCCCTCTGGTGCGTGCGGCGGGCGAGCGGTTCGGGTTTCTCTATCGCGTTGCGGCGCCGATCGGCGCGATCGAGACTGGTCCCTGGTGCTCGCCCGAGGGGAAGCGGGCGGAATTGCGGCTGATCGGACGCGGTGTCGTCACGGTCGAGCTCGATCCGCAAACCGAGGCTCCTTATCGCTGGCTGCACGACAAGCGGCCTGAAGAGGTCGGGCTGACCGAGCTGCCGGAAAAATCACCGCGCCGGATGTCGAGCGTATGTTGGTCACGGCCGAGGTCTGGCTCGTCGAGGCGGGTTATCATCGGGCTTCGCTGCTTGACGAGCTGGAGAGCGAGGAGCTGGAGCCCGGCGGGGGTGAAGGAGACGGTGAGCCGCCGGGACCGCGTCCTTCGGGTGAAGGGAAGGGCGAAGGTGGTGGTGGGTCGCCACCGAGTCCGCCGCCGCCGGGCGAGCCGCCGCCGGGGCCGGGGCCCGAATTGCCGCGGATCATCGTCGTCGGCGGACCAACGGCCGCGCGCCGCGAGCGCGGGGTTGCGGGCGCTTTACCGGGATCGCGAGGCAGCCCCGTTTTACAATCGAGGCGGCGAACTGGTGCGGATCGTGCCGGTGCCGAGCAAGGCTGTCGACGGACAAACCGTCCGCACCCCGGCGATCCGCCCGGTGCCGTTTGCGGCACTTGGGCGCGCCCTCGGCCTGGCCGCGCGCTGGTTTCGCTACAATCCGCAAAAGGTGCTCTACTCGGTCGACCCGCCGTCGCCGGTGGTCGAGATGATCCTCGGCATGACCGAGCGCTGGAGGTTTCCGCCTTTGGCCGGCGTGGTGCGGACACCGACCTTGCGGCCCGACATGAGCCTGCTGAATCGGCCCGGGTACGACGCGGCGACGGGGTTGTTTGCCGATTTTGGCGATCTAAAGCTGCCGCACATCGCCGAGCAGCCGACGCGCTGCGAGGCCGAGACCGCGCTGGCGCTGCTGTTGCGCGCTTATGCCGGGTTTCCGTTTGTCGATCCGCGCGACCGTGCTGCAGCGGTGGCCGGGATGATGAGCGCCGTCGTTCGGGCGGCGGTCGACGTCGTGCCGATGTTCGGAGTGACCGCGCCGACGGCGGGAACCGGGAAGTCCTATTTGGTCGACTGCGTTGCCGCCGCGGCGATCGGCGAGCGCGCGGCGGTAATCGCGATGGCGCCGGACCAAGCCGAGACCGAGAAGCGGCTGGTCGGCGCGGTGCTGTTCGGGCCGCAGATCATCGCGCTCGACAATGTCCGGCAGCTGTTGAGCGGGGACCTGCTGTGCCAGCTCACCGAGCGGCCGTTGGTGGAGCTGCGGCCGCTCGGCACCAGCGATGTTCGCCACGTCCGCAATACCTTTGTCGTCTTTGCCACCGGTAATAATTTGACGGCGGCCGATGACATGGTCCGGCGAGTATTGCTGATTGGTCTTGATGCCAATGTCGAGCGGCCGGAAGAACGGCAATTCGACAATGATCCGCGTCTCGAAATCTTAGAGCATCGCGGTGAGTACATTGCTGCCTGCCTGACGATCGCGCGCTATTACCATTGTACCGGGCAGCCAAACCTGCGGCCGCGGCTCGCCTCTTATGGCGAGTGGAGCGACCGGGTGCGTTCGGCCTTGGTGCATCTCGGGCTGCCCGATTGCGTCGAGACTCAGAGCGCGTTGCGCGGGGACGATCCGGTCAGCTCGCAGCGTGCGGTGGTGTTCGCGGCCTGGCGGGACTGTCATCCGTTGCTGCCAATGGACCCGAAGGGGTGGCGAATTCGCGATCTGATGGAGGAGGCGGGGCGCGAGAGTGGGGCCGAGCTCCAAGAGGCGCTGATGGAGGTCGCCGAGGGTCAAGGGCCCAAGGCCGGCAAGATCGATCGGCGGCGTCTCGGGCGCTGGCTTGTGCGCAACGAGGACACGATCGCCGCCGGCGTCAAGTTGCTGGTTGATCGAGCGGATGCCGTGCGGCCGCGCTACCGGCTGGAGCCGGTGATATCGGCTTGATAATCTAACCGGGTAGGGCGCGGAGCGACAGCCGCGTTGCGTGCTGATCCTGACTTTTTCAGCAACCCCTACGTGTCAGGTTATTGGGCAAAACCGACATTGTTTCGAGTGCCCACGATTTCTGCGGGTGTGCGCTACACCCGACCGAATTCGATGCAGGTTTTTCGGGTAAAAACCCCCTAGGAAACGGATTCGTGTTGACTCGCGCGCGCGGTTACTACTCTGGCGATAGCCTAAAGTGTTGGTTCGACGGTGGAAATGGGGCTTGGACCGAGCCTGGGGTTCGACCAATGGCCATTTATGAGGCCTGCCTCCCTCGACCGAATTATGTCAGGTAGTTTAATATAACTTCGATACTCGTTTGGAGGTTGTTTGCTAGCGGAATGCTTACGTTGGCGAGGGGGAGATGGACGTACAGCTGAACGCCTAGCGAATGGAAAAGGGAGTAATTTGTCGGCCGCTCGGTATAGGGGAGTTGCGCAACTTATGCGGGCGTTTGAAGGGTGGAAGGCAAAGTAGCCGGGGACGACCCTTGTTGGCCGGCCCAGGTCGATCCCAGGCCGGGGAACTATTCTTATTCGGAAGATCTTCCGAATAAGGACGAGGGGTCTGCAAAGCGGGGACAAGGTGATGACGAACACGACGGTGATGCGCCTGGTCGGCTGGCGCCGGCTACGTCAAGGCAAGCTATACGGGTTTGCCGAGATCGAGCTGCCGATTGGGCTGAAGATCGCCGAGATCCGGGTGTTGCAGGGTGCCAAGGGCCCGTGGCCGGCTTTGCCGGGGAAGCCCGAGGTGGAACGCGACGGCAAGACCGTGCGCCTCGGCAGCGATGGTAAGCCGGTCTATCGCGAGCTCCTCTCGTGGCGCTCGAAGCGTTTGCGTGAGGCGTTTTCCGAGCGTGTCGTCGAGCTGGTCAGAGCCTCCTATCCCGCTGAGATAGATTGACAAATCGCCGAATATTGTTTGCTCCCCTGAGCGAATTGACAGACCTAAAAGCAAAAAACCCCGGGGGAATAGTCCGCGGGGCTGGGATGGTCGGGGTGGTGCGCCGGATCGGCTTGCTATTGGCGGGAAAGCAGGTTCTTGACGGTGGTCGGATACCAGCTGCCGCCATGCGCGGTCAGGATGCCGCGGCGATTGAGCTCGGAGGCGATGCCGCGAAACGAGACGATGCCAGCGGCGCGGATGTTCTCGATGATCGGCCTGATGTTGGCGGCGTGCTCGTCGGCGTTGGCCTGGTGGGCGGCGATCGAGGCGGCGTTGCCTTTGCCGGCGCGGCGCAGGGCCGCCGCACCATTGGGGTTGCCGAGCCGGCTGACGGTGCGGTTGGACCTCGACACCCAGGCGCCGCGCGCTTTGGCGGCCGCCAGCGCCTCTGTGGTGCGCTTTGAGATCGCCTGGCGCTCGTGCTGGGCGATGGCGGCAAACAGGTGGATCGTCAGCTCGTTCGCCTCGGGCATGTCGGCGCAGACGAATTTGATCGAGGATTTCTGCAGCCGGGCGATGAATTCGAGATCGCGCGAGAGCCGGTCGAGCTTGGCGATGACCAGGGTGGCGCCGGTGACCTTGCAATGGTGCAGCGCCTCGATCAGCACCGGGCGATCGGCGCGCTTGCCGATCTCGATCTCGACATATTCCTGCAGCAGGTCCCAGCAGCCGCCGTTGAGATAATCGGTGACCGCTTGGCGCTGCGCTTCAAGGCCGAGCCCGCTTTGGCCTTGCTTGCTGGTTGACACCCGCAGGTAGGAAATGAACTTGCCTGTTGCCATGATCCGATGTCCTAACGTCGGTTAGTCCATCTTATAATACCTTATCGGTGGTATTGCAAGGGCTCAGAGCGCGCTAAACGAGCGGCTAACCGTCAAGGTAATGGTCGGCTGATCGCCGAGGCCTCGACCACGCAGAGAACCCCGCCTTTCGGCGGAGTTTTTCGTGGTCTCCCGCCAATGGGGAATTCGGCTATTGGGCGAGGTCCTCGTCCCCGTGGCAGCTGCCGCGCCGGCAAGCGGCTCGCCGGCGGCCCCAGCCGCGGCTTCATGGGCACGTCGCGGGTGCCCTGGTGGCTCCTCGGGGAAAGGACCCGCCTGGCGAAAAGGTCAGGCTACTGGCCCCCCCTGGGCATGACCGGAAAACACCCCCGGCCTCGCCAGAGCCGGGGCCATCCCGGAGAGGCTCAGTCTCGAAAAAAATTTTCAAAAATCCGACCCGACCTAAAATTCGGGTATGACCGATCCGAACCCGCTAATGGCCGCGATACGGTTGGTGCTGGCGGCCCAGGAACTCCAGGCAGTCGAGGCGAGCGGCCGATCTTCATACTTGACGGCGCGGTCCCCCAGGGTCTTATCATCGCCTCTGCCTAAGTAGCGCACGCCCTGGCGATCGGCTCGAACGAGCTGTTTCCGCCGGCCTCTGAGCAGAAACCCGGAAAACCGGGGTCCGCTCGATTTCGTGCGTCGCGCGGTCCCGGTGAGGAGATCGCGTGATGTCCGATTTCTACTCGAAGCAAAAAACCGCCCCGGCTGGATCGGGAAGTCCCGATGAGGTGCTACTGATCGGTGGAGGGGTCTGTCCGATGCCCGCTGCCCGCAAGACAAGGATTCGCCGCCGTTCGGCACCAGCTGGATTGCGGGCCGTGCGCCCGATGCGGAATCGCTTGATAGTGAACTCCAGCGGGTAGGCGAGGCCTCGGACGCAGCATTTTCCTGTCTGCTCCTCGATGCCGCGGTCACGCTGGAGCTGGTGCAGGCGATGAGCCGCGGAAGTGAATTGGTCATCTCTATCCTCGGCGTGCTCGGGCCGTACATCGCCTCGATCGAAGGGATGCGATCGCGGCGCGAGGGCGATCGATGCCTGTGCTGTGCCGGCGGTGTGTTCTTCCGGCGGCACAAGCCGACCATCATCGCCGTTCTGACGCCGCTCGATGTCGAGGATCCGGGAACCGCGGTCGTCATGGGGATTTGCGAGCGCTGTGCGCTCAAGGAGGGCTGGCCGCGGCCGGGCTGGAGGGTCGCTGTCGTGGCAAGAATAATACCGGAGCTGCGGAAGGCCTGGCCAGGCTGCCGACTTGTTACGCCGACCGCTGGGCTCGCGGCGAGGGCGTAGATGTGGGGCATTCGTCGCGCCACTCCTCGCCGCCATCACCCCAAACCTCGTTGGCCCATGCGTCCGCCTCGGCCCTGCTGACTATCCCAGCATCGAACAAATAGGCCCAGCGCTCTTGATCGTGCTCGCGCCACTGGTTCGTCTAATCGGAAATGATGATGCGGCGGCTTCCTTCGAGAATGGAGGTTGCCGATCCGAACGCACCGATGGCGACGTCACAGACACCGCCTAACGACTCCGGGCAATCGACCGAAGCAGTCACGACGGTTCGGTCAAAGACAGGGACATACGTAGCCTTATAAGCCACCGGCCAGGAGAAGCCAGGTCCACTGTCTGCCCAGTTGATCGTCAGCAAGTGGTGAGGCCACAGCTCGATTTTTCGGCGAGCCCGGCGATCAAAATTGCCTCGAGCAATGACAAAGCGGTCGCCCGCAAGAGCAGTCCAGTTTGGAAGATCTTCCTGGATCCGCTCCAACAAAATCTGTGCGACAGCGGCGTCGATGCAACGGTAATCGGGTATTTCGCTGGGGATGTTCCACCCATCGAAGATGTCGTCGATTCGAGGTCCATATGACGGGTGATCGATCTCGAACCATATCGTCACGACGAGCTCTTCGTCCGCAGTGAACAGGTCTACAGAGGGAGCGTCAGGACAGTAATCATGCATTGGGGTCCTCCTTTGCCGCTAGGGCCGCATCGCCGGAATGGCAGCCACCGTATCGGAGCCACGGTTGGCGGCGCCCAACTGTGGGCGCGCTCTTGATGCACGGTGGTAGATGGGGTGAGTTCGGGCTGATTAGGAGAGCTTCGTCTCGGTGGATTCGCCCCTTTTGGTAATCGCGCTAAAGTAGGCGCGGGAGCACGGCTCGGTGCTTTACCCGCCGTTCAGCCGTCGCCGGCACCACTCCAGAAACCTGACCTGTCAGTCACGTGCCAAGTGCCGTGCAATCCCGCGGCATCTCAAGCCCCGTCAGCTTCCATCACCCATCAACTGAAGAGCGAAGCGTCCGCTCCGGGTCGGTCGAGCCGTCCCGGCGGAAGCACCCAAAACGCGCCGGTCGGGTTGCAGCCGAAATAGATGGTTCCGTTGGCCCGCTCGTGCCGCTCGGACCCTCCCTTGACCAAGCTCGCCCCGCTCATGCCGAGGAGCAAGGGTGCCGATCACCTGCACGCTTAGTCTTAGTTTGCGGTAATATGATGCCATGACAGACCAGATGCTGATCGTATTCGGCGTCCTGGCCGGCGCCGTCGCGCTGTTCGCATCCGGGCGCGTGCGCCCCGATGTGGTGGCGATCTTGGTGGTTCTGGCGCTCAATTTGACCGGCGTGCTGACGATACAGGAAGCGCTGGCGGGCTTCGGCCAGCCGGTGGTGGTCCTGATTGCCGCGGTGTCGATCGTCGGCGAAGGATTGATCGCGACAGGGGTCGCCTATCGCCTCGGTGAGGCGGTGATGAAGGTGGGCGGCAGCAACGAAGCGCGCCTGGTAGCGCTCGTCATGGTGCTGGCAGGTAGCATAGGCGCGTTCATGAGCTCGTCCGCGATCGTCGCCATGTTCATCCCAGTGGTCCTGGGGATCGCCAACAAGATCGGGCTAAACCGCAAGCGAATGCTGATGCCGCTGTCAATAGCGGCATTGATCAGCGGCATGATGACCCTGATTGCGTCGTCGCCCAACATGATCGTCGAGGACACGCTTCGAGCGCGCGGCCTCCCGCCGTTCGGCTTCTTCAGCTGGACGCCGTTTGGGGCCGCAGTACTCGTCGCCGCCATTGCTTACATGTTGATCGCCGGACGCAACATGCTGAGCAGGGATACCGCCACGGAGGAGGCCGGGGCGAGGCAACCGAGCGCATTCGACCTGCTCGGGTCCTATGGCCTCGCCGACAAATGGCACCGCTTGCAGGTTCCTCGCGGCTCGCCTCTGATCGATCGATCGGTGGCGCAAATGCAGCTGCTCGATCGGTTTGGCACAGTCATCGTCGGCTTCGAAAAACATCAGCATGGTAGGCCACATTTTCTACCGGCGATGCCCGAGACCGTCTTCGAGCCTGATGACGCCATCTTTGCCGTCGGCAACGACGAGCAGGCGGAACAGTTGACCACGGCCAATGGGTTGGTCGTATTGCCGCGATTGGATCAGAGGCAGCGCCACGAGGCTCTGCAGGAGGTCGGCATCGCCGAAATCATGGTGGCGCCTGAATCGAAGCTGATCGGCCAGACCTTGCGCGAAGTCGGGTTTGCTTCGCGATACGACCTGGACATCCTGGCGATCCGCCATCGCGGCGAGAAACTGACGACACTCTTGGAGGATCGCACACTCGACTTCGGCGACACCCTGCTGGTGGCGGGCGGTTGGGGCGAGATCCAGCGATTGCGCGATGAGGTCGAGGATTTTGTCGTGCTGACCCTGCCCGCGGAATACAGCGAGCTGATGCCTGCCCGCCGTCGCGCTCCGATCGCGGTCGCTATTGTCATCGCCATGGTCGCGGCGATGGCCGCGGAGCTCGTCGCGAACGCCGCAGCCGTGCTGATAGCGGCCCTGGCGATGATCGCCACGCGGTGCGTCAAGCTCGACGCGATCTATCGCATCGTCAATTGGAAGACGGTTGTGCTGGTGGCCGGCACCTTGCCGCTGGCGACGGCGCTGTCCAAAACGGGGGCAACGGCGATGGCGGCGCACGGGATGGTCGCCCTGTTGGGGTCGCTCGGCCCGTTGGCGATGCTCGCAGTGGTGTTCCTGGTCACTGCGGTGGTCGGGCTGTTCATATCCAACTCTGCCACAGCGGTGCTGATCGCGCCGGTCGCGATCGATGCCGCCCGCACCTTGCACGTTTCGCCGCACGCTTTCGCGATGACGGTTTCGCTCGGCTGCTGCGCGGCATTCGTGACACCGGTGTCGTCCGCGGTGAACATGCTGGTCATGGAGCCCGGCGGCTACACCTTCGGTGATTATGTCAAGGTCGGACTGCCGCTGCTGTTGCTGACAATGCTCGTTACCGTTGCACTGGCCGCGATGATCTACCCCCTGGGGGGAGTTTAATGTCGGCTAAAACTGATGTTGGAGGAGAAATCATGGCAATAGGCCCATCACAGTCCTCTCGAATCGCTGATTTCAAGCAGGGTCAATACAGCGACGGCCATCCGCTCGATGAGATCCAATATCTTGAGTGCAAGCTGATCCTGAAGCCTGACCGTTTTACCGCGGCAAAAGTTTTCTTGGAGTATGGCAAGCTGGTGGGGCAGACAGCGAAACAATTCGGCATCGATTACATCGACAAGGGCGTGGTCCTCAAGCCCAGGATCCGGGAGGTGATGTTCCTGGATACCGCCGATTTCCGGCTCTACAATCACGCGTTCATCTTGCGGCGGCGCATCCGGTACATAGAC
>Ga0306925_10002388_pt1 | contig 16115 bp, 12 predicted proteins | sample flu12Cox44000176_FD_203755 | JGI IMG/M metagenome (GOLD analysis project Ga0306925, IMG submission 203755) | Lab enrichment of tropical soil microbial communities from Luquillo Experimental Forest, Puerto Rico - flux8day.12C.oxic.44.000.176 (v2)... | ecosystem: Environmental > Terrestrial >... | reverse complement strand
GGAAGCGGGACACGCTTGCCTCGATGACCGCATTCCATACGTCGACGCCCTGCGCCAATTCAAAATCGATCTGCTCGATAAGGATCACCGCATTTCGCGCAATCATGCCGAGCAGCGACAGAATCCCGAGGATAGCCACGAACCCTAGCGGCTGGTGGAAGAGGAGTAGCGCCGCAACGATGCCGATCAGGCCCATCGGGACGACGCTCAGCACAAGAAAGAGGCGATTGAAGCTCTGCAGCTGGATCATTAGGAAAGTGATCATCAAGAACAGCATTAGCGGCACGACCGCGAACACGGAAGCCTTAGATTTCTCGCTTTCTTCGACCGTGCCTCCCACCGCAATCCTATAGGATGCCGGCAGGCTCGCGCTGAGGTTGGCGACAGCCGGAGCGAGCGCATCGACCACCGATTCGGGCAGCACCCCCGGGGCGACGTCGGCTAGCACGGTTAACGTCGGGACACGGTCGCGCCGCCAAATCAAAGGGTATTCCTGAGCAAAATCGAATGCCGCGACTTGGCTTAGCGGAACCGTTCGCCCATTCGGCAGCGGGATCTGCAGGTTTCGCAAGGTCGAAAGCGACAAACGTTGCTCGTCGGTCGCCCGCGTCAGGACATCCACCAGCCAGATGCCATCGCGAACCTGCGTGACAGGCGCGCCGGTCACGACGGTGTTCATTACGGAGGCGATCGCTTGGGAGCTCAAGCCCAGCAGTCGTGCCTGATCCTGGTCGATGCGGATGCGGACCATCCGGGCCGGCTCCATCCAATCGAAATTGACGTGCCTCGAGCCCGGATCGGTCGCCACGATCTGCGCGAGCCGCAGCGCGATGTCCCGTACCTCGCTGATATCCGGACCGCTCACCCGATATTGAACCGGCCACCCGACCGGTGGGCCAAGGCCCAAGGGCGACACCCGGGTCACTGCGCTCGGGAAGTTCTCTGCGAGCGCCGCCTCCAGCTTCTTCTGAAGCCGTTCACGCGCCGCGACATCCTTCGCAAGGACGACAGCCTGGGTAAAGAAGTCGTTCGGTAATTCAACGTTAAGGGGAAGATAAAAGCGAATCGCGCCGCGGCCGACATAGGTGCTCCACCGATCCACATCGGGATCGCCCTCGAGTAGGGCGTCGAGCCTCTCGGCCGCCTCTTCGCTGGCATAAATCGAGGCATTTTGCGGCAGTGAAAGGTCGACCAGAAGATCCGGACGATCGGATGGCGGAAAGAACTGTCGCGCCACCAACGGGCTTGCCAGAATCGCCGCTGCAAAGCCAGCGAGCGTCACACCGATGGTGACCCACCGCGCGCGCATCGCGCCGACCAGAAACCCGCGAAAATAGCGGAGGATTGCGCTGGGTTTGTCCGATGGTTTCGCTTTCGGCTTGGAGAGGATCAGCACGCCGAGCAACGGCGCAAAAATAACCGCCACAAACCAAGAAAGCAGCAATGCGTAGGCCACCACCGCGAATATCGAAAAAGTGTATTCGCCAGCCGAGCTCCTGGCAAACCCGATAGGCACGAAACCGGCGGCCGTAACAAACGACCCGGTCAGCATCGGCAACGCTAGTGTTTTGTATGCGAATGTCGCCGCCTGCTCCTTGCTGTCTCCGGCCGCCAATCGGGAGGTCATCACGTCGACGGTGGTCATCGCATCGTCGACGAGCAACCCGAGGGCAATGATTAGCGCGCCGAGTGAGATGCGCTGCAGGTCGATCGAGGTCAGTTCCATGACCGGGAACACGATGGCGAGCGTCAGCGGGATCGACAGCGCGATGACCGCGCCGGCTCGAACGCCGAGACTGACGAAGCTCACCGCCATGATGATCGCGATTGCCTGCCACAGCGAGGTGGTGAAGTCGCGAATGGCGTGATCGACGACAAAAGGCTGATCGGCCACGAGGATGGGCTCGATGCCGAGTGGCAGATCGGCCCTGATCTCGCGCATCGCCCGCCCGATATTCCGTCCAAGGGTCAGAATATCGCCGCCCTCCCGCATCGAGATGGCAACGCCGATCGCTGGCTTGCCGTTCACCCGAAACATGGGCTGCGGCGGGTCCGCATAGGCTCGGTGAACCTGGGCGATATCGCGTAGCCGGATCAGGCGCCCATTCGCGACGAAATTCACCGCAAGGATGTCCTGCTCAGACTCGAATGCGCCCGATACGCGCAGGATGAGCCTCTCGTTGCCGGTTTGCAGAATCCCGGATGGGCTGACTATGTTCTGCGACGCCAACGCGGCGGTCAGAGCCGACCGGTCGATCCCGAGACCCGCGAGCTGCTGCATCGAAAATTCGACGAATATCTTTTCGTCCTGAGCACCGAGGATCTCGATCTTCGAAACGTCGGGCACCTGCATCAGCCGTAAGCGAATATCCTCGACCTGGTCGCGGAGCTCACGGTGGGTGAACCCGTCTGCGGTGACGCCATAGATGATCCCGAAGACATCGCCGAATTCGTCGTTAAACCCCGGACCGACCACGCCGGCCGGCAGCGTGTGGCGCATATCGCCGATGCTCTTGCGAACGTGATACCAGATGTCGGGGATTTGCTTGGCGGTGGTCTCTTGTTTCAGATTGACAAAGATGGTCGTACGGCCAGGGCTCGTGAAGCTGCGCACAAAATCGAGGCTCGGTGTTTCCTTCAGCGTGCGCTCTAGCCGATCGGTAATTTGCAGCAAGGTGTCGTCTAAGGTTGCGCCGGGCCAGGCTGCTTGCACGACCATCGTCTTGATGACGAAGGGCGGATCCTCGTCCCGCCCGAGACGGTAGAAGGCGCCCAGCCCGGCGATCGTCGCCGCGATCATCATATAGACGACGAACGAGCGGTGCTCGAGCGCCCACTTCGATAGGTTGAACTGCATCTAAGAGGATGACCCGAGCAGCCGGACTTTCTGGCCGGGATGGAGCGCCTGGATCCCGGCGGTTACCACGATGTCTCCGGTGGCGAGACCTTGAGCTATGACGACCGTTCCGGGGTCATGACGCAGCAATTCCACGTTTCGCATCGACACCGTCAGATTTTTGGGGTCGACGATCCAGACGGCAGGTTGCCGATTGAGCTCGGTCAAGGCGGCGGCGGGAATCGAGATGACGGGTTCGGATTCCAATTTGACACTGCCGGTAATGGTCGCGCCGAGCCGCATAGCCTCCGGTGGGTCGCTCAACCCGACCTTGACCTCGAACGTACGGGTCACCGGGTCGGCCTGCGCCGCGACCTCGCGGACACGCCCGGTCGCCGTCACGCTGGGATCATCTGTCAACCGCACCGTGATCTCGGAATCGCTTGGCGCCGAGCGGAGCAATTGAGCCGGCACGTCGAAGACGGCATCGCGCCCGCCCTGGCGGGCGAGCCGAACGATCATCTGCCCCGCCTGCACCACCTCGCCCGGTTCGGCGCCTCGGGCGGTCACCGTTCCGGGCGCGTCCGCCTCGAGGGTGGTCCAGCTGACGCGGTCCCTAGCGATCCGCAATCGAGCTTCCGCCTCATCGACCTGGGATTGAGCACTTTGCAGGGCGTTTTGCGACTGGTCGAACCGGGCTCGGGGTGTGTGGCCGTTCGCCAGCAGCTGACGCTGTCGTTCGAAATCGCCGCGCGCGTAGGTCAATTGTCCTTGCCCGGCGGCGAGTGTAGATTCCGCCGCGCGCAGCTCATTGAGCTCGTTCTCGGGGTCGAGTTTGGCCAACACTTGTCCCGCCTCGACCCGATCGCCGACGTTGACCGGTCTTTCGATCATCCGCCCGGCGATGCGAAAGGCAAATGCGGGCTCGTCTTCGGCTTGGACGTGCCCGGTCAGTACCACGGTTTCGCCGGCCTCTCCTTTGGCGGCAGTCACCGTGCGGACGGGGCGTATTTCTTGTGCCTCGACTTTAGTGTCCGGCTTACATGACGCCAGCACGATAGCGACAGCAAGTAGGACCAGCCAGGTCCACCAAGGGCCGTGTCTTCTCACTGCAAATCTCACACCAGATCGCTAACTATTTTTCGCGGAGAGCGAGTGAAACCGAGATTTTTGATCTGCCCGGCTACGATTGGGGCAGAGCGACGACCGGAAAAACGAAAGCTAAGCAAGATTCTGATCAGCCGTCTGGACGTGTCAAACAAAATCTGGTTGACAATGGAGATTGGCCGAAATGCTTTTCATGACGGGGACGCGGATGTGGCTTCCGGTATGAGGCTAACTACACTGCTGCCTGCACGCGCGTTGCTGGCGGACTTCAAGCGTGTCGGCACCTGGCCCTCTTTCTGTTGCTGGTCTCGGGTGATCGGCGCAGTCGGTCGCTTCCACATCCGGTTTGGCGAAGAAGCAGGTCGGCGCATCGTTGCCGTGCTTCTCGCTGGGACGACTTTCCTACTCAGCGCATGTGGTGACGACGGCATAATCTCGCGGTTTATGCTGAAGGCGGATCGCATCATTGTCGAGCGACGCCCCGATACAGTCTACGAACAGCTCTTTCCTTATTACGTGGAACTCTGCGCCACGAGCCAATTTCGCTCCAAGCTAAAGGGTGAGGGCGGGGTCGCGGGCCACGCGGCCATGTACATCAAAGGGGCCTGCAAGGACGAAGAGGCGCCTTTCCCGAAGCTACGGCGGTGCCGAGCCGCAGCGACCGAGCTAAACGATCCGGAGCACGGTGCCGGTGTCAGCGTCGGCCGTTGGTTTCGCAACGTCAACTGGGTGGCGATTCCAGGATACGAACTTTTCCATGACGGTAATCTCAAGACCGGCGAGCGCCTGACCCAAGCCCATTTCGAGGCGACAGTGCGTGACGTGATCAGCAAGGGCGTCTACAAGGGGGTGGAGTTTCACGACTACCCAGGCTCCGGCGCTGGAGCAAGCCTCGAGAATTTCATCGAGAACGAGGGCATCGGTACCGACTTCGCCCTCCAGTTTGCCCGGTCCATGTTCTGCGCGCGCCTTCCGGTGACCGAGCCGATGTTGGATGAAATCATCGCCTTCCTGAACGACAAGAACCGCGAATACGCCGAGGGTGAGGCCGACTACAATTGGAATGTCTGGGCCGACAACTGCGCCCATACGTTGCGGAACGCCTTGGCCGCCGCCAACATCTGGGCGCCGCTGTCCGTTCAAGCGGTAAAGTTTCGTCAGATATTCAACCTCGCCGTGCCCGCAAACGAGTTCGTAAACCTGGCAGAGCTCGGTACCGAGGGGAATATCACCGACTACCGGGAAATTCAGCACGAAGGACCCGAGCGAGACGCGCTTCATGAATTTCACTGGTTACCCACGCGGCAGGGCGCGCTGCTAAAGACGCTGCCGGTGCACGAGCCGAACGATCTTTATGACACGACGTTTCGACTCTTCACCCTCCAGTCGCCGTTTACGATGGGCAAGACGCAGCGTGCAGTCGATTTGCTGTCGGACGAACGCTTTGTGAACCTGGATCAGAATCTGCGGTATTTTCGCGCGAAATACGACGCAATCCTCGCAAGCCACGACGAACGGCACAATGGGCTCGCAAGCGTCCGCGGCACGCCATACCGCCGGATGGAGCGGCTATACTATGAATACATCCGAGAGCAACGCGCCGAGGTCGAAGCCATGCTGGATCGGCTTACCTCGATCGAGGATCGAGCGGACGGGCCGAAGTCCAAATAGACGGTATTGTTGGCTTAGCAATCGGCAGTTTGACGAGGCGATCACGCTCCAGAAGACGCATTCTGGCGTCCGTCAGCCGTCGCCGCTATGTTCGCCGGAGAGCTTCTACCAATCGGCGACACACGCACGGAATGCCACCCCGGTGAGCGACGGGCTCGCGCTAGTTCCCCGGCGTGGCCAGCTGCGACGGGGTGGGACTGGAAGCGGTCCGCTCCGCTCACGCCCGTGTCTCGGATTGCGCGGCGTGTGCGATGTTCCGGATTTACCACCAACTTGGTGGTTGGACTGATGGCCTGCCACTTTGGCATCTTGGGGGGCGGGTCGTTACGTCCTCGGTCGCGGAGTTCACGGCGCCTCGCAGATGCGCCGTCGAGCCCGTGCCGTGCGCGGGTCGCGCCCCCGATCGGAGATGAGCTCAGCTGCGCGCCAGGGCATAGATCTGAGTGCCGCCCGGCGGCGACGGGTGCATGATCCAAGTCTCGCCGCCGTCTAGACTACTGTACACTTCTCCGCCATTGGTCGCGCAAGACATTCGTTCCGGCCGGCGTTCGTCAAAGGCTACAGCGAACATGGTGTGCGCCGGTCGCTGACCCATATCGACACGAGTCCAGCTGTCGCCACCGTCGGCACTACGCAACAGCACACCGACCTCGCTTTGGAAGCTGCCGCCCGCCGCCACCCACAGCTTGCGCGGCGTGCCCGGCACCTCGCGAATGTCGCGGCAGTAAATCTGGCCCTTGGCATTGAGCGGCTCTAATGGCACGTGCCGCCAATGGTCGCCGCCGTCGGCGCTGTGAAACATGCCCGCTCGGCCAATGCCATAAACCGTGCCGGGTCGCCAACGGCTGACCAGTACGCCATGCATGTCGACGGCGTCATCGTTGAGGTACTGGCCGTGGCTCAGGTTCTCCCAATGCGCACCGCCGTCGGTCGAGCGGATCGTGCCGCCGACCTCGATCGCACCGTACAGGAGTTCGGGCTCGCCGGCGCTGGCGTCCATCATCAGCACCCGCTTTGCGGGATTGGCGCCCGGCGCGGTGGTGATCTCGGGAAAGCGCACGCTGACCGGCAGACGGGTCCAGCGTTCACCGGCATCGTCACTGCGATAGATCTCGCAGTTCTCGCATCCGACAAAGATCACGTCGGGATCGTGCGGGTGGAACAAGAGCGACCAGACCGGCAGGCCGTGACCGGGCAAATCGACCTTCTCCCAGTGCTCACCCCGGTCGGCGCTTCGGTAAGGCCCGGATTGCGTACCGGCGTAGATGATCTCGGGCTGTCGCGGGTGCGTGGCCAAGGCGCGCACGGCTGGCGCTTCGGGCAAGCCGCGTTCCAGCCGCTGCCATTCTTCGCCCCCTTCGGCCATTCGAAAGAGACCTGACTGCACCACCCGGCCACGCCCGGTTTCGCCAGCCAAGCCCAAGTATACATAGGAGCTCTGGTTATTCGTGTCGCGGGTTGCCATCAGATCACCCTCCCTTGTCCGGCGGTCTATCGACAGGCCGCGGACGCGCTATCGTCGGTAGGACAAGGATAAGCGTTGCCTCAACTCGTCGCAAGGCTCGGGCGAACCGTTGCATCGCGGATAAAGCGTGGGCGGGGCATCACGCCGGCTAGGAGGGCCGTTTGAAATTGTTGCGCCTCTGCTTTTGGTTGAGAGGAAACCTCCCGTCCTCTTCGCTAACATCGGACGGCCAGCCGGCCTACTCGACCGCGAAACGCGCTTATTGCGATAATCATGTCTGTAAATTTGCCATATTCATATTGCATACCTCGGCCCATGGCGCGGCTGGGAACGGACTGCGGCTGGACGAAAGAGGCGCGGATGGCTGATGGGCTATCACCGAGACCGCCGGCATTGCACGGAGGGCGGCGGTTTGTCCCGCCTGGTGGGACGAGTGTTTCAACCTGAAGGCGAAATTTTGCTGTAGATTAGCTGCAGAAGCAGCGATGGTCGATTTCCGATGCAACTGTTTGTTGCGGCTGGCAACAACCCGGAACCGAGCCATCGAATTCCGGACTACCAGCTGCGATTTCGACGACGGTGGCGCTTTTTGGTATCAAGGCTTATTATCACCTATGCGTCGTTTCTACCGTTTGGTATCGCCATGGATCTCGACCGCAGCTTCGGCTTTCTCGTCCACGACGTCGCCCGCCTGTTCGGGCGCCGCTTCAACCAGCGAGCGCTGCTCTTCCTCGGTCTCACCCGGGCGCAGTGCAAGGTGCTGGGCTACCTCGCCCGGAACGAAGGGATAAATCAGGCCGGCCTCGCCGATCTGCTCGAAATCAAGCCGATGAGCTTGGTTCGACAGATCGATCGCATGGAGGAGGACGGCTGGATCGAGAGACGGCCCGACCCCGGCGACCGGCGCGCCCACCGCCTCGTCCTGACCGAGAAGGCGCGCCCGATCCTCGCCCGCATTCTCACCCTCTCGACGGAGGTTCGCACGGAGGCCTTCGCGGGCCTTTCCGCGGCGGACGGTCGGCATCTGATCGACCTGCTCGGGCGCGTCCACGACAATCTTTCGGAACGTGTTCCTTCGCTTGCCGTTGCCGAATACGTCGACCTCGACGAGCCGAATGACCACCCTGGGCTGCGCGTAGCAAAGGCTTCTGCGGGTTTGTCGCCGGTGGGAGGCCACCAGTGACGAGTGCCGTCGAGAACGAAACATCACCGACAATAGGCGCCCGTCGAGCCGGCGCGGACGGTCGCTCGGCGCGCATCGGAAGCCGGCGCACTTTGCGCCAGAGAGTGCGGCTGCCGCTGATGCTCGCCGGGCCGCTCGTCGTCCTGCTTGCCGCCGGGTACTGGTATCTGACGGGTGGGCGTTACGTCTCCACCGACGACGCCTACGTCCAGGCCGCGCGGGTCGCGATCAGCACTGATATCTCAGGCCGTGTCGTTGAAATCGATGTTCGCGACAACGACAGGGTCAAGGACGGCCAAGTGCTCTTTCGCCTCGATTCTCGCCCGTTTCAGATCGCGGTCGAGGAAGCCAAGGCGCAGCTGGCCACTGTACGGTTCCAAATTCACGCGCTAAAGGCGACCTATCACCAAAAACGGGCCGACGCGCGGGCGACCGAGGCCATGGTCGACTATCAGCAGCACGAATTCGAGCGGCAGCAGCGTCTGCTCGCTTCCGGCACCGCCTCCCAGCAGCAGTTCGAACAAGCGAGACAAGCCTACGAGACGGGGCGGCAGCAACTCGCGTCAAAGCAGCAGGATGTCGCCGTTGCCCTCGCCAACATCGGTGGCGATCCCGATATTCCCTTGGAGCAGCACCCGATGGTGCAGCACGCACAGGCGGCGCTCGACCGCGCCGAGCTCAACCTCTCCTACACAGTGATCAACTCGCCCGAAAACGGAATCGTCACCAAGGTCGAGCAGCTCCAGGTCGGAGATTACGTCACGGCTTCGACGCCTCTGTTCTCGCTGATGTCGACGGACCGGGTCTGGATCGAGGCCAATTTCAAGGAGACCGAGCTGACCCATATGCGTGCGGGCCAGGTGGCCACGGTCGAGGTCGACACCTATCCCGACGTCGTCTTCCCGGCCAAGGTCGAAAGTTTGAGCCCAGGGACCGGGTTGACCTTCTCGCTGCTGCCGGCTGAGAACGCGACCGGCAACTGGGTGAAGGTCGTCCAGCGATTGCCGGTACGCCTCAGCATCGACCATTTCGACCCGGATGCACCACTGCACGCCGGGTTGAGTGCGACCGTGGAAGTCGACACAGAGCATCGCCGTCCGTGGCTCAACCGCGTCGCGCGGCTGTTCGCATGGTTCGCCGGTTCGACCACGCAAGCAGCGGAGCGGTGAGGGGCGAAACTGCCGTCCCGGCTGCCAACCGGGGTGCGATCACGGTCTCGATCATGCTGGCGACCTTCATGCAGGGGGTCGACACCACGATCGCCAACGTCGCGCTGCCGCATATGCAGGGCAGCTTTTCGGCCGCGCAGGACCAGATCGCCTGGGTGGTGACCTCTTACATCGTCGCGGCGGCGATCATGACGCCACTGACCGGCTGGCTCGCCGGCCGCTTTGGCATCAAGTGGGTATTTTTCTTCTCGGTCGCCGGTTTTACCCTGGCCTCGGCCTTGTGCGGCGTGGCGGCGAGCCTCGCGCAAATGGTGATCTATCGTTTGCTGCAGGGTGTCTGCGGAGCGGCGCTCGTGCCTTTGTCTCAGTCGGTGCTGTTTCAGATCAATCCACCCCAGCGCCACGCCAAAGCGATGTCGGTCTGGGGCATGGGGGTCATATTAGGCCCGATTATCGGTCCGGCGCTCGGCGGCTGGCTGACCGACCAATACAACTGGCGCTGGGTGTTCTTCATCAATGTGCCGTTTGGGGTTCTTGCCGCCGCCGGAATTCTGATTTTCATTCGCGAGACGCGGCGCGCCCATCGCGAGGCGTTCGATTTTTTCGGCTTTGCGACGTTGAGCCTGGCGATCGGCGCCTTGCAGATGTTTCTCGACCGCGGCGAGCTCAAGGATTGGTTCGGCTCGACCGAGATCTGGGTCGAAGCGTCGATCGCCGGTCTCGCCTTCTACCTGTTCGTAGTCCACACCGCGACAGCCACCGACCGGTCTTTTCTCAACCGAGACTTATTGAAGGATGCCAATTGCGCCGTCGGCACGATCCTGATGTTCCTCGTAGCCATTCCGCTGTTTGGGACCATGGTCTTGTTGCCGACGATGCTGCAGGAGCTGCTGAACTATCCGGTGCTGACGACTGGGTTGGTGTTGGTACCGCGCGGCCTCGGCACGATGGCTGCGATGTTCGTCGTCGGCCGACTCATTGGGCGCGTCGATACCAGGCTGGCGATCCTGGCGGGGCTCACGCTGACCGCGATCGCGATGTGGCAGATGACCGGTTTCTCGCTTTACATGGGCATGGGCCCGGTGATCTCGACCGGGGTGTTGCAAGGGTTCGGCCTCGGTTTGGTCTTTACGCCGCTGAGCATCGTAACCTTCTCGACCCTCCCTCGGCAGATCTTGACGCAGGGGACCGCGATTTTCAGCCTGACGCGCAACATTGGCAGCAGCGTCGGCATCGCCATCGTCGAGGCGCTGCTGGTCGAGAATACCCAGATCGTCCACTCGCGGCTCGTCGAGCAGTTGCGTCCGGACAACCCGCTGGCTCGAGTGCCGCATATGGCTGCACCCTTTAGCCTGACCGACCCCTCCGGCCTCGGCGCGCTCAATATGGAAGCGACACGCCAGGCGGCAATGGTCGCCTATATCGACGATTTCAAGCTGATGATGATCATCATCATCATCACCCTGCCGCTCCTGCTGCTGTTGCGCCGGCCAGCTCCCGCCCACGGCGGGGCGACAGTTGCTGCCGAATGAACGGCCCCCGCCGCCGCCCGCGCGGATGCGGCGCGGTATTCGCCGGCGACTACCCGAGCGAGGCGATGATCTCGCGGTAAGCCGCCTCGGGAAAGGCCTTCAGCGTCTTCGTTCGTACGCTCCCGAGCGACCCGAGAAGCAAAGTGAATCGTGCCACTACGGCATCGTCGGGGGCTTCGTAGATGGCTATCAGATCATATTCGCCCATCGTCATGTATACCGATTTGAACTCGCCTCCCATGTCGACGAGTGCCTTTTTCGCCGTATCGAGCCGCCGCGGCGAGTCCTTTACTTTCTGGGCCCCTTGGTCGGTCCAGTTGGCGAGCATGATGTAAGTGGGCACGGCGCCCCTCCCTCATTTACCGGTTGCGCACCCGCACATTCGCGAGCGCATCGATCGCGTTCGCCTGACGCTTGTCGCCTAATTTAGCGAATTTTTCACCGAACCGACATGCGCCAGCACACCCCTACCCCTCACTACCCAGTGGCGGAGGGTGTCGGATGGTTTAGGCCGTCACTTGCACGCCCTCGGCTGTGATGCGATCGAGCTTTGCCGCCATGATGAAGTCGTTCTCGTGCAGACCCTTGATCTTCTTGGTGTGCAGCGAGACCGTGGCGTAGCCCCAGCCAAACGTGATCTCGGGGTGATGTCCTTCGGTTTCGGCGAGCGCGGCTGCGCGCTCGACGAAGGCGAAGGCCTCGCGGAAATTCTTGAAACGGTAGGTCCGCGCGATCCGCTTCGCTCCGTCGAGCAACTCCCAATCCGGCGCTTGCCCGCCATAGTTCGCGGCCTCTTCCTGCGTCAGCGGCGGCATGCCGCCACGACAGGGGGTGCAACTTTTTTCGACGAGTGCTAATGGCATCGTGCGACCTCTTCGATGGGGTACGATAAATTGAGATATAGGCGCAGGTGGAGAAGGGTTCGATGGCATCTCGGTCCGTTGCTCGCCTGTCATCGGCCGTACTCATATTCTGCGTGCTCACCAGCCAGGCCCTCTCAGATGCCACAACGGCAAACCCGGCCGCGAGGTGGCAGGTGGTTCTCGCCGCCGGCGACGACGCCGAGCCGGTATTCGACAACGCTGCGCGCGCTTTGGGCCAACGCCTCGCGGCAGCGGGCGTGCCGGCGGCAAACATTCACCGCCTCAGTGCGAGCGGTGCCGAGGTGGGAGCCGCGGTCGAACCGGCTCTTGCGAACGTCCTCCTACAACGGATCGGTACGCTGCCGGCTCGACCGGGGGATCGGTGCCTGATCTTCCTGACCTCGCACGGCGAGCGCGGGGCTGGCCTGTGGCTCGCCCGCTCGAACACGGCGGTCAGCCCGGATCAGCTTGCCCAGGCGCTGTCGCGGGGATGCGCAGCCGTGCCGACGGTCGTAGTCGTCTCGGCCTGTTACAGCGGAGGCTTTGCCACCGGAAAGATGGCAAAGCCCAATCGCATTGTTTTGACCGCTGCGCGCAACGACCGGCCGTCTTTTGGTTGTCAAGTCCATCGCGTATATAATTTTTTCGACGAATGCCTGCTCGGTGCATTGCCGAAATCCGCGACCTGGCGGGCGGTGGCCGACGGATCCAGGGAGTGTGTACATCGTATGGAGCGCGCGCTCGGAGAGCGGCCGTCCGAGCCCCAAGCCTATTTCGGCGCCGTCGTCGCGAATTTGGACGTCGGCTTTTGACCCTCAACGCAACACGATGATAGGCACGTTCCCTTCTCGCCGCGTGATATTCAGCGCGACGTCGCCGCGGTAGCGCCGCAGCAGCACATCGGCTGAGCCATGTTTCGTCTGCAAACCGCGCAGGTGCAGTTCGTCGAGAAATTCCGGGAGGACCGGGCGGTCAAAGCGGATCTCGCGCGCCCCCCGATCGAATCCGATGCCGAGGCTCGCCTGAATCAGGGCGAATACCGCAGCGCTTGCCCAGGCCTGAGGTATGCATGCGACCGGATAAAGCGTCGGCGCGTTGAGCCTGCGCCACGGAAAGCCGCAGAACAGCTCGGGCAGCCGCCGCAGATCCATATAGCCTGCAGCCTCGAATAGTCCTTGAAAGATCTTGAGCACCTCGGTTTTCAAACCGTAGCGGGCGAGACCTAACGCGATCAGTGCGTTGTCGTGTGGCCAAACCGAGCCGTTATGATACACATCGGGTTATAGCGCGCGGCCGATACCCCGGCGGTCCGCACCCCCCATCCGGAAAAGCAAGCCGCACCGAGGAGGGTTTGCGCAACCCGTCGCGCATGCGCGGGATCGGCAATCCCGGTCAACAGCGCATGCCCAGCGTTCGACGCGATCACACGGCATGGACTCTTGGCCCCGTCGAGCGCCAAAGCATAGGTCGACAGGTCTTCGCACCAGAACGCCTCTTCGAACTTTTCCCGTAACGTTTCAGCTTGCCGCAGGAGGGTGGCGGAGGCGTCCGGATGCCCTAAAGCTGAGGCCAGCGCCGCGGCATGCTGCTTTGCCGCATAGACGTAGCCCTGGACCTCGCACAACGCGATCGGACCCTCCGCCATCCGGCCGTCCTCGTGGAAGATCGCGTCGGGTGAATCCTTCCAGCCTTGATTTACCAAGCCGCTGACGTTCTTGCGGTGGTACTCGACAAAGCCATCGCCGTCCGGATCGCCATAGGTATCGATCCAATGCATCGCCGCCTTTACATGCGGCCATAACGCCCGCACCGTCTGGAGGTCGCCTGTTCGCCTGAAGTATTCTCCGGTAACCAGAATAAACAATGGTGTCGCATCGACGCTGCCGTAGTAACGGCCAAACGGAACCTCGCCGAGCCGCGCCATCTCGCCGTCACGCATTTCATGCAAGATCTTGCCGGGTTCCGCATCTCGCTCGGGATCAACCTCTGATGCCTGGGTCGCCGCAAGGAACCGAAGCACTCCCCGAGCGATCGTCGGATCGATCCACAAGGTGAATAGCGCGGTCAAAAGACCGTCGCGCCCAAATGGGGTGCTGAACCAGGGTATCCCGGCAAACGGGTAGGGGCCGTGCTCGGTCTCTGTGATCAGCATATAGAGATCTGCGACCGACCGGCGTGCCATCTCGTTAAACAGCGAATTCGAGCTATCGAGACTGGCCGCGCGCCCGCTCGAATCCCTGAGTGCGCGTCGCGCGGCGCGCAGCGAGGTATAGAAGCTTCGGGCGACGGTATCGCCTTGACTCCGTGGATCACAGGCGGCCCGCAACACCAGCCGTGCTCCTTGCCCCGGCTTGAGCAAGAGCTCGAACAGCGCCATCGCGTCATCGAGACGGTCCGGCGCCGGCTCGAAAGCAAGGCTGGTGACGCGCTCCACTCCATCGAGACCGAGGTACCGTAGGGCGACGCATGAATCCGACCGGCGTTCGGTCGACACCTGACCGCGACGGGTCCGCTGCCGCCCGCGTACCTCGAAGAGATCGGCGAAATCGGCGCTAAACTCGATGGCGAAAGTTAACTCGTGGTCCTGGACATCGAAATTACGGATCAATATTCGCTCGTAATATACAGCTTTCCAGATGAACTTGAGACGATTCACATGAAGTAACTCTCCGCGCAATCGGTGCGAGGGTATGTTAGGATTGGCTAGATCCACTCTCAATACCGCATTGTCCTCCTGCACATTCGAACTGAGGAGCAACAGCGGAGCATTATTGAGACGGAGCACGAGACGCGACAGGTAGCGCGTGTCGCGGTGGTAAATCCCGTCGGAGCCGCCATTGGCAGCGATGATGTCGCCGCGACGATCGAATACCGCGAAGGTATGGCCGTGCTTGAGCGTGCGCAGTCGCCGCTCTTGAAAGGAGACGTTCGATTCGATGTAAAACGGCGATTCGGTGTCGAACAGCGACCCGTCACCGTCGCCAGTCCGCGCCGGAACCGGTTTGGCGAGGCCGGGGTGGCTTGGTGGCTCAGGCAGCGTTCGCGACCGCCTGAGCCGCGGCCGCGGAACTCAAAACCGCATCCACGGTGCCACGGCGAAGCACCGTGTCGTAGAGCGCCAGATAGTCGCTTGCCATTCGCTCCACCGAGAAGCGCTCCTCGAAGCGACGGCGAATTGCAACGCGATCCAGTGCCTTTGCGAGTGGGATCGCCGCCACTGCTTGATCGACATTTTCAACGATGAATCCGGTCACCCCGTCGTCGACGATTTCCGGCACAGAGCCCCGCCCGAAGGCGATTACCGGCGTGCCGTTGGCCATCGCTTCAATGATAGCCAAGCCGAACGGCTCCGGCCAATCGATCGGAAACAGCAGCGCCACCGCATCGCCTAGGAATGCTCCCTTTTCGCTATCGCCAATCTCACCGATGAACTCGACCAACGGGTCTTTTAGCAGCGGTTTGATTCTGGTCTTGTAATAAGTCCGATCGACCTTGTCGACCTTCGCTGCGATCGCCAGCGGCAATCCGGCGCGGCGAGCGATCTCGATTGCCCAATCCGGTCGCTTCTCCGGACAGATTCGGCCAATGAATGCGAGATAGCCGCCGTCCCCGCAGCCGCCCGCATAAAGGCTCGTCGGCAGCCCATGGTAAACCGTGCCGTACCAGTTGGCCCAGGGTACAGGCGCACGCTGCGCATTCGAGATCGACACCAGCGGCAGCATCGCGAACTCGCGCAAAAGCGGCGGAAGGTCCGGCAAGTCGAGACGGCCGTGCAGCGTCGTCAGCGTTTTGCCCCCGCGCTGCGCAAACAGCGCAAAGTGGAGGTAGTCGGTGTGGAAGTGAATGATGTCGAACGCGTCAGCAGCTCGCGCCAACCGATATAGCGATATGAAGTGATAGGGTAGCGGGTCCTTGCACTGGGAATCAACACGTAAAGCTCGCGCGCAAGGGGCCTGCAGTCTTGCTTTGGTCTGCGAGTCGCCGCTGGCGAACAAGGTAACTTGGTGCCCCTGTCGCACCAGTTCTTCAGTCAGGTACGATACAACCCGCTCGGTGCCGCCATAGAATTGCGGCGGGCAGCTCTCGTATAGCGGGGCAACTTGTGCAATTCGCATTTTCCCGACGATCCTCTACGGTTCAGCCACAGACCTAACGGATCGGTCATTCGGAAGTTCCGCGGCGCGGGCCGGTCATTGGGCCGCGCCCGGTGATCCGGTATCTAGTTTCCCAAGGACGTAGTTCAAGGCTTAGTCGGAGGGTCTATAGCTCTGTTTTAGTTAGACAAATTG
>Ga0306925_10002386_pt1 | contig 16121 bp, 12 predicted proteins | sample flu12Cox44000176_FD_203755 | JGI IMG/M metagenome (GOLD analysis project Ga0306925, IMG submission 203755) | Lab enrichment of tropical soil microbial communities from Luquillo Experimental Forest, Puerto Rico - flux8day.12C.oxic.44.000.176 (v2)... | ecosystem: Environmental > Terrestrial >... | reverse complement strand
GTCGTCCTTCGGGACCCCGCCTCACCTGATGGAATCGGTCAGTTCGCTGCTATTCAGGCTGTGGGACCATTGCTTGGAGTGGAGTTGAGGCCAATCGGCGTGCGCGAGCCGGCCGAAATTGAACACGCTATTGCGGCAATTGCCCGCGAGCCCGGCGGCGGCTTGATTGTAACGGCGAGCGGGTTCGCGATCCTTCATCGCGAGCTGATCATCGCGATGGCGGCTCAACACCGGTTGCCCGCCGTTTATCCTTATCGCTTCATGGTTAGTGACGGTGGGCTTATCTCCTTCGGAGCAAGTTCGATCGACCCGTACCGTCATGCGGCCGGCTACGTCGATCGCATCCTTAAGGGCGCAAAGCCGGCCGACCTGCTGGTGCAGGCCCCGACCAAATATGAGCTAGTGATCAACGCGAAGACTGCGAAAGCGCTCGGCATCGACGTCCCGGCGACGCTCATTGCGCGCGCCGACGAGGTGATCGAATAACTATTCTTATGCTGCAATTGCTCACGTCTGGAATTGTGCACATCGCTACATATTGCATTGCAAAATCTTGCTCCAAATTCTGGCGCGCTCTTGCGTCTGACGCGAGTTTCGTGTCCGCCTGTCGCCGCAACGCGGTCGCGCGCGGTTGCGGGCATTCGAATGCCGCGACGTGCGCCCGACTGCGGGTTCAAAATCAAGGTCACGCAAGCGCTTAATCTCAAAGCCCCGATTCTGCGATCCCTTTGATTCTTGCTGCCCTCTGCCCGCACCATCGTTTCAATGGACAGGCACAACAGGTACGCGCCACTTCAGTCCGGGGAAGCGTGCAAAGTCACGATCAAGCGTGATCCACTCACAGCCCCATTCGATGGCAAGAGCCGCAAACCAGGCGTCGGTGACACGTGGTCCGCGCGTTTCCGTCTCAAAGCAGAGATGCTCGAAAATCTGCCAATGCCTTTCACCGGGCTCGACAAGCTCACAGTGAGGCTGGCCAAGCAGGCTATCGCAGAACTGGAATGCCTCCTTAGTGGCGCTCGGCACTCTGTATGCACGAGGGTTGGTGGTCACGCGAACTACAGCGCTCAACACAAGCGGAGATACTCCGAAGCGGGCATCGCCCGTTATGACGCCAGCGAGCCACCCACGGCAGAGCGCATGTTGGGGGACGTCCTGGCGAAACGCATAGACGAGGACATTTACGTCCGGCAGGATCATTTGAACCGTTTCATCCGCTCGATGTATTCGAGGTCCTCAATCTCCTGCAATGCCGAGAACGAAGTGAGGTCAATGCCGGGCATTGGCCCCCCGGTGGCCTTGCTGACGGGCGGTAACGTTCGCGGCGCCTTGCCAACTTTTTTCTTCTCCGCCACGACAATCCTCAGCCCCTCCTCAATGAGTGCCGTGAGCGTGCGTCCTTCCGCATTCGCCTTACGCTTGGCACGTTCCAGCAAGGCTCTGGGGAGCCGCACTGTGGTTCGCTCGGCCATATGTCAAGACATATAGGGGTGTAGTCTTTATGTCAAACAGCTCGCAGGGGTGGTCCGAGGTGAAGAGAGCCTGCTGCTCCGCAGCAAGTTGCGTTCAGGCGCTGCCGGCAGCGCTTCCTTGCGCGCTGCCAGGAAATAGGCGGACAGCTTACCTCGCGCCATTGCCCGGCTGCGGCCGCGCCTATATCTGTTGCGGCAAATGCAAATCGGTCCGCCGATGCCGCTTTAGGGTTGGAGGCTGCGCCGATGGCGCTCAATCACGTCACGCTCGACGATAAATATGACCTGACCAAGAGCCGGATCTTCGTCACCGGGTTCCAAGCGCTGGTGCGGCTTTGCCTGATGCAGAAGGAGCGCGATCGCCGCGCCGGCCTCAATACCGCGGGTTACATCACTGGATACCGAGGCTCGCCGCTGGGCACGCTCGACCAGCAGTTCATCCGCGCGCGGCGGCAGCTCGCGCCGAACGACATCCTCTTCCAGGCCGGACTTAACGAGGACTTGGCCGCCACGGCGCTGTGGGGCTCGCAACAGGCCGAGCTGCGCGGCGAAGGAAAATTCGATGGCGTCTTCGGGCTCTGGTACGGCAAGGGCCCGGGGGTCGATCGCACCGGCGATGTGTTTCGCCACGCGAACTTCGCCGGGACCTCCAGGCACGGCGGCGTGCTTGCGCTGATGGGTGATGACCACACCGCCGAATCCTCAACCACCGCGCATCAGTCCGAGTTTCACTTCATCGACGTGATGATCCCGATCCTGAACCCCGCCGGGGTTCAGGAAATCCTCGATTACGGTCTCTACGGCTGGGCGATGTCGCGCTTCTGTGGAACCTGGGTGGCGCTCAAGTCGATGCACGAGACGGTCGAATCGACGGCCGTGATCGACGGTAGCCTCGATCGCATCGGCATCCGCATTCCGGAAGATTTCGCGATGCCGGAAGGCGGGCTGAACATCCGGCTGCGCGACACCATCCTCGGCCAGGAAGCGCGGCTGCACGACTACAAGCGCGACGCCATGCTCGCCTTCGTGCGCGCCAACAAGCTGAACAAATACATCACCTCGGGCGGGAGGGAGCCCAGGATCGGCATAATCACCGTCGGCAAGAGCTATCTCGACGTGCGCCAGGCGCTGGACGAGCTCGGCATCGATGAGGTCAAGTGCAACGATCTCGGCATCCGGCTCTACAAGATCGGCTGCCCGTGGCCGATCGGACGCGATGATCTGGCGCAGTTTGCAAGCGGTCTCGAGCTCATCATCGTCGTCGAGGAGAAGCGCTCGCTCATCGAAGTGCAGGTGCGCGAGGAGCTCTACGGCAGCGCCAATCAGCCGGCCTGCATCGGCAAGAAGGACGAAGCCGGCAACTGGCTGTTTCCGGTCAAAGGGGCGCTTGATCCCAATGACATCGCGATCTGCATCGGGGAGCGCGTGCTGGCGCGTGTCGGAGCGCACGAGCAGATCGCGGGCCGCGTCGCGCAACTCAAAGACGCGCAGCGCATCCTCGCCGAGACGCAGGACGTCGCGCTGCGCACCCCCTATTTCTGCTCGGGCTGTCCGCACAACTCGTCGACCGTCGTGCCCGAGGGCATGCGCGCGTACGCCGGCATCGGCTGCCACTACATGGCGCAGTGGATGGATCGCTCCACCCTGGGCTACACGCAGATGGGCGGGGAAGGCGCGAACTGGATCGGCGAGGCGCCGTTCAGCAGACGCCCGCACGTCTTTCAGAATCTCGGCGACGGCACCTACAATCATTCCGGTTACATGGCGATCCGCGCCGCCGTCGCTGCCGGGACCAACATCACCTACAAGATTCTCTTCAACGATGCGGTCGCCATGACCGGCGGTCAGGCCAATGACGGCGGCTTGACCGTGCCGCAGATCGCGCGCCAGGTCGCCGCCGAGGGCGCAAAGCAGGTCGTAGTTGTTTCCGACGAACCGTGGAAATATGCACGCAACGAGGACTGGCCGCGCGGGCTCACCATTCACCACCGCGATGAGCTCATGCCGGTGCAGGAGGAGCTCGCGCGCATTCCCGGCCTGACCGTGCTGATCTACGACCAGACCTGCGCCGCAGAGAAGCGCCGGCGGCGCAAGCGCGGGCTTTATCCCGATCCCGACAAGCGGGTGATCATCAATGAGCTCGTGTGCGAGGGCTGCGGCGATTGCGGCGTGAAATCGAACTGCGTGTCGGTGCAGCCGCTGGAAACGGAATGGGGCCGCAAGCGCACCATCGACCAGTCGAGCTGCAACAAGGATTTCTCCTGTGTGAAAGGCTTCTGCCCGTCATTCGTCACGGTCGAGGGCGCAAAGCTCAAGCAGGGAACGGCAGGCAAGGTGGGCGAACTCCCTTCTCCAAAAGGGGAGGGTCGGTCCGCTGCAGGCGGATCGGGGGCCGGTGAGCCCTTTGTCCTTCCCGAGCCTTCGCTTCCCCCGATCCGGCAAACCTATGACATCATCGTCACCGGCGTCGGCGGCACCGGCATCGTCACCATTGGCGGCATCCTCGGCATGGCCGCGCATCTCGAAGGCAAGGGCGTCGGCGTGCTCGACATGGCCGGGCTCGCGCAGAAGGGCGGCGCGGTCTACAGCCACATGCGTATCGCGCAGCTGCCGGAGGACATTCATGCCATCCGGATCGCCGCCGGCGGCGCCGACCTCGTGCTCGGCGGCGACATCGTGGTGGCGGGAAACAAGAAGGTCCTTGCCGCGGTCAGGCGCGGGGTGACCGAGATGGTGATCAATGTCGCCGAGTTCCTGCCCGGCGATTTCACGCGCAACCCGGATTTTTCGCTTCCGACCGAGCGGCTGCGGCGCGCAATCGTTGCCGATGCCGGACGCGAGAAGGTGCATTTCGTCGACGCCACACGCGCAGCGCTCGCGCTTTTCGGCAACACGGTAGCCGCCAACATTTTCCTCGTCGGCTACGCCTATCAGCTCGGCGCCATCCCGCTGTCGCCAGCCTCGATCGAGGAGGCGATCGAGCTTAACGGCGAGGCCGTGGAGATGAATAAGGCGGCGTTCCGGTGGGGCCGGCGCGCAGCGGTCGATCCTGATGCGCTCGCAGCCGCCATCAAGCCGGCACCGGAAAACCTGAGCGATGCGCGCACGCTCTCGCAGTCCTTCGACGCGGTGGTTGCGCGCCGAATGGCCTATCTCAGCGCCTACCAGGACGAGCGCTACGCGGCGCGCTACCGCGCCTGGGTCGATCGGGTCAAGGTGGCGGAGGCCGAGCGCACGCCAGGCAAGACCGCCCTTGCCGAGGCAGTCGCGCGCTATCTCTTCAAGCTGATGGCCTACAAGGACGAGTACGAGGTGGCCCGACTCTATTCCGATGGCTCGTTCCTCAGGCAGGTGCGCAACGAGATTGCCGGCGAGGACTTGCGTTTTTTTGTGCATCTTGCGCCGCCGCTGCTCGCCCGGATCGACAGGGCGACGGGCGAGCCGAGAAAGCTCACCTTCGGGCCATGGATCTTCCCGGTCTTCAAGCTGCTGGCAAAATTCAAGCTGCTGCGCGGAACCGCCTTCGATCCGTTTAGCTACTCGCGCGAGCGCAGGACGGAGCGGGCGCTCATCGCCGACTATGAGCGGATGCTGACCGAGGTGCTGGCAAAGCTCAATGCCGGAAATCACCACATCGCGGTTGGTCTTGCCGCCATCCCGGAGAAGATTCGCGGTTTCGGCCACGTCAAGATGCGGCATTTGCAGGCCGCCAAGGCGGAGGAAGCCGCCCTCATGGAGCAGTTCCGGGCAGGTCCGAGCCCGCTGCTGCGAGCCGCCGAATAGCGTCGCATTGTCACGGTAAGCTTAGACCAATTCCCGGCTTGACCGCGCCCTGCGTCCACTTTCTTATCGCCCGGCAATAACCGGCTGACCACGCCGCGCGAAAAGCCGCGGGCACGGTTGCCGTGACCAGAGCGGGAGGATTGCCGTGGCCATGAGCACCACTGCTGCGGCCGAGGACACGTTTCCCAAACTGTTGATCCACAATGCCCGGGTGTTCGCAAACCGGCCGGCCTACCGCCACAAGGATCTTGGCGTTTGGCAGACCTGGACCTGGAGCCAGGTGCTCGAGCAGGTGCGCGCATTCTCGATCGGCCTCGCCGAGCTCGGGCTCAAGCGCGGGGACAAGCTGGCAATCGTCGGCAGTAACCGGCCCCGGCTTTACTGGGCGATGTGCGCGGCACAGGCGCTCGGCGCCGTTCCGGTGCCCATCTACGCCGATTCGGTCGCCGAGGAGATGGCCTATATCATAGATCATGCGGAAGTGACGCTCGCGGTGGTCGAGGACCAGGAGCAGGTCGACAAGATCCTCTCGATCTCACATCAGCTCAATCGGCTTGCTCAGGTCATTTACGATGAGCCGCGGGGGTTGCGCGATTACGACCACACGCGACTCAAATCGATCGATGAGGTGGCGAGGCTGGGGGTGGACCGGCTCGCGGGCGATCCGCAAGCCCTGCAATGGTGGGAGCGCGCCGTCGCTTCGGGTGCCGGCTCTGACCTTGCGGTCATCCTCTACACGTCTGGCACGACCGGTCGGCCCAAGGGAGTAATGCTGACATTCGACAACCTGATCATCTCGGCAGTAAACGGTAATCTGTTCGACAAACTGGATTACCACGAAGAGGTCATCGCCTATCTTCCGCTCGCCTGGGTGGGTGACCACCTGTTTTCATATGCCCAGCCCTTCACTGCTGGCTTCTGCGTCAATTGTCCGGAAAGCCCCGAAACCGTCGCCGAGGATCGTCGCGAGATCGGTGCGACCTACGGTTTTGCACCCCCGCGCATCTACGAGAATCTGCTCACGCTGACCATGGTGCGCATGGAGGATGCCGGCCGTCTCAAGCGCGCAACGTTTCACTATTTCATCGCACTGGCGCGCCGCTGGGGGGAGAAGCTGCTCGACGGCGAGCGGGTGCCTTTGCATGCGCGGCTGCTCTACCGGCTTGGCGATCTCCTGGTCTACGGACCACTCAAGAACCGCCTGGGCGTGTCGCGTGTTCGCCTCGCCTACACCGCCGGCGAGGCAATCGGGCCGGAAATCTTCAGGTTCTGGCGCTCGCTCGGGGTAAACCTCAAGCAGCTCTACGGCCAGACAGAGGCCTCGGTCTACATCACCGCCCAGCCGGACGGCGAGATCTATGCGGACACCGTAGGCAAGCCCAATATCGGGGTGGATGTGAAGATTGCAGAGAGCGGGGAGGTGCTGTTCAGGTCACCCGGCGTGTTTATCGGCTACTACAAGGACCCGGAGAAGACGGCGGAAGCCAAGACCGCAGACGGCTGGGTTCGCACCGGCGATGCCGGATGGATCGACCCCGACACCGGCCATCTCAAGATCATCGACCGGGCAAAGGATGTCGGTCGGCTCAACGACGGCACCCTGTTTGCCCCGAAATACATCGAGAACAAGCTTAAGTTCTATCCCAACATCCGCGAGGCGGTGGCCTTCGGTCACGGCCGTGATTTCGTCTGCGTCATGCTCAACATCGACCTGGTGGCGGTCGGCAACTGGGCCGAGCGGAACAATGTCGTATACGGCTCATATCAGGAGCTTGCCGGACATCCACTGGTCTATGACATGCTGGCGCAGCACGTCGAGGAGGTGAACGGGTCGCTCGCGACCGAGAAGGCAATGGCGGGCGCCCAGATCCGCCGCTTCCTCGTCCTGCACAAGGAGCTCGACGCCGATGACGGCGAGATCACGCGGACGCAGAAGGTTCGGCGCAGTTTCATCGCCGAGCGTTACGCCCCGCTGGTGAGCGCGCTCTACTTCGGCGCCACTGAGGCCGACATCGCAACAGAAGTGACATTCGAGGACGGCCGGAAGGGCATGCTTTCCGCGCGGCTGAAAATCCGCGATGTCGGGACCGTGCCCGGCCTGCCCGCGCTGGAGCGCGCGGCGTGATCGCGCGTTGCAAGGTAGGTTCTGGAGCAGCAGCGTGAGAGCGCCCAGCGGCCCGGATGTTGCCGCCCGCGAGGTGCTGCTCTCGGTCGACAACGTCTCGTTGGCATTCGGGGGCGTCAAGGCGGTGACGGGGGTCTCGTTCGACATCCGCCAGGGCGAGATTCGCGCCATCATCGGCCCGAACGGCGCCGGCAAGACCTCGATGCTCAACATCATCAACGGCTTCTATCATCCGCAGCGTGGCCGCATCACGTTCAAGGGCACGGTGCGCTCACGCATGCGCCCCTACGAGGCTGCGCTGGGCGGCATCGCGCGCACGTTTCAGAACGTCGCGTTGTTCAAGGGCATGACCGCGCTCGACAACATCATGGCCGGGCGTACGCTCAAGATGCACCGCGGGTTCCTCTGGCAGCTGCTGCGGCTCGGTCCGGCGCTCGCCGAAGAGACGCAGCACCGGCATGCGGTGGAGGAGATCATCGATTTTCTCAAGCTTCAGCACATCCGCAAGGTTCCGGTCGGCAAGCTGCCCTATGGGCTGCAGAAGCGCGTCGAGCTTGCCCGGGCACTTGCCATGCAGCCCGACCTTCTGCTGCTCGACGAGCCCATGGCGGGCATGAACCTCGAGGAGAAGGAGGACATGTCGCGCTACATCCTCGATCTCAACGATCATTTCGGGACCACGATTGCGCTGATTGAGCACGACATGGGCGTGGTCATGGATCTGTCCAACCGGGTGCTCGTGCTCGATCACGGCGTCAAGATTGCCGATGGCACGCCAACCGAGGTCCAGGCCGACCCGGCCGTGATCGACGCCTATCTCGGCGTGAGCCACTGAGGCAGAACAATGCTCGGCCCGGTGCTCGAGACACTCATCGGGGGCTTGCTGATCGGCGTGCTCTACTCGCTGGTTGCGTTAGGTTTTGTGCTGATCTTCAAGGCATCCGGTGTGTTCAACTTTGCCCAGGGGGCGATGGTCCTGTTTGCGGCGCTCTCGCTGGCGCGCCTTTCCGAGCTGATGCCGCTTCCGCTCGCGCTGGTGCTCTCCATCGTCATCATGGTGGCGCTCGCCTATGCGATCGAGTTCCTCGTGCTGCGGCGTCTGGTCAACCAGGAGGGCATCATCCTGTTCATGGCGACGCTGGGCATCGCCTATTTTCTCGAAGGCTTTGGCCAGACGCTGTGGGGCAGCGACATCTACAAGATCAGCCTCGGCTTGCCGGCCGAGCCGATCTTCGTTCTGGAGTCCGTGTTTCCAGGGGGGATACTGATCGACCCTACCGAGCTCATTGCGGCGGCGATCTGCGGCGTATTGGTGCTCGTGCTCGCGATCTTTTTTCAGGTCACCCGCGTCGGGCGGGCATTGCGGGCGGTGGCGGATGACCACCAGGCCGCCCAGTCGGTGGGGATTCCGCTCGGGCAGATCTGGTTCATGGTCTGGGCCGTCGCGGGAATTGTGGCGCTGGTCGCCGGCATGATGTGGGGTGCCAAGCTCGGCGTCCAGTTCTCTCTCTCCCTGGTCGCGCTCAAGGCTTTGCCGGTGCTGATCCTGGGCGGCTTCACCTCGATCCCTGGTGCCATCGTGGGCGGACTGATCATCGGCGCCGGCGAGAAGCTCGCGGAGGTTTTGCTCGCCCCGGTTCTCATCCGTACCTTCGATCTCGCCGGCGGAGGCATCGAGAACTGGTTCGCTTACGTGCTGGCCCTGCTGTTTCTGCTGGTTCGCCCGCAGGGCCTGTTCGGCGAACGCATCATCGAGCGGATCTGACAGCATGCTTTACCGCGAGGTCGGGCAGTTCAAGACGTCGTACGCCTCCGACGAGGCCATCTTCCCGATCGCGCAGGATCGCTGGTTCGTGCTCGGTTTGGTCGCATTCGCGTTCCTCGGGGTGCCGCTTTTCGCCAGCCAGTATCTCTACACCGAGGTGCTGATCCCGGTCCTGATCCTGTCGATCGCCGCCGTTGGCCTCAACATTCTCACCGGCTATTGCGGGCAACTCTCGCTCGGCACCGGAGGCTTCATGGCGGTGGGTGCCTATGCCGCGTACAACCTCGCGCTGAGGCTGCCGGGGACAAATATCATTCTGGTTTTCCTGTTCGCCGGCGTCATGGCGATGCTGGTCGGGCTGCTGTTCGGACTGCCCTCGCTGCGCATCAAGGGCTTCTACCTGGCGGTTGCCACGCTTGCGGCGCAGTTCTTCCTGGAATGGGCGTTCGCGCGCGTGAAGTGGTTCACGAACTATGCGCCCTCGGGCTCAGTGGCTGTGGGCCGCATCGAGCTGTTCGGGTTTCCGATCGATACGCCGGGCCGCATCTACGTCTTCGTTCTCGCCATCGTGGTCCTGCTTGCGCTGGCGGCCAAAAACCTGGTGCGAGGGCGGATCGGTCGCATGTGGATGGCCATGCGCGACATGGACATTGCCGCCGAGATCATCGGGATCAAGCCGCTCAATGCCAAGCTTTCCGCTTTTGCAATATCGTCCTTCTATATCGGCGTGGCGGGGGCCTTGTGGGCCTTTCTGCGCCTTGGCTCATGGGAGCCGCTCGCGTTCGATATCAACCGTTCGTTCCAGGTGCTGTTCATGATCATCATCGGGGGACTAGGCACCATTCTGGGATCGTTTCTTGGTGCCGCCTTCATCGTGCTGGTTCCCATCTTCCTCAACCAGTTGCCCTCCTGGCTCGGCATTCCGCTCTCTACTGCGACCATATCGCACATCGAGTTCATGCTGTTCGGCGCCTTGATCCTGTTCTTCCTTATCGTTGAGCCCAATGGGCTTGCGCGGCTCTGGGCGATAGGAAAGGAGAAACTCCGGCTATGGCCGTTTCCATATTGAGGCCGGAGCAAATCGCAGGCACTATTTGCGTATGAGGCGGGCCAGGCCCGCTCGCAAATGGCCGGGCAAACCGGCCGCGGAACCTAACCAGGAGGAAATGAAATGGCCCTACGAAATGTAGGAATGGCGCTCGCAGCCGTTGCAGCAGGCATGATTGCTGTCCCGGCCTCGGCGCAGAACGAGCAGTTCATCCCCGTGCTGAGCTATCGGACCGGCGCCTACGCGCCCAACGGCATTCCTTTCGCAAACGGACTGGTGGACTACTACAAGCTCATCAATGAACGCGATGGCGGCATTAACGGCGTGAAAATCGCGTTCGAGGAATGCGACACCGGGTACGCCACCGATCGCGGCGTCGAGTGCTACGAGCGGCTGAAGGCGAAGGGGCCCACCGGCGCCTCCTACGTCATCCCGCTGTCGACCGGCATCACCTTTGCGCTCACGGAGAAGGCGCCGATCGACAAGATTCCCATCATCTCCATGGGATATGGGCGCTCGGAGTCGCGTGACGGCTCGGTATTCCAGTGGAACTTCCCGCTGCTCGGCACTTATTGGACGGCCGCCGACATCATCCTGCAGGAGATTGCCAAACGTGAAGGCGGCTTCGATAAACTCAAGGGCAAGAAGATTGCCCTCGTCTATCACGATTCCCCCTACGGCAAGGAACCCATTGCACTGCTGCAGAAACGCGCGCAGATGCACGGCTTCGAAGCGCTGCTCTATCCTGTGACGCATCCCGGCGTGGAGCAGAAGGCGACCTGGTTGCAAATCCGGCAGAACCGGCCGGATTACGTCCTGCTCTGGGGCTGGGGCGTGATGAACTCGACCGCGATCAAGGAGGCGGTCGCAGTCGGCTATCCCCGCGACAAGATGTACGGGGTGTGGTGGTCTGGTGCCGAACCCGACGTTCGCCCGGCCGAAGACGGCGCAAAAGGCTATCACGCGGTCACGCTCCAGCACACCGCCGGTCAGTTCAAGCTGCATGAGGACCTAAAGAAATTCGTCTTCGATAAAGGTCAAGGCAGCACCAAGTGGGAGGAAACCGGCGAGATTCTCTATGTGCGCGGCCTGATCAATGCCATGCTCGGTGTCGAGGCCATTCGGACCGCACAGGCAAGGTTCGGCAACAAGCCGCTGACCGGAGAACAGGTGCGCTGGGGCCTCGAAAACCTCGATCTGAGCGCCGACCGTCTCAAGGAGCTCGGTTTCGAAGGCGAGCTCAAGCCGATCAAGGTCTCCTGCTCCGACCACGAAGGCGCGCGCACCGGCCGCATCCAGACCTGGGATGGCAAGAACTGGAAGATCACATCCGACTGGTTCACTGCGGATGACAACGTGATCCTGCCAATGGTCAAGGAGGCGGCAGCCAAATATGCCGCTGAGAAAAAGATCACCCCGGGCTGCCTGATGATCAACTGATGCCCTCCCGTGCGATCGACCGAAATGCAAAGGAGGCGGCCGGGCCGCCTCCTTCCGACTTCGGTCCAGCAAGGGCGGCGGCCCCGATTCTCGCGGTCAACAACATTGAGGTCGTCTACGATCACGTCATACTGGTGCTCAAGGGCGTCTCGCTGCAGGTGACCGGGGGAGACATCGTCGCTCTCCTCGGCGCCAACGGCGCAGGGAAGTCGACCACGCTCAAGGCGATCTCCAATCTTCTGTCGGCGGAGCGCGGCGAAGTCACCAAGGGCTCCATTGTATTCGACGATAGTGAGGTGCATGCGCTCACGCCGAACGAGCTCGTGCGCCGCGGCTGCATCCAGGTGATGGAGGGGCGCCACTGCTTTGCGCACCTCTCGGTCGAGGAGAATCTGCTCACCGGAGCTTTTACCCGCCGCGACGGCCATGCCGCAGTCGGGCGCGACCTCGATCTCGTCTATTCGTATTTCCCGCGGCTGAAGGAGCGCCGCTCATCCACTGCGGGCTACATTTCCGGCGGCGAGCAGCAGATGTGCGCCATTGGCCGCGCACTGATGTCTCGACCAAAAATGATCCTGCTGGACGAGCCGTCGATGGGGCTTGCGCCTCAACTGGTCGAGGAGATTTTCTCGATCGTCGGCGATCTCAACACGAGGGAACGGGTGTCTTTCCTGCTCGCGGAGCAGAACACCCGCATGGCACTGAAATACGCGCGCTACGGCTACGTGCTGGAGAACGGCCGCGTCGTGCTCGACGGCAAGGCCGAGACGCTGAGCGAGAATCAGGACGTCAAGGAGTTCTATCTCGGCATCGCCGAAGGCAAGCGAAAATCATTCCGCGAGGGCAAATATTATCGCCGCCGCAAGCGCTGGTTGGCCTAGCGGCTCGATCCTTCGTCGAAATCGAAACTAAAGACCACAACGGGCAACCGCGCCTCATGCTGGATTATTTCGATTCGCTGGAGACCCGCGACCCCGCCGAGCGCGAGCGTGACCTGCTCGGCCGCCTGCCCGATCTCATTGCCCTTGCACTGAGCACGCGAGGCTGGTCACAGCAGCTCGACGGCATCGAGCCCAACGCGGTGACCTCGCGCGCCGCGCTCGCGCGGCTGCCGGTCCTGCGCAAGTCCGAACTCACCGAGCGCCAGCGCGCGCATCCGCCTTTCGCGGCCTTCAACGTGACGGCGCCCGGCCGTGCGCGCCGGCTGCTGATGTCGCCCGGGCCGATCTTCGAGCCGGAGGGGCGAGGTTCGGACTTCTGGGGCGCGGCGCGCGTACTGTTTGCGGCGGGCTTCCGCGCCGGGGACATCGTGCACAACTCGTTCGCCTATCATCTCACGCCCGGCGGCTTCATCATGGAATCGGGTGCTCACGCCCTTGGTTGCGCCGTCATTCCGGCCGGTACCGGCAATACCGAGCAGCAGCTCACGGCGATCGCTCACCTGCGCCCAACCGGGTATGTCGGGACGCCGGACTTCCTGAAAATCCTGCTGGATGCCGCCGCAAAGGCGGGAAAGGACGCATCCTCGCTCAAGCGCGCGCTGGTCTCAGGTGCCGCGCTGCCGGGCTCGCTGCGCCAGGAGTTGGCCGGGCGCGGGGTCTCGGTGTGCCAGTGCTATGCCACTGCTGATCTCGGGATCATCGCTTACGAGAGCGAGGCGCGCGAGGGTATGATCCTGAACGAGAATCTGCTGCTCGAGATCGTTCGTCCCGGCACCGGCGACGCGTTGCCGGCGGGCGAAGTTGGCGAGGTCGTAGTCACCTCCTTTAATCCGGACTACCCCATGATCCGGCTTGCAACCGGCGACCTCTCCGCGATCATGCCCGGTGCGTCCCCGTGCGGCCGCACCAACACCCGAATCACGGGCTGGATGGGCCGCGCCGATCAGACCACCAAGGTCAAGGGAATGTTCGTGCATCCTGCGCAGATCGCCGAGATCGCCAGACGATACCCCGAGCTGCGGCGGCTGCGTCTTGTCGTCACGCGTGCCAACGAGCAGGACGTGATGACCTTGCTGGCCGAGACGGCCAACCCCCTGCCGGAAGCCACCACAGCCATTGCCGACACCCTGCTCGCGCTCACCAAGCTGCGGGGAGAGGTCAAGCTTGTCGCCCCTGGCGCGCTGCCGAACGATGGCAAGGTGATCGCCGATGCGCGTCCGATCGGATGAAATCTTTCTAAGTCGCCGCTGAAGCTGGTACTGTCGGGCGGCAACACAACCAGCCTGGAGGACAATCCGGGCGTTTGGAGGAACGAATGGCGTCGGTCGCGATCCGCGACGTCAGGAAGGCTTTTGGCTCGGTTGAGGTCATCCACGGCGTGAGCGTCCTCATCGGCGACGGGGAGTTCGTCGTGCTGGTTGGCCCATCGGGGTGCGGCAAAACGACCCTACTGCGCATGATCGCGGGGCTTGAGAACATCACGGCCGGCGAGATCAGCATTGGCGAGCGCGTGGTCAATCACGTTCCCCCGAAGGCGCGCGACATAGCCATGGTGTTCCAGAACTATGCGCTCTATCCCCACATGACGGTTGCCGACAACATGAGCTTCTCGCTCAGGCTGCGCGGTGCGCCTGCGGCGGAGATCAAGCAGCGCGTGAAGCGAGCCGCCGACATACTGGGTCTCCAGCTGCTGCTCGAGCGCTATCCCCGTCAGCTCTCCGGCGGCCAGCGCCAGCGCGTGGCCATGGGACGCGCGATCGTGCGCGATCCGCAGGTTTTTCTGTTCGACGAGCCCCTGTCCAATCTCGATGCCAAGCTGCGAGTCGCGATGCGAACCGAGATCAAACAGCTGCATCAGCGGCTCAAGACCACCACCGTTTACGTGACCCACGACCAGATCGAAGCCATGACCATGGCCGATCGCATTGTGGTGATGCATGACGGCATCATCGAGCAGATCGGCACCCCGCTCGACCTTTATGACCGCCCGCGGAACCTGTTCGTTGCCGGATTTATCGGCTCACCGGCGATGAACTTTCTCAAGGGGACGATCCGGGCCAACGGTCAGTTGCAGTTCGAAGGCAGCGACGGCATTTCGCTGCCGCTCTCCGGCGCGCCCGGTGGCAGCGACGGGCGCAGGGCCGTTTACGGCGTGCGACCCGAGAATTTCATGGTTGCGGACGATGGCCCATTGGCGCAGGTGCAGGTGATCGAGCCCACCGGGTCCGAGCTGCAGGTCGTGGCGAAGCTGGGCGACACCGACATCATCGCCGTCTTCCGTGAGCGGCACAATTTCAAGCCGGGCGACAAGGTCCGGCTCAAGCCCGACCCGCGGCTCGTCCATCTGTTCGATGAGTCGACAGGAGAGCGGCTTGACCCCCGATAATCCAAAGGAGGAACCGACCATGACCAAATTCTCGCGTCGTACCCTGGTACAAGGCGGTACCGCGCTTACTGCGGCGGCGGCGCTGGCCGGACCGGCGCTGCTTAATTGGGCGCGAGCCTGGGCACAGGCGGCACCCTGGAAACCGGAGAAGGGTGCGAAGCTGACCGTGATGCGCTGGAAGCGCTTCGTGGAGGCCGAGGACCAGGCCTTCATGGCCATGGTGGATGCGTTCAGGCAGTCAACCGGCGTCGACGTGAACGTGTTCAGCGAATCGTTCGAGGACCTGCAACCGAAGGCATCGGTGTCCGCCAATACCGGTCAGGGACCGGATCTGGTCTGGGGGCTGCACTCCTTGCCGCAACTCTTTCCCGACAAGGTCGTGGAGATGACCGATGTCGCGGACTATCTCGGCAAGAAATACGGGGGCTGGACTTCGGCCGCAGAGATCACTGTCAAGCAGGGCAACAAATGGCTCGGCATCCCGGTCGCCACTATTGGTGGTTATCTCACCTACCGCAGCTCATCCATGAAAAAGGCGGGCTTCCAGGAGTGCCCACAAGACTTTCCCGGTTTTCTCGAGCTTTGCAAAGCGCTGAAGAAGAACAATACACCGGCCGGGTTCGCCCTCGGGCACGCCTCTGGCGATGCCAACGCGTGGCTGCACTGGATCCTGTGGGGACACAACGCCTGGCTGGTCGACAAGGACGACAAGGTCGTCATCAATTCGCCAGAGACCGTCAAGGCATTGGAATACGCCAAGGCACTCTCGGAGAATTTCATTCCTGGTGTCGCCTCGTGGAATGACTCCTCCAACAACAAGGCGTTCCTCGCCGGCGAGCTACACATGACCAGCAACGGCATCTCGATCTATGTCGCGGCCAAGGATGATCCGAGCAAAAAGGATCTTGCCGAGGACACCGATCACGCGCTGTGGCCGATTGGCCCGATCGGCAAGCCGACCGAGCTGCAGCTCACCGTCCCGATCCTGGCATTCAAATACACGAAATACCCCAACGCCGCGAAGGCCTTTGTCAGTTTCATGCTGGAGAAGGAAAATTTCGACAAATGGCTGATCGGGGCGCGCGGCTATCTCACCCACTGCCTCAATGCCTATGACGCCAATCCGGTGTGGACCATGGACCCGAAGAACAAGGTGTTCAG
>Ga0306925_10002383_pt1 | contig 16127 bp, 14 predicted proteins | sample flu12Cox44000176_FD_203755 | JGI IMG/M metagenome (GOLD analysis project Ga0306925, IMG submission 203755) | Lab enrichment of tropical soil microbial communities from Luquillo Experimental Forest, Puerto Rico - flux8day.12C.oxic.44.000.176 (v2)... | ecosystem: Environmental > Terrestrial >... | reverse complement strand
GTTCCCGCGCGGTCGAGCCCGCACAACCGCCGGATTGACAACCTCGGCGCGCCCCGGCGTATGCTGACCGCACCATCGCTCGCGAGAGGAAACAATGCCGTCGCGCAATACCGATCCGGCGCTGTTGCAGGCACATGTCGTGTCGGACGAAATCGCGGCTGGCCGGCTTTCGCCGGTCGACCTCGTCGATGCCGCGCTCAAACGCATAGAGGCGGCCGACGGAAAGCTGCACGCCTTTGTGGAGGTCTACGACAAAGAGGCGCGGCTTGTCGCCGAGGGGGCGGACAAGGCGATCCGCTCCGGCCATCGGATCGGGCCTCTGCACGGCATCCCGATTGCGCTGAAGGATCTGATCGAGATGGAAGGGCGGATCACGACCGGCGGATCGCAGGTGTGGCGCGACCGGCGCTCGGCCTACACGGCGACCCTGGCGCAAAGACTTATCAGCGCCGGCCTGATTGTGATCGGCAAAACGCACACCGTAGAGTTCGCGATGGGCGGCTGGGGGACCAACCAGCACCGCGGCACGCCGTGGAACCCGTGGGACCCGGATGTGGCCCGCACCCCCGGCGGGTCGAGCAGCGGCTCGGGGGTGGCGGTCGCCGCCGGATTTGCACCATGGGCGATCGGCACCGATACCGGCGGCTCGGTGCGGTTGCCGGCTTCGTGGTGCGGCCTCACCGGCCTCAAGACGACAATCGGCCGGGTCAGCACCCATGGCATCCTGCCGCTCGCCCCGACATTAGACACGCCGGGGCCGATGGCCCGCTCGGTCGATGACGCGGCGCTCCTCTATAATGCGATGCAGGGCCCGGACCCGCTCGACCCGCGGACCCGCGGCATCGCGCCCGAGGACCCGATGCCGGCAATCAAGCGCGGCGTGCGCGGGCTGCGCCTCGCCCGCATGCCCGAAGCTGAGCGGGCGAGAGTGGCCGCGGAGGTCCTCGCCGCTTACGATGAGTCGCTCGATGCGCTGGCGCGGCTCGGCGCCGAGATCGTCAATGTCGACCTGCCGAGCCGGTTCGCCGATTTCACTGATCTGACAGGCCGGATCATCGGCGCTGAAGGGTATTTTCTGGTCGGCCACCTGGTCGACGACATGAGCCTGCCGATCGACGACGCCGTGCGCCCCCGTATCGGGGCCGGAAGAAGCATCTCGGGGCGGGATTACCTCCGCGCGCTCAGTGAGCGCGACGCGGCAAAACGGGATTTTGCAGCCGCGCTCGCCGACGTGGACGCGCTGCTGACCCCGACCACGCAGACCGCCGCCATTCCGGTCGATCAGGTCGACCAGGCTTCCACCCCGGCTCATTTCACGCGTTTCGTGAATGCGCTGGAGCTGTGCGCGCTGGCATTGCCCAACGGGTTGACCACTACCGGGCTGCCATTATCATTGCAGATCGTCTGCCGCGGCTATGACGAGGCGACCGCATTGCGCATCGGGTGGGCCTATCAGCAGGCCACCGACTGGCACGAACGCCGCCCGCCGGGTTTTGGCTGAGACCGTCATTGCAGCGATGGCAAAGCCCATACTGTTGGTGACCCGCCGATTGCCGGCGGCGGCCGAGGCGCGGGCGGCTCGCGATTACCAGGCGCGGCTCAACCCCGAAGATGTGCCTCGCAGCGGGGCAGACATCGTGCGCCTCGCCCAGGAGGCGGTAGCGATCCTGTGCTGCCCGGCCGACCGCCTCGATGCCGCAACGATCATGGACCTGCCCGACACCGTGCGGGTCATCGCCACTTTCAGCGTCGGCTATGACCACATCGCGGTCGAGGCTGCGGCGGCGCGCGGTATTATTGTGTGCAATACCCCTGGCGTGCTGTCGGTCGCAACGGCCGAGACCGTGATGCTGTTGATTCTCGCCGCCGCGCGGCGGGCAGGCGAAGGCGAGCGGCTGGTTCGCTCGGGTAGTTGGCAAGGCTGGGCGCCGACGCAGTTGATCGGCACCGAGGTTTCAGGCAAGCGCCTGGGAATCTTCGGCATGGGCCGCATCGGCCGCGAGGTGGCGCGCATGGCCCGTGCTTTCGACATGCACGTGCATTACCGCGACCAGGCCCGCTTGCCGGCGGATCTGGAACAAGGCGCGATCTTTCACGACACCGACAAAAGCTTTCTTGCGCAATGCCAAGTACTGTCCCTAAATGCGCCGGGCGGCCCGTCCACCCGTCATTGGCTCAACGCCGAGCGCATTGCACTACTGCCGAGGGGCGCTGTCGTCGTAAACGCCGCCCGCGGCACATTGGTGGACGACGACACGCTGATCGCCGCGCTGCAGGACGGGCATATCGGCTACGCCGGGCTCGATGTCTATGACGGGGAGCCGGCGGTACATCCGGGTTATCTCAAGCTGGAGAATGTCGTGTTGCTACCCCATCTCGGCAGCGCCACGGCCGAGACCCGAAATGCCATGGGCTTTCTCGCGTTGGGCGGTATCGATGCGGTACTGGCCGGCCGGATACCGCCCAACTTGGTCAACTGAATGTGGTGGTGCCGGACAGCCGGCGTCACATGCTCAAGCCCACCGCCCCTCGATCCACATCCAGCCATTCGGTCCCTGCTGCCAATACCCGGGCACCCAGTTGGCGGTCGCCGCCGGCCGCTGCACATACTGTCCGGGCAGCCAGACGTACTGGCCGCCGGTCCAGCTCCAGTGGCCCGGCTGCCAAACCGCGGTCGGCGATGGCGGCGCAGGCGGCATCTCGACCCGAGGAGGCGGCGGGGCGAACGGGGTGGTACTGGTGAAAGTAGCACCGGCATCGCTCGGAGCGGCACCCGGCAACGTCGTCGGTCCGTATAGTTGCGAAGCAACCGGTGGTGCGGGCGGGTAGGGTGGAGTCGTCGCGGCCGGCGGCGGCACGTAGGCCAGCGGAGGCTGCGGCGGCAGTCCCGTCGGCTCTCCGTTCGGGCCGAACGCGACGGTACCCGGTGGCGGCGGATAACAAGCCGACAACCCCAACGTGGTCAACGCAATTGCGGCGATCCCGCCCCAGCGCTGAAATTGCTGCATCCTGTCCTCCAGACGTTGCACAGCCTCGGATCATCCCGAGCGCAGCTTGCGCTGGATAAAACGCGAGTACTCTTTGATTCGCTCCCGCGAGACGCTCCTGTGGCCGTTTCCCGTGCTTTGCGCCGACCCGAACCGATGTCGGATTGACGATATAAAGATATGTGTATATCTTTCTGACCTTGCCCCAGTTAGGAGAGCCCAGGATGCCCGCACCGAGCGATTACAAAGTAGCTGATATTGCGCTCGCCGACTGGGGACGCAGGGAGATCGCGATTGCCGAGACCGAAATGCCGGGCCTGATGGCATTGCGTGACGAGTTCGGCGCGGCGAAGCCGCTTGCGGGCGCGCGCATCGTCGGCTGTCTGCACATGACGATCCAGACGGCGGTTCTGATCGAGACGCTCGTCGAGCTCGGGGCCACCGTCCGGTGGAGTTCATGCAACATCTTTTCGACTCAGGATCATGCCGCGGCGGCAATGGCGGCCAGCAGTATTCCGGTCTTCGCCTGGAAAGGCGAGAGCGAAGAGGAATACGAATGGTGCATCGAGCAGACCCTCCGCGGCCCGCAGGGATGGACACCGAACATGGTGCTCGATGACGGCGGCGACGCAACCAAGGTCCTGCACGACAAATACCCGGAGATGTTGGACGCGATCCGCGGGATTTCGGAGGAGACCACCACCGGGGTGAACCGTCTTTACGAAATGGTGAAGGAAGGCTCGCTCAAAGCCCCCGCGATTAATGTCAACGACAGCGTCACCAAATCGAAGTTCGACAACCTCTACGGCTGTCGTGAAAGTCTGGTCGACGGGATCAAACGCGCGACTGATGTGATGGTCGCCGGCAAGGTTGCGGTGGTCTGCGGCTTTGGCAATGTCGGCAAGGGCTCCGCGGCGAGCCTCAGGAGCCAGGGCGCGCGCGTCATGGTGACCGAGATCGATCCGATCTGCGCGCTGCAGGCGGCCATGGAAGGTTATCAGGTGACCACGATGGAGGAGATGGCTTCGCACGGCGACATTTTCGTCACTGCGACCGGCAACATCGACGTCATCACAATCGATCACATGCGGCAAATGAAGGACCGCGCGATCGTCTGCAATATCGGTCATTTCGACAGCGAGATTCAGATCGATGCGTTGCGCAACTATCCGTGGGAGGAAGTCAAGCCGCAGGTCGACGAGGTCGTGTTTCCGGATGGCAAGCGGCTGATCGTTCTCGCCAAGGGGCGTCTAGTAAACCTCGGCTGCGCAACCGGTCACCCGAGCTTTGTGATGAGCGCGTCGTTCACTAATCAAGTGTTGGCGCAAATCGAGCTGTGGACCAATCACGGCGAATATGAGAACAGGGTGTACCTGCTGCCGAAGCATCTCGATGAAAAGGTGGCGGCCCTGCATCTCGACAAGCTGGGCGCTAGGCTGACCTCGCTCAGCTCGGCCCAAGCAGGGTACATCGGCGTGCCCCCCGCCGGCCCCTTCAAACCCGAGCACTACCGCTATTGACGAATTTGCGCCGAGCAGTCGGTAGCGCGAGTGAGGAAGCACTCGCGCTTGCCGATCATGTGGCTGTGGCTGGTCCGACCCGGGGAAAGCCTGGTCAGGCCGCCTGCTCGCAGTTGATCATCCAAGGCGTGCCGAATTGATCCACGAGCGTGCCGAAACGGGCAGCCCAGAAGGTTTTCTGGATCGGCATCTGCACTGTCCCGTTCTCCGACAATGCATGGAAGATGCGTTCCGCATCGATCGGGTCGTCAACACCAAGCGTCACGCAGATGCCTTTCATCTCCTGGTAACGGTTGGGCGGAGCGTCGGAACCCATCAACACCTCGTCGCCGACACTTAGGCGGGCATGCATGATCTTGTTGCGCCATTCGGACGCCGTCTGATCCTCCATGGGCGAGCCCGCGTAGGTCATCATGGCTACGATTTTGCCGCCAAGCACCCTCTCATAGAACTTGAACGCAGTCTCGCATTGGCCATTGAAACTCAGATACGGGTTCAGTTGCATAACGCACTCCTTTTGGCTGCTCTTGGGTTGATAGAAAGGTTCTGACTGCTACCGGATCTTCGGCGAGCTCCTTCTTCAGGGATGCGAGCTCGTGCCCGGTCGGTCACCACCGGACCGAAATGCCAGTGGCGCAAAGGGTCGCCTGCGATGGCTCGACGGACCTCGAATTGCACGATCATATGAACCTGATGGGGATTTTCCCGTGCCCGCGCTTTGCCCGGTCCAACGCCACCGTGCGCGCATCTTTCAGGTCCGATACTAGGGCCCGAATATCGTTTTCGGTTACGCCATCGCGTTGCATGAGAAGCCGCACGGCGGAATCCCCGAGCAGCTCGTCCAGAGTTGGCTCGATGCAACAACACTCGTTGAACATGATTTTCTCGCACCAGAACTCCGACAATGACCGATCGGGAAATCGCGCACGCGCTTGAAGCGCGGCACTACTGCTACAGCTCCAAGAACGTCTCAAATCCTCCGTAGATCAGGCGCTTTCCGTCGAAGGGAAGGGCCGACATGCCGGCTTGTATTCGAGGGTCTGCCATCACTTTTGCGTTTATCGAATCACGCTGCTCACGCGACTCGTAGACGATCCACGAGAACGCAACGATCTCATTCTCCTTCGCCTGCACCGCCCGCGGGAACGAGGTGAGCTCTCCATAGGGCACGTCATCGCCGATACATTCCACATAGGCGAGCGCTCCGAACTCCTTCCAAACTTCGCCTGCCGTACGCGCGGTCGCCTTATAAGCCTCGAGGTTTTGCTTCGGCACCGCGAGCACAAACGCGTCGACATAGGGCATCAAGGTCTCCTTTCACTTGGACCGGACAAAACAGAACAATCCGACAGTGTCCCCGAGTTCGGCGAGCGCCGTCAGAGGCGAATTACCGTTTCCCCGCGGGGCAGCGCACTAGAGGGACATCGGACGCTGCCGTGCCAGAGTTGCGAGACGTTACCCGTTTCACCTTGCACGGCGTGATGCAACGATATCTTGCATGTCATTGTCACTGCACCAACCAAGGCCGCGGCAACCCAAAAGCGTCGACTGCGACATCGCGCTTGGTTGGGCCCCTGGGCCGCAACGAAGGTTTGATGCAGTCACGGAGTCGAGGACCGGAAGCGTTCCTCGTATTCCTGTACGGTCATAATGACTCCGGGGTGATGGGATGCGCTCTAACCTTCGGTGGTTCATCAACGCGGTGATTTGGCTGCATGCCGCGTCGATCCAACGACGCATGAGCGACCCGGTAATCGACAAAGCGCTGAAAAAATCCCGTGTCCGTGCGCCGGTTCAATAGCCACATTGGTGGTGGGAGAGACGCGGTCACCGGGAATCCTTTAGATGGTGCCGGGTGCGGCCCGGTTGCTTTCCACTAGGTTGGTGCGTCAGCCGGCTTATCCGCGAGAAAAGGTCTGAATTCGCCTGAAAAGGTTCGCTACAATCGCCGTCCATGGATCCCTTATCCGAGGCGCCAACCAGCTTCGAGTTCGGCCGTTTCAGGATCTTGCCGCAGCGCCGCGAAGTGCTGGACGACGGCCAGCCCATGCAACTCGGCAGGCGTGCTTTCGATGTGCTCGTGGCGTTCGTCGAGGCCTACGGGGCCCTCGTCAGTAAAGACGAGCTGATGAGCCGGGTCTGGCCGGGTCGGATCGCATCAGCGCCGCGATGAAGGCGGAGAGAAGCGAAGCCTTTAGCAACCAGGTGCAGCGCAGAATCAAAGTTTGGGCCAATCACAACAACAAGGTCGGCCTGCCGCCGAAGGGACCCGCTAAAGCCGAGCGGCGCAACTTTAACTATGTTTTCTAGGCTATGGCTCTTGTAATACGGTAAACTCCGGTTTAGTATCCGTCGCAACGTAAGGTGGATCTCACATCGATGTCCACCCGTTACATTATCAGGGACGGATCGTTTGCTCGAGTCTATCACTGCGTTCTGCCTGGTCGTCATGCTGGCCTCGGTTGCCGCTTTGGCGCGGGCATGCGGCGAACTGCGCCGGGCGCGTGCAAAGTGCGCGGTACTAGAAACAGTTCCGCTCGACTGGTTCCGTTGGCGCGTCAACGGGACTGATATTCACGTTTCGAGTAATGCGTCCGGTTATGATGAGTTCCTTAAGAAACTATCGGCGGCCGGGGCGCAACAGTTGGAGAGGGCGAAGCAGGCTCTCCAGTCGCATGGCACTCCTTTCTCGCTCACTTTTGCGACCGGCCGCGCGGTCGGCTACGCGATCCACGGGCGATGCGCCCCGGGCGGCGACGCTGTCTTGTGGGTGCAGGATGCTTCGGCCGCAGTGGGTGTCCAATCCGCGCGTACCGAAGCCGCCGATTTGCGCGCAATGCTGGACGCCATTTCACTGCCGGTCTGGCGGCGCGGCGCCGACGGCGTCCTGCTGGATTGCAACAGGGCCTATGGGACGGCCGTCGACGCCACCCCGGACCTAGCCGTCGCGGAAAGCAGGGATTTGGTTCCCCAGGCGCGCAACGGCGAATGCCGGCATGTGATTATCGGCGGCTCGCGTCGGCTGGTCGAAATCGGCGAGATGCCATGCCCGACGGGAGGGGCAATCGGCTTTGCCGTGGATCGCACCGACCGCGAAGCCGCAGCAGGAGAGTTGTGGCGGCATGTCAATGCGAACGCGGAGGTGCTCGAGGCCATCCGCGCCTCCGTCACGATCTACGGTCCCGACAAGAAACTTATCTTCTTCAACTCGGCGTTCGCTTCGATGTGGGGCCTCGCCGAAGACTGGCTTGCCGCTCAACCCTCCTTCGAGGACGTCCTGGAGCGTCTCCGGCAGGGTCGTTGTCTCCCGGAAACCGCGGATTTCCGGGCGTTCAAATGCGAGCAGCTACGGCTGTTCACCAGCGTGATTCGGCCGCAGCAGGATCTGCTGCACCTGCCTGATGGCCGCACCTTGCTGCTCTCCATCTCCCCCCATCCGTTCGGTGGTCTCACCTTCGTTTACGAGGACGTAAGCGATCGCCTGGCGCTCGAACGCTCGTGCAATACCTCGAACAAGGTACGGCGCGCTACGCTCGACCATTTATTCGAGGCCATTGCAGTGTACGGCAGCGATGGCCGGCTGAAGCTCCATAATCCTGCCTATCTGGCCCTTTGGGAATTGTCGCAAGACGATGTCGCGGGCGAGCCGCATATCGGCGAGATCATCGAGAAGACCCGCGCTCTGCTCGACGACGGAGGCGATTGGAGTGCGCGGAAGGAGCGAAGCATCTCGAAGGTCATCACGCACGCGCTGGCCAGCGGCCTAGTTCATCGAGCCGACGGCTCGATTTTGCAAGAGGCGACCGCTCCGCTGCCCGACGGCGACGTGTTGTTGACCTATCTGGATGTGACCGATACGGTGAGATATGAACGAGTATTGCGCGAGCGCAACGAAGCACTTGAAACAGCGGGGCGCTTGAAGAGTGAATTCATCGCCAATGCCTCTCATGAGGTGCGGACACCATTGAATGCAGTCATCGGCTTTGCCGACATTCTTACCAACCAGTATTTCGGCGATTTGAACCCGCGACAGCTCGAATACAGCCGTGGCATTCTCCAGAGTTCGGAGAAGCTGCTGGGGCTCATCAACGATAACTTCGATCTTGCCATGATCGAAGCAGGCCACCTTGTTCTCGAGAGGCGCCGTTTCGAGGTTATGAAGATGTTGCAAACGGTGCTATCGCTGAACCGAGCGCGCGCCAGCGCCCGACAGCTTGAGATCGAGCTGTGCTGTCCGCCGAACATTGGTACGATCGAGGCCGACGAGCGTCGGCTCAAGCAGGCGCTTTTCAATCTGGTTTCCAATGCCATCAAGTTCACCCCTCCAGGCGGCTCGATACGCCTCGCGGCCGAACGCTGTGACGGCGAGTTATTGCTAACCGTTGCCGATACGGAGCTTGGCACTCCGCTGCCCGGTCAGGCTCAGATGCCAATAGACCTCGGGACCGGCACACCGCGATTGGGCGCGGGGCTCGGTCTGTCGCTCGTTAAGAGCCTCTTTGAACTGCACGGTGGAACCGTCGCTATCGATGTGGCAGCCGGTCGGGGAACCACCATAATCTGCCGGCTTCCCGCGGCCCCGAGCGATTTTGCCGGCGTTGCTGCTCCGGATCCTATCGAGAGCCGGCAAGCCGCATAGACGAATCCCGGACCCGATTCGTGCGAAAGCGACGCCGCATGCTGTGATCGGATTCCGGGCGATCGTGGAGTGATCAGGCGTAAAATTCCCAGTAGCCGCACATATTGCGTCCAGTCCGCATCAAGTTATACAACGCCTAGATGATGATTGCCTTCGATCTACCGGACGAGGCCGCTACCGCGGAACTTGCGGGTCGCATCGCCGCAGTAGCCGAGCCGACTGACATCATTGCGCTTAAGGGCGAACTCGGCACAGGCAAGACCACGTTCGCGCGCGCTTTTATTCGCCAGCACGGCGAGCGGGACGACATCCCAAGCCCAACCTTTACGCTCGTGCAGACCTACGATTCGGGCCCGACTGCGATCTGGCATTTTGACCTTTATCGGCTTCGCACTCCCGAGGAGGCATGGGAGCTGGCCATCGAGGATGCATTCGTCTCGGGAATCTCGCTGGTCGAGTGGCCCGAACGGCTGGGCTCATTGCTGCCTGAGCGACGGCTTGAAATCACCTTCAGATTCGGCGCCGAGCCTGGTGCGCGCCATCTCTTGCTGGATCCGAGTAACGACTGGCAAGCGCGGCTGGCAATGATAGCGGCCCATGTGTGATCGCGGCGCGCTCGCCTCTCCTAGCGAGACGCGGACCGCATCTCAGGCTGTTTCCTGCGACACAGCCCGACGAGAGGCGATAGCTGCCTTTCTTGCCGAGAGCGGCTGCGACGGGCTCGAGCCGGTGCCTCTCGCCGGAGATGCCTCGTTCCGGCGTTATTACCGCGTCGGAGGGAATAGCCGATGCGCTGTACTTATGGATGCGCCGCCGCCGCAAGAGGACGTCGTCCCGTTTATCAAGGTCTCGCGCTTCTTGCGCCGGCTCGGGTTCAGCGCCCCCGAGGTGTACGCCGAAGACCGCACGCGCGGTTTCTTGCTGATCGAAGACTTCGGCGATGACACTTATACCCGGCTGCTCGACCGTGGGGTCGACGAGCCGGCTCTGTATGGGTTGGCGGTAGACACGCTGATCGAGCTGCAGCAGGCCGTCAAGGTTCACGGAACGCCCGCCTTACCCGCTTACGATGCCGCACGGCTTTTGGCCGAGGCGGTGCTCCTAGTCGATTGGTACGCCTCCGCGGCTCTCGGAGAGCCGCTCGCTGCCGGCCCGCGGGAGGAATACTTAAATTTATGGCAAATGCTTCTGCCGCATGCGGCGCTGCCGGACGACACCTTGGTGCTGCGCGACTATCATGTCGACAACCTGATGCTGCTCCCGGATCGCTCTGGGGTGCAGGGTTGCGGGCTCCTCGATTTTCAGGACGCGGTATGCGGTCCGCCGAGCTACGATCTGGTGTCGCTCCTCGAAGATGCCCGCCGCGACGTCCCTGCTGAACTGCGGCGGCAGATGACCGAGCGTTATTTTCGTGCTTTTCCGGCTCTGGACCGGGAGGCATTTCTGCGGTCGGCGGCCATTCTAGCAGTGCAGCGCAACTGTAAAATTCTCGGCATTTTCACCCGATTGTGGAGGCGGGACGGCAAAACGCGCTACCTCGTTCACCTGCCGCGCGTCTGGCGGCTGCTCGAACAAGACCTGGCACATCCCGTTCTCGCCCCCATCAGTCGTTGGCTCGACCGTCATCTGCCGCGCTCGGCCCGGCAAATCTCGGCATGACCCCACCGCCGCGGACGGCGATGGTGCTCGCGGCCGGGCTCGGCAGGCGATTAAGGCCGGTAACCGACACCATTCCGAAACCTCTCGTCGAGATCAACGGCCGGACCTTGCTCGATCATACGATAGATCGGCTGGTGCTCGCCGGGGTCGAGAGCGTTGTTGTCAACGTTCATTACAAGGCGGCGATGATCGCCGCGCAGCTAGCCCGCCGCGACCACCCTCGGATCGAGATTTCCCGCGAAGCCGAGTTGCTCGATACTGGAGGCGGCGTCGCGGCGGCGCTGCCATTGCTCGACGAAGTGTTCTTTGTCGTAAACAGCGACGTTTTCTGGCTCGACGGCAAAGAGCCCGCCTTGCAACGGCTCGCCGCCGCCTTCGATCCCGACCGCACCGATGCGGTCATATTGCTGCAGCGCACGCTGACCGCGATCGGTTACGAGGGCAGCGGCGACTATTTGATCGACCGATCGGGAAGGCCGCGCCGTCGCGAAGAGCGCGAAATTGCCCCTTTTCTTTTCGCCGGTCTCCAGCTGCTGCAGCGTCGCGCGTTCGTCGGAATTTCCGACCGCGTCTTTTCACTGGTCCGGCTGTTCGATCGCGCCGAAGAGGCGAAACGTCTGCGGGCCGTAGTTCATGATGGCGAGTGGTACCATATCGGAACACCGCAGGGCCTCGCCGCCACCCGTGAACGGCTCTCGCTGGATCGCCTCGAGCGCTAGTCAAGGCTTATGAAATCACCGAATTGGTGACGCCCAAGGTCTACACCATTCCGGCGCAGCGGCCGTTTCTGGCGACGCTGGCGGCTGGGCTGCTCGACTTGGCCGGTGCCGACCAGATGCTGCTGCCCCGCTTCACCGTGTTGCTGCCGACCCGGCGCGCGGTGCGGTCGCTGCGGGAAGCGTTTCTGCGCCTTACCGCTGATCGAGGGCCGGCGGGAACGCCGTTGCTGCTGCCGCGGATGCGGGCGATCGGCGACCTCGATGCGGACGAGCTATCATTGTCCGACGGCGGCGACGGGGACCTGACGGTGCCGCCGCCAATCCCTGAGGTGCGCCGGCGCCTGCTGCTGACCCGGCTGGTCATGCATTGGGGGGAGCGGAGCGGCGGGGAGCCGCTTCTACCGGGACACGCCGCCACACTCGCGGTGAGCCTCGCCCGGCTGCTCGACCGGGTTGCAACCGAGGGGGCGAGTTTCGAGAGGATCGTCGAACTGGTCCCGGACGGCCTGGCGGAGCACTGGCACGTGGTCTGCCGTTTGCTCGAGATTCTGCCGCAACATTGGCCGCGGGTCCTCGCCGAGGAAGGGGCACTCGATACCGCGACCCGACGCAATTGCCTGCTGCAACGGCAAGCCGCGGCTTGGCGCCGTTCTCCGCCCCGCCAGCCCGTAATCGCCGCGGGACTGACCGGCGGCACCCCGGCGTTGACCGACCTGCTTTCGCTCATCGCCCGGCTCGAGCAGGGTGTCGTGATCCTTCCCGGCCTCGACATCGGCCGCGATGACGCCGAGTGGTTGGCAATCGAAGAGGACGAAGCGCATCCGCAGCATCTGATGGCGGGGTTGCTGCGGGCGCTCGACTTGAGGCCAACCGAGGTCGGCGAGTGGCCGCCAAAACTGCACGACCCTATTCCCGCCCGCGGCTTTGAAGGTCTCTCCGATCTTCCCTTGTTCGCGTCGCTCTCCCGAAGCGCACGGGAACGCGCCGCGCGGAGCGACGAGGAAGCATGTGCTCGCCGGGTGTGGCTGATCGGCGAGGCGTTGCGCCCGGCCGCGACCACCGATATGTGGCGGCGCCTGCCTGCGCAGCCCGCGGATACGCTCGATGGGCTGAGCCGGTACGACTGCGCCAGCCCGCAGGAGGAAGCCGTCACGATCGCTCTCCTCCTTCGCCGCAAGCTCGAAACGCCCGGCGCCACCGCCGCTCTCGTCACCCCCGATCGCGAGCTCGCCCGCAGGGTCGCAGCAGAATTGCGTCGCTGGGACATCGATATTGATGATTCGGCCGGCTCGCCGCTAAACCGAACGCCGCCGGGAATCTTTCTGCGGCTTGTCCTCGATCTGGCTGCCAGCCAACTCGCCCCGGTGCCGTTGCTCGCCGCGCTGAAGCATCCGCTTGCCTCCGGCGGGCTTGCTCCCGCTGCCTTCCGCAATCTCGCCCGTCGACTGGAATTGGCAATTCTGGGACCGCGCCCCGCGCCAGGTTTCGCCGGACTTCGGGCCGCCCTTGGCGGAGAGAGCATCGAATTGCGCAGGTTTGCCGAGCGTCTCGAAGCCTGCCTCGGCCCGTTGCCACGACTGCTCACCGGGGATGCCGTACCGCTGTCGCGTGTCGCGGCGGCGCATATCGAGGCTGCAGAGCGCCTTGCTGCGACCGCGACGCAGACCGGCTGCGAGCGCCTCTGGCAGGATACAGCGGGCGAGGTGGCCGCGCGCTTTTGCCACGAGCTGATAGATGCCGCCCGCGATTTCCCGCCTCTAGCGGGCCGTCATTTCCCACCCCTATTCGAGGCTCTCGCTACCGGGGCCGTCGTGCGCCCCGTTTTTGGCCGGCATCCCCGGCTCGCGATCTGGGGTCTTCTCGAAGCGCGGCTGCAACAGGCCGATCTGGTCGTCCTTGGCGGACTCAACGAGGGAAGCTGGCCGCCTCCGCCCGAGGATGATCCCTGGATGTCGCGGCAGATGCGGCGTGCGTTAGGTATTGCCCTGCCAGAGCGCGCCACCGGTATCGCCGCGCATGATTTTGCCCAGTCCCTCGCCGCGCCGGAGGTGGCGCTGACCCGCGCGGCGCGGAGCGAGGGCGTTCCGACCGTGCCGTCGCGTTGGCTGCTTCGCTTCGATGCGGTGTTGCGGGCGGTCCGCCTCGACGGTGCGCTCAAGCCGGACGCTTCCCTGCGGCACGCCGTCGAGCTGATCGATCGGGCGAACGAGCACCGGCCATTGCCTGCGCCCGAGCCACGACCGCCCCTTTCGGCGCGTCCCCGACAGCTTTCGGTCACGCAGATCGAGACCTGGCTGCGTGATCCTTATGCGATTTATGCCCGCCATGTGCTCGGGCTGAGGGCGCTGAACGAACTCGACGCCGATCCCGGCCGCGCCGAGTTGGGCACCGTCATCCACCGCACGCTCGACGCCTTCTTCCGTTGTTTCCCGCGGGGGCTGCCGGACGACCCCGAAGCGGAATTGCTGCGCATCGGCCGCGAGCAATTCGGCCCCATCTTGTCGCGCCCGGGCGCATGGGCTTTCTGGTGGCCTCGCTTTGAGCGGATGGCTCACTGGCTAGTCGGTTTGGAGCGCGTCCGCCGCTCCAGCATCATTGAAAGCCTCAGTGAATGCGAAGGAAGCTGGACATTAACCGCGAGAGGAGGGCCGTTCACGATCACGGGCAGAGCGGACCGCATCGACCGCCTTGCTGGGGGCGGCTTGCTGCTGATTGACTACAAAACCGGCGGCGTGCCCCAGCCCAAGCAAGTGCAGGCGGGATATGCACCGCAATTGCCTCTCGAAGGCGCGATACTCCGCGGTGGCGGCTTCAAAGGAGTCAGCGGGTCGCCGACAGCGCTCGAATTTTGGCGGCTTAGCGGCGGCGAACCCGCGGGAGAACGCTTTCCGATAGACGCCGATGATCCGGGTGCGCTGATCGACCGCGTGCTCGCCCGGGTCGAGGCCCTGATCGATGGGTTCGACGACCCGGCGACCCCCTATCTCGCGGTGCCGGCGCCGCGCTGGGCACCGCGTTTCTCCGATTACCGGCACCTCGAGCGGCTGGCCGAGAGCGAGACTGAGGGATGAGCCCCTTCGCCGAGCCCGATACGGCGCAGCGCAAGGCGGCGGGTCCCCGCGCTTCAGTCTGGGTCTCTGCTTCGGCAGGCACCGGCAAGACCCGAGTGCTTATCGATCGCTTGCTGTGGCTGATGCTGGACGGGACTGATCCCGGCCGCATCCTTTGCCTGACTTTCACACGCGCGGCCGCAGCGGAGATGGCGAACCGGCTGAACGACGAGCTGGCTAATTGGGCGACTTTGAGGAGCGGGGCGCTCGCCGAGAGCTTGCAGAAGCTGACCGGCCGCCTGCCGAGCGACCGGACAATCGCCCGGGCGCGTCAGCTATTTGCGCGAGTTCTCGAAACGCCTGGCGGCATCAAGATCTCGACCATTCATGCCTTCTGCCAAACACTCTTGCGCCGCTTCCCGCTGGAGGCGGGAGTGGCGACGGAATTTGCGGTAATTGACGAGCGGAGCGCCCATGAGGCCCTTATCGAGGCTGGCGAGCATGTCGTCGTTGCCGCACGTGACGGAAACGACCCCGAGCTCGTCGACGCGCTCGCAATGGTGGCGCGCCATGCGCCGGAAGAGCGCTTTGGCGCACTGATGGCGGCTCTCGCGGCTGAGCGCGACAAGCTGCGCCACGTTCTCGGGAAGGGTTACGCAGAGCTGAGAGACAAGCTCTGTCTGACTCTCGATTTGCCGGCCGGCACGAGCGAGGGGGCGCTGATTACTGCCTTCTGCGCACCCGGTGCCGAAGATGAAAAAGGGTTGTCCTCGGCGACAGCGGCGCTTTGCAACGGAACCTGTAACGATCGGGGGCGCGGCGCCACTCTCGCCGCATGGTTGGCGGCTCCGGATCAGCGGTGCGCGATAACGCCGGCCTATCTCGCCGCCTTTCTGACGGCCAACGGCGAGATCCGCAAAAACCTGATCACCAGGGACGCTGCCCGCAGCGCCGGGTGCAATGCGGAAGCGGTGCTTCGCGCGGAGGCTGAACGCGTCAAACGGTTCTACGATATGCGGTCGGCGGCAATCATCGTCGACGCGAGCGGCGCGCTGATCCGGCTGGGCGGCGCATTGATGGAGGCCTATGCCGAGCTGAAGCGCGTCCGAGGCGCCCTCGATTACGACGACTTGATTTCCGCTGCGCTCGATCTTCTACGCCAGCCGGGTATTGCACCTTGGGTGCTGTTCAAGCTCGATGGCGGTCTTGACCACATCTTGATCGACGAGGCGCAAGACACCAACCCCGAGCAGTGGGAAATCGTGGCTGCACTCGCCGAAGAGTTTTTCGCGGGCGAAGGGGCTGGTGACCGTCTGCGCACGATCTTTGCCGTCGGCGACGCCAAACAGTCGATCTACAGCTTTCAGCGCGCCGATCCGCGAGCCTTTCTGCGTGTGCGGGACCATTTCGAAAGACGCATCAGCGCCGCCCGGCAAGACTGGCGCGTGGTACCGCTCGACGTCTCGTTTCGCTCGACCGAGCCGGTGCTGCGGACCATCGATGCTGTTTTCACGCATGAGACGGCCCGTGACGGCGTCGCTCTCGACGGCAGT
>Ga0306925_10002381_pt1 | contig 16132 bp, 14 predicted proteins | sample flu12Cox44000176_FD_203755 | JGI IMG/M metagenome (GOLD analysis project Ga0306925, IMG submission 203755) | Lab enrichment of tropical soil microbial communities from Luquillo Experimental Forest, Puerto Rico - flux8day.12C.oxic.44.000.176 (v2)... | ecosystem: Environmental > Terrestrial >... | reverse complement strand
ACGTGAATGCGGTATGGGAGACGGTGCAAATCCACGCCTACAACAAGAAGCGCGGCACACCGATCCAGTCGCGGCGCAACCCGTGAGCTGTAATGCCAGCGACAACAAACTCCGACCTCGTCATGCCAGCGAAAGCGGGCATCCAGTAAACCACGGCCGCTGAAGTGAATCGACAGCCGGAGGTTTACTGAATCGTCCGCTTTCGCGGACGATGACAACTGAGAGTCATTGTCCGACACCGCATCGATGTAAGCTCCTCACCGTATTCCCGCCCGCATGAAGCTCTGCACGAACCGGCGCTGGAACAGGAGGAACGCGAGCAGCAGTGGAGCGGAGGTCATCAGCGTTGCTGCGCAGATCACCGACCAGTCGATGCCCTGATCGGAGGAGGCAAACACCTGCAGGCCGACCGTGAGCGGGCGCGCCTCGACCGAGTTGGTGACGATCAGGGGCCAGAGAAAATTGTTCCAGTGATAGCTTACGGAGACGAGGGCGTAGGCAAGGTAAACCGGCTTTGCCAGCGGAACGTAGAGGCGCCAGAGCACCTGGATGGTGCCGGCGCCTTCGACGCGCGCTGCGTCGTCGAGCTCGCGCGGCACGCTCTTGAAGGCCTGACGCAGCAGAAAAATGCCGAATGCGGAGGCAATGTACGGCAGCGCAATCGCCGGGATGGTATCGACCAGACCGAGCCTCGCCATGGTCCGGTAATTCTCGACGATCAGCACGTCCGGCATGATCATCAGCTGCATCAGAACGAGCGCGAAGGCAATTTGCGCCCCGGCGAACCGGAAACGCGCGAAGGCATAGGCCGCGAGCGTGCACAGCACCAGCTGGCAGCCGAGGATCAGCGTCACCAGCAGGAACGTATTGACGAAGTAGCGCGCGAACGGCGCCGCGTTCCATGCCCGCACGAAGTTCTCCAGCGAGAGCGGCGCCAGCGGCACAAACCGGGTCGAGAACTCGGGCGCATGAAAGGCCGTCCAGACTGCATAGAGAAGCGGCAGCAGCCACAGGAGGGCGAACAGCCAGGCGGCGGCGGATTCCAGCGCGCGGGAGGCGCCCAATGGCGCGTACGGACCGCCGTCGCCGCGGACGCTCATCGGTAATGGATCCGCCGCTCGATGAGGACATATTGGCAAAGCGACACGGCTGCGAGCAGCGCCAGCAGCACCATGGTCAAGGCGGCCGCATAGCTCGTGTCCCAGAATCCGAAGCCGACCTGGTAGACGTAATAGAGGAGCAGCGTGGTGGCATTATCCGGCCCGCCGTGGGTCATCACGATGATCTGATCGACGGTGCGAAACGCGTTGATCACCGCATTGACCAGAACGAACAGCGTGGTCGGCATCAGCAGCGGAAACTGCACGCGGCGGAAGAAGGTCCAGCGCGACGCCCCCTCCAGCGCCGCTGCCTCGGCCAGGACCGGCGCAATCTGCTGCAGCGCCGCGAGGTAGAATATCATGAAGAATCCGGCTTCCTTCCAGATCGCCACCACGATGACGCAGGCGAGCGCGGTCGCCGGCGTGCCGAGCCAGTTGTGGGTGGCCACGCCGAAATGGGAGAGCACCTGCTCGAGCAGGCCGTATTGCGGGGTGTAGAAGAACAGCCAGATGTTGGCGACCGCGATCATCGGCAGCATGGTGGGCGTGAAATAGGCCATCCGCACCAGCGCGCGGCCCGCGATGCGATCGTTCACCCAGACCGCCATCAAAAGCGCGAGCGCGATCGAGACCGGAATGGTGCCGAGCGCAAACCACAGGTTGTTGACGACCGATTGCCAGAACACCGGGTCGGCCAGCATGGCGCGGTACTGATCGAGGCCGACGAAAGCGGCAGGGCGGCGCGGCCTCGGCGTCGACCAGAAACTGTCAATGAAGGTGGCAAGCGCCGGCCAATGGGTAAACAGCGCGAGCAGCGCCATCGCCGGCAGCAGCAGCAGCCAGCCGTGGATGGCATGATGCGCGCGCTGGATCATCGATAGGGCTTGAGCAGCCGCTCGGCCTCGCTCTGGGCGTCCTTCATGGCCTGCTCGGGGCTTTTCGATCCGGTCAGCGCGGCCTGCAATCCGTCATTGAGCGCCTTGGTCACACGCTGGTTCTCGTGCGTGGACAATTCCGCCACCGCATATTGCAGCTGGTCGCGCGCAACCGCGGCCGCCGGAAAGCCCTCGACATATTTCTTCATGGCCGTCGTCGACCAGGCATCCGGGCGCACTGCCACGTAGCCGGTGTCGATGCCCCACTGCGCCGCCCGCTCCGGCGAGGTCATCCAGCGCGCGAATTTCAACGCCGCCTCCTGCTGGGCGCGGCTGACCTTCTTGAAAATGTAGAAATTACCGCCGCCGGTCGGCGTGCCGCGGCGCTTGCCTGCCGGCAGCATGGCGACGCCGAACGGAAATTTGGCGTTGTTGCGGACATTGGTGAGGTTTCCGGTCGTGGTCCACATCATTGCCGTCTTGCGCTCGAAGAAATCCTTCGGCGTAGTGCCCCACTCGATCACGCCCGGCGCCATGACCTTGAGCTTGCGGCCGAGATCGAGCCAGCGTTGCAACGCCTCGATGACTGCGGGCTTGTCAAAGAACGTGCGGTCGCCCGCCTGGTTCATGAGGACGACGTCGTTCTGCGTGGTGAGAGCCTGGAACAGCCAATAGGGAAACCCCGATGACGGGATCTGCATGCCCCATTGCACGGCATTTCCGCTCGCATCGCGCCGGGTAAGCTTTTGCGCAAATGCCGTCTCCTCCTGCCAGCCGGCCGGCGGCTTTTCCGGATCGAGACCCGCCTCGCCAAATGCCTGCTTGTCCCAATACAGAACGATGGTGGAGCGCTGAAACGGAATGCCCCAGGTGTTGCCGCCGGTGCGGCTGTTTTCCATGAAGGCCGGAAAGAAGCTGCCGATCCAGCTCTTTTCCGGTTCGCCTTTTTCATCGAACGGGATGATCGCGTCCTCGTCGATCAACGAGAACATGTCGGTCGACAGCAGCACGCAGATCACCGGCGGATTGCCGGACTTGTGCGCGGTGAGCGCCTTGACCATGGTTTCCTGGTAGGTGCCTGCATAGATCGGCTTGACACTGATGCCGGGATTTTCCTTCTCGAAATCGGCCGCATAGCCGTCGATGATTTTCGGGATCGGACCTCCGACCGCGATCGGGAAGTAGAACGAGATCTCGGTTGCCGCGCGCACGATTGCCGGTGACGCGAGCGCGCCGGCGGCGAGCGCCGCCGAGCTGGTCACAAATTGCCGTCTGTCCATGGTCCACTCCTCCCTCGCGCGCGGCGATCGCTCATCAAAGCATGCTCACGCGATACGACACTGCGATGACGCGTCGAACCAGTGCGCGTCGGCTGCCTCCCATGCAAGGCGGATGGGCTCGCCCGGAGCAACGGCAAGCGCCCCCGGCATTCGCAGTATCACGTTTTGCTCTCCTACGCGCGCCTCGATCTGGCTGTCGGCGCCGAGATACTCGACCGCAACGACTCGGGCAGGCAAGCCGGTGGCGGCAAGCCGCATCGTTTCAGGACGCACGCCCACGAGCATGGTTGCAAGCTCGCGTGGGGCGGGCGCCCCGGCTGCGAGCGGGCCGCATGCGGACAGCATCGCCGCCGGCAGCACGTTCATCGCCGGCGATCCTACAAAGCGGGCGGCGAAGACTGTTTGCGGACGCTCGTACAGCGCAGACGGCGGCCCGTTCTGCTCGATCCTGCCGGAGCGCATCAGGATCACGCGGTCGGCCATGGTCATGGCCTCCACCTGGTCGTGGGTGACGTAGACCATGGTAATGCCGAGACGGCGCTGCAGGCTGCGGATTTCGCGCCGCATCTCGCCGCGCAGCTGCGCATCGAGGTTGGACAGCGGCTCGTCCATCAGGCACACCGGCGTCTGCGCGACGAGCGCGCGGCCAAGCGCAACGCGCTGCTGCTGCCCGCCGGAGAGCTGCGCGGGCTTGCGGTCGAGCAGGCGCTCGAGCCCAAGCAGCTGCGCCGCACGTTGCAGCCGAGCCAGGCGTTCCGCGCGCGCAACGCGCCGGACTTTCAGACCGAACACGATGTTTTCAGCCACCGACAGATGCGGAAACAGTGCATACGACTGAAACACCATCGCGACGCCGCGCCGCGCCGGCGGTGCGCGCGTCACGTCGCGGCCGCCGATCTCGATTGTGCCCGCATCCGGCAGGTCGAGCCCGGCGATCAATCGCAGCGTGGTCGATTTTCCGCAGCCCGAGGGCCCGAGCAGGACGAGAAGGCTTCCCGGCTCGGCCGCAAAGCTCACATGATCGACTGCCGGCTCGGCGCCCCAAATCTTGGTGACACCATCGAGCCGAATTTCTGCCGTCCTGCTGTCCTTCGTCGCCTGGTCCTGGACGTTCACGGTCATTCGGACACCTTAGGGTGTCAACCGGTTTTTCAACAAGCCGCCCGACATGCCGCCCGACTGCACTTGCCAAAGTCCTGCTCTCGACTAGGATCGGGATGACGGGGAAGGGGTCCCCCAAAACCGCCGATGAGGCTGATGACTCCTGCCGCGCAACCAAGGCGAGCGGGAGCTTATCGTGTGCCGACCTGTCAAAACGGGCGCAAGCAGACCTTCAATAACGTTACTGCCGGCAAAGCCTGCTGTCGCGCTCGCAGCGAGGATGCGCCTGTCGCTGCCTGACTGCGACGCTCGCGCGCACTCCGTCATCCCTCCGCCGGCCGTCCAGTTTGCGCAGAGCCGATCATGACCGATGTCTGGACACTGGCCGCACTCTGGCTTGCGCTTGCGCTCATTGCCACGCTGTTCGCGATCTGGTTTAGGGTCTCGACGGCGTTGACGGAGATCATCGTCGGAACGGTCGCCCAGTTCGTCCTCGTCAGCCTTCTGGGGGCCGACGTGCTCGGAACAAACGAGCCCTGGGTCAAATTCCTGGCCGGGCTTGGCGCCATCGTGCTGACATTCCTCGCGGGGGCCGAGCTTGATCCTGTCGTCTTCAGAAGAAACTGGAAGGAGGCGACCGCCGTTGGCCTGATCGGCTTCTTTGCGCCGTTCTTCGGCTGCGCCGCTGCCGCGTACTGGATCCTGGGATGGGGACCGCAGCAAAGCTGGCTTGCAGGCGTTGCCCTGTCGACCACCTCGGTTGCCGTCGTCTATGCGGTGATGCTGGAATACGGATTCAACAAGACCGATTACGGCAAGATCGTGCTCGCCGCCTGCTTCATCAATGACCTCGGCACCGTGCTTGCGCTCGGCTTCATATTTGCACCGTTCACGGTCAAGACGCTCATCTTTGCTGCCGTTGCAATTGCTGTTTTTGTGGTTCTCCCGTGGGTAACGCCCTGGGTGTTCCGGCGCTATGGCAATCGGCCGTCCGAGCTCGAGGCGAAATATCTGCTCCTGCTTCTGTTCGGGCTCGGTGCGCTCGCGGCATGGGCGGACAGCGAGGCGGTGCTGCCGGCCTATATCGTGGGGATGGTGCTCGCCGGCACGGTGGGGAAGGATCACGCGCTGATCCGCCGCCTGCGCACGCTCGCGCTCGGGCTGCTCACGCCGTTCTACTTCCTTCGCGCCGGATCCTTCGTCTCCATTCCGGCGCTGATCGCTGCGCCGATCGGCTTCATTGTGCTGCTCGCCGGCAAGATGGTGACGAAATTTGTCGGCATCTACCCGGTCACCAAGGTGTTCGGCTCCCCGCAAAAGGAAGCCATGTACACGACGCTGCTCATGTCCACCGGGCTTACTTTCGGCACCATCTCGGCCCTGTTCGGGCTTTCGCACGGCATCATCGATCAGACACAGTACACGGTGGTCGTTGCGGGCGTCGTCGCCAGCGCCGTGGTTCCAACGCTCATTGCCAATGCGTTCTTTTTGCCGCACCATCTGTTACCGCAGGAAGAAACAGATCCGATCCGGCATTCGCGTACAGCGAGCGCGCCGACGGCGCCGGAGAAGGCGCCCTAGCGGGGAAGGGTGCGATGTTCACCAGGATCCTGCATGCCAACGACGGGTCTGAGCATGCTTTCAACGCGCTGGCGCTGGCATTGAAGATTGCCAGGCAGAGCGGGGCCGAGCTGCACATGATCTCGGTCGAGGAGATCGACTATCTTCCGGAGACCATGGGAGACGTGAGGGAGGAAGCCGGCGTCGCGGCGCGCCGCTTCCACACGGTCGTCAATCGATCACGCGCAATGGCGCAGGAGTGTCAGGTTGCGCTCAAGACCCACGTCGTCGCCGGTCATCCGGTCCGCGACATTGTCGACCTCGCCCGTGATCTCAAGGCCGATCTGCTCGTGGTCGGGGCGAGCGGTCATTCGGCGCTCTACGATCGCATGGTGGGCAGTCGCGCGGACCGTATCGTGCATCTCGCCCCCTGCCCGGTGCTGGTGGTGAGGTAGGCGGCAGCTCGGTAGGTTGGGTCGGCCACTTTTTTGCGAGACCCAGCATCTCTGCGAGCCTCGCAATGTTGGGTCTCGTTAAGGACTCGACCCCACCTGCACAATCCTTGCGAGTCAAAGCCCGGCGGCCGCCGGTAGCGGGCGCAGCCTGGCGGTTCGCTCCGCCTTGAGCAGGTCCGCCAGCAGGAAAGCGAGATCGATCGACTGCTCGGCATTGAGCCGTGGGTCGCAGACCGTATGGTAGCGGTCCTTGAAGTCCGCATCCGTGATCATGCGCGCTCCTCCGGTGCATTCGGCGACGTTCTGGCCCGTCATTTCCAGATGCACGCCGCCGGCATGCGTCCCTTCGGCGCGATGAACGGCAAAGAACGTCTTGACCTCGGAGAGGATGCGATCGAACGGGCGCGTCTTGTAGCCGGTCTCGGAGGTGATGGTGTTGCCGTGCATGGGATCGCACGACCACAGCACCACCTTGCCCTCGCGCTGCACGGCGCGGATCATCCCCGGCAACTGGTCGGCGACCTTGTCCGCGCCGAGGCGCACGATCAGCGTGAGCCGGCCCGGCTTGTTCTCCGGATTGAGGATGTCGATCAATCGCAGCATCTCGTCGACCTTGCTCGACGGACCGCATTTCAAGCCGAGCGGGTTGCTGATGCCGCGGCAGAACTCGACATGGGCGTGATCGGGCTGCCGCGTGCGGTCGCCGATCCACAGCATGTGCGCCGAGGTGCAGCAGAAGGTGCCAGGGCGCGTGGAATCCTCCCGCGTCATCGCCTGCTCGTAGCCCAGCAGGAGCGCCTCATGGCTGGTGTAGAAATCGGTGCTCTTGAGCTCGGGATGGCTCTCGAGATCGAGCCCGCAGGCCTGCATGAAGTTGAGCGCCTCCGATATGCGGTCGGCGAGCTCCTCGTAATGGTGCGACTGCGGAGAGTCCTTGACAAAGCCGAGCGTCCACTGGCGGACATTGGCCAGATTGGCGTAGCCGCCGTGCACGAAGGCGCGCAGCAGATTGAGCGTGGCAGCCGAATGCCGGTAGGCCTCGATCTGCCGGACCGGGTCGGGCCGGCGCGCTTCTTCGTTGAACTCGGCGCCGTTGATGATGTCGCCACGGTAGCTCGGCAACTCTACCCCGTTCCTCTTCTCGGTTGGGGCAGAGCGCGGCTTGGCGAACTCGCCGGCGATGCGCCCAACCTTCACCACCGGCAATGCGGCGCCATAGGTAAGCACAACCGCCATCTGCAGGAAGACGCGCAGGAAGTCGCGGATATTGTTGGCGCTGACGTTATTGGCGCTGGGCTCGGAGAAGCTCTCGGCACAGTCGCCGCCCTGGAGCAGGAAACCCTCGCCCAGCGCGACGCGGCCGAGCGCCGCTTCGAGGTTGCGCGCCTCGCCGGCAAACACCAGCGGCGGGAAGGTCGCAATCTGCCGCTCCACGGCGTCAAGCGCCGCCCGGTCCGGGTATTGCGGCACTTGCAGGACCGGCTTCCTGCGCCAACTCTCGCGCGTCCAACGCTCGGGCATCACCGCCCTCCTACGTTGCGCCATGCCCCGCTGCGGGGCGGCGAGACCCTCCGAACGAGCGGCTTATACACGAGGCGGCTTGAGGCTTGCCAGCAGGATATGAGGATGGCAAGGCTTCGGCTTGGCCCCCAAACGTTTGCGCCCGGATGCCAGCTGTTGCAGGCAGATCAAATGACAAAAGGTCTCTTAAGCCGCAACGAGGTCGTCCGACGCATCCGAAATCATGCCCATGCCATTCGCGCGCAAGGCGCGACCGCGCTCTACCTTTTCGGCTCGGTGGCTCGTGACCAGGCACAGGCAATGAGCGACATCGACATTTTCGTCGACTATGACCCGAACGGCTCGTTTTCCCTGCTTAATCTGTCCGGCATACGCCTTATCATCATGGATGAAATCGGACGAAACGTTGACATCACCACAAGCAGCTCTCTGCACCCCCGCCTCAGGGATCGAATCCTGTCTGAAGCAGTCCGCATCTTATGGCCCCTGCTCGCGACATGGTCATTGTGCTTGATGAGATGATTGATCACATCGATTACGTGCTTGCGAAAGCGCAGAATCAGTCCGTGTCCGAGTTTCGGGCAAATGAGACTTCCGGCAAAGCGCGGAGCGATCGCTCGAAATTATCTCGGAGGCGAGCCGACACCTTTCAACAGAGCTCAAGGACGCCAAGCCTGAAAGTCCGTGGCATCAAGTGGCCGATTTCGGCAATGTGCTCAGGCATAGCTATTTCGCAATCGATGCCAACGTCGTCTGGAAGATTATCAAGGAAAGCTTGCCACCCTTACGCACTGCTTTACAGGCATTGCGCCAAAGCATTTCCTGAAAGGCAGCGCTATTCCGCTGCCTCGCGCTGGTAGCTCACGGCTTTCTCGCGCAACGTCACGAGCTCCTCCGCGGCTGTGGGATGCACGGCCATGACTGCGTCGAAATCGGATTTGGTCGCTTTCATCTTGATCGCGACGCCGACGAGCTGGATCATCTCAGCGGCATCGGCGCCCACGATGTGGCAGCCGACGACCCGGTCGGTCTCGCCATCGACAACGAGCTTGAAGAACGCGCGCGTATCGCGGCCGGCGAGCGACATCTTCATCGGGCGGAACGAAGTCTTGTAAATATCGACCCTGGCAAGCCGCTCGCGCGCCACGGCTTCGGTCATGCCGATCGCGCCGACCTCGGGCTCGGAGAACACGGCGGTCGGCACATTGCCGTGATCGACGGCGGTGGGTTTGCCGCCGAATACGGTATCGGCGAAAGCGTGACCTTCCCGGATCGCAACCGGCGTAAGGTTGACCCGATTGGTCACGTCGCCGACAGCGTAGATGCCGGGAACGGAGCTGTACGAGAACTCGTCGACCGCGATGCCGCCGTTCTTCGCAATCCGCACGCCGGCCGCTTCCAGCCCGAGGCCGGTCACGTTCGGCCGCCGCCCGGTGGCAAACATGACGCGATCGACGACGAACGACCTGCGATTGGAAAGCTCGACGCAGAACCCGTGCTCCACGAGCTCGACGGCATCAACCGTCTGCCTGGTGATGACGGTGATGCCGCGGCGCTCCATCTCCGAGCGCAGATGCTCGCGCACGTCGTCATCAAATCCGCGCAGGATATTGTCTCCACGATAGACCAGCGTGACCTGTGCACCCAGTCCGCGGAAAATGCCGGCAAACTCGACCGCGATGTAGCCGCCGCCCTGGATGAGGATGTGTCGGGGCAGCGCCTCGAGATGAAATGCCTCGTTGGACGAGATCACGTGCTGGAGGCCCGCAATCTCGGCCCCCGGATAGGGCGCAGCCCCGGTCGCAATGAGAATGGTCGCGGCGCGCACTGTCTCGCCGCTCGCCAGAAGACGCACCGTGTTCGCATCCTCGATCACGGCGCGGCTTCTTACCAGGGCGACCTTGGCGCGCTCCAAGGTCGCGACGTAGGCGGCCTCGAGCCGCGCGATTTCGCGGTCCTTGTTGGCAATGAGCCTCGCCCAGTCGAACACCGGCTCGTCCAGGGACCAGCCGTATCCGGCGGCATCCTCGAACTCGTCATGGAAACGCGAGGCGTAGACGAGAAGCTTCTTGGGAACGCAGCCGCGGATCACGCAAGTCCCGCCGACCCGGTATTCCTCGGCGACCATGACGCGCGCGCCATAGCCGGCGGCGATCCGTGCAGCGCGCACGCCGCCCGAGCCCGCTCCGATGACAAACAGATCGACGTCAGCCATTTGCCGGAGCCCGGGACCTCCCCCCAGAAGGGCGTCTAAATATCATGGCCGCGCTTCTTCATCTCGGTGCGCATCTTGCCGACGATCTCTTCCGAGAGCTTATCCGCCCAGTCGGTTGCGAATCGCAGGCTCTGATCGGCGATCATGGGCTCCTCCGTGAGCAGCTTGTGGCCGAGCGGCGATTTGTAGAAAGCGATCGCGTCCTTGAGCTCCTGCTCACTAAAGCGAGTCGCATAGAGTCGCGCGGTCTCGGCCACGGCTTCCGCGCTGCGCGGAACATAATCGAGGCGCAATTTGGCAGCCACCTCGTTGAGATCCTTTCCCAGCATCGGGTTGGTCTGCAGAAACATTCCCTTGGCCTTCTCGACCATGCCTACCACCATCGGCTCAAACATCGCCTTTACGCCTTTGAGCGTGGCGAGCTCGGTGGCGTTCGCGATCGCTGACGGCGAGGGTGGCTTCGCTGGCGGCGAGGGTTGCTGCGCACCCGCCGTATCCGTGCACAAAGCGAGGCCGAGCCCTAGCAACGCGCCAAAAAGTGCGCCGGCAGTCGAGTGAATCAACATGAGAACTCCTCCTCTCGGTGATCGCTCTTTATGACGGGCTCAAGACCGTATGACGGGCTCAAGACCGTTCGACCACGCGCACCCCGCTCGATCCGGCAAGAACGGCCGTGTGCGCAAGCCCGATGAACAAGCCGTGCTCGATCACCCCTGCGGTTGCGTCCAGTCGATCCGCGAGCGATTTCGGATCCGGGATGCGCTCGCATGACGCGTCCAGAATCCAGTGCCCGCCATCCGTGACGAAAGCGTGGCCATCGCGGCCGCGGCGCAGCAGTGCCGGTCCCGGACAGCCGGCCGCTGCTGCGGCCGCTTCCACTTTGCGCCGCGTCGCGGCAAGCCCGAACGGCGCGACTTCAACCGGCAGGGGAAAACGGCCCAATGTGGGCACCCATTTCGATTCATCCGCAATGACGATCAGGCGCGAGGAGGCCGAGGCCACGATCTTCTCGCGCAGCAGCGCTCCGCCGCCTCCCTTGATGAGGCTGAGATCGGGCGCGATCTCGTCGGCACCGTCGACGGTGAGATCAAGCTGCGGCGTCTCGTCGAGCGTCGTGAGCGGCACGCCCAGCCGCTGTGCATCGCTCCTCGTAGCCTCGGACGTGGCGACCGCGATGACGCGCAGCCCGGCACGCACCCGCTCGGCGAGAAGCTCAACGAAGTGGCGCGCGGTAGAGCCGCTGCCGAGGCCAAGGCGCATACCGGGTTGCACGAACTCCACCGCCCGGGCGGCGGCGGCGCGCTTTTGGGCTTCGATCTCGACAGGCATCGCGACGGGTTGCTCGCTTATGAGGGGGAAGCAGGGCGAGGCATGGAGACACGCCTGCTCGCCCTGCGTCTTTCCATGTTTCTGTGTTGCCGCACGATCTCGCGCGCCTGATGCATTAGCGCGAGCCGAGCCGCGGAGCAAAGTCCCCTCCCCCGCGCAAAACTTGCCATCGCGTCGAGCCACGGGTAGCGATCGCGGATGCTGCGCTCTCCCCTTGTCGTTTTCGATCTGGACGGGACACTGGTCGACAGCGCGCCAGATCTCGCTGACGCGCTCAACCTCGTGCTCGCGCGCATCGGCCTGCGAAGCATCGCCTACAGCGACGCCCGCAACATGGTAGGCGGCGGAGCACGGAAGATGATCGAACGCGGTCTCGCGGCGCAAGGGCGCTGCGTCGCTCAGGCGGAACTCGACCGGCTCGTGCGAGACTTCATCGGCCATTACGCCCTCCATATCGCAGATCGCTCGCGGCCCGTTGCGGGGGCCGCAGGCGCCCTCGACCGCCTTGCCCAGGGTGGCTGCCGGCTGGCGGTCTGTACAAACAAGCTGGAATGGCTCGCCCGGCGACTTCTCGATGCGCTGGCATTCTCGCAGCTTTTCGTTGCTGTATGTGGACCAGACACCTTTGGATTGCAAAAACCCGACCCTGACTTCTTGCGAAGCACTATCCTGCGTGCCGGCGGGGCGCCGGAGCAGGCCGTAATGGTGGGCGATTCCATCAGCGATGTTTCCATGGGAAGGGCAGCCGGGATTCCCGTAGTCGCCGTTGACTACGGTTATACCGACACGCCGGCGGCCGAATTGGGGGCCGATCGGGTCATTTCCCGCCTGGCCGATCTCCCGCCGGCCGTTTTCGAGCTTCTGGCGGTCGCCCAAGCCCCCCGAACGAACGCGAGTTGATCATTTCATTCACATCTTACCTTATCCCCGCCATACTTCGGGCGGAGCCTAGGCTCGCATCCATCGGCGGCGGTACCGGGTCACAAGGCCCTCGTCGTGTTTGCCGGAATGGTCCTCGAGGGGTAGGCGGCGGCAGGCCGTCCTAGTGGTGGGGTCGGATATGAGTCGTGTCATTGCCGTGATTGCATGCGGCTTCACCGTTGCCGCGTGCTCTGCATCGATACCAAGCTTGAACTTTTTCAGCTCGTCGCCGTCGACGGAGACCGTCCGGTTCGAATCGGAGCCTCCGGGAGCCGAGGTCAAGACCTCGGCCGGGACCTGTCGGACGCCGTGCGAGCTCAGCGTCCAGGTGGCGCCTGAGATCTCGGCGACGTTTGCGCTCGACGGTTATCAGCCGCAGACCATCTCCGTGCGTCAGGAGCCAAAAACGGGATTCGGCTCGCCCAAGTTGGCGCCGAACCCGGTCTTCGTGGAGCTGCGCGCAGCTCCAGCGGGCGCGGCGAAGAAGCATCTCAAGAAGAAACCTCCCGCGGTGGCATCCCGGGCAAATTCGCCCGTCGCATCGGCGGCCCCGGCCACGCCGCCTGCCACGTCTGCGGCCGCTCCGGCATCGTCGCCTGCGCCTGAAGCAGCCCCCTCCGCGACCAACTATCCCTGGCCGGATCCACCCTCGGCCAAGTAAGCCGGACTACAGGCTCGGGTCTTCGGAATTGCGGCAAGAGCTTTACCGTCTGGCCGAGATCCGTCAGAATTCCTATATGAAAGCATCCCCTCCTTGAGGGGAAGACCGGTTGCGCACGCTGCTGCCTGTCCTGCCGGGTCGCAATTCCGGCAGGGCGGGGCTTCGGGCGTGCCAGCAATGCAAGCAGAGCGCCCAAAGGCCATGAACCTCAGAGGCGAGCATAGGGCCGGATTGATGCAAGGCGCTGAAACTCTCGGACTGCAGCCGCAAGCATTGGGCCTGGTCGATCCATTCGGGCGAGCGATCACGTATCTGCGCGTCTCGGTGACCGATCGGTGCGACTTCCGCTGCGTCTATTGCATGTCGGAGAACATGGCATTTCTTCCGAAGGCCGATCTGCTGAGCCTTGAAGAGCTCGACCGGCTGTGCAGCGCGTTCATTGCGCGCGGCGTGAGGAAGCTGCGCCTCACCGGCGGAGAACCGCTGGTTCGGCGTGGGATAATGACGCTTGTTGCGGCGCTTGCGCGCCAGCTTTCCTGCGGCGCGCTGGACGAGCTCACGCTCACCACCAATGGCTCCCAGCTGCCGAAGTATGCCCGCGATCTCGCAGACCATGGTGTGCGTCGGATCAACATTTCGCTGGATACGCTCGACCCCGACAAGTTCCGCGCCATCACGCGCTGGGGCGAGCTTTCCAAGGTGCTCGACGGGATTGACGCCGCCCAGGCGGCCGGGCTCAAGGTCAAGATCAACACCGTCGCGCTCAAGGGCGTCAATGAGGACGAGTTCCCCGACCTCCTGCAATGGGCGCACGGGCGCGGCATGGAGCTCACCCTCATCGAAGTGATGCCGCTCGGCGATGTCGGCGAGGGCCGGCTCGACCAGTATCTTCCGCTCTCGATGGTGCGGGCACGGCTCGCCGAGCGCTTCTCGCTCAACGACGTCGACTATCGCACCGGCGGGCCCGCCCGCTATGTCAACGTTGCAGAGACCGGCGGCCGGCTGGGATTCATAACGCCGCTCACGCATAATTTCTGCGAGTCCTGCAACCGCGTTCGCGTCACCTGCACGGGGACGCTGTATATGTGCCTGGGCCAGGAAGATGCAGCCGACTTGCGGACGCCGCTGCGCGCATCGGAAGGGAACGATCTCCTGCATGCGGCGATCGAGGAAGCGATCTCGCGCAAGCCCAAGGGACACGATTTCGTCATTGATCGGCGCCATCAGCGTCCCGCCCTGTCGCGCCACATGAGCGTGACCGGCGGCTGAGCCGGAGCAAACCGCGCCGGCAGACCGCCGCTCGCGCGTCCGATGCGCGGCGATTTTAGATCACCAGCCAAACTGACTGGTAACCGGGCGCGATCTCCCTTCACCGATTCCAACGTCTTCAATAGCTTAGCTTGGGGGTCGCTTCCCAATCCGTCACTGGGAAGCACATGGGAAGCGCCAGGCGCGGCGCCTGGTGCGAGATTCAAGCTCGGGGGATAGCGGGGCCCGGTCGGGCCCGAATCCCGCACCAGCGAGCTCCCTACGGGCTCGGACCCAGGCCGATGCAAATGACCCTTCCCTGGGGACAACAAAACGCCAGTAGAGGACGATTCCGGATGATCCTCGCAGGGAGGGACCAATGCAGCGCGTCATCCGGCTTACCGACCCCGTTGCTCGGCGTCTGCACCAACTCGGCTGTACTGATGCGCAGGTCGTTCGGTACATGGCGCGAGGGAGACTCCCACCGACCACTGTGCCCATACGCCCGCGGCCGCTAGCGTGGTGCTCCTGGGCCGCTCGCATTCGGGATGCCGACCTGTGGCCCGCGCGGCCCAAGCCACACGGTGAGCCCAAATAGCTCGCCAGCAGCCGTTTGCGGGGCTCGCTATGAACCAGCGCGCCCCGTCGCGTGACTAATCTACATCCTCGTCGGGGAACGCCATGTCCGCCCTCGCCATTGTCGCCGGCTTGCTCATCGCTGGCTATCTCAGCCGCGCCCGGCAACCCCTGCCACCGGAGGCGCTGGAAGACATCGCGATTCTTAAAGTCGCGATTTGTATTTTCGTCGCGGGCGGGATCATTTTTGGAATCTGGAGCTAACTCGGGGCCTGAGGGGTTGGTAAGGAGCTTCCTGGGCGGCGGTTGCCTCAGCCCAACATCGCAGCAATCCACTCGGCGATAGCTTTAGCGAGATCCTCTAGCTGATGGCCGAATTTGGCCCACAGCGCGGACGCCGCCGCACCGAGCGCGTACTTTGCAGCGTCTTTAGCCAGCGATTCTAAAACCTTCTGGCCGAACGCCTTCAATTTAGTCTGCTCTTGAACCGCCTCTGCCGGTGGCTTTTCTGTCGGTGACAGGCTCTTCAACATCGCGAGCGCCTGCTTGCTCTCCTCGATCTCGCTGTCCTCCAGCGGGCCGGGCGTCGGCAGATGTGCGATCGTCTCTTCGAGCGCGGCAATACGCTTGAGCATTGCCTCGTGCAGGGTCCGCGGATCGTTTACCAGCGCGAACGGACCGGCCGGACCGGTACTCGTCTCGGCGATGAAACTGCGCTGACGAGCGGCGATGGCGCGGGCTACCTGCCCCCCATCGTCAAATGTTTGCCAACTCGATATGGGCGGTGGCGTACTGAGCTCATCTGGCTTGTTATGGCCGGGGCCTGGTGGGGCCGCCTTTGCAGCGGCGCGTCTTCGATGCTTACGCTTGCCCGCCGCCTTCTTGGTCGCGCGCTTTCGATCAGTACGTCTTTTGGCCGGAGACACAGCACACAGATTCAACCTGCGGTGAGGGACGAGTCAAGTGACACGATCCGCTCGCGTCATTTCACGGCCGCCGGCCCAATGAGTTCGCGTTGCGCCTTCCCGGCAGCCGCCTGCACGTCGCCGTTGCCGAATCGCCGGCCGGCCAGGAGCTCGCCGATTCGCTCAAGGTAGGCTGTGCGCAACTGACGCGGGATCGGCGCTGCCGCGGCCCTTATCTGATCAAACTGCTCGTCCGTGAGCGCTAACATTTAGCGCACCGCGAAATCGCAATTCACGTTGAGAGTGGGAGCACTGCCGCCACCGTTTATCGTCGTCATCGCCACGCGCAGGCTGTTGTTCACGGATAATGGCGGCGACGGTGTCA
>Ga0306925_10002378_pt1 | contig 16136 bp, 12 predicted proteins | sample flu12Cox44000176_FD_203755 | JGI IMG/M metagenome (GOLD analysis project Ga0306925, IMG submission 203755) | Lab enrichment of tropical soil microbial communities from Luquillo Experimental Forest, Puerto Rico - flux8day.12C.oxic.44.000.176 (v2)... | ecosystem: Environmental > Terrestrial >... | reverse complement strand
CGAACGAGCTCGAGGCCCACTGGCGATGATCGCCGGCGTGGTGCTGGCGGCGGGGCTCGCGCGCCGGATGGGGCGACAGAAGCTTCTGCTGCAGCTGCAGGGCAAGCCCGTGGTGCGCTGGTCCGTCGAGCACATCGCGGGCCACGTCGAGGACGTCGTGATCGTCACCGGACCGGACGACACGGCGCTCCGTCAGGCGCTCGACGGGCTCACGGTCCGCTTCGCCGTGAATCCGCGGCCTCAAGACGGGCAGGGCACGTCGATCGCGGCGGGCATCGCCGCGCTCAAGCCGTGGACCACCGCCGCGCTGATCGCGCTCGGCGACCAGCCGCGCATGCCGGCCCCGGTCGTGCCGGCGCTGCTCGACGCATTTCGCCGCTCGGGCAAGGCGATCGTCGCGCCGGTCTATCAGGGCGTGCAGGGGACGCCGGTCCTGTTTTCGTCCGAGGTGTTCGCCGAGCTGCGCGCGCTGAAGGGCGACGCGGGGGCGCGCGCGGTCGTGAAGGACGATCCCGAGCGCGTCGAGACGGTAACGTTCGATCTCGCGATGCCGCCGGACGTGGACACGCCGGAGGATTACGCGAAGCTTCATGTACAATAGTTAGCCATGCGCGAAGACATCCGGAAGATTCAGGACATGATGGAAGCGGCCGAGTACGTCACCGACGCGCCGGTCGCGACGTCGGTGCACCTCGCGATGCGGCTGCGCAAGCCGCTCTTGATCGAAGGCCCCGCGGGTGTCGGCAAGACCGAGGTCGCGAAGGTGATGGCGCGCATGCTCGGCACGAATCTGATCCGGCTTCAGTGCTACGAAGGGCTCGACGCTTCCACCGCGCTCTACGAGTGGAACTATCAGAAGCAGCTCCTGCACATCAAGCTCGAGGAATCCGTTCACGATACGCGCGCGATGCCCGAGAAGGAGCACGAGATCTTCTCGGAGGCGTTTCTGCTGCGCCGGCCGCTGCTGCAGGCGATCACACAGGACTCGCAGGCGCCCGTCCTGCTGGTGGACGAAATCGATAGGTCAGATGAAGAGCTGGAAGCATTCATGCTCGAAGTCTTCTCCGACTGGCAGGTGACGATCCCGGAGATCGGCACGATCAAGGCGACGCATCCGCCGTACGTCATCCTGACCTCGAACCGCACGCGCGAGCTGTCCGACGCGCTTCGTCGGCGGTGTCTCTACCTCTGGCTCGACTATCCGTCGCCGGACAAGGAGATCCGCATCATCGGACGGAAGGTGCCGGGGATCAACGGTCGCCTCGCGCGCGAGATCGCCAAGTTCATGGAGAGCGTGCGGCAGGTGCGGCTCGCGAAGGTGCCGGGCGTGGCCGAGACGCTCGACTGGGCGCAGGCGCTCGCGTCCTTGCACGCCGACCACATCGACGAGGTGCTCGTCGGCGAGACGCTCGGCTGCGTGCTGAAGGACGTCGACGACATGAAGCGCTTCCGCGCCGAGGTCGCAAAGACAGGGCTCGCCGCGTTCCTGCCCACGCCGAGCTGAGCGCGTGCCGCGCGATCTCTCCGCGGCGGTCGCGCGCTTCGCGGCCCTGCTCCGGCGCTCCGGCCTTCCGGTCACCTTGGTCGAAGTGACCGATGCGGTCCGCGCGCTCGACCACCTGGACATCGCGGACCGTCACGAGCTCTACCTCGGCCTGCGCGCCGTCTTCGTGACCCGCCCCGAAGAAGTACCGCCGTTCGACCGCTGCTTCGAGGCGTTCTGGCGCGTCCTGCCCGAGGGCGACGACCAGGCCGGATTCATCCCGGCGCCGTCGCTCGAGGATCCGGGCGCCGACGCCATGGTGAAGGCGGGCCAGAAGCGCGAGGCGCTCGCTCTCGACTCGTGGGGCGAGGACGAGGCGGAAGAGGCCGGCGATCCGCTGAGCGTGCCGCTGGCGTCCGAGGCCGAAGGGCTCGTGCACCAGGACTTCTCGACCTTCAGCGCGGACCAGCTCGACGAGTTGCTCAAGCTGACGGTGAAGATCGCGCGCCGGCTCGCGCACCGGATGAGCCGGCGCCGGCGCCCGGTGAAGCGTCGCGGCCGCGTCGACCTGCGGCGCACGTTGCGCGCGAACCTCACGCGCGGCGATCTCATCGAGCTCCGCTACCGCGAGCGCAAGCGCAAGAAGGTGCGGCTCGTGCTGCTCTGCGACGTCTCGGGCTCGATGGACCTTTACAGCCGCTTCCTGCTGCAGTTCCTGTTCGCGCTCCAGAACGTCTTCGGCCGGGTCGAGACGTTCATCTTCTCGACGCGACTCACGCGCATCACCGAGCTGCTCCGCGGGCGCTCCTACCGCCAGGTGCTCCGGCGGCTGACCGACGTGCGCGACTGGTCGGGCGGCACCCGCATCGGCGAGTCGTTCGCCCAGTTCAACCGCGAGTGGCCGCACCTCGTCGACCGGCGGACGATCGTGATCGTGCTCTCGGACGGCTGGGACACGGGCGAGCCGGACGTGCTGACGACCGAGCTCATGCGGATCAAGCGGCGCGCGGCGCGGGTGATCTGGCTGAACCCCCTCCTCGGCAACCCGTCCTACGAGCCGCTGACGCGCGGCATGGCGGCCGCCATGCCGCTGATCGACGATTTCGCCGCCGGCCACAACCTCGCGGCCTTGCGCGATCTGGCCGGCAAGCTACACCTCTAGCACCTGCTGCGGGCGCGGGTAATTGCGGAACGTCACACGCCCAGCGCCCCCGACAGGTGCGTCCCAGCCCCGCTCGGCGTATCATGAGGACCCATGGCGGAACTCTTCGATCAAATTGACGAACTTCGGCGGTCTCCGGGCAAGGTAGCGGTCGCGACCCTGGTGAACACGCGCGGCACGACCCCGCGCAAAGAAGGCGCGAAGATGCTGGTCGGCGAGGGAGGATCCGTGCTCGGCTCCGTCACCATCGGCGGGTGCGTCGACGCCCAGGTGATCGAGCAGACCGAGGACGTGCTGAACACGAACCGGCCGCGGCTCCTCGAGCTGAATCTGGGCGACGAGGAGGCGTGGGAGATCGGGCTGACCTGCGGGGGCACGATCGAGGTGTTCGTGGAGCCGCTGACGGCCGATCTGCTGGAGCGTGTGCGCGCGCACAACGCCAAGGGCGGGCGCGCCGCGATCATCACGCGGCTCGACGGTCCGGTCGGCGCGAAAATCCTCCTGCTGGACGACGGCACGACCACCGGCACCCTGGGCGACGCGGCGCTCGACGAGCGATTCGTCGAGGAAGCGCGCGATGCGATGACCGTCGGCACCTCGCGGACGCTGTTCGCCGAAGGCACGCGCGCCTTCGTCGAGGTCTTCGCGCCCTCGGCGCTGCTGCTCGTCGTCGGCGCCAGCCACGTCTCGATGCCGATGACCGAGCTGGCGCGGGTGCTCGGCTACCGTACCGTGGTGATCGACGGCCGGCCGCGGTTCGCGACGCGCGAGCGGTTCCCCCACGTCGACGAGCTCCAGATCGGCATTCCGTCCGAGCTGGTCGGCCAGTATCCGCTCGCCCCGTCGACCGCGCTCGTGCTGATGGCCCACGACTACAAGTACGACGTGCCGGTGCTCCACAAGGCGCTGGCCACGGACGTCGGCTACATCGGTATGCTCGGCTCGACGCGCCGGGGCGCGGCCATCCTCAAGCTGCTCGCCGAAGAAGGGGAGAGCGAGGCGTCGCTCAAGCGCGTCCGCGTCCCGATCGGGCTCGACATCGGCGCGCGCTCGGCGCCCGAGATCGCGCTGGCCGTGATGGCCGAGATCCAGGCCGTGCGCGGCGGCGGCACTGGTCAGCCGATGAGCTCGCGGCCGCGGCGCGACGGCGTGCCGGTCGCCGGGCCCTCGGGGTCCGCGCCCAGCTCCCCGTCATGAAAGCGCTCGCCCAGCGGCGCGACGCGGCGACCCTCGAGGGTCTGGTGGGCAAGGTCCTCTGCCACGACGTCCGCGACACCGCGGGGAAGATCGCGGTCGAGAAGGGCGCGCGGCTGACCGAGGCCACCGCGAAGATCCTCCTGGCGACGCCGTGGGAGGAGATTCATCTCCTCGCCGTCGAGCCGAACGATCTGCACGAGGAGGAAGCCGGCAGGCGGCTCGCCGCCGCGATCGTGGGCGACGGGGTCGAGGTGAAGGGCTACACCGGCGGCCAGTGGACGCTCGCCGCGATGCGCCGGGGGCTCTTGAAAGTGCGGCGCCAGGCGCTGGCCGACGCCAACGCGCTCGAGGGCATCTCGATCTTCACCCTCTTCGAATCACAGCCGGTCGAGCCGGGCGAGACGGTCGGCAAGTGCAAGGTGACTCCGCTCGTCATCCCGGCCGAAACCCTGGTGACCGTCGAGAAGATCGCGAGCGACGCGCGCGGGCTCGTGGCGGTGAGCGCTTTCCGGCCGACGACCGTCGGCGCGGTGGCACAGGAGCGGCTCGACGCCAAGCAGCGTGGCCGGTTCGAGGCGGCCCTGAAGCAGAAGATCGAGTGGTTCGGCGGACGTTTACTGCCGATCATCTACGCCGGAGGTTCACCGAAGGTCGTCGCCGATGCGTTGACCGCGCTCCGGCGCGACGGCGCCGAAGTGCTGATCGTCGCCGGAGCCAGTGCGCTCGATCCGCTCGATCCGGTCTTCGGCGGCCTCACCCTGCTCGGTGCCCGCATGGAGCGTCACGGCGCGCCGGCGCACCCGGGGAGCCTCCTCTGGCTCGCGCTCTGGGACGGAAAGCCGGTACTCGGGATGCCGACCTGCGGAATGTTCTCGCAGGCGACGACGTTCGACCTGGCGCTGCCGCAGATCCTCGCCGGCGAGCGCGTCGACAACCGCAGCCTGGCCGAGATGGGCCACGGAGGCCTGCTCTCGCGCGACATGGCGTATCGCTTCCCGCCATACCGGTCGAACGCGGCCAGGGGAGAGCTCGAGTGAGCAACGCCACACAAGGGCTCTACAGCGACGTCATCCGCGATCGCTGGCGGCGGCCGCGCCACCGGGGCGAGCTGCCGGGCGCCAACGCCGTCGCCGAGGATGTGAACCCGCTCTGCGGCGACCGCGTGCGGATGATGCTGGCGATCGCGCCCGAGGGCCGGATCACCGAGGCGCGCTTCATCGGCGACTCGTGCGCGATCTGCACGGCCTCGGCCGACGTGGTCGCCGATCTGGTCTCCGGCCGTTCGAGGAGCGAGGCGGCGGCGCTCGACGTGAGCGACGTGCTGGCCGTGCTCCAGGCCGAGATCCGCCCGACGCGGATGCGCTGCGCGACCTTGCCGCTCTCGGTGCTGGGGCAGGCGCTCGACGGAGCCGCGAAGCGATGAGGCTCGACGAGCAGACGCGGGCGGACTTCCCGATCCTCCAGCGAATCGTCAACGGGCGGCCGCTGGTCTATTTCGACTCGGGCGCCTCGAGCCAGAAGCCGCGCACCGTGCTCGAGGCGATGAACCGCTACTACGAGCGCAGCCACGCGAACGTCCATCGCTCGATCCATACGCTGGGCGAGGAGGCGACCGAGCTCTACGAGCTCGCCCGCGACGCCGTCCAGCGGTTCATCGGCGCCCCGAGCCGCGAGGAGGTCGTGTTCACCCGCGGCACCACCGACGGGCTCGGTCTGATCGCCGAGACCATCGGCCGGACCCTCGGGCGAGGCGACGAGATCGTCGTCACCGAGCTCGAGCACCACTCGAACCTGATCCCGTGGCAGCTCGTCGCCAGGGACCGGGGCGCCGTCCTGAAGGCCGTGCCGATCCGCGACGACGGTACGCTCGACCTCGGTGCGCTCGATCGCCTGCTCACGCCTCGTACTCGCGTGCTGGCGTTCGCCCACGTCTCGAACGTGGTGGGAACCATCACCCCGGTGGCCGAGATCGTGCGCCGGGCCCGCACGGTCAACGCCCTCACGGTCGTGGACGGGGCTCAGGCGGCGCCTCACCTGCGGCTCGATATGTCGGCGCTCGGATGTGATTTTTACGTTTTCTCGGCGCACAAGATGCTCGGCCCCACCGGGATCGGCGTCCTCTACGGCCGCCGGGCGGTGCTCGACAGTTTGGAGCCCGGGCGGGGCGGGAGCGAGATGATCAAGGAAGTGTGGATCGATCACGCGCAGTGGAACGACCTGCCCTGGCGGTTCGAGCCCGGCACGCCGCCCATCGCCGAAGCGGTGGGGCTGACGGCGGCGATCGAGTATCTGGAGAAGCTCGGCATGGACCGCGTGACCGAGCACGAGCGCGCGCTCACCTGCCAGACTCACGAAGGCCTGGCGGGGATTCCGGGTGTGACGGTCTACGGACCACCGGTGGGAGTCGAGCGCGGCGCCGTCGTGTCGTTCGCCGTCGACGGCCTGCATCCGCACGACGTGGCGGCGCTCCTGGACGCGGAAGGGATCGCCGTGCGGGCGGGACATCACTGCGCGATGCCGCTCATGCGTCGACTCGGAGTGGTCGGCACCTCGCGGGCCACCTTTTCGGTTTTCAACTCGCCCGACGAGGTTTCATCGCTGCTGGCGGCGGTCGCCGGGCTGCGCTCGGCACTCTAACTTCAGGAGGCTCGGGGTGAGCACGTCGGGACCCCGCGATGCGTTCGCTTCTCCACGATTCGGCCAGGTAGCGACGTTCATGCTGCTGCCGGCGGCGGCCTCCGCCAAAGGCCTCGACGTCGCCCTGCTGGGCATCCCGTACGACGGCGGCACCTCGTACCGCACGGGCGCTCGCTTCGGGCCGCGCGCCGTGCGGGAGCAGTCGTCTCTGATCCGGCCCTGGAACCCTGTCCTCAAGGTGCATCCATTCGAGCGGCTGCGCGTCGCCGACTGCGGCGATGTCGACGTCGTGCCGATCTCGATCGAACGCACTCTGGCCGCCATCGAGGCGCGGGTGGACGAGGTGATCGCGGACGGAGCGATGCCGGTGTGCGTCGGCGGTGATCACTCTGTCACCCTCGGCATCCTGCGCGCGCTCGCGCGCCGCCACGGGCGGCTCGGCCTGGTCCACTTCGACGCGCACCCCGACACCTGGGACGAGTACTTCGGCTCCAAGTTCTTCCACGGCACACCCTTTCGCCGTGCCGTCGAGGAGAATCTGATCGACCCCAGGCGCATGATCCAGGTCGGCATCCGCGGTCCGCTCTACGGCTCCGAGGATTTCGAGTTCCACGACCGGCACGGGATCGAGGTGGCCCGGATCGAGACCGTGAAGGAGCAGGGGACCGCGTGGGTCGCCGAGCGCTTCGCCCGCCTGCGCGGCGGCCCGGTCTACTGCTCGTTCGACATCGACGCGCTCGATCCGGCCTTCGCCCCGGGGACCGGTACGCCCGAAGTGGGCGGGCTGACGTCTTACGAGGCGCTCGTGCTGGTGCGGGCGCTCGCCGGCCAGTCGCTCGTCGGCGCCGACGTCGTCGAGGTCTCGCCGCCGTACGACGGCCCCGGCCAGATCACCGCGCTCATGGCCGCCAACCTTCTCTTCGAGCTGGTGAGCCTCCTGGCGCTGCAGAAATGACGGAGCGCCGCAAGGGTTTCGGGCCGGGATTTTGTCTCCTGGTCGCGCTCGCGGCGCTGCTCGTCCCGGCCGTCGCGGCGGCGGCGCCCCAGCCTGTCGCGACAATCGAGATCGAGGGCGTGATCAACCCGGTCACCTTGCGTCTGGTCGGGATCGCCATCGACCGCGCCCAGGCCGAGCGCGCTCAGGCCCTGATCATCCAGCTCGACACGCCCGGCGGGCTCGAGCGCTCGATGCGCGCGATCGTGCAGCGCATGATGAACGCCGAGGTCCCGGTGATCGTCTACGTCGCGCCCACCGGCGCGCGGGCGGCGTCGGCGGGCGTCTTCATCACGATGGCGGCGCACGTGGCGGCGATGGCGCCGGCGACCAACATCGGCGCCGCGTCGCCCGTGGCGCTCGGCGGTGGCACCGCCGACAAGACCATGATGAAGAAGGTCGAGAACGACGCCGCCGCGTTCATCCGCACCGTGGCGCTCAAGCGGGGCCGCAACGCGGACTGGGCCGAGAAGGCGGTGCGCGAGGCGGTGGCCATCACCGAGCGCGACGCGCTGAAGCTCAAGGTGATCGACCTGATCGCCAGCTCGGTGCCCGACCTGCTCGAGAAGGTCGACGGCCGGACGATCGAGCTGCCAAAGGGGCCGGTGACGTTGGCCACGAAGGGCGCCCCGGTGCGGCCGATCGAGATCGGCTTCCGTGACCGATTCCTGAATGTCATCACCGATCCCAACATCGCCTACGTGCTCATGATGCTCGGCATGCTCGGTCTGTTCTTCGAGCTCTCGAACCCTGGCGTGACCCTGCCCGGCGTCATCGGCGGCATCTGCCTCATCCTGGCGTTCTTCGCCTTCCAGAGCCTGCCGATCAACTACGCCGGTCTGCTCTTGATCCTGTTCGGCATCGTGCTGCTGATCGCCGAGATCAAGATCGTGAGCCACGGCGTCCTGGCGATCGGGGGCATGATCTCGATGGCGCTCGGCTCGCTGATGCTCTACGACGCGCCCGAGGTCGGCTTCCGCGTCTCCTGGTGGATCATTGGCTCGATGGTGCTCGGCACCGCCGGGCTCTTCCTGTTCGCCGTCACGGCCGGGGTGCGGGCGCTCGGCCGGCCGGCGTTGACGGGCGCCGAAGGCCTGGTGGGCCGCACCGCCACCGTGCGCGAGCGCCTCGGGCCCGAAGGTCAGGTGTTTGTCTCGGGCGAGATCTGGCGCGCGATCGCCGAGGGCGAGGCGTTCGAGCCCGGCGCGCAGGTTCGCATCGTCGCGGTGGACGGGCTCACGCTCAAGGTCGCGAAGGCGGAGGCCAAGGGAGGAGTCGCATGATCGACGTCCAATTCATCCTGATCGTCGTCGCCGTCATCGCGGTGTTGTTCTTCATCGGCTCCTACGCGAAGATCCTGCGCGAGTACGAGCGCGCGGTCATCTTCCGCCTGGGCCGCAGCGCGAAGGCCGTGCTGAACCCTGGCGGGCAGGGCAACGGCCCGGGGCTCGTCATCCTGGTGCCAGTCATCGATAAGATCGTGAAGGTGAGCCTGCAGACGGTCGCGCTCGACGTGGCGCCGCAAGACGTCATCACGCGCGACAACGTGTCGATCAAGGTGAGCGCGGTGATCTACTTCCGGGTGGTCGACCCGGTGCGCGCCGTCGTCGCGGTGCAGGATTATCTCTACGCGACCTCGCAGATCTCCCAGACGACCCTGCGCAGCGTGCTCGGCCAGGTCGAGCTCGACGACCTGCTCTCGGCGCGCGACAAGATCAACCAGCAGCTCCAGCGCATCATCGACGAGCACACCGAGCCCTGGGGCATCAAGGTGGCGAACGTCGAGGTGAAGCAGATCGACCTGCCCCAGGACATGCAACGCGCCATGGCCAAGCAGGCCGAGGCCGAGCGCGAGCGGCGGGCCAAGGTGATCAACGCCGACGGCGAGTTCCAGGCGGCCGCCAAGCTCTCCGAGGCCGCCCAGGTGCTCACCCAGCACCCGGTCGCCGTCCAGCTGCGCTATCTGCAGACGATGCGCGAGATCGCCTCGGAGCGCTCGACGACGACCTTCTTCCCGCTGCCGATGGACCTCTTCGCGCCGCTGCTGCAGGCCTTCAGCAAGGGTGGGGACGGCAAGACCTGATGTAGAATAGCGGTCGCCTCGGTTGCTGGTCTCTGGTGGTCCCGGGGGGTTAGCTCAGTTGGGAGAGCGCGGCGTTCGCAACGCCGAGGTCGAGGGTTCGAATCCCTTACCCTCCACCATTACTTTTCTCGAGTAGTTAGCCCGCACTTTTTTCAAACTCGGAGCGCAGGGGAGCCTTTTGCAGCCGCTCTGCAGCTCCCTGACGCATGAGGCCAACGGGGCTGTGTAGGAGACGGGCCAGCGTCGGAATCTCGGCTTAGCGGCCGGCTCGCGTGCCGATCTCGCGCTGGCTAGGAGGTTTGCGCGAGCTACGCTGCCATTCTTCTTCGCCTGCCTCGCCGGTGGCCCGTGGCCGAGTCGTCCGATCGGCTCCCGCGCGGCAGATCGAAGAGACCCCTTGGGCAGCGAGGCGATGTAGCGTTTCAACTCCTCGACCTTCAGGACATCGGCGTACTTCGCCTGCATGTCGCACAGGTTGATGGCATGACTGGCTTCGGAGCGGTCGCGAGCCGGACGCTGCTGAGTTCCCTCGGGGATGAGGGGTGGGACACGGCCATGGTAAATTGTCGTCCTCCATGTCGGATCCCGTTTCGTCCGGATATGTCGGGCGGTCGGTGCTCCGCCGCGAGGACCGGCGCTTGCTAACAGGTCGGGGCATCTTCGTCGGCGATCTGGAATTGCCGGGAATGTTGCAGGCCGCCATCGTGCGCAGCCCGCTCGCACACGCGCGGATCATTTCCGTCGACATGTCGGCGGCGGCCGCCATTCCCGGGGTGGTCCTCACCGTGACCGGAGCAGAACTCCTGCGGGCACTGCCCCAGGTGCCCGAGCAGCAAGTCGCCTTGCCGAACCGCTGGCGAAGAGCAGTGAAGCACAGCTTCAAGAGTCCGCACCAGCCGATCCTCGCCTTCGAAAAGGTGCGACACGTCGGCGAAGCCGTCGCCGTCATCGTCGCGCGCGATCGCTACACAGCCGAGGACGCGGTCGCGTGCGCCAGGCTCGAGCTCGAGCCTCTCCCAGTGGTGGCAGACCTGGACGCCGCGCTCGCGCACGGCGCACCGCTCGTCCATCCGGAGCTGGGGACGAACGTCATCAGCGAGTACGAGATCGGCAAGGGCGACGTGGAGACCGCGTTCCGCCGGGCGCCGTTCACGCTCAGGCGACGGCTGTACCACCACCGGTACACCGGCGTGCCGATTGAGTGCCGGGGCGTCGTCGCTGATTACGACTCGCGCACCGACGGCTTGACAATCTGGTCCTCCACCCAGGTCGTCCACTCGGTTCGCCGCGAAGTCGCGAATCTGCTCGGACTCGACGAGGCCCGCGTGCGCTGCGTGGCCCCGGACGTCGGGGGAGGCTTCGGGATCAAAGGCCACGTTTACCCCGAGGACATCCTGTTGTCCTACCTGGCGCGGCGGATCGGGCGGCCGGTGAAGTGGATCGAGGATCGCCGAGAGCATTTCACGGCGTCCATCCATTCGCGGGATCAAGCGCACGATGCGGAGGTGGCCTTCGACGGCGACGGACGGATCCTCGCTGTGCGTGATCGATTCGCCCTCGACTGCGGGGCCTGGAACCCGCTCGGGACCGTGCTCGCCTATAACACGGCGGCCCATCTTCTCGGACCCTACAAGGTCGACCACTACTTCGCCGCGAGCAAGGTCGTCTGCACGAACAAGGTGCCCAACGCGCCCTACCGCGGCGCCGGCCGGCCTGAGGCCGTCTTCGTCATGGAGCGGCTCGTCGACCTGATCGCTCACCAGGTCGAGCTCGAGCCCGCCGAGGTCAGACGCCGCAACATGGTGCCGGCGGACAAGATGCCCTACGAAGTCGGTATTCCGTACCGGGACGGCGTGCCGATCGTCTACGACAGCGGCGATTTTCCGCGGGCCTTCGACCGCGCGCTCCATGCGATCGGGGGTATCGACGAGTTCCGCCGCCGCCAGCGCCAGGCTCGCGAGCAGGGGCGTGCGGTCGGCCTCGGGTTCGGGTGTTACACCGAGGGAACCGGCGCCGGCCCGTTCGAGGGGGCGACGGTGCGAATCGACGGTACGGGCCAGATCCACGTCGCCAGCGGCGCATGCCCGATGGGAAACGGACAGGAAACCGTCTATGCCCAGCTCGCCGCCGAGCTCTGGAAGGTGCCGCTCGAACGCGTGACGGTCAGCCTCGGCGATACCGCCGCCATCCCCATCGGGTTCGGCAGCATCGCCAGCCGCAGCACGGTCCTCGTGTCGGCCGCGATGCATGAGGCAAGCGAGCGTGTGCGGCGAAAAGCGTTCGCGATCGCGGCGCACCGCCTGGAGTGCGACGACAAGGATCTTGAGCTTCGCGAAGGCGGGGTCGGGGTTCGCGGCGTGCCGGATCGAATCCTTACCCTCCGAGATCTAGCGCGGGCGGCCGGGCCGCAATGGGACCATGGCCGGCCCCCGGGCATCGAGGCCGGGCTGGAAGCGACCTTCTACTACGAAACGCCGACGGTCACCTGGGCCTACGCGGTGCATGCAGCTATCGTCGACGTTGATCTCGAGACGGGCGAGGTGCGGGTCGACAGGTACGTCATCGTCCACGATGCGGGTGTGCTCGTGAATCCGACCCTGGCCGAAGGACAGGTCGTCGGCGGCGCCGCCCAGGGCATCGGTGCGGCTCTTTGGGAAGACCTGGCCTACGACGAGAACGGCCAGCTTCTGACGACGACGCTCATGGATTACACCGTACCGACCGCGGCGCAGCTTCCGAGCTTCGAGGTCGAGCACCAGCAGATCCCGTCGCCCATGAATCCATTCGGGGTCAAGGGACTCGGAGAAGGGGGCGCGATTGCGCCACCGGTGGCGATCGCGAACGCCGTGGCAGACGCTCTGCGGCCCCGGCACGTCGAATTCAACGCGACCCCGGTTCGCCGTGAACAGATCGTCCGCGCACTCGGGGGCGCGCCCGCTGCGGCCGGCCGGTGATGCGTCCAGAGGCGGCGCTGGCGCTCCCGCAGTCTGACCGCAGCCGTGAAGTACCCGTGTAGGCGCCGTCCCACATATTTGCTCACAGGATTGACGTAGGCGGCGATAGTGGCGAGACCGCCCGGGAATCGATCGTCGCGATGGTCGGATTGTGATGCCGGCTTCGTCCGAGGCGAGTGCCCGACTATCACGAGGAGACAATAAAGGCGGTTTAGCGGATCGAGATCAGACTGGCCCGCGAAGGTGCGGGTCGAGAGGAGTCGCTCCATGGCCATGAGACTCGGTAGCGGCAACGTAGTGTTCGAACCGATCGAGGGCTGGGAGAAGCTGCCGGAGGGGTGGTCTTTCATTGACGTGGCCGGCGTCGCGGTGGACGGCAAGGACCATGTGTATGCGTTCAACCGGGGCGAACATCCGGTCGTCGTCTTCGACCGTGAGGGCAACCTCCTGAGATCCTTCGGCGAAGGTCTGTTCAGTCAACGGCCTCACGGCATCCACACCGGTCCCGACGATTCGGTCTACTGCGTTGACGACGGACTTCATACGATCCAAAAGTTCACTCTGGACGGCAAGCTGCTGATGACCCTGGGGAGTTCGAACCAACCGGCGCCGAAATGGCAAGGCAAACCCTTCAACCGCCCCACCCACGTGGCCGTGTCGCGCGTCACCGGGCACCTCTACGTTTCGGACGGCTACGGCAACAGCCGCATCCACAAATTCACCCCCGAGGGCCGCCACGTCCTCTCGTGGGGCGAGCCCGGCATTGATCCCGGTCAATTCATCCGGCCACACAATGTCGTCATCGACAGGAACGATCACGTCTACATCGCCGACCGTGAGGCCCACCGCATCCAGGTGTTCGACGCCGACGGCAGATTCATAACAATGTGGAACAACATTCATCGGCCTGACGGCATCTGCCTGGACGGGGAAGGGAACTTCTTCATCGGTGAATTGAACGGCATGTCGGGGGTGGATGACGCGCCGGGACTCGGGCACCGCGTCAGCGTATATGACCTGCAGGGGCGACTACAGACCCGCTTCGGCGATCCGGAAGAAGGCGAAGGGCCGGGCCAGTTCATCGCCCCGCACGGTGTCGCCGTGGACTCACATGGTGATCTTTACGTCGGCGATGTGGCCTATACCATCCGGGGCCGCCATCTGAATCCTCCCCGATACCTGAAATGCTTGCGGAAGTTTCGCCGGATCCGGTAAGAGCGAGAACTACACATTGGCTGGCGGCGAGATGGTCCACGCGTGAGTCCGCCGTATCGAGTCTGCCCGCCAGCGCCGTGCTGTGGGTATGGGCCGACGGTGCGACCGGAGGGTATGAATCTGCGCTTCTAATCCCGCGCGCAATTGACCGCGTGGAAAGGCCCGACACGCAGACAAGCGCGGCGGGCGAAACGGACCTGACCCCGTCGCCCACTGGACCTGTCTCAAGGCCGCGATCGGAAGAAAACCTTATCTATCCCACGGCGTGCTTCTGAGCTACCATCCGTGCCGTTAAACCACACCACACGCCAGACCCGAAGCCGGAGGTGGACCATGGCGCATGACGGGCTCAAGGTCCTCGACAGCGACATGCACTGTATGGAGCCTGCGGACCTCTGGGAACGCTACATCGACGGGCCCTACAAGCCGTTCGCGCCACGTGGCCTGCAGGAGTACATCGCCGATCTTCGTATCGTCATCGACGGCAAGACGATGCCGCGCCACTCGTCGCTCCGCTCGCGGTCGAACGCCGCTGACGATCCGTTCCAGAAGCGGCGCGAGCGGTTCCGGGAGGCCGCCGAGCGCGGCTGGGATGGTGGGACGCAGCTCGCGGCGATGGACACTGAAGGCATCGACGTCGCTGTGGTCTATCCCTCGCGCGGCCTTTTCGCCCAGGCCGTCGACGACCTAGACCCGGCGTTCGCCGCCGCCATCGCGCGCGCCTACAACAACTGGCTCCACGACTACTGCAAGGCAGATCCCGAGCGCCTGCTCGGAGCTGGGATGATCTCGCCGCACGATGTGCGGGACGCGGTGGAAGAGGCGCGGCGCGCGGTCGAGCAGTTCGGGTTCCGCGCCGTGTTCATGCGGCCGAATCCGGTCAAAGGCCGCAACTGGCACGATCCCTACTTCGAGCCCTTGTGGAGCGAGCTCGAGCGGCTGGGCGTGCCGCTGGGCTTCCACGAGGGATTCGGTCCGTATCTAGCGCAAACCGGCGACCGCTTCGGCGCCGACCTCCAGATGGTCCACACCGCCTGCCATCCCATGGAGATGATGCTCGCGGTGATCAGCATGATCGGGGGCGGCGTCCTCGCGCGGCATCCCGCGCTCCGGGTGGCCTTCCTCGAAGGCAACTGCGGCTGGGTGCCCTTCCTGCTCTGGCGACTCGACGAGCACTACGAGGTAACCTTCCGGCGGCCGGACTCACCGCTCACGATGAAACCGAGCGAGTACTTCAAGCGCCAGTGTTTCGTGTCGGTCGAGGCCGACGAGGATTTCGTCAAGCAGGTCATTGAAGCCATCGGCGACGACACGATTGTCTTCTCGACCGACTGGCCCCACGGGGACTCCAAGTATCCGCGGGCGGTCGAGTCGTTCATGAAGCTCCCGATCTCGGACCAGAGCAAGCGGAAGATCCTCTGGGACAACTGCGCGCGGTACTACGGAGTAAAGGTCTAAACCGGGGACACGGGAAGGACCTGGGAGTCGACCGTGCCATCCGACGCGGCCCAGTTCCTGAACATCTGACAAGCATCCTGAGACGCAAGTGGTGGTCTACCCGGAGGAGCTGAAGTCCGGCAAGCTCATTTACTCATACTCCGCAGCGCGGCACTGACATCCGTCGCCCGAACCTATCGCGAAGGTGCGAGCTGAGGACGTCGTTTCGGCACTGCGACGGTCTGCCAATTCCCAGCGTTCAGGAGGCCTATCATGACCGCGTACAAGCTGATCTCAGCCGATTCACACATCGTCGAGCCCCCGGATTTGTACAACACACGCATCGAGCCCAAATTCCGCAGCCACGCGCCTCGCATGGAACGGCATCGCACGCGCGTCGGCCGTGAGTACGACGCCTGGTACTTCGAGGGGACGCGGGTTGGCACCGTCGGATCGGTGATTCAGGCCGGTCGGCGGTTCGAAGATCCGTCGTCGATCGACTTTCTCGGCCTCTGGGAAGATGTCAGGAAAGCCGCCTACGAGCCCCACGCCATGCTCGAAGAGCTGGAAGCTGACGGCGTGTGGGCCGCCTGCTTGCAGCCGAGCCAGGGCCTCTTCTGGTATCGCCTTCCCGACGGCGAACTCCTCTCAGCGCTCTGCAGGGCCTACAACGACTGGATCGCCGATTTCTGTAAGGCCGCCCCACACCGCCTCAAGGGGATCGGCATGCTGAACGTTGACGACATCGATGACGCGGTTCAAGAACTCGAGCGCTGTGCGGAGCTGGGGTTGGCGGGAGCCTTCATCCCCGTTTACCCGCTGCCCGATCGGCCCTATCGGCACGCCATGTACGACCGCCTCTGGTGGACAGCTCAGGACGTAGGAATGCCACTACTCATGCACGTCGCGACCCCGCGCGGCGGAGTGCCCGGCTGTGAATTCACCATCGACATCAATCAGCTGACCGCCGCTGG
>Ga0306925_10002374_pt1 | contig 16146 bp, 14 predicted proteins | sample flu12Cox44000176_FD_203755 | JGI IMG/M metagenome (GOLD analysis project Ga0306925, IMG submission 203755) | Lab enrichment of tropical soil microbial communities from Luquillo Experimental Forest, Puerto Rico - flux8day.12C.oxic.44.000.176 (v2)... | ecosystem: Environmental > Terrestrial >... | reverse complement strand
GACGGTGGAATTTTTGAATAGCGATCCGGTGGGACACAACGTGTACTGGCCAAGCATCAGTGGCAACAAGAAACTGACGCACAACATGGGCACATGGCCAAAGGGTGAGAAAAAAGCGTTTCAGTTCAATGATGTTGGCGTTGCTTCCTTGCTGTGCAACGTGCATCCGGAAATGAACGGTTATATCGTGATTGCGCCGACGCCATATTTCGCTGTGACGGACAAGGAAGGCAACTACGATATTAAGAATGTGCCGCCGGGCAAGTACACCCTGAAGACCTGGAGCGAAGACGGTAAGGTAACGACGCAAGCCGTGGAGGTAACCGCTGGCGGAGCGACCGCCGACCTGACCGTGAAGAAGTAAAAGGACCAAGGGACAGGGGCATCCAGGTGACGGCTAGCACAAAACTCGTCGATTTGGAATGGCTGGAATCGACCTTTCCCTGCATGCAGGCCTGTCCCGTCCACACCCAGGCCGGGCGGTACGTATCGCTGATCGCGGAGGGAAGGTACGAAGAAGCCTACCGTTATGCCCGGATCCCCAATCCCTTCGCGTCCATCTGCGGCCGAGTTTGCGGTCATCCTTGTGAACCGGCTTGTCGCCGCGGAGAGTTTGACCTGCCAATTTCCATCCGGGCGCTGAAGCGATTTGTGACCGAACGCCACGGCCCGGAGTCCCGCAACTCCATCGACGTTTTCTCTGGCAGACCGCGGCAAACGAACGGAGAAAAGGTCGCAGTCATCGGCTCCGGCCCAGCCGGTATGTCCGCTGCGCATGACCTCGCGCTACTCGGTTACCAGGTGACTGTTTTCGAGGCGGCGGCGGTTCCGGGCGGCATGATGCACCTGGGGATTCCGGAATACCGGCTGCCGCGCGACGTCTTGAATGCACAGATCCGGGAAATTCTGGATCTGGGGCCAGAGCTGAAGCTGAACATGCGGCTGGGACGGGACTTCTCTCTTAGCGATCTGAATCAGCAGGGCTACAAGTCAGTGCTGATGGCATTCGGGCTACACCGCAGCCGGGATCTCAATCTGCCGGGGCATGAGCTTGACGGCGTGGTGAAAGGAATCGATTTTCTCCTGAATGTCAACCTCGGTTATCGGTTCGAGGTAGGCAAGCAAGTGGTGGTGATTGGCGGCGGAAACGTCGCAATTGATGTGGCGCGGTCAGCCATGCGCGAACAGCAGAAGTTGGCAGGGGAGGGTTTGCCGAACGAATTGACCACCAGCGAAATGGATGTAGCCATGAAGGAGTTCTTGGACGTGTCGCGCGCCGCCTTGCGCATGGGGGCGCGCGAGGTGCAGTTGGTTTGCCTGGAATCGCGCGAGGAAATGCCTGCGTCAGAAGAAGAGATCGAGGAGGGCCTGCTCGAAGGAATGAAGCTGCGTCCCTCGCTGGGGCCGAAACAATTCGTCGGGAAGAGCGGCAAGCTGACGGGACTCGAAGTCACCAAGTGCATTTCCGTCTTCGATGAAAACAAGCGATTCAACCCCAAGTTTGCAGAGGGAACGGAATTCGTCATTCCCTGCGATACGGTCATCCTGGCCATCGGTCAATCCTCCGACGTTTCTTTTCTGACCCCCGAGGATGGCATTGCCACCACGCGTCAGGGCACACTGAAAATCAATCCGGACACGCTGATGACCACCGCGCCGGGCATTTTCGCTGCGGGCGACATTGCTTTTGGACCTAGGTTAATCATCAACGCGGTCGCCGACGGCAAGAAGGCCGCAGTCGAAATCGACAAATACCTGCGTGGCCCCGCGTGGAAGCCGAAATCAAAATATGTACAGATTACCGTCCTGGACCATCACGAGATGGCTGCCCACTACGACGAATACTCGCGGCAGGCCGTGCCCGTGCTTCCCATCGATCGCCGGACGGGTGTAGCTGAAGTCGAGACCGGATTCACCGAAGAGCAGGCGCGCGCGGAGGCCAGCCGCTGCCTGCGTTGTTGGATCAACACGATTTTCGAGGGGAACGAAGCCAACGGGACGGAATGCATCCTGTGCGGCGGCTGCGTGGACGTCTGCCCGGAGAATTGCCTGTCGCTCGTGCCTTTGAAGGATTTCGTGTTCACCGAGGAAGACAAGGCCCGTTTGAAGAACGAACAGGAGCTGCGGCCATTTGATTTGCAACACGTTTCGCCGGATGGACTGAACCAGGTAGAAGGATCCGTGATGGTGAAGGACGAAACTATCTGCATTCGCTGCGGACTGTGCGCGGAGCGATGCCCGGCGCACACCATCTCGATGGAGGCGTTTGAAGTGTTTGATGGAGATGGAGCGCTGAAGCCCGACGAGGAGATTGTGCTAAGACCATGAGCGAATCGAAACAAAACTCCGGGCTCGAGGAGCCTTCACAGAACGCCGGGAGAAACGGTCTGACGCGGCGGGACTTCCTCAGCGAGATCACCTTGGGAGCGCTTGGAATTGGCGGGCTCGGCAGCGCGGCTCTGACATATCAGTTTTTTTCCCCCAATGTCCTGTTCGAGCCGGCGACAACCTTCCGCGCCGGCAATCCGGATCTCTATCCTTTGAACTCGGTAACTTTTTTACAGGACCAACAGGTGTACATCGTCCGCACGGCCGGAGGGTTTTACGCGGTGTCCGCGGTGTGCACGCACCTCGGTTGCGTGACGCAGTGGAAACCGGAGGCGGACCTGATTGCCTGCCCGTGCCACGGCAGCAAGTTCAAGCCCAATGGCGCGAAGATCGAAGGACCCGCGCCCCGGCCATTGCCGCACTTTTCGATCACGCTCACAGCTGACGGAGAACTGGTGGTCGACAAGCTCCAGGTCATCAAATCGGACCAGGTCTTGAAGGTCTGAGGAGAATCATGGCGACTTCTTTTTCTACGGTACTGCAGAATCTGCGCGAGACACGAGTGTGGAAATCCATTTTCCGGCGGGGACCGGCGCTGACCAACCGCACCCGCAGCGTTGCCGTCTTCGGAAACCTGTTCCTTCACTGGTTGCCGGTAAAGGTGCGCGAAAAGTCTCTGCGTGTGCGCGCGGCATACTACCTGGGCTCGATTTCCTTTCTCCTGTTTCTGATTTTAGTGATTACGGGTGTTTTGCTGATGTTTTATTACCATCCGGCCGCGCCAAACGCTTATCACGACATGAAAGATTTGCGATTTGTGGTTTCCAACGGCGTGTTTCTGCGGAACATGCACCGCATCGCGGCGCACCTTATGGTGCTGCTGGTGTTCTGGCACATGTTCCACGTATTTTATCGCGGCGGCTACAAACCCCCGCACGAATTTAACTGGGTTGTCGGCGTCGTCCTTCTCCTGGTCACTCTCTTTCTGAGCTATACGGGCTACCTGTTGCCGTGGGACCAGTTGGCGTTTTGGGCGGTGACCGTGGGAACGAACATCATCTCCGCGATGCCGATTATCGGGAGCAAGGTGCGATTCGTGGCGCTCGGCGGAAACATCGTCGGCGAAAACGCCCTGTTACGGTTTTACGTGCTTCACGTAGTCATTCTCCCGTTGTTCGCGTTCCTCCTAATCGGCGTGCATTTCTGGCGCGTGCAGAAGGACGGCGGGCTGACGGTGCGGCCAAAAGACGATGACGGAAAAAACTAAGATCGAAACGGGTTTCAGCTCCGACGCGAAAAAGGAGCCACGGCGCATCGTGTTTATCACGCGGAACATCTCCGCGAAGGTAAAGGACGAGCGCGGGGCCAAGCTGATGACCTATCCCCACCTGCTAGTGCGCGAAGCCATCGTCTTCGAGGTGCTGATCATCGCCATGGTGGTCGTGGCCCTCTTTTGGGACGCCCCGCTGGAACAACTGGCGAACCCGCTGCTGACGCCGAACCCCGCGAAGGCACCCTGGTATTTCCTGGGCTTGCAGGAATTATTGCACTTTTTTCCTCCGTTCGTAGCGGGCATCTTGATTCCCACGCTGGTAATCCTCTCGCTCGTGGTCATTCCCTACTTCAACGTGAACATAGAGGGAAAACCGCTTTGGGCCGAGAACCCCTCGAAACAGTTCGCGATTGTGACCGGTGTGACGGTGGCACTTCTGATTCTTCTTGCGATCTTTGACGCGTGGACGATTATCGTACCGACCGTGCTAGTCGCAGTACTTCTCGTGGCGGCCTTCTTCACAAAGGCGACAACGGGCTGGATGAGCAACTTGCGGCAGAAACCGTTGTCGTGGTGGGTGATGACATGGTTCATCGCCACCGCCCTATGCCTCACTGTGGTGGGAACATTTTTCCGCGGCCCAGGCTGGTCCTGGGTGTGGCCTTGGGGGACACATGCCGGCTGAAGACATGGGTAAGCTGTCCTACCGGACGCGGCTTACCTTTGCGGTTGCCACGGTTGTGTGTGTGCTCGTACTGGCGATTTCGCCGATCAAGGATTTCCGGTCGGAGTGGAAACACTACAAGCGCTCCTTCGTCCGATTCGCGCAGGGGCGGCCAGACACCAAGAAACTCCTCGCCGATTACAATTCGAACATCGATCAGGTCTGGTTGCCCGGAATGAATGTCGTGGACCGTTGCACGACGTGCCACCAAGGCATGATGCAGCCCACCCTTACGGACGCTTCCGTGCCGCAGCCGTTCCGCTCGCATCCGCCCATTCCGCACAATGTGCGGGATTGGGGCTGCACGATTTGTCATCGGGGCCAGGGCCCGGCGACCGAAGTGGCGGAGGCGCATGAGACGACCCTCGCCTGGGAGCAGCCTATTCTGCCGGCGCATTATCTCCAGGCTGCCTGCGGAAGTTGCCACCATGCGGACCTGAATGAAACGCCACAACTGGCCCGCGGCCGTGAATTATTGACAAGGCTGAATTGCCAGGCTTGCCACAAGCTTTCAGATGTGGCGAAGCCCATGCTCGGGCCGGACCTGTCGAGCGTCGGTTATAAAGTTTCCCGTGCATGGATCTACAAATGGCTAAAGGAGCCGCGCACTGTCCTGGACAAGGATGGCAATGTCACGGTAAACGGCTACGAAAATGGCGATGAATCGCGGATGCCGAAGTTCCGGCTGAAAGACGAAGAGATTGTGGCGCTCTCGGCGTTTTTGAGCGCGCAAAAAGCCAAGCCGATCGAAAGCTACAAGATCAGCCCGGCGGTGGTCGCGGCCTGGAGCAAGAAGCCGGATCTGTTGCCGCAAGCGGAAGTGCGATTCCGGCAGATGATGTGCACGACATGCCATCCTCTGGCCGTGACGCGCGCGGGAGAAATTAAGCTGATCGGCGGAAACATCGGGCCGGAACTGACCAAGGTCGGCAGCAAGGTTAACGAAGAGTGGCTGGTGGCTTGGCTGCGCAACCCCCAGGGATACCTGGCGCATAATAATATGCCACGGTACGGATGGAGCGACGAAGACCTCTACAAAGTTTCGCAGTATGTGATGAACAAGCTGACGGACTCGGATTTGCTCACGACGGTGCCCAAGCTCGAACCACCCACCGATGAGCAGATCAAAAATGGCAAGAGGATTTTCCTGGAGAAGGGCTGCGCGAGTTGTCATGGTCTCGAAGGGGTCACGCCGCAAAGGGATTTTGGTCCGGACCTGACAGCGCTGGGAGCAAAGAACGCCTCCGAGCTGGAATTCGGAAAGGCCAAGATCCAGCGCAACTTGCTTTCCTACGTACAAGCGAAGCTTCAGGATCCCGTCGCGGTCAATCCCGCCGCCCGCATGCCGCAATATATATGGAAAACCGACGACCTCGATGCGGTGACCACGGCGTTGCTGAGTCAAACAGGACCGAAAGCCACCAGCGCGTTGCAGCAGCTCGTGGTGCCGAAGACGGATGTAACTTACCAGGCAGTCGGGGAATTCGCGGAAGTCTACGAACGCTACAAATGCTATGCCTGCCATCGCTTCAATGGGTATGGCGGCACGCTGGCCCCGGATCTTTCCTTTGAAGGCAGCCGCGCGCAGAAGAAGTGGATTGCGGACTTCCTTAAGAATCCACAAACGATACGGCCGACACTGATTCTGCGCATGCCGCAATTCAACATGACCGATAAGGAAGCGGCAATCGCTGCCGATTACCTGGCCATGGCGGTGCAGAAGCCGGACGTGAATCCCGAGGGCGTGGACGCGAGGCAGTTTACTCCGGCGATGGTGACCATGGGCAAGCAACTCTACGAAGTGAAATACCAATGCCAATCTTGCCACACGATCGGAAGTGCCGGAGGTTACGTGGGCCCAAACTTAAATAACGCGGGGAACTGGCTCACGCCTGCATGGACCGAAGCCTGGCTTCGAAATCCCCAGGCTCTCCAGCCGGACACGATCGAACCGCGACGAAGCCTGACGGAGGATGAAATCCGCGCACTCACAGCCTACCTGATGACCTTGCGGGCCGGAATCAAACCGCAAGCGAGCGCCAGTTTGGCAAACGGCCATGCAAATGGGCAAGGGGCAGGCCGATGAAAATGAGAAATCTGGCCGTCGTGTCCCTCCTGTTTTGTGCCGTCGCCCTTTCCGGCTGCCGGCGGACCGCGGCGATCAAGCCGAATGAAGCGTTCGGCGTTTACGACACCGAAGCGGATTGGAACGACAGCCAGAAGCTGGTCAAACTGGGGTACCCGGAGTCGCAAGGCAAACGGATTTTTTATCAATATTGTGTGTGGTGCCATGCGGATGCCAGCCCCGCAGGTCCCTCCAACCGCAGCAACCTCTCACCCGCGCCCCCGCTCTTGAATGACGGCGAAAAGCTGAATGGAGAGAGCGACGAGTTCATGCAGAACATCATTACTCTTGGGGGAAGCGCGATGGGGAAATCCCCGATGATGCCGCCATACGGAAAGACGCTGAGCGCGGCAGAGATCAAGGCCGTTATCGCCTTTACGCGGGCGATTGCTCAGCCGCCGTACCAGAGGCCGGGGCGTCCCGGATCGCAATACGCAACGAAGCAGTGAATGATAGACTCGGAAGGATGATTTCCATGCGCCTATCTGTCAGCATCCGTGTGCTTTGGTTCGCTACAACACTGGTCCTCGGCGGCACGCCTTGGTGTCTTGCACAAGTCAATCCGAACGAAATCCTGAATCCAGACTTGAAAGCGCTGGAGAAGCAGTATTTTCCGGAGCTCAAGAGCCTCCACCAGGAAATCGCCAGGATGCATTTCCCGTTTCCATTTTTCCTGAGCCGCTACGTCGGTCTGGAACCGGCCAAACAGGCGGAAGCGGATTCACGCGGTCTGGAATTCGTGAAGTTCCGCGACCGAACGGTCCTGAAAACCACCGGCAACTATAACGCGGCTTACGATTCCAGTAGGTTTACACGCAACGAGCGCGCCGCCCGCACGTTTACCGACGTGATTCTCCCGGTTCTAAAAACCATCACGAAGACCATGCCAACAGACGTCGGCTGCGATGCGATTGGTTTCGAGGTGGCTTACCATACGCGCGCCGTGGAAAAGAGTTACGACTACGAAGGCAAGGAACAGTTGGTGATCGTGCTCGACCGGCAGGATGCGTTTCTCATTGCGCAGACAACCAACGACACTGCGCGTCAGGATATCCTAAATCGCTCGATGATTTTTCTGGGTGGTGAGGAATTCGGCCTGTCCTTGCTGGACAAGGATCCGCTCATCGTTACCGAACTGCCGCGGACAAAAGGTTCCAAGGCGGACGCGACCTCCACGGCAAGATCATCCACCTCCGCGAGCCGCTTGAAGAGCAGCAATTCCAATCTTCTTCCGCCTTCCGGAGTCGGCGGTGACGTGCCGGTAGCCTCGTCCGCCAAACCGGACCTGTCTCAGGCCAAGCCCGCGGCGACGGCAGCCGACGCGGAGCGGCTGCAAGCGCAATACCAAGCACAACTCGAAGTGCTTTCCAAGGAGGGGCAGGCCAGGTTCCAGTTTGTGGATTACGACCCGCCTGCGTTTGTGGTCATCGGGAAGCAATTGGCTTTACAGATGACCTTGCGCAATACCTTGCGTTTCGACACAGAAAAATCCTCCATTTATAAACGCGCGGCGCAAACCTTCGATCTGTTTCTGGCGCCGAAGTTGAAGGATATTCTAGAGAAGCTGCCGGAGGATGCCGTGTTGGACGTTTACGACTTTGCGGTGGTGAATCCCCTCGCTTCGGCTCCGGGCGCGAAAGAACGCTCGGAAGCCATTGAGTTTGTATTTCCGAAAACATTCGCCCGTCAATTCACGAATTCGGAAATCACTAATCAAGCGCTCATTGATAAGAGCCAGGTGCTCATCAACGGCGTGCGTATCGCTCTGAACCTGCAGCTCGTCGAGTAGATTAAATAGAGTTGGAGGCCCATGCCGACGAGCATAAGCTCACATGGTCTTCCCCGCGAAGACCGACCGGAATCGCGTTTCCAGGATCCCTCTTTACTGCGTGATTTTCGTGATGTAAACACCGTATGCATCCTGCACGCCAAGCATTGATAGGAGCACCCTGCCCCCGGAACGAGACCACGCCTTTACCGCCGGCTATGCGCCGTTCCTGAAAACGTTTGCCTCGGTCATTGGGGAATATTTCCCCTACCCCAAGATCATTACCTGTGTTGAACCTGCCTCACTCTAGGGGTCCACTCCACCATCGGGGAACGTGCTTTTATGAATATGCTCACCATGAGGGTCTTGCGAAACGGCGCGGATCGCGGTCGGTTGAAACGTTCCTCGCTACTCGGTGGTCATGGTAAGCGGAGTGGTAACGACAACGGGTGGTCGGATGAATGTCACGATTAGGTTGACGGCGAACAGGGTGACTGCCGTCAACTCAATCAGCGCGGAAACCGGCAGAACATTCCATGCCCAGGATGCGTAATCTTGGTAAGCAAGGATTTCGGACGCTACACGCAGCGTGCACCCGGTCATCAGCGAGACAAGCATCACAAGCATTAGCTTCGGGCTCCATAGCACGCGCATCCCGCAAAATGAGGGCAGGATTCTTTGCCCCACGGAAAAGACCATCGCTGCTATGAATCCGACGGTCAGTGCATGTCGTGACGCGCCCCAGATTCCCGGTGCCGCTCCCACGCGCGCGGCCCAAATACCAAGGGTCGCAGCAATCAGCAGCCACGCGTACGCAATCCGGATGAATACCGGAAAACTTCCGTGGACGTTGATGGTCTTGGCAGCCTTTGCTGCAGGCTCGAAGAAGCGAATCGCCGCCACTGCCATCACCGCTCCCCCCAAAAGAAGAACACCCGCGGCCGTGAATTGGTCGAAGAAACCTGCCACTACTCCGACCGTGTTCAAACCCGCGGCTACCAGGAGCAATGAGTTTCGCAGGGGCCGCAGCGCCAGGAACACCGTGAGCCAGCGCGCGCTGAAGCCCCAGACCATCGGGACCAGAAAGCCCCAGGTTGAGACGATCAAATAGCGCTGGTCGAATTCGTGTGGGAACGCCGGTGAAGTTGCGTGAAGCGCAAGTTGTATACACGCTCCAAGGTTTAGCGCTAGCGACGCGAACAAACCCAACGTTGCCGCAATCACGACGAAGATCCAAGGTTCCAGCGGCTTCGGCGCACCACCAGACGGCCGATGGCTGGCCACGGCCTGAAAGAAAATCCAGAACGCAAGAACTTCAAGCGCTGCTGAGAGAGGCAACATGATGCGCCAGTGCCAAGGATAAAGATTGGAAAGCCATCGGGTCGTCACACCAACGACCCAAAGTATCCAGCATAGCCAGCCTTCCCACAGTGCAAACGGATTCAGCTTTCGCAACTTTGGGATCGAATAGAAGCCGATCCCGAGGATAAAGGTTCCCACCCAACCGAACAGTTGCGCATGGCCGTGCGCCTGAATCCACGCCGGCGAGATGGATTCGACCGCTTCGCGACTACTGATTTTGATGAGATTCCAAACTCCCAGGAAGGTTCCTGGCAAAAGCATGAAGATCAGCCCAGTGACGATGTAAGTCATCAGCAGGCGCGAGAGTGATTGCTCGCGCACGATTGCGCGATCCATTACGGATTTTGTTTTGTCGTCCAGCCAAACAGGTCGTTGGCTGGCAACCGGAGACACATTCGACATTGCACCCTCCATTCCCACCATACTCTGGGAGGCAGCCTTACGGAGAGATACACTTGCTCTTCCAGTCCGTCTTTTCACCCAATTATATTTCCTCTGAGCGACTCTGCCGCAGGAATAAACAGGGAGAACAAGGCTACACCGAGCGGATCATCGTCAGCAGCATCTTGAACCTCGTGACGGCCTTTACGGCGTGAGGCTGATGTGCGGGCATGAGAACTGCGCCGCCCGCCTTGGTCGGTAGCGCATTACCAGAAACCACGATTTCCGCTTCGCCCTCCAATATGTGAGCCAGGGCATCGAATGGGGCCGTATGCTCACTCAGTCCTTGCCCCTCATCGAAGGCGAAAAGCGTGATTGTTCCTATGGCACGCTTGATAAGCGTCCGGCTAACAACGGCTCCTTCTTGGTAATTCACGAGGTCTATCAAGCGGACCATTTCCGCGACAGGCATTTCACGCTTACTTTGTGACTGCTCTGGACTCATCTCTGGCTGCCTCCGTTGCCGCGCTAAGCTGATTAGCGGCGAAGCTCGATTGGGCTAAGGCTTCCGCTACTCTTGATCGACTCGGTCCACGAAAAGGTTCAGAGCGAGACAACCTGAGAAGAGTAACCCAGAGAAAATACCCGCCGGCAGAGCAACGCTCGCGTGCCCCGCAAGAAAGCTCTCTAGAGTGGCGCTGAGTAGCCATATCTGGACAATCAGCAACAGTGCGATCAGCGCCATTGCTCCATCGATTGCAACGAGACTTCGTCTCTGCTTCCGGGCTTCTCTGTCCATCACGTCAGCCTACCTTTACTCCGGTGGCCACTAATTCCTCGCCTTGACGCTCCAACTCAATGCGGGAAAGGGGTCGCGGCGGTGGTCCTTGCAACACTGAGCCGTCTTTGACAGAAAAATATCCCTGATGACAGGGGCACGCCAATCGCTGCCCCTCTTTCTCGTAGTACACGGCGCAGGAGAGGTGCGTGCATTTCTGGCTGTACGCTTTGTATTCGTTCTCTCCCGTCCGAACGAGGATGCAACGGTCCTCAAGCGTTGGATAGGAGAACAGCTTCACTCCGTCAACGGGAATCTCGTCGACCTGCGCTATGACAGAGGAAGAAAATGTCGGAGCTTTTGCAAAATACGACCGCATGAGAATCCAGAGATTACCAGCAAACATGCCGAGACTTGCCAGTGTAAGGAACTTCGTGAACTGACGGCGGGCCACATAGCGCTCGTCCGAGGTATGAATCGAAAATTCATCCTTCCAGAGAGCTTCTTTACTGGGTTTGCGGAAGAACGGCATGACTCTCCTCCCAGATGTGATCCAGAACATCCAGTGGAATGGATTTGGTGTCCGCAGGGACCATCATGTGCACTTGAGTGACCACGCGCTGCTTGCCAAAATAGAAGACGCTCGCAGGCTTTTCGCGGCGCCGGGCAATCTCTTCCGGACGGACGTAGGAGAGCGCCTGGCTCGGACAAACCGTTGCGCACATGGGCCGCTTGCCGACCGAGGTCCGGTCGTAGCACATGTCGCATTTCATCATCTGCTCGTACTCCGGGAAAATCTTAGGGATGCCGAACGGACACGCGAGAACGCAGTTCGAACAACCGATGCAACGCGGCTTCAGCGAAGAGTGGACGATGCCGTCTTCCCCTTTTTTGATCGCGTCGGCCGGGCACACCCTCGCACACGTCGGTTCTTCGCAGTGCCAGCAGACATAGGCGGCGGTCGCGGTCGTACCGCGGCGGTCGATAAAGTCAAAATTAATCATCGAGTGGCCGCGATGTGTTTCACACTCCTCGCAGGCATTCACGCAGGACTGGCAGCCGATACAGCGCGAGGGGTCTACGTAGAATTCGTAGCCGTGCATCAGGCTCTCTCTTTCGCCACTGCCGCTGTCAAACCACCAGGCTTCTGAGCCCAGTCCGGAGGACCATCCGCCTTCCGCAAACGGCACGCCGAGACCTTGAACTCGGGAATCTTGCTGCGCGGGTCGAGAGTGCGATGCGTCAGGCGATTCGCGCTCCGGTCGCCGGGCCAGTGATACGGAATGAAAACGCTGTCCGGACGGATCGTTCGCACCACCAGGGCTTGCAGGGTGATTTCGCTCCGGCGAGAAGTGATGGTCACCCAGTCTCCCTCCGCGAGACCGTACTGCTCCGCCAACCTCGGATGGATTTCCAACCGTGGGTTAGGGTACGAGTCCAGCAGTGCGCCGATCCGGCGCGTCTGTGTGCCCGAGAGATACTGGCCGACGACGCGGCCGGTCGTCAGATACACGGGATAATCATCTGAAACAGGATCGCCGCTCTCACGCCACTCGGTGACAATGAAGTGATGTTTCCCGTCGGGATGGAAGGAGTGGCCATCTTCGAAAAGCCGCGGAGTTCCAGGGTGATCGAGCGATGGGCATGGCCAGAAAATTCCCATGTACTTGTCGATCTTTTCATAAGTGATTCCGAAATAGTCCGCATGTCCGCCGCGCGAGGCTTCACGCAATTCATCATAGATTTCACGAGTCGTGGCATATGGAAAATACTTCCCCTTGCCAAGACGTTTCGCGAGTTCGCAATAGATCCAGCTATCCCCTTTGGCATTTCCCGGTGGGTCCACGGCCTTCTGGATGTGAATCACACGGCCTTCCGCAGTGCAACCGATACCTTCCTCTTCTTCCTGCAAACTGCCCGCGAGCACCACATCCGCGAAGTGCGCGGTCTCCGACATGAAAAAATCGACGACGCCGAAGAATTCGAGTTTTTTCAGAGCCGCCTGTGTGAAGTTTGCATCCGGCAGAGACACGAGGGGGTTAAAGCAGCAGGAGAGCAGAGCCTTAATCTCGCCACGATGTATCGCCTCCATGATCTCAACAGCCGAATAGCCGGCTTGAGGGATTTCGTCTGGCGAGATGCCCCACACTCTTGCAGTATGGGCACGCGCTTCGGAATCGTTGATCGAACGCTGCCCAGGAAGCTGATCACACTTCTGGCCGTGCTCGCGGCCGCCTTGTCCGTTGCCTTGCCCAGTAATCATGGCGCAGCCCGCACCTTCGCGGCCAATCTGGCCCGTGGCCAAACAAAGATTAATCAGAGCCAAACAGTTTTCTACGCCCTTGGACTGATGCTCGACCCCGCGAGCATGAAGAACAATGGCGCGCTCGGCCTTGGCAAACAAATGCGCGGCGCGTTCAATGGACTCTGGCGGTACGCCGGTTTTTTCCGCAACCGTTCGCGGATCCCAAGGACGAACTGATTCTGTTACTTGCTCGAAGCCGGTCGTGTGCGTGTTGATGAATTCGCGGTTCTCCAGCCTATCCCGCAGCACAACGTGAAGAATTCCCATGTACAACGCTAAATCCGTGCCTGGCCGAACCGGAAGATATAAATCTGCATTGCGAGAAATTGGAGTCATCCGCGGATCAACGATGATGAGCTTTCCGCCGGCATCGCGGCAACGCCAGATATAGTCGGTTGTGATCGGAGCGCATTCCGCAACATTTGCCCCTGCAACAAATACAACTTGCGCCTTAGTGATATCACTCCAAGGCAATGGGCTGCGATCCACTCCAAACGCCAGTTTGTAGGCAACGCCTGCGGAAACCATGCAGAGCCGGCCGTTGTAATCGATGTGCCGAGTGCCGAGCGCGACACGCGCAAACTTTCCGAGCAGGTAGGACTTCTCGGAAATAAGCGAAGCACCACCGTAAATAGCGACGGAGTCCTTACCATACTTTTCCTGTATTTCGAGCAAGCGCCGGGAGGTAAAGTTCAGCGCATCGTCCCACGATGCCGTCCGAAAACCGCCGGGTTTCGCGATTCCTCCTGCCAGCCGCCGGGGGGCGCATAGGCTGGGTGCGGACCGAAACGCTGTTGAAGCGATTCTGGCGAAATTGGTGGTTCAGCCACGAGATTCCTCCCTGAGCTGCAGTTGCGCCAGCGAGAGCGATTTGCGCTTGCAGGGAGGGCAAAGATCCTGCCAGTTCGCGCCGGTTCCTTCGAGGCTGTAATCGAATCCGACCTGTGGAAGCACCCGCTTCAGATCATCGATGTGCATCCGGGAAGCAAAGCGTTCGCCACAACGCTTGCACAGAGCAGGCTCGCGGGTTTCTCCCGCGGCCTGATAAAGCTTGACGCCGAGCTGTGCGGGACGCTGGAAAATATGGAAGAACTTGCCAAACGGAAGATACAGAAGGGCTGCAATTACGGTAATGGCGTGCAAGATGGCGAGAAAGCTGTAGAACTCACCGCGCAGCCAATGCTGAGAAACTGTCAGGGCCAGTCCCGTCACAGAAATAGCAAAAAGAAGAATGATTGGCAGGAAATCGAGAGCGAACGATTGTACTGCCTGTGCTCCGCGATCCCGGAATCGTCGCCACAAGGAAAGGCCGACACCTCCCAGCACCAAGATTGCTGAAATGTCGAGCCCGTGAAACAGCAACTCCGCAAACAAAGTATGCAGGCGAAAGGTCATCACAGGAAAGCCGCAGACCAGAGTCACATACATGTCCTGATCGTTCGGAAGCGTCTGGAAAGAAATCCATCCAAAGACGAGAGGAAACGTGATGAGTACGGCAAGGATGCAACCCCAAAAGAGGAGCTGGTGCATCCACCATCGCAACGCAGAGCGACGGTGAATGAATCCTTGTGCCGCAAGGTTGCGTAGCGCGAGAATGGCCACACGGACCGTGCTACGCAGAATTCCTTGATCGCGAAACAATTGCCACCCGCGTTCCCAATAGACTTTAGTGGGTGGCTTATCGAGCCACACCCGGTAGTGATAGACGACCCCCCAAGTGGCAAAAATCGTTGCAAACGTATAGATGACAAGCGCCGGATCGAAATTCTGAAGATTGCGGGAACCTACCACGATCGCGGCCACGAGCAGACCAGTAAACAGCGTGGCAGTAACACCCGCACGGATACGATCGACTGTCCGAGTGAGTTCCGACGAAAGGCTCAGCTCCAACGACTTCTGTTTCTGAAGGAATATGACTGCGTTGGTCCGCCACAGAACAACGGAGAGAGAGGCAAGCAGGACAAAGCCAGGCCAAGAGGTGTGAAGGTGGTCACGAAAGAACCCCAGGAGCAAGGGTGGGAAGAATCCCCCGAGACCGCCCATCGCACCCACTAAGCCGGTCACCGTTCCGACTTCTTTCGGAAAGTATTGCGGCACGAGCTTAAAAACAGCCCCGTTTCCAATTCCCAACAAGAAGGCGCAGCCCAGGGCTCCCACCGTAAATGGGAGCATTTGAGGCCAAGACATCAGCAGGGCAAACGGCGCGATTCCCAGAAATACAACATGAAGAACGCGCGCCCCCCCGATCTTGTCCGAAAGCCAGCCACCGAGTGGTCGAGCCAGTGTGGCTAGTACAACAAACCCCGCACTTCGGAAGCCTGCATCGGCAGGTTTCAAGCCGAATTGATCTTTCAACAAGACTGGGAGGTATATAGAGAAGGCAACGAAACCGCCGAAAGTGAGAAAATAAAAGAATGAAAGAACCCAGGAGAGACGCTCTCGTGCGAGGAGACGCATCATATCCCCAACACTAGTGGGACGCACTGTCTTAGGAGCGTTTCGGGCCAGAGCATAGAAAGTCACGCCCCAGACCACCAGCAGTACAGCTGCTCCACGAAATATGTTCTGCCAGCCCGCCAGTGTCGCGAGGACTGGCCCGAGAAACACGGCAGCGGACTGTCCAATGTTCCCAAGGCCATAAATTCCCAAGGCACCACCTTGTTTTTCAGCGGGAAACCATCGGGAAACAAAACCGACTCCCACCGCGAAAGAACTCCCCGCGATGCCCAAAAAAAAAGCCACGTACAGCAGTTTCTCGTAGCTAGTGACCAGAGGAACGATAAAGGCAGGAATGGCTACAACCACCATTAGCACCGCGAACACAGAGCGTCCACCAAACCGGTCCGCGAGCATGCCCGTGACGATGCGCATGAGTGAGCCGAGTAAGACCGGAACGGCAACGAGAAATGCCGTTTGTGTCGCTGTGAGATGAAAAGCCTCACGGAAGCGCGGAGCGAATGCGCTGACCAAACCCCACGCTGCGAAGCAGACCCCGAAGGAGACTGTTCCGAGAGTCAGCTGCAGGTTCGGTCGAGGTTCGGCTGAGGCCATATCCATCACTCTGCTTTGCGCAACCTTTCGGTAAGAAGCAAGCACTGGATT
>Ga0306925_10002373_pt1 | contig 16150 bp, 15 predicted proteins | sample flu12Cox44000176_FD_203755 | JGI IMG/M metagenome (GOLD analysis project Ga0306925, IMG submission 203755) | Lab enrichment of tropical soil microbial communities from Luquillo Experimental Forest, Puerto Rico - flux8day.12C.oxic.44.000.176 (v2)... | ecosystem: Environmental > Terrestrial >... | reverse complement strand
CGCCGCGAAGACGAAGAAGCCGATGCCGTTGATGGAGAACAGGCCTGTCGCGGCGTTGGTGAACATCCCGCTGGCCACCAGGCCGGGAGCCACGTAGGGACTTAGGAAAAGGTCGTAAAACTCAAACGCTCCGCCGAGCGAGATCAGCAATACCAGGCGCCAGAGAGTACCAGAAAACGGCAGCCGGTCGAGCCGGGCGGCGATCAGGCCGGCCGTGCCGGGGGCTCGATTGGGAACCCGGATCATCTGAGCAGCGCCGTCCTCGCTAGAGGGCAAATCCCCCCGCAGATTTACTTGGAAGAATTGCGAAGACAGCCCCTGCCTGGCGCGCCCGGTTCCACCTTGCGATTCCCTCAGTGGGGGCAATTATATTAGGGTCAGTCGCGTAGTGTCAAACTTGGTACGCGACAACTTGGCACGCCACGCCCGCTTCTTTGCTCTCGACTCGAGCCTCACGAAACTATTTGCGGTTCTGCGCGTTGGGACCGCCGTCCTCAGCAGAACCGGCGAAGACCCTCCGGCCGTCCGGCAACTTCACCGAGCGGGCGTTGCAGGTGTTGGTCGCGTCCTTGGCGCGGAATCCGTCGATGGTGACTTGGTCCCCCACCTTCAAGGATTCCCTGCCCCATCCCTGGCGGGTCAAGCCGTTGGGCGCGCCGCCTTCGCATTGCCAGTGCGTCACGCTGCCGCTCTCATCTTTGACGTCGAGGTAGAGCCAGATATGCGGGTTCATCCACTCGACCTTGGTAACCGACCCGCTCAGGGTAAGCGGTTTTTTGTCGTCGAACTCAGCCGCAAACGAATGGTGCGCGAAGACGGGCGTCGCGGCCTCGACTAACAGGCCCGCGACCAGAACAGGCAATGTAGCTTTCATAACAATGGCTCCCGATGGCGATTCCTTGAAGCGTATCATGTCACAACAACCGTCCAACGGCAACTGCCGCCAGGGAGATTGGCCAGGGAGATTGTGCCACCAGGGAGATTGTGCCACCAGGGAGATACACTCGAACTATGCCGACTCCGTGGACCGCCCGGACGATCCGAGGGCTTTGCTTCTTATTGACAGCCGGCGCAGGGTTCGCCCAAACCCGAACTCCCGCGCCGGCCAACGTGCCGCCCAATCTCCCTCCGGGTTTGTATGCCGTCATCAATACCTCGATGGGCACCATCACCGCCGAACTGTACGAGAAGGAGGTGCCCAATACGGTCCGCAATTTCATCGGACTGGCGCGCGGCACGCGGCCGTGGCTCGATCCAAAAACCCGCAAGATGGTGCTCCAGCCTCTCTATGACGACATCACCTTTCATCGGGTGATCCCGGACTTCATGGTGCAGACCGGCGATCCGACCGGAACCGGCGCACACAACTGCGGCTTCCTGCTGCCCGATGAAAACCTAACCGGCTTCCGGTTCGACCGGGCCGGCCGCCTGGCGATGGCCAACACCGGCGCTCCCAACTCGGGGGCCTGCCAGTTTTTCATCACAGATGCGCCGTACCCGGCTGGGAACGGCAAGTACACCATTTTCGGGCAAGTGGTCGATGGGCAGAAGGTAATCGGCAAGATTGCCGGCGTCATCCGCGACAACAACGACAAACCAAGGCTTCCGGTGAAGCTGAATCACGTCGATATCGTCCGCGTGGCCGCTCGTCTCACGCTGGCGGCGTCGGGCGGCGGGAGGGGATTTTTCTTCAATGCGGCAGGCGACATTCTGACCGCCGCTCCAGTGGTCGAGGGCTGCACCGAAATGCGGCTTCCGGACGGCACCCGGTTCGCTCCGCCGCTGGTGGATCGGCAGAACCACTTGGCTCTCGTGCGCGCCGGGAAGCGGCCGGACGCGTTCGCCGTCTTTCGCGCGGGCAACGGAGTGATGCCAGGGGAGGCGGTCTGGGCGGCCGGCGCTGGCGCCACGGTGAGTGTCATGGCGGACACCCACGGCGACACTCGCTATTTCCAACTGACGCTGCGGGCGGGCGGTCTCGGAAGCCCGGTTCTCGATGCGAGCGGCAAGCTGGTCGGCATCCTGGCGGGAGCTCCCGACGGAGCCTCCCAACCGACGAGCCTGGCGGTCAAAGCGACCGTCGCCATGGGATTCCTCGACTCCGCCGCCGTGAGCTATCTCATGGCCCCGCCCGAATCCCCGCTAGATCCCGCGGCCGTTGCCGACAGTGCCGCCAAGTACACGGTCGAGCTCGAGTGCTGGAAATAAGTCGATGCCGGCGCTGCCCTCGCTTCGAGATCAAGTTGCAGTCGTCACCGGCGCCTCCCAAGGGATCGGCCGCGGCATCGCGCTGGCTTTAGGCGATGCCGCTGCTACCGTTTATTTCACGGGACGGAACCATCCGGCGCTCGAAGCGGTGGCGGCCGAAGTCGCCGCACGGGGCGGGCGACCTGTCCCCGTGGTTTGCGATCACACCGACGACACCCAAGTCGAACGGCTGTTTGCGCGCGTGCGGGCCGAGCAGCCCGCGATCGACCTGCTGGTGAACAACGTCTGGGGCGGCTACGAAGCTCACCCGCAGGGCCTCGGCCGGACGCCCTTTTGGAAATCCGGCCTTGAAGACTGGGACGCCATGTTCGCGCGCGGGCTGCGGCCGCACTTTGCCGCCAGCCGCCTCGCCGTGCCGCTGATGTTCGACCGCCGGCGGGGTCTCATCGTCGACACGATTGCTTGGGACCGCCACAAATACCTCCTGCACCTCTACTACGACGTCGTGAAACACTCGACCGCACGCATGGCTTACGGAATGGCATTGGAACTCAGGCCGCACCAGGTAGCCGTAGTCGCGCTCGCTCCTGGTTTCGTGCGTACCGAACGAGTCCTGGCCGCCCACACCGCGCACCCGTTCGACCTCAGCGGCACCGAGTCGCCCGAGTATACCGGCCGGGCAGTGGTGTGCCTACTGGCGGATGCGGGGCTGATGAAGCGTAGCGGACAAATCCTAACGGTTGGCGGACTCGCGCGCGAGTACGGCTTCACGGATATTGACGGACACCAGCCGGGGCCGTTTGAAATGCCGGCTGGAATGGTACTGGATTGAGCGCTGTGGTCGGCTAGTCTCCACCCACCATCCGGATCGAGGTCTCCATCGTGGATGCTTCAGAGCCGCGGTACGAGCCGGCGATCGGGGTGGCCATCTCGGGGTCGCGCGCGGCGGCGACCGCCACGTGCGAGAGGCCCACGGCCAGCCCTTGCGAGGGATCGAACCCGCGCCAGCCGCCTCCGGGCAGGTAGACCTCGGCCCAGGCGTGCATCGAGGCGCGCCCCGGATCGCGTGCCGCCTCGAGTTCGTAACCGCTGACGAAGCGAGCGGCTAGGCCCACCGAGCGGCAGGCGGAGCAGAAGAGCACCGCGAAATCACGACAGGCGCCTTTGCCCGCCGACAGTGTCTCACCGGCAGCCAGGGGCGGGCCCTCGGCGCGCGCGATCGGCCGCAGACGCCGACAGATCCGGCCGGCGAGCTCCATCAGAAACGGCGTCGTCTTCCAGGCCGCCGCTTCCGCGGCCGCCTGCGCGAAATCGCCGACCGCCGCCGGCTCGGGCCGCCGCGCCAGGTACGGCTCGAGAATCGAGCGCAGGGGCTCCGGGTAGGCGGCCGGCGCGATGAGAAGCGGTTCTACGGCCACCAGAAAATCGAACGGATTCTCGCGCAAGGTCTCGACGCTGAAGCGGCTTTCGACTTCCAGTGCCGAAGCCGGTTCTTCAAACCAGGCGTGCGCCACCACATTGCCGTCCTGATCGGTCGCCTGCGTGCTGACGGCCGGCCGGGGATCGATCCGCAGCTCGTGGCACAGCAGTCTCTGCGCGCCGTCGTGTCGTGGTCGGAGCCGAAGTATGTGCAGGCCGAGACGGACCGGACCGCAATAGCGGTACCGAGTGGAATGGGTGACAGAAATCTTCATGCCGGTACCCGGTCAGTTCAGCGGCCCGGTCGAATCGCGAATGAGCTGCGAAAAGGCCCGCTCGATCCATTCCGAAGGCAGATCGCGCACGCTGGCCCGCATCCGCTCTTGCCACCAGTCGGAGATTTCGTGCAGGTCCTGCTGGTGGAAGCGGTGTTCGATCAACTCGAGGCTGCCCCTCTTGTAGAGCACCACGTCGATTGGAAAATCGACATCGGCGACACACAGTCGGGTGGCGTCGAATGCCAGGATCCCCACCTTGAACGCGTACAGGATGGAGTCGGCGCAAGTCAGGCTCCGCCCCAGAATCGGTTTCCCATACCCGGACGCGCCGATGATCTGGTAGGGCGTCTCCGAGCCGACGTCCACCCAGTTGCCCTCCGGATAGACGAGAAACAAGCGGTGCCTGGAATCGCCGGCCATCTGTCCGCCGATCAAGGTGTGGATGTTAAACGTCAGGTCGGAAACCTTGAGCGCCGCCCGGTCTTCTTCGGCCGCGCGCCGGACCTGGTTGGCATAGAGCTTAACCGTCTTGAAGAGGCGGTCGCGGGTGGTGGTGTCCCGCGCGAAAGCCTCGTCGAAGTGAAGCAGCACTTTATCGCGCAGCGAGCGCAGACCGGACGTCATAATGAAGAACGAAAAACCGGGTCCGGAATAGGATGCCACTTTGCGCGCCACCAGGCACTCATTGCCGGCCAGAACGCGGGTGTCGGCAATCCCGACCAATCCATCATCGGTGTTGATACCGAGGCAGAACGTCATCGTTGTCGGGAACCGGCGCTTTGCGCGGCGGCTTTGGCATCGTGGCCGAGGGCGAAGAAGTTCTCCATGATCGCAGTATCAATTCTATTCATTTTCACTTGCAGCCCGTCAAGAAACTCGTGCAGGCCCGAAGACAGGATCGTCTCCGCGCGCGTGTAATGCAGTTCGGAGCGAAGTAGCCCGAGCCACTGCTCCGCGGCGCAGGAAAAGTTGCCCGTCGGCGTCCCGGTGATCGAGTGAAGGCACTCGTCGGCGCCGGTGATGCAATGGTGAACCGCCCTGGGGAACTCGCGATCCATCAGGAGAAACTCGACCACGCGGTCGGGAACCATGCGCCCGTGGCGTTTGCGATACATTTCGAAACCACTCACGGATTTGAGCACGGCCGACCATTGAATATCGTCGTAGGGCGTGCCGACATCGCTGAGCGACGGCAGCAGCATGAAGTATTTCACGTCGAGAATCCTGGTGGTCTTGTCGGCACGCTCCATGGCGCGTCCCAGTTGCAGAAAATTCCAGGGCTCGTTGTGGCTCATAGTGCTGTCTGTCAGGCCTTGAAACAAGTGGCACTCCGTGCGCACCCGGTGGAAGAACTCGGGGAGCGAATCCGCGGTGAGCGAATCGGGACGGGTGGAGTTGATGAGCAGGTACAAGCGGTTAACCTGCTCCCACATTTCTGAGGAAATGGTGTCGCGCACCGAGCGGGCGTTATCCCGAGCCACATTCACACACACCGCCATCGAGTTTCGATTCTCGCGGTCAAACACCAAAAAGCGGATCACGCTTTCCTGGCTCGCCGGTCCATAACGCTCGCGGAATACTCGAGTGTCACCGCCGGTATCTACCAGCGCCTGCCACTGGCCCGTATTCTCGGCCGGCAGATCGAGCATCATCTGCAGGTTCACGCCCACCATGCGCGCGACGCTGTCGGCCCGCTCGATATAACGCCCGATCCAGTAGAGCGAGTCCGCCACCCGGCTCAGCAGCGGGTTGGAGCCGCTCATCGGGTCGCCTCCGCCGGAAGCGAGCTTCCATTGAGCGGCTTGGCCAGCACCCAGGTATCTTTGCTCCCGCCACCTTGCGAGGAGTTGACCACGAGCGAGCCTTTGCGCAAGGCCACGCGTGTCAATCCGCCGGGCAGTACATAAATGTCCTTGCCGTACAAAACGTACGGGCGAAGGTCGACATGGCGGCCTTCAAAATGGTCGTCGATGATCGTCGGAACCCGCGAAAGCGAGAGTGTCGGCTGCGCAATGTAGTTCCGCGGATGAGCTTCGATCTTAGCGGCGAAGGCCCGTTGCTCGTCGCGCGTGGAGGCCGGCCCGACCAGCATCCCGTAGCCGCCCGATTCGTTAGCGGCTTTGACCACCAATTTGTCGAGATTCTCCAGAACGTAGCTGCGGTCGGAATCCTTCCAGCAGAGGTAGGTCGGAACGTTGTGCAGAATCGGCTCGGCGCCCTCGTAGTAACGGACGATGGCGGGCACATACGCGTAGATCACCTTATCGTCGGCTACGCCGTTGCCGGGTGCATTTGCAAGGGCCACGCCGCCGGCCCGATAGGCGGCCATCAACCCCGGCACACCCAGCAGCGAATCGGCGCGAAAGGTTTCGGGATCGAGAAAATCATCGTCGATGCGCCGGTAGATGACGTCCACCCGCTGGAGCCCCCTGGTGGTCCGCATGTACACCACGCCTCCGCTGACTACGAGGTCGCGCCCTTCCACCAGTTGCAGGCCCATCTGCTGCGCCAGAAAGCTGTGCTCGAAGTAGGCGGAATTGTAAACACCGGGGGTGAGCACTACGGCCCGGGCGTCACTGGCGCCCGCCGGGGCGAGGGTTTGGAGCATCTCGAGCAGCCGGCTGGGATATTGATTGACCGGGCGGATGGAGAGGCCTTCGAAGACCTGGGGGAATGTCCGCTTGAGCACCTCCCGGTTTTCCAGCACGTAGGAAACGCCCGACGGCACGCGCAGGTTGTCTTCCAGCACGTAGATCTGACCGTTGCCATCGCGCACCAGATCGATGCCTGCGATGTGGCACCAGATCCGCCGCGGCGGGTCAAGGCCCTGGCATTGCGGCCGGTACGACGCCGCCGAAAGCACGACCTCAGCGGGAATGACGCCGTCTTTCAGGATCTTCTGATCGTGGTAGATGTCATCGATGAATTCGTTGAGCGCGTGAATCCGCTGCTCGAGGCCGCGCTCGATCCAGGTCCACTCCTCAGAGGCGATGATGCGCGGCACCAGGTCGAACGGAAAAATGCGCTCGGTGCCCGCCGAGTCCGCGTACACATTGAACGTGATCCCCATCTGCAGCAAGAGCCGCTCGGCCGCCACTTTCGATCGCAGCAACTGGCCGTCGGAAAGCGACTGAATCGTCTCCAGCAGCAGGCGGGCCTGCGGCCGCGGAACATCGTCGGTCTGAAACATCTCATCGTAAAACCCGTCGGTCTGATAGGACGAAAAACGCACAACTCCTCGCGACGACCGAAGCCGTGATTCTTCCATGCTGGCGCAGGTGCGTTCTCCAGGCAAAGTCAAACATTTTATCGGATCGATTGACTTTCTCGATCTGGCTTGTTCCCGATGTGAGACCGGTGTAGCCTCGGCGCGCCGTCAGGACCGTCTGGCCCACACGGCTGAGCACCTGGCGACAAGGGGGGATCGGTCGGCCGGATGATCGGGTTTCTCGATGCGGCTGAAAAAGGGGCGAAAATGATTACCATACCGCCGCCGAGCGATCTGCTGCAATCACTACCCGACCGCTAGCGCATGATGTTGTGCGACTTTCCGTTGGTGCGCTCGAATGCAGACGCCATCCACGTCGAATGTTCGGTGGCCGTTCCCGTCGGTTCAGGCACGATCCGCACCTGGCGGTCTTCCTTGCACCCACCCCCATGCCGGGTGGCGTGTTGCGCAAGGGTCGGCCGATCGCTCACACTTGGGGAATAGGCGGCGCCGAGATCGGAGGTCCGCCGCGGCAATCGCAAATCATGAAACTGTCGATCCTGATGCCGGTCTATAACGAACGCACGGTGGTGGAGCCGTGCGTCTCACAGGTGCTGACCGCGCCGCTACCGGAGAACCTCGAGCGAGAGCTGGTGATCGTCGACGACTGCTCAACCGACGGCACCTTGGGGATTCTTGAGCGCTTGGCCGCGGCTTTCCCCCAAATCCGGCTCTACCGGCATGAACAGAACCGCGGCAAGGGGGCAGCCGTGCGCACCGCCATCGAGAAAGCTTCCGGCGATTTTTCGCTCGTCCAGGACGCCGACCTGGAATACGACCCTTCGGAATACCCGCGGCTGCTGCGGCCCCTGCTCGACGGGCATGCCGACGCCGTCTTCGGCTCGCGCTACCTAGTGGGCGAACAGACGCGCGTGCTATTGTTCTGGCACTCGGTCATCAATAAGTGCTTGACGCTGGTCTCCAACATGTTCTGCAACCTCAACCTCACCGACATGGAGACTTGCTACAAGGTCTTCCGCACCGATCTGCTCAAGAGCATCCCGATCCGCTCGAACCGCTTCGGCTTCGAGCCGGAGATCGTTATGAAGAGCGCTAAGCGCAAGCTGCGCATCTACGAAGTGCCGATCAGCTATCACGGCCGCACTTACGAAGAAGGCAAGAAGATCGGGTGGAAGGACGGGGTGAAGGCGTTGGGCGTGGTTCTGAAATACTGGCTGATCGACGATTTGTACGCGACGCCCTATGGCCGCGGCGTGCTTAACAACCTGACCGGGACACCACAGTACCTGAGCTGGCTCGCGCGCACCTTGCGGCCTTACGTAGGCGATGCGGTCCTGGAGGTCGGGGCGGGGATCGGGAACATCACCGGCCGGTTGATGGGCCGGCGCCTGCTGTACGTCGCGGCGGAAAAAGATTCGTTGTACCTGCACGCTCTGCGCAACCGCTTTTTGCGTACGCCTAACGTGACCGTGCAGCAGCTCGACCCGGAAGCGCCTCAAGACCTGGCGGGCCTCGAGAACTGCTTCGACACCGTGCTGTGCCTGAACGTTCTCGAGTACCAACAAGACCCGGGGCTCGTGCTCGAAGCGCTGCGTGCCACGCTGAAACCGGGAGGCATCGTGCTGATTTTAGCGCCGCAAAGCCCCAAGCTGTTTGGTTCGCTCGACCGCAGCATGGGCCATCGGCGCCGCTTCCGCGCGAGCGACGCCCGCCAGTTGCTTGAATCGCACGGGTTTGTCGTGGACAGGGTCCGCCACTTCAACCGGGCGGGCACGCCGCCCTGGTGGCTGTATGGCAAGATCGCCGGTTCGCGCAAGATCAGCAAACTGGTCCTGAAAACCTTTGATAAGACCGTTTGGATCTGGAGCCGCGTGGATCGTCTGTTGCCCTGGCCCGGGCTTTCTCTCATCGTGGTGGCCCACACCAATGGCGGCGCTGCGGACTCTCGAGTGGCATGCGAGCTGAACAAAACATCCTCCACCAATTGATCGGCCGCTTCGCGGGCAAGCGTATGCTGGCCGTGGGCGACCTGATGCTGGATGAATTTGTGTGGGGGCGCGTTTCCCGCATTTCTCCTGAAGCTCCCGTGCCGGTGGTGAATGTCACCAGCGAAACGTACTATCCGGGCGGCGCCGCCAACGTGGCGCGCAACCTGCGCGAGTTCACGCCCGACACGGCACTGATGGGGCTTGCCGGCGCGGATCGAGCCGGACGCCGGCTGGTCGAGTTGCTAGAGACTGCTGGCATCCGAACCGAAGGCGTTTTGCAGGAGGACGGGGCGTCCACTATCGTGAAGACGCGGGTGATCGCCCGCCATCAGCAGGTCGTGCGGGTCGATCGTGAGCGCAAGGTGGCACTCACGACAGAGCAACTGGCGCGGGCCTTCGGGTATCTGGAGCGCGCTGTAGAGGGAGTGGATGGCATCGTGGTCGCGGACTACGGAAAAGGGTTTTTGACGCAGCCGCTGGCCGATGAGATCTGCCGGCTGGCTCGTAAACACGGTAAGATCCTGGCCGTCGATCCCCATCCGCACACCTCGCTCGTCTGGCGCGGCGCGACGGCCATCAAGCCGAACCGGATTGAAGCCTTCAGCGCCGTGGGCTTGCCGCCCGCCGACCCGGTGGAACCGGTCTGTCGGGACGAAGCTTTGCTCGAAGCGGCGCGGCGGCTGCGTCACCTGTGGGAGGCCGAGAGCTTGCTGGTGACCCTGGGAGAACAGGGAATGTTGCTGTTTCATGGCGAGGCGGAGCCGTTACACCTGTCGGCGCACGCACAGGAAGTGTTTGACGTGTCCGGGGCCGGCGACACCGCCATCGCGGTGTTCGCGCTGGGAATGTCGGCCGGGGCCACGCCTCGACAGGCGGCAGAGTTGGCCAATGTCGCCAGCGGCATCGTGGTGGGCAAGCTGGGCACCGCCACCGTCACGCCGGCCGAATTGCGAGCCGCGCTGGCGGTGATATGAGCCGCCGGCGCGCGGTGTTCTTCGATCGCGACGGCACGCTCATCGAAGAAACCCATTATTGCGCGGATCCCGCGCGGGTAAAGATTTTTCCCGGAGTGTCGGCCGCCTTGCGCCGCCTGCATGACGCCGGGTTTCTGGTGTTTGTCATTACCAATCAGAGCGGCATTGGGCAAGGCCTGATGACCGAAGCGCAATATCGTGCCGTGGAAGCCGAGGTGCTGCGCCAAGCTGGGGAAGGCCTGATCGACGGCGTCTACTTTTGCGCGGATGCTCCGGAAGAGGCATCTGCCCGCCGCAAGCCGCAGCCGGGGATGGTACTGGAAGCGGCCGTGGAACACGGCATCGATCTGGAGGGTTCGTTTTTCGTCGGCGACAAAGCCGCGGACGTCGAGTGCGGCCGGCGCGCCGGCACTCGCACCATCCTGGTCCGCACCGGTTATGGCGTTTCCGAGGAGTGTCCGGCCGATTTCATCGCTGCCGATGCTGCCGCGGCCGTCGACTGGCTGTTGCGCAACGATTCCTAGCTGGTTCGGATCCGGCCCGGAACGGCGCTGGCCGGGCTTGGCGCCTAGCGCGAGACGGTCGAACCCGCACCGCCACCATGTCGACGGCGATGATCGAAATCGCGATCAGGCCGGCTTCGAACCCGCCCGGCAGCCCGGGGCGCCACCTCATCAACAAGAAGTCGAAGGGGGGCGTCAGGGTGTCGTCGGCAGCACGGTTTGCCGGGATGCTCGGAAAATGGAACGTGGCCGCCGCCTTCGCTCCGCTCGTACCGCCGCCACCACCCCTCGGTTCGTGACCAGCCGCCCGGTCTGTGGCACGGCGAGGGCACCGTGACGTCGTCAGCGGCGGGGGATACGAATTTCGCGGGCGGGTAGGCCTTCCCTATAATGGGAGGCATGACGCCTGAGACGCTTGTCGACACGTCCCTCCCCGCCGTTCCGCTGACGGTTGAGGGGGCCAGCGTGCTGCACCAGATGATGCGTTTTCGCTGGTCCGCCTGGCGCGCGCTTTCCTCCGAGAGCCGCTCTGCGATCCTCGAGGAGGCGGCCCGGTCGGTCACTCTGGGTGGGGCCGAACAGCCGGCTGGAGGACGCCAGAGCGCCGTGTATTCGCTACTCGGCCACAAAGGCGACCTTCTTTTCTTGCACTTCCGCCACAGCTTCGAGGAACTGAACGACGCGCAGCTCGATTTGGGGCGCCTTGGATTGAGCGATTACCTCGAGCCTGCCACGTCATACCTTTCGGTGATCGAGCTGGGACTCTACGAGTCGAGCGCGGACACCTATCAAGGGCTGGCCGAAAAGGGTATCAAGCCGCATTCGGAAGAGTGGAAGCGCGAGGTCGAAGCCGTGCTCGATCGGCACCGCAAGGCGATGGCTCCGCGCCTTTGGCCGGAGATCCCCGGCTCCAAGTACATCTGCTTTTATCCGATGGACCGGCGGCGGGGCGAATCGAAGAACTGGTATCAGGAGGCCATGTCCGACCGCCAGCGCATGATGAAGGAGCACGGGTTGGTTGGCCGTCGCTACGCGGGAGAGGTGCGGCAGATTATCACCGGTTCGATCGGGTTCGACGACTGGGAGTGGGGCGTCGATCTGTTTGCCGAAGATCCGCTGATTTTCAAGAAGCTGATATACGAGATGCGCTTCGATGAAGTGAGCGCCGTGTACGCGCTTTTCGGCACGTTCTACGTGGGGCTGCGGGTTCCGATCACGAAGCTGGCGGACGTACTGAAGCCTTAAGGACCCTTGGCTATGGCACCTGGTTCTCGTGGGCGGCGGAGGAGAGGTCCCGGTAGAAGCCGAGGTCGCTTCGAGTCAGCATTTTCGTGATGAAAATGATCTGGCCGGTGTGCATGGCAAAGTGCTCCACCACGTGGTAGATCGCCTCCAGCACGGACACCTCAAATCCCTGAATCGTTAGCCGGTCGGCCAGCCTTTGCTCGCTGACGCCGTCGATAACGGCCGTCGCCTGGCGGACCGTGGAGCCGAGGCGCTGCCGCAGCTCGGCCTTGTCGGCGCCGGCGCGTGCTGAAAATTCCCGGTCGCGTTCGCGGTCGTCCGGTTCACCGCCGATGCTGGCAATGATCCATTGGCGCACGTTGCCGCATAGGTGCAGGACCAGGTTTCCGACGGCGTTTTCGTTCTCGCTGCCGCGTGTCCACACCTGAAGGTCGCTGAGCTGGCTCACGCAGGTGTCGATGCGGGAAGCGAGCTGCTGTAGCTTGTCGATCGAGAAATTGAGGAACAGCCGATGGTTCCCTCGCTCGTTCATGGTCCTTTCAGTATACGGGTATGCTGGAAGCACGGGGTATCCTTTGAGAGAACCGATTCACGTGATCGGCGGCGGTCTGGCCGGCAGCGAGGCCGCTTGGCAGATCGCACGGCGCGGGCTGCGCGTCCGACTGTACGAGATGCGGCCGCGCCGCCCGACGCCGGCGCACCAGACTGACCGTCTCGCCGAGTTGGTCTGCAGCAATTCGTTGAAGACCGAGCAGGAGTCTGAGGCCCCGTGGCTGCTCAAGCAGGAGCTCTGCCGCCTGGATTCGCTCCTCCTGCGGGAGGCCTTATCGGCGCGCGTGCCGGGAGGTCATGCCCTCACCGTGGACCGCGAAGTGTTCGCGAAACATGTGACCCAGGCCATCGCCGCCGAGCCGGCGATCGAGTTGTGTCGCCAGGAGGTCACTTCGCTGCCCCACGGCATCACCGTCATCGCTACAGGACCGCTCACCAGCGACGCGTTGGCCGCGGAGGTCGCGCGGATCACCGGGTCGAGACACCTTTACTTTTATGACAGTATCAGCCCCATTGTCGAAGCCGAGTCGGTGGATACGTCGATTGCATTTTGGGCATCGCGCTACGGCAAATCGACCGACGGCACCCGCGATTATCTGAACTGCCCGCTCGATCGCCAGCAATACGAGGCTTTTGTCGGCGAGTTGCTCACAGGCCAGGCCGTGTCTGCACACATTCCCGAAGACTCGACGCCGTACTTCGAAGCCTGTCTGCCGATCGAAGAGCTGGCCCGGCGCGGCCGCGACACGCTGCGCTTCGGTCCCATGAAGCCGGTGGGCCTGGTGGACCCGCGCACGGGCCAACGCCCGTATGCGGTTGTGCAACTGCGAAAGGAAAATCTGCGCGCGGCGAGTTTGAACCTGGTCGGGTTCCAGAATCATCTGAAATTCGGTGACCAGGAGCGCATCCTGCGCAGCATTCCCGGTCTTCAAAAGGCCGAGTTTCTGCGGTTCGGCCAGATTCACCGGAACACATACATCAACGCTCCCGCGCTACTGACGGGGACTCTGCAGCTTCGCAGCCGGCCGGAGGTCTTTTTTGCCGGCCAGATCTCGGGCGTCGAAGGCTATGTGGAAGCCATCGCCACGGGCTTGATGGCGGGCATGCACGCCGCCGCTCTGGTCTCAGGCGACGAAGTCCGGCCGCTGCCGCGCGAGACCGCGCTCGGATCGCTCTGCCACTACATTTCGGGCGCCGATGCTGCCCACTACCAGCCCGCCAACATCACATTCGATCTGCTGCCGCCGCTCGATGATGCCACGCGCGAACGCCTCCGCCGCGACAAAAAAGCGCGGCATGCCGAGGTATGCCGCCGCGCCTTGAGGGCGTTGGAGCAATATCGACACGCCCATGTCTGAGCTCGGAAACCAGATCGAACGCTATCTCGAAGAACTGGTGCGCAGCGCGGCTTCGCGGCACACCATCGACGCCTATGCCGCCGATTTGCGCCAATTTCTGGAGTTCCTGTCGCCGCCGGGATCAGAGCCGCCGCCACCGCGCGCCATCGATGTGCTGGTCGTGCGCGAGTGGCTGGCCGGCCTGTACCGCGACCAACTCACGGTGGTAACCATTCGCCGCAAGCTCGCCGCCGTGCGCGGGCTGTTCGGCTTTCTGTTGCGCGAAGGCGTGGTCGCAGTCAACGCCGGCCGGATCGTACGCACTCCCAAGGCACCGCAAAAGCTCCCCGCGGTGATGACGGCCGAACAGGCGAATGCGCTCATCGACGGCGTTGCGTCGGGGCGCATCGAGCGGCCGTTTCCGGCGCGCGACCGCGCGATGTTTGAGCTGTTGTACGGGTGTGGGCTGCGAGCGAGCGAGCTGGCCGGGCTCGACTTGGAGGATGTGGACCGTTATGACGGCTGGGTACGCGTGGGCGGCAAGGGGCGCAAGGAGCGCCAGGTCCCGCTTCCTCGCAAAGCCAGGGAGGCGTTGGATGGTTATCTGTCCGCGCGCCCGGTGGTGCGCGGCCAGCGTGCCCTGTTCCTCAATCACCGCCGCGGCCGCCTGACCGACCGCGGACTGCGCGGCATCGTGAAGCTGTATGCCACTCTGCTGGCGGGTGACCCATCCGTACATCCGCACAGTCTTCGCCACGCTTACGCGACACACCTGCTGGCGGACGGCGCCGACTTGCGCGCGATCCAGGAACTGCTGGGGCACGTTCGTCTCTCGACCACTCAAAAGTACACGCAAGTCTCGCTCACCGACCTGATGGCCGTGTACGACAAAGCGCATCCCAAGGCTTGATCGATGGCGCAGGGTTGGCACGAGTTTCGTGAGGAGTTTCGTCCCATGATGCGGCTGGCGTGGCCGCTGGCGCTGGCGGAACTCGGCTGGATGGCGCAGGGGCTGATCGATCTGGTCATGGCGGGGCCGCTCGGCCCGGCGGCCATTGGCGCCGGCAGCCTCGCCAACATGTTATTCTACCCGATCGCCATAAGCGGCACGGGCTTGCTGCTGGGCATGGACACGCTGGTGGCCCAGTCGTTCGGCGCGGCCGATCCGCGGGATTGCCGGCGTACCCTGGTGAACGGCTCCTGGCTGGCCCTGGCGCTCACGCCGCCCTTAACGCTCGCCATTGGGGCCATGATCCCGTTGATGCGCGCGCTCGGCACCAATCCGCGGGTCCTGGCGTTGTTCGGCCCTTATTTGCGGGCCCTGATTGCGAGCCTGCTGCCGTTGCTGGTCTATAGTGCCTGCCGCCGCTATCTGCAAGCGGTCAACGTAGTCAAGCCGGTCACCTTCTCCCTCGTGAGCGCCAATCTGGTCAATGTCGCCGGCAATTACGCTCTCATGTACGGGCATTGGGGCGCACCCGCCATGGGCTTGGAAGGTTCGGGCTGGTCGACCGCCATCGCGCGATTTTACATGGCAGGGGTCTTGCTGGCGGCGCTGGTTTGGCATGAGCGTAAATCGGGCGATTTAAAGGCCCGCTTCGCGTGGCGTCCGAACTGGACACGTATGCTTTGCCTGGTGAGACTCGGTCTGCCTGCCGCCATGCAAATCGCCATTGAAGGCGGCGTCTTCGGCGTGGTCACAGTCCTTGCCGCGCGGCTGGATGAAGTGTCGCTCGCCGCGCACAGCATCGCGGTCAATGTGGTCAGTACCACATTCATGGTTCCACTGGGGATCAGTTCCGCCGCCGCCGTGCGGGTCGGTCAAGCCGTCGGCCGCCGGGATCCGCGTGGCACGGCGGCTTCCGGCTGGACGGCGCTCGGGCTCAGTACGTTTTTCATGGGCAGTGCGGGGCTGGCGCTTGCGCTCGCGCCGCACACCATCGTCCGCGTGTTCAGCGGGGACCGCGCGGTGGTCGCCGAAGGCTCCGTCCTGCTCCAGATTGCGGCGCTATTTCAATTGTTCGACGGTTTTCAGATCGTCACCACGGGCGCCCTGCGCGGGCTGGGTGACACCCAGACTCCGATGTTGGCGCACCTGGCCGGGTACTGGGCGATCGGTCTTCCCATCAGCTATGCGCTCTGCTTCCATTACCGGTGGGGCGCTCCGGGAATCTGGGCCGGGTTATGCACGGCGCTGATCGCAATCGGGGCGAGCTTGGTGCTGTTGTGGCGGCATCGCGTCCGGCGCTTGCCGGCCACGCTGGGTGTACGCTAGGCGGGCTTCAGAAGGACCACGAAACGCTCGTGTAGCCGGTGTGGGCGCGATAATTCTGAAGGTGGGAAATTAACCCGAACTCTTCGCGGTATCGATAGAACTGATAGCCCGCATTCCAGCGGAGCTTTGTCGATATTCGAAT
>Ga0306925_10002372_pt1 | contig 16151 bp, 16 predicted proteins | sample flu12Cox44000176_FD_203755 | JGI IMG/M metagenome (GOLD analysis project Ga0306925, IMG submission 203755) | Lab enrichment of tropical soil microbial communities from Luquillo Experimental Forest, Puerto Rico - flux8day.12C.oxic.44.000.176 (v2)... | ecosystem: Environmental > Terrestrial >... | reverse complement strand
CCCAGAGGCGGTGACGACGCGCTCGCCCTGGGGGTCGAACGCCGCGGCATTGACACGGTCGCCGTGTTGCAGCGGCTTGCCGATCGGCTCGCCGGTGCGCGCATCCCAGATGCGCGCGGTCTTGTCGGAAGAGGCGGTGACGACGCGCTCCCCCTGGGGGTCGAACGCCGCGGCCCAGACAGTGTCGCCGTGTTGCAGCGGCTTGCCGATCGGCTCGCCGGTGCGGGCGTCCCAGATGCGGGCGGTGATGTCGGAAGAGGCGGTGACGACGCGCTCGCCTTGGGGATCGAACGCCGCGGCCCAGACAGTGTCGCCGTGTTGCAGCGGCTTGCCGCTCGGTTCGCCGGTGCGCACATCCCAGATGCGGGCGGTGTCGTCGGAAGAGGCGGTGACGATGCGCTCGCCCTGGGGGTCAAACGCCGCGGCATAGACAGTGTCGCCGTGTTGCAGCGGCTTGCCGATCGGCTCGCCGGTGCGCGCATCCCAGATGCGCGCAGTCTTGTCCCCAGAGGCGGTGACGACGCGCTCGCCTTTGGGGTCGAACACCGCGGCATTGACAGTGCCGCCGTGTTGCAGCGGCTTGCCGATCGGCTCGCCGGTGCGCGCATCCCAGATGTGCGCGGTGTTGTCCGAAGAGGCGGTGACGACGCACTCACCCTGGGGGTCAAACCCCGCGGCAATGACAGTGCCGCCGTGTCGCAGCGGCTTGCCGATCGGCTCGCTGGTGCGCGCGTCCCAGATGCGCGCGGTGTTATCGGAAGAGGCGGTGACGACGCGCTCGCCCTGGGGGTCGAACGCCGCGGCCCAGACACGGTCGCCGTGTTGCAGCGGCTTGCCGATCGGCTCGCCGGCGCGCGCGTCCCAGATGCGCGCGGTGTTATCGGAAGAGGCGGTGACGACGCGCTCGCCCTGGGGGTCAAACGTCGCGGCATAGACACGGTCGCCGTGTTGCAGCGGCTTGCCGATCGGCTCGCCGGTGCGCGCATCCCAGATGCGCGCGGTCTTGTCCCCAGAGGCGGTGACGACGCGCTCGCCCTTGAGGTCAAACGCCGCGGCATAGACAGTGTCGCCGTGTTGCAGCGGGGGAACCAGGAACCGGTCGGCGGACCAGGCCCACACCACCTCGGTCCAAAGCTCCGTTTGACTGAAGTCCTCGCCATAGCGGAATGGCAAAACCATCGCTTGCAGGGCTGCAGATGCAGCCTCGAATCTCCTTCCCCGCTCGTTCTCGAGCCGAGCGAGGAATGTCTGTGCGCGGGCGGTCTGCCGGGCCGCTTCGCGGCCGGCGGCGGCCGCCGCCTGCAAGCTCTCATCGGTTTCGACAGACACACCCACCAGTCCGACCGCGAGCATGGCAGTGCCGAGGAACAGCACGAGGAGCACCGAGCCGGCGAGCCTGGCTAGCATCCCGGCACGTCGAGCCTGCGCCTCCTTGCGCAGCGCGGCATCGGACGCGTCTATAAAGTCCTGCTGCTCGGGGGTCGCGGCCTGCCCCGGTCTCTCTCGCCAGCGCCGCAGGAGCTCCAGCTCGGTCGGGCCCCAAAGGCTCCCCTGCTTGTTGCGCCAGTCGTGGGCCGCGCTTGCAAGACGCCGGCGGAAACGCTCGTCTTCGCGCCAATCGCGCAACCATCCTCGCAAGGTCGGCCAGCGGGCGATCAGCTGCTCATGGGTGACCTCGAAGGTGGTTTCACCATGATCCGACGCGAAGGTGACCAGCCGTTCGCCGGGTCGGGCAAAGCGGCGGAGAATGGCCATCACCTCCTCCGGCGTTTCGCCGGCCGCGACGATCTCCGAAAGCCTGACGCGGCGCCGCGTATCTTCGACGCCTTCACCAAGTTGCACCATGGCCAGGAAAGCCCGACGTATGAGGTCTTCCTTCCCGGCTTCCGCAAGGTCCTTCAGCAGGCGGTCTGCTTCCGCGGCGAGCGCGCCGCCGACGCCGCCGAGTTCTCGCAATGTATCGGCTGGCGAGGTTCCCGCAGCGAGCCCTTCCCAAATGCGATTCAAGGCAAACTGCAGCAGAGGCAGCGCACCTTCTCGTCCGATAGTCTCCCGAGCGAGAAGTTCGACCGTGCCCCGTTCGAGCGGGTCGGGTATGCCGGCGCGCTTGGCCGCACGAGCTGCCGGAAGTGAGATGGCCTCCCTGAGCTCGGCCTCGCTCATCGCTGGCACAAGCTCATTGCAGGCGGCGATCGCCGCGTCGAGCGCCGGGTAGCGGGCGGTGGCGCTGAGAAAATCCGAGCGCAGGGTCAGCACGACCGTGGTCCGCCCGCTGCTGTCGCCAGCGGCATCCAGCAGGGTATCGACGAACAGCGAGCGTCCCGCCTCCGCCGCACCGGTAAAGACTTCCTCGAACTGGTCCACCAGCACGATCAGCGGGTGGCGATCGGCCCCCGGCAGGACATTGGCGATGCGGTGCAAGCCGTCCGGAGTTCCCGACTGACCGATACGCCTGATCTCGTCGGCGAATTCACGAGTTTTTGCCGCGGGAGCCGGATCATTCGTCGCGAGGCGGGCAAGCACGGTTGCCAGAGCCTCGATCGGCTCGGTGTGCGGCAGGACCACCGCGACGCACGGATTTGCCAGCCCCGGGATCGGTCGGCGCGCCAGCTCAGGGATGAGCCCGGCGCGGGCCACCGAGGATTTGCCGGAGCCGGAAGGCCCGATGATCGCAAGCAGACGCGTCTTCACCGGCTGGCTGGGGAGCGGGGGTTCTTGCAGGCCGCGCAGACGGTGCCACAGCGTGTCGACGACCGCATCGCGCCCGAAGAAGCGATCGGCGTCCTCTTCGTAGAACGCCTCCAGGCCCTTGTACGGGCTCGGCGGAAAAACGGTTGGCGATCGGGCGGGCTGTGCGGGCTCGGGTTCGGTGCGGCTGTACTGGTGGATGATCGTGACGGTGTTGCCGTCGCCCGAAATTATCGTGCTATCGACGACGCCTTGCCTGACGGTGACCTGCCGGACGTGCGAAGCGCCTCCCGGTTCGGCCGGCGCGAGGTTGTTCAGCTCAGCAAGCTCGACCATTCGCTGCCCAACCATTCGGCGAGCTTATAGATGTGAGGGGCGAGCTTGACCGCCTCGTCACCCAAACTTGCGACCTTGCCGGCGTAACCGAGCGCGCGTTTGAGAGCGCCGCCGACCTCGGCCTTGTGCGCCTCCGGTTTGGCGAGCTCCTCGCCGGCGTCCTCCAGCGCGCGCCGGATCTTGCCCTGCTCCGGGGTCTGCAGCTGTTCGAGGATCTTGCGGAGTTCGGCGAACTCAGCGCGGATGTCAAGGGGTTCGGCCGTCGGCGGTGGACCTTTTCCGAGTTCGACGCGGAGTCTGGCGTTGATCGTGTTGCCGCTCCCGGCGACGATCACGCTGCCAGTTATCGAACCGGCATGGATTTCATTTCGATCCGCCATAGGACGCTCCCCAGAAGCCGTACTCTCTCCCATTCTCACCCGAGGTTTGCGGAAAATACATCCCACGACTTTGCCGCCTCCGGTGACGGCTGACGCGGATGCGCCATCTTCGCATAGCGCTCCCCCATGCACGGACGCCCGATAGCGCAAGCCGAGGGTAGCACCCGTCGATATCTTGCCGATCCTCCAGGATGTGTAAACGGTTCACATTGCCGGCGCTTCACTTGCCGGGGGCGGATGTGCGGCCGAGATACTGCGCTCAATCGCCACCAATCCCACGTTGGGTGCGCTGCTGGGTTTCTTCGCCGTGCTCCCATACCTTGGAACAAGCGCTGCCCCCTTATCGCCACCTACATTGCGTCTTGGCCGTCGGCAGGCTCTCTGCCGACAGCAACCCAATGGATCTTCTTCGGTGCCGGCTTGCAGCACCTGATGTCTGGATGTGGCACACCTCTGCCGACCAACAGAGGGGCAACCCAAGGCCGACGAAAAGCCCGATCGTCTGCCTCGGATCAGATAACCGACATTGGGGTCCAAGAAAAACGCACCAAAATTAGACCGTTGATCGAATTGGGCTTTTTCGTTGCACAAATCCGGTGCAGAATAAACCCATGATTTTCGGGTACGCGCGGGTCTCGACGGACGGCCAAAGCGTCAACGCTCAGGTCGCGGTTTTGAGGAAGCACGGGGCGGGTAAGGTGTTCCGCGAAGTGGCGAGCGGAGCCAAGACCGACCGCTCGCAGCTTCGCCGGGTGATCGACCAGTTCGACGCCGGCGACGTGCTGATGGTGACACGCCTTGACCGGCTCGCGCGATCGACACGCGACATGCTGAACACGCTCGCGGCGATCGCCGATCGCAAAGCAGGCTTTCGATCGCTCAACGACGCGTGGGCCGACACCACTACCTCGCACGGCCTGCTGATGCTCACCGTCTTAGGTGGCCTCGCCGAGTTCGAGCGCGACTTGATCCGCGCGCGCACAAGTGAAGGACGAGAACGGGCAAAGGCCCGAGGCGTCAAGATGGGCCGCAAGCCGAGACTGACCGATCACCAGAAGCGCGAGGCGATTCGCCGGCGTGACATCGACGGCGAGCCGGTGCGCGAGATCGCCCGTAGCTACAATGTCTCTCATAGTACGATTTCACGGCTCATAGCCTGACCGTCGCGAAAAGGCTGGATTACGGGGCATCCTAATATGCGCTTGGGTGAGGCTTGGGGCAGTTTACGCCGCCTACTTCGCAAATACTCACTCCCCCACATCAAGGAGATAGTCGGTGCCGCCGGGCTTCCTGTGCACGAGCTTGGCGAGTTGCATAGCAGCCTCCCGATCCAGCAACTTTTCGATGAGCTTGACCTTCTTTTGCGCGGCAAACGCCAGATGACCAAGCCCGGATCGTTGTAAACTGCATCCGCGACATGATGGGTGAAACGCTTTTTGGTCGCGACGAGTTGTATGATCAACTTTCGGAGCTTCTAAATAGGGTAGGTTGGGGTCTTACGTTAGACGGCGAACCATACCCGCTTTCGTTGCAGATAGACGCGGATACCACTACCCTAGACGCCTCTTTGAGCGATGGAATGATTAAATGTTTACGCCGGTTTAGGGATGGTGACCCAGACGGCGCGCTTACCGCTGTTTGCGGAGTCGTTGATACATTAACGGCGGGGATTTTCTCGCAAAATCCCAACCTTGGTGATCATCGAAAAACGCCCTACGCTATTCGAGTTCGGACTGCCTTTCAGACCTGCGAAGCGAAATTTAAGAACCAGTTTGGAGGCATTGCGTCGTTCTCCGCAGCCGAGATTAACCAGCTTTGGGATCGGCAATTCAAATCGATTGAGCAAGCGGGCGAGGTCCTAGCTAAATTACGCCAACTTTCGGATGCGCACGGAGCGCAAAAACCACCTGCCACAGCAATTCAGCACGGAATTGCCTGCGCCATCTATGTAGTACGAATCTTCACTGGTGTTAGCGTCTAGCCGGTCTCCGAAGGAACCGGCCAAGTTCCCGGATGGAACTGCACCCACCCCCCGCGCCCTATGGCGGAGTTGATCCGACCATCCCGCTGCAGGCCGGTCGGAACCTGCCCCATTTCGGGCCTGATCTCGACCAGATTAATCGCTCGCAGGAATCCGCCCTGAGACAGCAGATCCTTCAGGAGCAACTGCGTCAGCTTCAGCAGCAGCGCTGAGCGGACTAGGGGTCAAACCGTGACCGATGCCTTCCGCCCAAAAGCAGTGCACATGAACTGCTTTGATGCTTCGGCTCTAGTGAAGGTCTACGCCGATGAAGTCGGAAGCAGCGAGGTACGCCAATATTTCCGGTCAGAATCAAGCAATTACACTACGCTGATTTGTTATTTTGAAACGCTGACCGCGCTGAAAATGAAACGATTCTACCGAAAACCTCGTGACAATTTAACCGATGACGAATACCACAAGGCGGCATCCGAGTTGTCGGCATGGTTTTCGTTATCGTCGAAAAATTTAGCTGCTCCAGATTTGGATTTGGTTGACTCGAAGACCTTTCCAAAGGTGCAATCCCTTGCTCGTAAGTATTCGTTGGACCTGTCAGACGCGTTCCAGATATTGAGCGTTAAGACAAACTTCGCGTCGGTGATGAGTGGAGGCTCGCAAACGGTCCTTGTAACAGCAGATAAAGACCTTGCTGCCGCAGCGAGAAGTGAATTCATCAAAGTAAGGGAATATCAATATGACAAGGCAACTTCCCGGTTTGTCGTTCTGTAACTAACTGGACGATGATTTTGGTTGTTGCAGGCTAATCATCTCCCAAGCGACCAAAGGCCTCGGCGCTTCCCCCGGCGATTTTCCAGGACGATCATCTGCGACTTCACCGAGCGCTCAACCGCTGCATTATTGGAGCTTCGCGCCGCCCATTTCTGACGACTTTCCGCAAGCGATCGGGTTGAATGATAATTATCAAAGTGGTTCCTTGGAGATTACCATATCCGTTGTGTCAGTTGGCATGGCTGTCTATCAGTTCTTCAAAAATTATCCAAAACTTCGCAAGGGCGCCGTGATGTTTGTAAATGATGTTCAAGCGCATGGCCCTCAATTATTGGCTCTCGCGCGGCAAACTCTTCGGGCGAGTAGCGCTAGGCGGGTTCGATGAACGAGTCGCCCGACAAACCTGTTCGCTCTCATATGCCGATCGATTGAAAACCGATAGCATTGTCGCGACCGAGATCAGGAATATGGCTACGGGGAAGGAGAACGCGATGGCAAGGGCTTTTCAGTTTGACGTCGAGGCCGTTGTCAAACAACTCAACCGCATTCTGCAGATGGAGCTCGCAGCGGTCATCTACTACACGCACTACTCCTTTATGATCTACGGTCATGCGCGAATTCCGATCACTTCGTGGTTGCGCGATAACGCATCGGAATCGCTGGCTCACGCTCAAGAGGCGGGTCAAATGATCATGCGGCTGCACAAGAGGCCGGCGCTCGGCATCGCCGCATTGCCGACAACTCACCACAATACGATTGATGAGATCCTGGCGGAATCAATACAGCGGGAGGAGGCTGGCGTAGAACTCTATCGGGAGTTACTCGCGCTGGTGAAAGACAAATCCGTCGTTCTTGAGGAATATGCGACCCGCCTGGTCTCGGCCGAGGCCGTCCATCTCCGGGAGATGGAGTTAATGGCGATGCAGCGCGCTCCCGACTAGGCCGGGCTTTTCCTAAGCCAAAGCGGTCAAAGGCTTGGGTGTTGCGTAAGTCAGGTGCAGAAAAACCCAAGCTCCACTAACCACAGCGGCGGACGTGGTTTTCGCAGCCGAGGCCGACGCTGCGGGCCGCCGGCAACGACGCGGGAGCGGGCGGCGGATCATGGATGCCGTCACGCAGCTGGCCAACACGCCGCCGCGCGGTGCACTCCACTGTGACGACACAAAATTTCCTTTCGTAGCCGGATTGATCGATTGATCCGACCCCTCATCCTATCCCGGCTTTATTCTTGATAACCGATTTTATCGGGAATTCCGGGGCGGGGACGGCGGTCCGGAAGAACCCGCGCAAGGCCGTTCGCGGCCAACAAGCCCACAACCTCGCCGGCACCACACTGATCCCAGTCCTATGATCGGTATTCCGACGGCACCTGCAGGTTGTTCGCCGGATTCGTGTCATGTCTGGACATCCGCGTGACCAGCCTGCCGCCGAGAAGGGGCTGTAGGTCGGCTTCGAGCGCGTCCGCTGCCGCCTTCGGATAGACTTCTTTGCCAGAGACATGCATCGCAAAGGTGTTGATGTGCTTCGGCCGCTTGGCGGGGTTTTCGACGACCGCTTTCGTCCATTTGTAGAGCGGGAAATTTTCAGGGCCTTCCTTCTCAGCTTCCACGACGTAGCTTGCGAAGGCGTCGAACTGATTCACCAGAGTCGCGTGATGCTTGTCCAGGATCTCTGTCAGGGGTCGGAGCGCCGGATTGTTGCGATCGCTGCGCGCCACATCGGCCAAGTCGTCCGTCAAATAGACCCGAAGCTGATACTGCCATTGTTCGTTCATGGGCATCTCCATCGGTTAACACTGTCACAGGGCACCTTGGCCCATGAGTCTGTGAGCATATAGGCGTATCATGTCCGAGTTCGAGGCGAGCCGAATGCCCGCCAGCCCCCTCCTCTGCCAGCCACATCACGCATGATAACGTCCTTTATGTTAGACTATCGGTTCCGACCAACGACCCCCGCTTTATCCCCGACTGTTACCCCTAAGACACACCAAGTCACGCTCAATAAATCACAACGCAGATCCTCCGACTATCAGGTGTTCGCGTTTGCAGAAATTCAACAACGAACGCTACGACGCCCCGCGCACGCCGGAACTCAGTGACTGCTGAGTTGCCCGACGAGAGGTCGAACCCATCCGCTCCTCTCGCACAACCCGCGGTACGCGCCTCTCAAGGCGGTGCTCGATCGCCGTAACGGAGGCGCTGCGATTCGCATATCAAGCACTCGGCTCCTCCGGCATTAGCGCAAATCTGCCTAATAGTCGAGACCGGCCCAGCGCTCGCCGCCTCGCCGCTGCTGGTTCCGCTATTGTTCCGCTCCGCTTATGTAGTAGATAATGGCGATGGCATCGGACAGCCCGGATACCGCACTGCTAGACCGCGCGCGCGGTCTGGAACCGACTTTCCGGGTCAAACCCGGTTTGTACCTGCTGGGTAGCCTCGAGCGAGGCGTCACCGTCTACAGTCAGCAAGTGCGCGCGCACAACCTCGTGTGGGCGCTTTGGGAACTCTCCCAAAGCGATGGCATCGAGATTAAGAACGTCGCGGTGATCGGCGGAGGTATCGGCGGCCTCACCGCAACCGCCTGCTTGCTCGCCCGGTTCGGCCCTGCAATCCACGTCACCTTGTTCGAGAAACGACGTGACCTTTGCCCCCTGCAGCAAGGATCGGATAGCCGCTGGCTGCATCCGCGCATCTACGATTGGCCGAATCTGGGCAGCAAAGCTCCCGATGCCAAGCTGCCAGTACTAAACTGGGTCGAGGGCAGGGCTTCTGACGTCGCAAGAACGGTGCTACAGACATTCGGCGGCTACTGTCGGCGATACTCTTCACCCGATACCCTTAGCTTTTATGTCGGCTTACGGCATTTCCAAATCACTGCCGCTCTGAATGAAATCAGCTGGGTCGGAGATAAAGCTTCCATCGATGGTTCGTTCCTTGTCCTTCACAACAGCGAGGGGATGATCAAAAGGTTCGACACCATTATCTTAGCCGTGGGCTTCGGATTGGAGATACAGCCCCCAGAATTTCCACTGAATTCATACTGGCGCAACGAGATTTACGGGCAGCCGATCCTTAACGGCACGCAGCAACCCTATATGGTCTCCGGTTTCGGTGATGGAGCTCTTGTCGATCTCTTCCGGCTGACCATAGAACGTTTTCGCCAGGACACGGTATTGCCGGAGATATTTCCCAATTACCTGGAGCAGCTTGAGGAATTCCTCAACGATCAATGGACCAACCCTGAAGACAACGCCTTCGGCTTTTTCACCACAATTGAGGCCGATAAGCTGGCGAATGGCATCCGAGAGCTATCCAAACGCCTCCGTAAGGACACACGGGTTCTCTTACATCTATCGGGGCGCCGGGGTGAAATCAAAACCTTTCCGGCGGTTTTTGGCAGGGCGAGTTCATTCCTGAATAGATTGTTGCTGTTTATGCTGTATCGATGCGGGGCCTTCCATATAAGCTTCGGACCTCTCGAAAAAGCGGCAAAAGACCATGGCGCCGCAGGTCTCAACGTCTTGTGCCGGCATGGAGCCGATGTCATGCAACATCTTCGAGAGATCATTGCTGATTTCGATTTGATAAAGGATCGATTGCTGGCAATGAAGGAAAACCAGGCTCAAGCTCCGAGCGAATTCTGGCCTCCCGGTTTCTTCCCTCCCTTTGCTAACGGAGAACGTAATGCTTGATCAAGTGGCGGTCCATGCCGAGCCCGTTCCGGCCGCCTCGCAGCTGACCGTCTTGCCATTCCTTGCGGCCGTGCAAGGTTATCTTGACGCTAAGCAGAAAATTCCGGGCCTCAGGCTCACTATGCACCGGGTCATGAGCCGAGCGGGCCAGGGTTATCTGCAACAGGTATGCGCGTACCTCGGTCCATCAGACCCCAATTGGCGAACCAAAGTTGGCCGAGCTTTTCCTGTCACGCAGGGGATAATCGGCGCCGCCTTCAAGGATGCCTGTATATGGCGGACGAAGTCATACCAGGATATCTCATTACTACACGCCGACCTTGCGAATGATGCGGCACGAAACAACGAGACATTGGACCTATCCAAGGCCCCCATTTCCTTTCTAGCTATCCCCTTTATCGGCGCGAGTGATCAGCCGGTGCTGATACTCTATGGTGAATGCGCCGAATTCAACTTGTTTGCAGATGATGCGAAAATTATTGATCTTCGATCGATGTGCGTGGATTTCTGCCAGCTACTCGACTGGCTAGAGGATCAGCCGTTCCCAAACATCCGTAATTACCCCCTGCAAAAAGGGGTTCCCGTTGTGGACAGGGAAACGGTCTATCAATCGATGCAGGAACCCTGGCGCAAATTGCCCGCTCCGAAATTGGTAAAGGTGTTTTCGTTCAACTTCGAAAATCTTTGAACACGGCTCAGTTGGAGGGCCCTAAACGAGCGGCAGTCGGTACTGCCCATCCTCGTCCGTCCACAGTTCGGCGTGCACGCTTTCCCTTCCGAGCTTGCCAACTCGATCGAGCACATCATCGTTCTGAATCCGATTGACCAGCCAACGACGGCGCCAAGCCGCGGTGATCGCTTTCAGCGAAACCGGCGAAGTCTCTTCCCCCCCGCAGAAGCCGAGCAATTGCTCACGAGCGTGCGGCTCCAGTTCGGTAGCACAGAACAACCGTGGGGTCGCGTGGTGGAGGATGTGACTGCTCTCGACCCCGAGAGCCTCCAGCCCTTCTCGGATCTGCCGGAGCCGCGGGCTCGAGCCTTCTCCGAAACGGTTGTTCACTCGTCGGGCGCCATGGGTAAATGCGCTGAGTTCGCGCAGCGCTTCGACCGTGGCGGTCCCCAAATGAGCGGTCCCGTAGCCGCTCGTCAGATCCCGTTCATCGCCATCGAAAAGCCGCCAACTAATATCGTGGGGCAAGCCGGGGTGTTGCGCAGCGCGCAGCCTTAGACGGTTATATTGGCTGCTGCCAACCCCATAGAGACTCGTCGTCGTGAGCACTTTCAAGCATGCCGACCGGCAGATAGGCCGGCCCGCCATTTGCGAGGCTATGAGGCTGATCCGATCCCCGTATTGCGCTTCGTATAACCGTCTCACCTCTTCCGAATGCAGCAGCAACGCGACGAGCTTGCCGCCGATCAACTCCGTATACGGATGCACCGCGCCGCAAACACTCACATCGACAACCTGGCTTGCGAGTCCAACCTTGCGGATCTCGCCAATCGCTGCGTCGAGCCCCCGCCACCCGTCTTCCATCGCGACCAGTTGGCGGAAGCCCCGTCGCGCATCTCGGCGCAGCCCCACCTTCTCGAAAATCATTCGTGCTCGCAGGAGAGCACCGAGGCATTCGGCGCGTTTCCGCACGTAAAGGTGCTCTTGCGAGGCAGCTTTCCAGTCCGTGTCCGCGCTCGCCGTACGTACCTCAAGGTGCCGAGAGCTCCGCCTCTCCGCGTAATGATCCTGCAGCTGCCGATTGCGTTTCTCTATGGCGCTCGCGGCCCGCAATTCGAGCCGAAACAAAATCCTTTCCGTGGGCTCTGCGATCTCCTCGGCAGTCCCCAGGTCATCCCATCGAATTTCGTTGATCGCCAGATCGAGTCTTCGGAGCAACGCTGCAGCGGCGATATCGGCATCCCATCTGCCGGGCCCAAGTCTCCTTATCCAAGCGGGAGGGGTCCAGCCAATCCAATTGTCTCGGATGCGCAGGCGCATCACTGGGCTCGCCAGCATAGCGATCCCAATCACCGGTCGGTTCGGCCGCGCGGCGTTACGGATCAGCAGCGGCAGTTGTCGCCCCGGGATCGACCGGTATTTCGAGGGACCAGGTGTGCCGGAAGTAGCGCCAGATATCGATGCGACTGAGACCAGTCGCCGTGCATTTCGCTCCGGTCTCGCACGCCTCAACAACCGGATCAATAAGCCGTGCGAGTTGGCGTTCCTGTACCTCCCGCGGGAGCTGGCGGGTTTTCAAACATTGGCGCTCGAGTTCACGCCCGTCATCGATCACATCGAAAATCGAAAAGCGGCCCTGGGCGCGTCTGAAAGGCCGCTCCATACGCTGGATGAACTGTCGAACCGACGGTTCTTGCAGCTGCCGATCCCGACCCGCGCGCAGGGCGCGGCGGATCCGTTGCTTGATTTCCTCGCGCGTTATGCCTGGCCCTGGTTCCAGACCCGGCGGCTTCAGAGTTACTCGATCTATTCCGATCTGGAAATCCCAACCTTGCTCGATCAGATCCGCTACGAGCAAGCACGTCGTGCGCAACATTAAGCTGTGCGGGTCGTGATCCCATTCGGCTATGAGTTCGCACAACGCGTCGGCGAACGTCTCGGCGCCGCCCTCAAGCCGCACCCGCGCATCCTCGTCCCGCAGCCGCTCGTAAAGCCGCCTCCCGACCTCTGGCGGCAACGCCGGCGCCACCTCCCTCAAATCAGGGATCGGAGCACTCTCCGCTTCGAACAACACCATTTTTCTCCCGCGCCCAGCACGAAGCACCAGAGCCGGCCCGTAACCGGCCCGGCTCTGCTTCTATCCAACTTTAAGCCGCTTCGGCCGTGGCGTCGCCGACTTCGCCGTCGTCATAGGCCACTCGCTGCGTCAGCTGCAGCAGGGCGTAATCCAGCCGCTTTGACCACTCGACCAACTCGAGATCGTACATGGCCCGCACCTGTTCCGGAGCCCCATTGATGCAGTCCCCGATCGAGAACAGCAGCACTTCGATGGCAGCCCGCATCGCCTTGGAGGTGTCAGCCCCCATGTAGAGTTCCGTATAGAAGCGGTGAGCTGTATTCAGCAACAGCATGGTGCTGCCACCCAGTTGGTCGACGCGGAAAAATGGCGCTCCCGGCACATTCTCATGCCCGAGCTTATAGGGATGACCTTGCAACTCGAGCCGCAGCTGCTCCTCGACTTTTCCCACTGGCTGACCCGTTTCGGCCGCCCGCTTTTCAGCCGTCTTTTTTAGCTGGGCTTCGCCACGCTGCTCCTGCCGTTGCCGGATTTCCGGCGATGGCACGCGCACTACTTTCGCGGTTTCCTCCATAGCTTCTTCCGATGCGCGTTTGCCGTCCGCGCCCACGGTATCGCTCTTCGCATCGCTCTCTTTTTTTTTCCGAGCGGTATTTCCCGGTGAGCGCCCGGATAGCTTTTACCAGCCCCGCTTCTTTCAGCTTCTCCCAAATCTTGTCTGACACGTCGACCCGCTGCTTCGATGTCGATACGTTGAAGTACTCATCGAGAACTGCGGGAAAATCCACCTCGATCTTAAAATACCGATCGTTGTTTACGAACGTGTGGAAAGGCGTATGTCCCACACAGTCGAGGAAACGGCCCATCCGATAAAAGTGAATGCCGTTGTACTCCTTCATGATCTGGAAGCGCGGATTCTGATTTTTTCGATCACTGGCATTTTTCGTTTTGTCGATGCTGCCGAAAGTTCCCGGCATATACGCAAAGCGGACTTCCATCGCGCCCTTCACCTCCTTGCCGTCCTCGCCCTTGACCTCGATTGTTATTGGATCAAGCGCTTGAGCGCGATCAGCATCGATATCGTAGTAGCGGAACCCGGGTGTGATGAAGAGCGGATCGATCGGCTCCAGCGGCGTGTCGTCTACCACGATCTCCGCATTTCGCAGCAGCTTCTGGTAAGTAATGCCGAAGAACTCAAGGAGTTGGTTGCGCAACACGTTGACGGTGTTGCGGGTGATCTTGTCGAGCTTTTCAATCACGACCACTGTCCCGTGGTCGCGATCAGCAGCATGCAACTAGGTTCGAGATACCACATCCGCGCAGCAGTCCGCGTCCTACAGCCCGAGGGTCTCGTCATCGCGTCAAGAGGGGCTGAGCTCGCCAAGCACGACATCCAAAGAAGCACCATTCGCCGTTCGCGACGACATGCGACGATGCACCATTCGTCTTCCGCGCGAACCTGCCAGTGAAGTCGCCAAATTGACGTCTTCGCTGCGGCGACTCGAACCGCCCGCGCGTGCCGCGAGGTGTTCTCTGGTCTTCGGCTGACCCGTTCGTTCCACCGAGCCCGGCTAGCGCTGGTTGCGTGATCGGTAGCCGAGGGGACCACAGGAGGGATCGCACTGTCGCTATTGACCGCATCTCTCATGGCACCATTCAAACCTGCGAGTTCCGGCGTTGGGGGCAGTCGCTCTGATCCACCAGGACTTTGATCAGGTGGAGGCTCGGCAACCGGTAGCGCGGGAGAATCGCTTTTCGCGGCCGGCGTTGCCGACTGTTTCGAGAACTCCTCTTGAGCGATCCTTGGCGTTGGCGGTAGCGGCACGCTTTCCCGCCATGACCAGAGCGCCAGAGCGCCGGCGGCGGCAATGCCAATACCAAAGAAGGCGACAGCTAAGTTCAGATGCTTCCTACGCTGCTGCGGGTCTTCTGCCGCAGGAGGCCGATCCTGCGTCGGCATGGTCGTACTGGACTGATCAAGTTCTGGATTGACCTCTTCAGCCGGACGCAAATCCTCGATTCGTACGGTTTGGTTCTGGGTCGCCGCGGTACTGTCCAGCAGCGATAGCGCTTCGCGCATTTGCTCCGGACTCAGCTCGCGTTGGAACTCCAGATCGCTCAATGTTGCGTCCCCCGCAGATCTCAGAGACGTCCTGCGCTGAGATTTAAGTTTTATGCAGCCGATATTCCCCGGACACTCGGTGTTTTTCGACAGCAAGGTAAAACGCTAAAAGTCTGAAGCCGATCCATCGTAAGCGGCGGTGATAAAGCAGATGGCGGTCAGCGCTGCCGCAATTGCTATCAGCAACTCTCGTTTCGACCACCGCATGCCCAAGCCTCAAGTCGCGTAGGGGTCTTGTATTGTTCCCCATAAAAAGATCTTGAAGCAGCGTTATCGCCGGGTCAATCGGCAGATGGCGTAACGGCTGCCGTCGAGCCGACAGTCTGAGTTCCCTTCCGGGAGGCGAAGCTGTACTTCTTTTCTGGGACGAGGCGGAAGATCGCGGGTTTTGCGCCGGGACGACGACTTTGCGCCGGGTTTGACCACTCTTTGACAAGACCGTGTCGCGGCGTTAGGCGCGGTTCCCGGCTGCCATCCTTCGAGGACGGCCGGCCCGACCTACTCGATGCAAACGGTCGACTGATGGGTCCCAAGAGTAGGCGAAAATGTCCATTTTGAGCGATCGAAGATAGGCGAGATTTGTAGAGGGTACGTTCCCGTTTCTCTTTTCCGTCGTCGTACCGGCCGCTCTCGGCCTGCTTGCGCTGATCCTAACGGCGGCTACGGTTCAGATCGTCGGCGCACAATTGTTCCGGGATACTTCGGAAATCGCGGGCTTCGCGCCGCGGTACTAAAAGTTCGAATCCAGTCCCCTCCAGAGGAGAGTCCGTTGCTAACTCAATTTGGCCTCGAGTAGCGCCCTCGCTTCTTGCAGATCAGCAGTACCGAAGCCCTCGGTGAACCACCCGTAAATCGGGGCGAGGAGGTCGCGGGCTTCGCTACGACGACCGCAATCGACCCACAGGCGGGCGAGGCTCGTTGTCGCCGGCAGCTCCCATCCTTCCTGTCGCTGTGCCACCGCGATTGCCTCTCGTAGGCTGGCCTCGACCGCCGCGTCACCGGTACCATGGAGGTGCAGCAGGAGTTCCGCCCGCAGATGATACAGACGGGGTAGGCAACTCCGATCGCTTAGCCCGAGCGCCAAAGCTCCCAAGAGCTGATCTTACGGTGAATGAGGGCGCAATCGGGAGCTATTTCCTTTGGGCTGGTGAATGACAAGACGGTCGCGCCATTCGAGCGCAATTCCTGCCATGTTCCATCAAAGCAGAACGCCGCCATGGCTTCAGTCGGAAACTTGCCTTCGGCCGGCGGCAAACGATTGCACGATTTGGTATCAGCAAGCGCTAACGCAAGATCATGCAAACCTGGATTGTGACCAATCATCAGGGCGCATTCGACAGTTTCTGGAAGGCCGCGGAGGTATTTCAAGAGTTCTGGTTGCGCGACCCCATAGATCCGGCTTTCGAAAACAACCCTCGGCGGCTTTATTGCCTTGGCA